>Ga0228615_1000038_pt1 | contig 76575 bp, 70 predicted proteins | sample 16DmetaG_FD_190530 | JGI IMG/M metagenome (GOLD analysis project Ga0228615, IMG submission 190530) | Seawater microbial communities from Monterey Bay, California, United States - 16D | ecosystem: Environmental > Aquatic > Marine > Coastal | place: USA: California | collected 2016-10-17
TCGCTTTGATTGCCACATTTGCCACCGTTGCAACCCTCATGACGGCCAGTGCCTCGCTCCTGCTCAATCATTCCACTCTCTTCTCGAACAGTGCAGGTGCTGCATTGCTCGGGTTTTGGTTGTGCACCGCAGTGTTGGGTTCGATGCTTTTGGTTCAATTCCTGCCAACCCTCGGTTTTGATGCTGCACCTCGTCCCGAAACCTGGTGGCTTCGAATGATGGGGTTGCTTACGCCCATGTTGGTTATGTCCCTGACACCGTTTGGTGCTTTTTTGATCGCAGGCGTATGGATTGGCCTTGCATGGAGTGCAGTTGTGCCTTGGATGGTTGAGCGAGATGTCGCATCGCCATCAGCAGCGTTCGTGACAGTTCCGATGGTTGGACTCACTGTTGCTGCCCTGGCACTCCCCCTCTTCACTGGCAATAGCCCCTTGGTGTCCCTCTTCGCTGCGTTGCCGGTGTTAGCAGTCGCCCATGTAGGCATGCTCATCCACAAACCATCAGCGCAGCAACAGGCCTCGTAAAACCGGCACATTGGCGGCATCCATCGTCGCGCTTCTTATTAGCAAATCAGGAAGCCTCCAGACTGAAATCCGTAGATTTCATGGGATGGGACCCAAAATGGCACGAGCATTTAGAGAAGGCGTTGAGCAGAACAAACGAGTGAAAACAAACGTGAGACGGCGCAGTTGGAGCCCTTTGAGAGATCTACGTGGCCTCAAAACGAGAACCGAACGCATCGGCGAGGCAATGGGACCTCTAGTGGAAATTCCGGCAATGGTTCGCATCGAAAACGAACATTGGGTCTTTGAGCGCATTGAAGAAGGCACTCTTCACAACCTCACTCACAAACTCATTTTACACGAATCAGACGGTGAGAAGGTCATCGGGGCCACAACCGACATGGAAACGGCTATGAAAGTTGCAAAATGCATGGCGATCAAAGAGCACAGAATCGTAATGATTCAGCCACTGTGAGCGGACGAACGGCTCAGAAGAGGTCAAGAATTGCGCCAACCACGCCTTGGTTAACAAGGTAAAAGAAGGCACCGAGGGCGATACAAGCAAAGTACACTTGGCCCGGAGTAATCTTCCATGCGTCTTCAGATTCTTCATCGAAGTATCGAATAAGACCTGCTGCTTGCTGAATTCCGCTGCCGTCGGATTTCTTCTTAGAAGCCATGTGAACCAATCTCTGCGAGATGCCTCCCCTTTATCAACGCGACGCGGCGATGAAACATGGAGAAATCACTCTTCTTCTTGGCTCTGAACTGTGAGATCAACAATTTCGAGTTCGTCCAGCGGGACTGAGTGTTCACTCGATGGGGTTCTCAGGTTCATCCCATCGGGCATGGATGCTTGATAGTCTGAGCTGAGAAGTTCTGTTGATGGATCTGCTTCAATCAACGATGCTTCGACGCGGGCGAGCGCACGCTCGAGTCCAGGGGCGTTGTCATCTGCAAGCGCATTCCGAGCGATTCCTAAATCGAATTCTGCTGCTGCAAAGGACGCTTGAGCCTTCTCAAGGATCCATCCATCACTGCCTTCGTGTTCCTTCATGCGTTTCGCCACTTCAACAGAGCGCTGTTTGATCATTTCGATTGATGCTTCAAAAGAGGCACGTGCAGACGCCATGCCTTCTCTCCATGAAGATTCATTGCCGTCAAGGCTTGATCCTTGATGGTGCTTGTTCAGCCATTTGGTTACCGACCTGCGATGCTTGAATTCCCATGGATTGTGACCAAGGGAGGCACTGAGATCAAACAGAACCCGCATGCGCTCTTGGAATGGCCCTGTCAATTCGATCACGTTCACATAACCGGAATTAAACAACCCAAAACCCCAGTAGGAATCTGAAAGAATTCGAACGCTGAGCGTCCCGCTCGTGGTGTTCATCGTCCATCGTTGCTCGTTGAATTTTGGAGGCGTTGAGAAATGAGGTGTTTCCGGTTGTGTAAGGCTGGCTAAAAGCGCAATGGCCACATCCCCAAGATAGACCGTGTTGCTCGGAAGTGCGAACCCTTTCGGTCGCAAAAGATTGGAGTCAAGTTCGACTTTGTGGTGGGCATCGGCGCGCAGAACCTGAGCAAACACCCTTGTTGTTTCGTGCATCATTCCCCCTCCTCTTATTCCTTCGGTTCATCGAGTGACCCATCAATGCAACGGTGATATGATTCGATTGAGGGAGAAGTATTGAAGAGCGTCACCTTGCATGGGGTGGCAAGTGAGACTATGGCTGCCAAGAAGGGTTCCTCAAAGATTGAAGCATTAACTGCACTTCCTGGCGTTGGCGCTGCTACAGCAAAGAAGCTCGTTTCAGCAAAAATTGACACCGTTGGGAAGTTGGCGAGCGCCGGCGTAAAGAAGATCGAAGACGCTGGAGTCAGTGCTGCTGTTGCTAAGAAAATCAGTGCTGCTGCCAAGGCGGCCGACAAGGTGACTGGGGCGGCAAAGAAGACCGCAACAAAGGCAAAAGGTAAGGCGAAAAGCACGGCAAGCAAAGCCAAAGCAGTGGCCAAGAAGACGGTCGCCAAAGCCAAGGACGCCACCAGCATGACCGTCCCCTCTAAGAAATCCGATGACGGGCGAAAGGGAGCCACTCTCAAGGTACCACGAAGCGTGCGCGACATGCCCTGGTTCAACAAAAAGTGAGATTCTACCTCGTCAAGCATCGCTATGCTTGAAAGCCGTCGTGATTCACAACCTAGCAATGCCAAGGAGAAAGTACGGCCGTTTGCGAAAAGCGGTTGAAGTCCCTCCTAAGGGGAATTGTTCTCGCTGTCGTTCTGGTAAATTCTGCCCGCTTGAAGGTCACTCGGGCCAAGGCGTCGTTCCCAAGCGAGCATGGGCAGGTCCGGCTTTTATTGCAAAACGAAAGACGAAGCGAACGTAATCACTCCACGCCAAATGCACTGGTTGATGGCGTGTTTTCTTCGACACTGTCGACCGTTTCACTGGCTTCAGCTGCTGCTTCAAGGGTTTCACGCGTGGCTTGGGCTCGGTGATAGACTTCCCTCAGGGTTTGATCTGAAATTTCAAGATACACTCGGGTCGTCGCGATGCTTGAATGGCCTAGCAAGCGCTGGATGGTGACTAAGTCTGCACCTCGCTCCAAAAGCCCTGTCGCAAAATTGTGGCGAAGCACGTGGGGTGTCAGTTTTCCTTTCGGTAGAGAAGCATCTGCTGCGAGATGATCCATCAGCCGTTGGACGCCTCGAGGTTGCAGGCGCCGACCTGCGGAGTTCAGCAAAAAGGCATAATCGTCGCCCTTTCGCCGGGATTCCCGCACTGGGATCCAGGCGTGAATTCGTTCAAGGGTCCGGCGCGTAAACAGGACGAGGCGATCCTTGTCGCCTTTTCCTCCAAACACCCGAGCAGAACCATCTTCTAAGTCGATGTCGTTGATGTCAAGGTTGCACACTTCACTCACTCGAAGTCCGGTATCCAACATCATCGTCACCACGAGGGAAGCCACAGGATCTTCGCTTGTGGCAGCGGATTCGAGCACCATCGACATCTCTCGGCGAGTCAATGTGCGCGGCAAGCGTCGTCCAGTTCGGGCTCTTACGAGGTGGTCTGGCCAGCGGTGTCCAAGCCACTTTAGGAGATGACGTGCTGCGGCTAAACGAGCGTTGTATGTGGTTGGTCGAAGTTCCGAAAGAGAAAGCGTCCAACGATCCAAGCGCCCGTTCAAGGGCTCCATTCGCTCAGCCAAGGCTTCGACAGTCATGGCATTGTATTCCACTTCATCGAGCACATTCTCTTGAGGCAGCGTGGTCTCGACGAGGGCTCTTAAGCCACTAGCGTAGGATTTCTGTGTGTTTTCGGATTTGTTTTCAGCGCGCAAGGCTTGACGGTAGCATGCCACCCATGGCAGTCCTGCCATGTGGACAAGGCGAGGCGGTAAATCCACGCTGGACGCGACAAGCCTGCTTTGGCTTGGTTTCAGCGCCTTGCGTTGCCGCTCGTAAGTTCTCCGCTTTTCCATTGGCGTTCACCGCCTCCCGCCGAAGCGGGTGTGCATCCCGTGCTCCGAAGAGCAGTTTCAGTAATGTACGCCCCCATATCAAACCATCGCGCGAACGCGTGGATGAGAAAAGCAACTCCTCGGTGATTGAAAACCGCCGAATCACGCGTTGGTTTCTTCCGGCTCATCGAGGCTAAAGGCCTCGCTCGGGACATCCAGAATCGCTTGGCGAAGCGATGCTCGCAAGGCGGTAAGTTCACCATAGCAAACCAGAATGTCATCCCAGCGCAACTGTATTTCATTGGGGGGGTTCCAGATCAACGTGTTGTCCCTCGACAGGGCAAAGACTGGAATCTCAGAGCCGGATTTGAACAAACTTGCAAGCGGTTTACCCACCACGTTTGGATGGTTACGAATTTGCAGAGAAAGCACCCCTGCGCCAGGAACCGTTCGAAGCAATTGATCGAGGTCAACCTCCGAAAATTCTGTTTCTGACATCACATAATCGATGATCTCGCCTGCAACATTGACCCCGCTTGCCTTCTCGATGCCTTCCAACCCAGGTGAAGAATTGACTTCCAACACAAGCGGTCCATCATCGGACTCGAGCAGGTCCACACCGGCAACATGCAGGCCGAGAACCCGTGCTGCTCGGCAGGCTGCTTCCTCAAACTCGGGCGTAAGATTTACGTTTTCTACCGTCCCGTTGAGGTGGTAGTTTGAGCGGAATTCTCGGCCGCGCGCACGGCGGCGCATGCTCGCCACAACACGGTCGCCAACCACAAGGGCACGGATGTCTTTGCCATGGGATTCTGCAATGTATTCTTGGACCAAAACGGCCCGCCCCGTCAACAGAAGCCCTTGCAGGAGGTTCTTTGCCTCCCGTAAGGTATGACGCAGGAAAACACCCTGACCCTGTGTGCCTTGAGTGACCTTGATGACAACTGGGAGGCCGCCGACAAAATCGACGGCTGTTTCGACATCGATGATGTCACGGACATAGGTCGTCCGGGGAACTGGTAGCCGATTTCGGGCAAGGATTTGTGATGCGTGCAACTTGTCTCTGCTTTGTAGAATCCCACCGCCGCTGTTGGCAGTCCAAATGCCCAGCTGCTCAAGATGGCGCAGAACGGCGACGCCGTGTTTGGTGATGGAATGGCCGATGCGTGGAATGACAGCATCGAAATTAAACGGTTCTCCATTGTGAAGAACGTCGATCCTTCCGTCGGCCACAAACAGTGAAAATTTCATTGGATCGGCCACATAAGGGTCCAATCCTCGCTTCCTCGCTTCTTCGACCAAGCGCCGTGTGCTGTATAATCGCGGACCCCTCGAGAGAATCGCCAAGCGCAAATCGGAGTTGGAAAACTCGCTGTCGCGATTGGTCCCCCCCTCCGTGCTCATATTTTACCGACAATGGAACGCGCCTTTCAAGTGCTCGCTTGGAATCGGGGGAATCATGACAGAAGAGCAGGTTGAGGCGCAGCCGGAAGTCGCAGTGCCAGATGAAGACCGCGATGAGGCTGTTGAAGCCATGACGCTCGAACAACGCCAAGAGGCTCTGAAACAGTCTCGATGGAATGTGTTTTTGTGGCTTGGCATTGCGGTTTTGATGTTCGGTTTCGCACTGTTCCCGATGTCATTTGACGAAACTTACGACGGATTTACCAATTCTGCCGAGAAGGATATTGGTTGGGTCTGGGGCCCATCGCTTCCTGGTGAAGACTTCATGGATGTACCATTAACCATCGACGCAAAGGTGCAGAACCCTCCTGCAGCCCTCGATGTGAATTTGGCTGCTTACGCCCTTCAAGAGAAGGACTGTGCTAAGAATTTGGGCGCAGAAACCGAAAAAGCAAGGGATGGAAACGACCACGCATACCAGTACCAATTGCTCGATGAAACCCCTGTTGCGGGTGGCGAATACACCTTCGACTTCCAGCTCGATTCGGGCCATTATTGCGTAATTGTACAATTTGTTGACAGCGATGGCAACAACATTGGCGACAGCGCAACCAAGATGACGATTGATGGGGCTGTCTATCCAAATCAAGTGATTGCTGGGATCTTTGGCGTGGTTTGTCTTGGGTTGTCTGCCTTCGCCTTTATTGGGGCGCAACGCCATGGTGATTCTGTCAAGAGCATGCTCGAGAAGGATTTGGAAACAACAGAAACCAAAGTGCTCGCATCAATTTCAAACGAACGGATTGCCGCCGGACCATCTGGTCCACCTGGCCCTGCCGGTCCTGCGGGGCCCCCAACCGCAGATGGACCATCAGGCCCCCCACAATCTGAGACTGTTGCTGAGGCAAGCGCTGATGAACAAAGTGCTGAGGCAGTGTATGAACCAGCAGAGAACGGTTACTACTTCCGAAAGATGCCGGATGGCTCCTATGACCAATCGGTGTATGTCAAGAATGAAGATGGCACCTACGCCCCACATCAAGGCTAACCGCACCTCTATTGAGGCGTTGAAACCCTCTCTTCGTCCCGCTCAACGAGCGCCACCCTTGAAAGGGATAGGCGTCAGGGCATGTATGGGGTTCAAACATGAGCGATGATGTTCCATCGACTTTGACGGTTGCAAAACTGAAGGCCCTGTGCATTCTCAATGACCTCGCCACGTCTGGAAAGAAAAGCGATCTTGTTGAGCGTTTGATGGAGGCTGGTCTTGCTCGAGGCGAGGTCGGACTTCCAGCGGAGACTGAATCAAAGCCTGAAGATGAACTTCAACAAGAGGAGGTTGTCCTCTCCATGGAAGATGAAGACACACTCACGCCCGATGTTGAGCCTGTAAAAGAAGTTGCAGCACCGGTAAAAACAGATGAAGATGAGGTTCTAGAAGCTGAAATTCTCGAGGCCGTTCTTGTTGAAGAAACGGTCATTGAACCGGTCAAGGTCAAACCGAAGAGCAAAAACGCTGAACCTGCGACCTTGATGGACATCATCAAGCGGCCTCAAGTTGCAGCGGCATTAATGACGCTCATCATCCTCGGTGCCGGCGGCTACTATTACATCAACAACCAGCTTGAACCGTTTACTGCGGACCAATTACGCTATGGAGATGAGATGCGTTACACTGTCACTGAAGGCACCTTCGTTGCCACTGAAGAGTATGTATCTTTGGTATTGGATCAACTTGATTCGGACGATGAAACATGTAAGATTCGTTTGGAGTTCGAAGGCGATGGGACCCTTTCCATCACAGAGGGAGGGACCGACCAATTGTTGGCAGAAGGGTCAACTGATCGCCTTGGTGCAGTGATTGCAAAAGGCGGAATGGGAAGTCAATGGCTTGCCGTTGAAAGCGTCAACAGCAACACCCTTGACCGGTTCAAGATCACAACTTATCCCCCTGGTGTGCTCAGTGGATGCAGCACGTTTGGAACAAGTGCTGAAGGGAGTGCGCAAATCGAAACGAAACAATACACTGAATTGCGCGAACGAGCGTTGCTTTCTACCGAAGCAGATTGGGAATTGCGATTGCCCTCTATTCCCGCTGATTATCGTGGTACAACGGTCTCCTACGGTGTTGGGGGCCTGCTTGGTGGCTTGGACACCCTTGCTCCTGGTTTGGCCATGATGTTACAACCCATCGAAATCGAAGATTTGTTGGGGAACACCATGATTGAGACTGGAGCATTAGGCAGCAGCAACGGCTGGGACTGGCGCGTCGTGGGCAACGACGAATTCTCGAACAGCCCTGCTTGGAAAGTGGTTGCAACACATCAAGACATCAAAACATACTGCTTAGGCTCTGCCACGATGGAATTGTGGATTGAGGAGGGCAACCCATGGGCTGCAAAGCAAAAGGTCGATGTGATCATCTCAAGTTCTCAGACAAACCAGCAAGATTGCTCAACAACATCACAACTCCTCAACGATTTGGTGTTGCCTGAAGGCGATTTGGAATTGCATCACGTCTTCGAACGAACAACCGTTGAACGCGGGCAAAAGCAACTTGATTTGGGCCGTTCCTATTCCTCAAGGCCGCAAGCTAATCAAATTCAAATCGATGATTCCGACCTCATTTCTTGGGGGTCAAACGGAGTGCACATGCCTGACGAATCAACCATGAGAACACACACCTTCGAACAGGCAATCCAATGCTTCGACTACTTCCAGGGTGTCGCCCCTGGCGCTGCTAGTGCACTGGACGACGGCGGTTATGTCTGGCGTGCAACAACATCAGATACTGCTCAGGGAAGCGAATGGAACATGTCTTGGGTGAACACCGAAGAGACGTCTGGTTGGGTTAAATTCAACCTCACAGGAGCCCCTACCGACACCACATGTGAGTATTGGGAACGGGGTTCATTCGACGATCCTGCTGCTCATAACCGTGAAGCAATCCCGTCCACATTGAACATATCAGGAATGGAAGAACGGTTGTCTGATGCCAACCTATTCGGGCAACTGACCGGGCCAGACCTCTTCTTCACAACCGATGGTGCGTACCAATCTGAAGTTGAAGTCGGGTACTTGATTGTCGTTCCTGGCGGAGATCTCAACTCAATTCTCTCAAGCCTTGCCAGCGACGCTGATGGAGCAGTTTCCATCGATATGTCCCGTTCTTGGGATGGCAATGACGGTTGGACAAATCAACTGAACCTATTAGCTGATGCCAATGAAGGACGGTTGCTTGGTTGGAGTCTCATTCAACAGCCCCAATGAAGCACATCAGCGGCGCGGGTCGTAAGGGGGCAGACTGCCCAAATCAGGGGCCGATGGGACTCCAGCAAACTGTGGCGGAACATACGATTGAGGTGCCTGTATAAACGGACTTGGTTTTGCTTGCTTTGGACGCCGAGGGCGAGTGACAACAAAGGCAAGAAGTGCGATGATGAATGCAATTGCTGATGCAACCAAGACGGCGTTGGATTCCAACGTGGACATGAGCGTTGACTCATTTTCAACCGCTTTATCCTCGACAACGGGTTCTGGCGGTGGTGGATTCCAAACTTGGTAGGTGATGGCCCATGTGACGCTGAGTTCCTTTCGGTCGTCGCTGAGGGTGGCAGTAATGGATTCAGGGCCGACCGTCCCATTGGTGTCGCACAGGTACTGTGCGAAGTCCGAGGAAGGAGATGAACAGTTGACCGCTTGTTCTTGGAAATTAAAACCGGTACCAATCAGCGTGTCGTTTCGATACCACATGACTGAAACATTGAGTTTCTCCATTGTGGACATGTCAAGCGCCACAGACAAACCAACCTCAAGAGAATCATTTGTGGCGTTCAAGTTGAGATTGCGAGTTTGCGGAAAGGCCGAAATGTACGCTGAGCGGTCAATGTTTTGATCGATTTCGCCGTCACAATCATCATCAACACCATTCCAACGTTCCGTTGCGCTTGGCGAGATCAAGCTGTCATTATCATTGCAATCATTGAACCAGCGGTACCCATCTCCATCACCATCAAGGTCTGGAACGAGAGGATTGGTATTGGTTGAGAACAATTCAACGCCATCGAGTAATCCATCGCCATCGGTATCGGAATCGAATGGATCTGTCCCGTGCGTGAGGTATTCTTCCATGTCCAATAGCCCATCTAGGTCTGCGTCTGTGCCAATGAAATCTTCATCGATTTCCTCATTGCAGTTGTTGTCCAGCCCATCCAAAACTTCCGCGATGGAGGGATTCAGAGATGCATTGCTGTCGTCGCAATCCTCGAACCAGTAGAATCCGTCCATGTCTGAATCATTGTCTTTGACCAAAGGGTTCGTCAGGTAGGTGAACACTTCTTCGCCATCTTCAAGCCCATCGAGGTCCGTGTCACTGTCCTGCCAATCGGTGCCGTAGCCATGGTATTCTTCGTAGTCTGAAAGTCCGTCGCTGTCTGCGTCAGTGAGGTTGAATCCTTCGTCCATAGTGCCATTGCAATCATCGTCAATGCCATTCAAGACCTCGATTGCCGAGGGGGATATGTCGGCATTGCTGTCGTTGCAATCTTGGAACCAATAATACCCGTCTGTATCCGCATCGGCATCGAACACCAGTGGATTTGTACCGTAGACATTGACTTCATCGCCGTCCGAAAGCAAATCATCATCCGTGTCGTTGTCAAGAGGATCTGTTCCGTTCACAAGAATCTCAGTGCCGTCTTCCAACCCGTCCCCGTCTGTGTCCTTGGAGAGCGGGTCAGTCCCATAAATCAAGACTTCAAGGCCATCGTTGATGGAATCGTCATCGGTGTCGATGTCATTTGGGTCTGTGCCGTAAACATCAGTTTCATTGGTGTCCGAAAGATTGTCTCCATCCGAATCGAGGTTCATTTGGGTGCCATACACGACCAATTCCCACTCGTCAAACGAACCGACGTCGTTGTTGCCCTGATCTTCGACGGTCAGGGTCCAATCGCCCCGGCTGTCTTCATCCCAATGATGGACGCTTGAAAAGCGCCAGTTGCTGAAGTCTGAGTTGTCATCGTCGTGCTTTTCGCTCAGGACGCTTTGAGTGCCTTGTGGGCTTGTCAAAATAATCTCCAGGTCCCCTCTGAACTCATGAGGGATGTCCACAATCACGTCGACGTTCTCAACCAGAATTGCATCGGTCACGCTGGTCGTGTCGGAGATGTAATTTGGATCGTTGTCAGGGATGTCTGTGTCCACTGTAAGCGTGCCCGAAGAAAAAGAGATTTCTTCACCGACAGTGGACCATGCCTCTGCCATTGAAACTGCAGCACCGGCGTCAATCACGCCGTAGCCATACTTGTGACTTACCTCTAAGCCAGCACCGTTCACGCCCCAAGATGAATCAAGTGCGTCATTTTGTCGAGAGGAATGGACAAGGATGTGTTGTACATCGCGCCACGTCAAGTTCGCATTTGCTTCAAGCATCAAAGCAAGCACCCCAGAAACCAGAGGCGTTGCTGAGGAGGTACCTCCGAAGGTATTGGTGTAGTCGTTGCCGGTGTAGCCGCCTGAACCTTCGATGTCTGTGGTCGTGATGCTTTCACCATCTCCGTTTGAAGGGGATGCAACAAGGATGTTCGCCCCTGGTTCAGCGTAATATGACTGTTGTCCTTTGTGATCGACAGCAGTCACAGCGATGGTGTAGCGAAGATTGGCATAGCCGTCATAGTTTGAATTGTCATCGTCGTCTAAGCCATTTCCTGCCGCCCATGTGATGAGGTTTCCAAGGCCGCTTCTTCCAAGCAGCGCATCATTTTCCATTGCAGCCATCATCAGCGGCCCTGGACCTGATAGCGTTTTTCCATTGTCGCTTGGCCCCCATGAATTGGAGTAAATGTCGATGTCTTGGCGCTCGTGACTCAAGGTGTTTCCTTCCCTTACATCGGTGGTGCTGCACGAAATCAATTGAAGGCCGACAAGGCTGGCTTCTGGGGCAGCCCCGGTCACACCCACACCATTGTTGCCGGTAGCTGCGGCAACACCACCAGCAGCCGTGCCGTGGGCGTTGTTTGAGGTCGGTGTTGGGTCTCCATCGTTGTTGCAAAAGTCATAATCCAAAGTGGAATCATAGTATGTTGATATGTCGGGATGGTTCCAATCCAACCCGTCGTCGACAATGCCAATCACAACGCCTGAGCCTTTGTATGAATTCCAAATTCCAGTGATGTTCACATCCTCACCACTTGCGCCCCCGGTTTGTCCGGTGTTGACCAAATGCCATTGGTCGTTGAATTTAGGATCATTTGGCGTCCAGCGCGGCTCCATTGAACGTTCGACAAGGGGGTAAGCGGCTTCAATCGCGCCCGCTTGTTGCCAATCACTCAAGGTTTGAAGCGCTTCACTGCTGTCAAGTTCTACCACATAAGCACCTTCGAGATGACCAGCTGCAGGACCCATGGCCTGAGATGAGAACACAATCCAAGTGTGGGCCGTGGCCAATTCTGATTCCTCATAGGAACTGAGTTCGCTGTGGAAGGCGATGGAGGCTCGGATGGCAGGTGAATATTCGTCGATGATTGGATGATGCTCTGCGCTGGAGAAAGGGGCGCCCTCTAATGCTGAATTTGAAGCAAGCGTGGCACTCCCTGCAGCCATCGGAACGAACAGCGCTCCAAGCAATATGAGGCACATCGCTTTTGCACGCATGGAAACACCTCCCTTCCGGACCGTCATAACGCTACCTCTACGCCGTGTATCAACCGGCTCTTTCACATCATCACCTGTGAGCGTGAAAGCCGAAGTGCAAGAGCATGAAGCGTCTCTCCGTCTTTTTGCAAAGAACGGATGTACCTTGGAATGGTGTGATGTGAACATTCCAATTCATCCAATGAGCCAACCCATTCAAGGGCGTGAGTTGGGCGGGCAAGCGACGCATCTTTTGTCGAATGGACTGACCACACTGAACAACCATCGCCGTCTTCAGATGCAATCTGAAGGCAGAATGATTGTGGAAGAGGAGACTGAGCGCAATCGTACTGGTTGCGATTGGTGTATTCAACGATGCAATCGTTGACCACGAATGAAGCGCCCATCGATTCGAGGGCTTCGATTGACGGGGCATCTTGCGCTCCACGCTGAAACCAGATGAGTGGGAAGGCATCGTGGCTTAGCCTCATGATGAGATCCCGTACAACCGCTCTTGCTCGCTCAGGTGCCAAGAACAACACGACGATTTCAGGAAGCACGCCACTATCAAGCGAGGGACGAATCGGAAAGCCAGAGATTGACCCGCCAGCATCCCTTGGGTGGACTGGGGCGCACGCCCAGCCACGGGAGGACAATTCCGCAACAGCGGTGTGAGCGGGACGTTCGGCGTTGAGACCTGCGCCAAAGACGTGGATGACTTGACTCGAAACGATGCGTTCGCGCAACGCGGTGGCCGTTAGGGAAGATGTGCCTTCAATTTCCACGCTCTTTTGCAGTTGTTTTGGCTTATCAAAACTTGTACCATCTCGGAACAAGCCATTTTGCATCAATTGGTTTGAAGTTGTTGAACCCTTAGCCCACCTCGTGGCCGAAGCATCGCGACCCCCTCACGACCGTGGGCATGTCTTGTGGTCTGCAGAAAATGGACCGACTCGCATGCTCCTCGGAAGCTTCGATCGATGGGTTGGTGCACTGCTTGCAGACGATGGAATTGACATGCCCTTCATGGGAGGATCAAACAATGTTGAAGCAACCATCATCGCACGGTCTGATGGGATCGTTGTTGGAACGGCTGCCATCGACCATATGCTCCAAATCTGGGCACCTTCGCTCAAAATCACATGGTGGGCCGGCGATGGAAAGCGGGTCACAACAGGTCATGAAATCGCAACCATTCAAGGTGATAGAGAAGTGCTGTTAGCCATGGAGCGAAGCATTCTCAATGTCCTCGGTCAACTGTCTGGTATTGCAACTGAAGCAAAACGCTGGTCGGCAATAGCGCCTGGTCAAATCGCATGCACTCGAAAGACAGTATGGGGGCTGATGGACAAATGGGCAGTCCATCTCGGAGGTGGCTTGACGCACCGACTCAACAAATTTGATGCGACCATGATCAAGGAAAACGACCTCGCTTCAATGCTTGATGGCATCGACGGTCACGCCAACCGCATTGCACACTACCTGCAAGAGGTTGACCTTGAGACCTGTGGAGCTTTTCTTGAAGTTGAAGTGCGTGAAGACAAAGAAGCAATCATTGCCGCAGCACTTTGGGCTAAACGCCGTGAAGAAGGCGCAAAGAAATTGGTCATTATGCTCGATAACTTTGGTCCGGAAAGATGCAAAGAAGTCGCTCACGAATTGACTGAAATGAGCCTGCGAGAGCATGTTATTCTCGAAGCAAGCGGTGGGATTCAATTTGAAGACCTTGACCAGTGGCATGAATGCGGCCTTGATGTGCTCTCGACCAGTGCCATCAACAGAGGGACTTCCCCCCTTGACATTTCAATGCTCATGACCGGCGCATGAACGAGGTGAGTTCATGGATGATGTCGCTGCTGATCCAAGCCACCCGCGCTATCAATCGCTTCTGCTCCGTCACCGTCTCGAGCAAGCGGAACAACAAGGATTGCTTGCCGGCAGTGCAATGATTGCGCACGGCCGTGGAGAGGCTTACGATTACCTCCTTGGGGAGCAGACCATTGCGAGCGCTCATCTCGCCACCCTGTACGCGCTTGACGCTTTGAAACGCGCAGGTCGCCCCGTGCTAAGCCTGAACGGGAACGCTGTTGCACTCGCTGGCGAGGCTCTGCTAAAGCTCGCTGAACGCCTCGATTGCCCTGTTGAAATCAATATTTTCTATCGGACACCAGAGCGCATGGAAGCGTTGTTAGGGCGTCTTGAAGCGATCAAAAGTGAACTGAATCTGGACGTGAAAATCCTTGGTGCTGAACCGAACGCTCGGATTCCAGGATTGAAAGGCCCAAGAGCAAATTGCACTAAAGAAGGCATCATTGATGCTGATGTCATCATGGTGCCTTTGGAAGATGGCGATCGTTGCGAAGCGTTGGTTGCAATGGGAAAAACCGTCATCGTCATTGACCTGAATCCTCTTTCGAGGTCGGCGAAAATGGGAAGCATCACGATTGTTGACGAGTTGACAAGAGTTGCTCAAAATATGCTTGACCTTGTCCAAAACGAACAGACCCTAGGAACAGAATCTCCATTTGAGAACGAGAAGAACCTCGCAGAAGCTTTGCGCCATATCGTAACGAGATTTAGCAATGAAGCGACACAAGACGATTGAGGTGCGATCAGAACTCTTCACTGAGTTTGGCAACCAATCTCGAAGTGATGCTTTCGCCAACAGCGGAGCACGAGGAAGTGCCCCCAAGGTCGTAGGTCAGCCCCTTGCCATCCCGAAGGTGATCAGCAACACTCTCATCGACCATACGAGCGATTTGAACAAGTTCTTCTTCTCCGTTTCTGCGACCAAGCCAATCCATCATCAATTGGATGGAGTTGATTGTAGCGATTGGGTTGACCTTGTTCATGCCAGCGTATTTCGGAGCAGATCCGTGGACCGGTTCAAAGAATGCATGGTCGTCACCAATGTTTCCAGAAGCTGCCATACCCATGCCGCCTTGAAGGACAGCCCCCAAATCAGTTGCAATGTCACCAAACATGTTTGATGTCACGACAACATCGTAGGACTCCGGAGAGCGGGTTAGCCACTGCATGAAGGCGTCGATGTAGCCGTAGTCTTTCTCAGTGCCCGGATACTGTTCTGAAACTTTGTCGAAGGTGCGGCGGAACAATTGACATCCACGAGTCACGTTTGATTTATCGATGCAGGACACACGCTTGACGCCATCAACTGGTGCACCGTTACGGGTTTCAGCAATTTCAAAGCCCATGCGAATCAGCCGTTCACTGCCGTGTTCTGAAATTGGCCGTGGGTCGTAAGCGATTTCCCCTTCGAGACCCGGGAATTCCATGGAAGGCGGTTCGTATGGTTCTCGGCCTTGTGCCCGATCGGCGCTTCGGCGAAGCAACGAATGATACAGGCCTTCGGTGTTTTCACGAAGAACGGTCATGTCCACCATACCGGGTTGCCAAATTTGGGTGAATCGCCCGTGCACTTTGTGCGGTACGCCTTCGTAGAGTTTGATTGGGCGAAGGTTGGCATAGAGGTCCAATCCACTGCGCATCCCTAGAATGACCGAGCCACCAGCAAGGTCCCCGTTTGGCAATCGTGCGCCAGGGTGGCCAATCGCGCCAAGGTAGATTGCATCCGCCTCATCACGGCAAAATTCGAATGACCCTTCGGCCCATTCCTCTCCTGTTTGGAGATAGTGTTGGCCGCCGCATTGAATAACGGTCTGTTCGAAGCCGTGATTTGTGTTGGCCTCGATGGCATTGAGAATACGCTGGGCCTCAAGTGCAACTTCGCGACCTGTGCCGTCTCCGGGAAGAACCCCAATCCGATAATTTCCCATGGATTCCGCCAAGGGCAACCCCTACATGAACGCGCCCCCTTTGGCAGAATGGATTCTCGAGCACAAACCACGAGACGGCGAAGGAAGAGATGCAATGGAAGGTGGCCGTCCATTGGAACATCGTTTCGTCCGATTCACGAACGCAGTGAAACGGTTACCGAATGGAAACGATGGTTCAGTCAATCAAGAAAGGTTTCATAGGCCGTCAAGGAGGAGAGTGAAGAACATGAGCGACAAACAAAACAAGGTGTCAGAAGGTCATGTTCGTTTGGAATCGTTGCCGCTCGAAGTTCAACGGCTTGCAGAAGCGATGCAGAGCATCGATCCAAAATGGGGCGTAGAGGCTTGGCTCATCGAGCAGGCCAATATGTCGATGGATTTGGTCAGGGTTGATGTTGCTCGTGAGCGACTTGCTGTTGAGCAACGCCTCCACCGTTTGGAAATGATTGCTCGCCGCCTCGAGCCCGACTCCCAACTGAGCATCGATCCGCTTCAGAAGAACATTTTCGATTGTTTTAACCTCGATATTGACGAGGCAATCAAAGGATTGGGTGCGCGTGCAGCCCAGCCTCAAACACCCCCCAGGGAAGAACATGATATTGACGATGCGAGGCACCCTGCAGCGACCTTCCTCGACCTGCTACCCGATGATGAAGGTGATGACCCCTTGCTCGCTGTTGCATGCCAAATGTTGTTGGTGGTCGTGGAGACGCAGATTGCCAAAGGTGATCCGTTTGCAACCCTTGATGTGATGTTCAAGGGGATGAATAAGCATGGCATTACGCCCGAAGAAATAGACGAGGCCATCGATCATTTGCTCACGATTGGCTCGTTGATTGAAGTTGATGACGATTGCTTTGTCCCAACTGCTTGACGGCAATTTTAGCCTCTGAGGACGGGCCCCAAGGGCCCCCAGCCGACAACTGATTATACCGTGCGAACCTATGTTATCAGTATGGGAATAGTACGCTCAATCGTATTCGGAACGCTCGCATGGGTGTTGTTGATGGAACTTCGAATGGATTCTGACTTGGCCTTCGGTGGGGCAGTTGCCACCGCTTTTTTGATCGAATCAGCACAACACAGGGCGCGGCAGCATCATCTTATGGACCAAAGCAGGGGCTTGAAGCAGCATTTACATCGCTCCGGCCTTCACATCGAGGAATTGCAATTTAATCTGTCGAAAACAAGCCAAGAGCTTGGTGCCGCAATGGAAGAAATTCACCGCAGGGATGCTGTAGGAAGCCCTGCTGCACGGGAATTGCTTTCTCGCCAAGAAATGGCCATGAAGGCCCAATCAAAAGCGATTGAGGACCGAAGCAATCGGAACGAAGCCTTGTTGGACAGTCTGGAACGCTTGCTCGTTATGCAATCTGATCAAACCGCTCGAATCCAGCAAACGCTTGCGGACGTTCTGCGGAAATTGGCGATGGAGCCTCGCCAGCACCTCATGCTGCAAGACAGTGTTTTGGTTCAAGATGCCCCACTGTCTCAAACCACAACTCAAACAATAGGGCAAAGGGCGACTGAACAATTCAACGCCTCGGTATTGGCCGATTTATTTGATTGAATCCGGCATGTTGACCAATGAATACATGCTGGGAGCATCATGGCGACAAAGAAGGAGGGTGCTCAGCGGTTGATTGACAGCCTTGATTCCCAAGCAAAAATCAAGCCTAGACTCGTCTTTGCCGCTGTTCAGGGTGTGTTGGTTGCAATGGCAATTGCATGGTTCACTCAATGGCAGTTCGGAATTGCTGCAGCCCTCGTCTTCCTTCTTTTGATTCAATTTGCCTTTGAACGTCTTTCAAACAGCATCCTGGCCAGTAAACTCACTGCGTTGAAGGTGTTGGGTTGGAATGAAAACGAGGATTCTGATGAAATCCTGCGCCAAAAGGCGGAAAAAATACTCAAATGAGGCATAACGATGCAAAATGAGGCAGCTCAATATCTCGATTTTATCGATGAAGATGAGCAGCGGCGCCGACAAGCCAAGAGGATTTTATTCGGACTCCTCATTGGGCTTGCGCTCATTGCAGGCTTGTGCATCGAAAACGGATACAACACTGGCGTGGTGCTGATCTGCACTGCGATTCTCTTCACCATGCTGCTGCTCGTGAACACGGCAAACCATCGTAAAGCATTGCAGCGAGAAGAATCGCTGCTCAGGCTTCTTGAAGTCAATCTTGATTTGTTTGAAGGTCATTCGTACCGGGAACGATTGATTCTTGCTGCGCAAAATGATTCCTTTGAAGAACTGCAAGTTCGGAAAAACAAGGGCGCTGTGCGCGGTCAGGATGAGAAAGGGTTCACCGGTGGTCGAAAAGTTCAGCCACTTGACAGCAACGCAAATCGTCGTGATGTGAGTCATTCAGATAGCGACTATGAGGGGTTAGAAGGTGAGTTGCGACGCTCAGAACATCTCGTGAATGAAGCAAACACTCGGTATGAAAAGAAGGCGAATGAACAATGGCAAGCCTCCGAGGCATCGGATGTCGATCTAATTGAGGCGGGTGTCGAGCGCTTAGGGGATTTAGTTCGAACCGAATGGTTTGAGAAAAATGCAATGGATGGCGCAGTTGACGAACTGATGGGACAAGGCCAAAAGGAATGACCAATTCCCAACGAGTATGAAGGTGAAGGCAATACTGCTGGCAGGTGGCCACGGTAGTCGACTTTATCCATTCACGAATTACATTCAAAAAACGCTCTTGCCTTTGCATGAGCGCCCTGTCATCGATTACGCCCTCGGTACCATTCGCAGAGCAGGCATCAAGGACATCACCATTGTCTCAAATCAATTCATTGGCCAAATCGCAAAGCATGTAGGGGCTGGCTTCCCCGATGAACAGATTCACTATGTTCTCGAAGAAGAACCGACAGGGGTTGCTGACGCCCTCAACTTGGCCCGGGTATACAACGAAGACTGTCGGTTGCTGGTCTACTTTTCAGACAACATCACAACGGTTGAGTTTCAAGAAGAGATTGCTCGTTTCAGTCAAGTTCAGGAAAAGCCTGGTTGTGTCCTATTAGCGCGCAACGAAAAAAATCCAGAGGCTTTTGGTGTGGCTGTCCTCGATGATTCGGGACAAGTGATTGATATTGTCGAGAAGCCTGAGAACCCGCCTTCGAATTTAGCGATTGGAGGCATTTACATGTTTGACGAGGACTTTTGGTCTCTGCTTGATGCCGGAGTGGAGAAGAACGACGCTTCTTTTTCAATCACCGATGTCACCCGCGCTTATGTCCAGAAAGGGGCCGCTAAATTGATCACAGTGGGTGAAGAGACATGGGTCGATTGTGGAACTCCAGATTCATTGCTGCAAGCAGGGATGATGGCGAAGGAAGGGAAATTGAATCCACGCCCTTTCAGGACCTAATCACGGCAACAACAAAGGTAAGCAACCTATCGCTTCTACCAATGAAGGTCGGAATTATTGGGGCTGGTATGGTTGGAGGAGCCATTGAACAATGCTTTGCTGATGCGCATGAATTGTATGTTCATGACCCTGCAAGAGGCACCAAGTTGAGTGATGTGACCGACCATGTGGATTTCGCTTACATTGCAGTGCCTACGCCCCCCCACCCGGAAACCGGGGCCTGTGACACTCGAATTGTCGAAGGCATCCTTGATGAACTTCCAGACGGTTTCACTGCTGTAATCAAATCGACAATCGTTCCCGGAACGACCGAGCAATACCACCTTAATTACCCCCATCTCAAAATCGCTTATTCTCCAGAATTCCTCGTTGAGCGTCGGCGGATGGAAGACTTCGCAAATCAAGATTTGTTAGTGTGTGGAACGCACCACTCTGATGTCGCAGAAAGGGTGTTTGAACAACATCGGCAAGCAGGGGTTCTACGAACAGAAAACCTCTTTCATGTCACACCTACACAAGCAGAGCTTGTCAAGTACACCAAAAATACATTCTATGCTGTCAAGGTTATTTTTGCAAATCAAATGTACGATATCTGTCAAGCAATGGGCCAAGATTGGTACACCATTCGCGACATGATTACGGCCGAGCAAGCACAACCTATTGGTCCGTCCCACCTCGACCCAATTTTTGGCCTCAACCGCGGCTTTGGAGGAAAGTGCCTGCCGAAAGATTCTCTCGCTCTCGGCGTTCTTGCAGATGCACATGGCGTCAAATACAACCTGATGGATGCCATCCAAGAAGACAACGCCGCCTTGCGTGGCATCCTGACAGGAAAGCCGAGTGACGTGGCCACCAACGATGATTGAGGCGGTGAAACCAATGTCAAACCACAGCATATCTGAAGTGTTGCCGCGCGGTACGCTTCAGCGGTTTGGCATCGCTGGAGGTTTCAACACTTTTCTGTTCTGGATCATTTGGGAAACGCTACGCATCTCCCCAGTGTATACCGGTACAAATGAGACATTGCTCTGGTCCATTTCTTGGGTTGGCTCGAGCATCATAGCTCATTTTGTTCACAGAGTATTTACCTTTGATGGCCGAAGAGATGTCAGCAAAACGGTGTTGGGTGCAATCTCGGTGTATGCCGTTGGGATGATGGGTTCTACGCTGACCTATGACAGCATGTTGAATTTGTTTGAGGAAGTCCCAATTCGGTTGTTGTTTTTGATCAACATCGCAGTTTGGGGTTTGTTCACATGGGCCTGCATGCGCTGGTTGGTGTTTGGATACACTCGAATCGAAGAGGAGTAATCACACGGCGTGAGTTTCCATCAGCGAGAGCGGAATGATCTCAAGAGCAGCCTCGTGAGTTGATTCAAGGTCAAGAGGACAAGCGGAGCCGTCGTTCACTGCAGCCAACCATGTTCGAGCACAAACGCACCATGAATCGCCTGGTTTCAAGCCGGGAAAACCATGTTGTGGTGCAGGAGTTATCAGATCGTTTCCTTGCCGCAACGCAAACTCAAGAAATGATTCGGTCACAACGCAGCACACCGTGTGGCTGCCGAAGTCTCGGTCATCTGTGTTGCACTTTCCATCCCTGTACCAGCCGGTCATGGGGTCGCAGGAGCAATCATCAAGCGGTTGGCCTAACACATTACGGCTTGGGAACATGAATACACCACACTGCCGATGCACATGAAGGCTTGTCCGATTTCCGATCAAGGAGGAAAAAACGACCAAAGGGCATGCTTTGACGGCGTTGGGTTCTAAGGTGTGGTCAACCACCGAGGTGATATGCTCCCCGATACGGTTCACAAACTCCCCCGAGAAGAACGCTATGCTTACGCACGTTTGCTCGCCTTCATGGCCCGAGTTGACAATGAACTCACCGTTGATGAAATGGCGATGTTTGAACAACGATTGGGGACCGCTTTGTTGTCCCCAAGACAAAGGGAAATGATTCGGAACGCACTCAAGACTCCACCTCCACTCGAATCTTGTCTCGAAGGTTTAGGACCCGAGGCTGGTCGACTGGCCCTCCGGGATGCAACCTTGATGGCTGCAGCTGATGGAACTGTAGATGACGATGAACGTGAAGTGCTCCAGACGATTGTTGACCATCTTGGTTTAGCAGACAATGCTGTTGAAGCCCTCCTTAATTGGACCGTCAAGGGTGCAATGTGGATGCAAGAAGGATACGACCTTCTCAATGCGCTCTCGGAGTGAAGACCTGTGTACGTCGACCTGACGGTTGATTTCACCCCCGATGAGGCAAAGGGCTATGCTCAGATTATGATCATTGTAGCCTCTGCTGATGGGGCTTTAGTGAAGGAAGAACTCGCCATGATTGAGGGCTTGATGGGCCGTTCAATGATGCATCCTGAAATGCGAGTGGACATTCGAACAATGCTCGAAAAACCACCTAAATTACAGATGGTGATGGACCGACTTACTCCGGTTGTTTTGAAAATCGCCCTTCGTGACGCAATTTTGGTGGCCGCCGTCGATGGTGAATACGATTCGGAGGAAATCAAAATCCTCAAACTCATTGCCAAAGGAGCCGGTGTCAAGAAGAAGGAACTGTCGGAACTCTTTGAGTGGGTAAAGGCTGGATGGGAATGGCATAAATTGAGTTTCGAACATCTAAAATTAGTCTGATTTCGGGTTTTTTCCCGGCCGTTTCGAAGCCTTCCCCGAAGGGTCACATTCAAACCAATCGGACAGTCCGGATAGGTTGGGTGGGGTTGTGCAAAGCGGAGTCAGCGGTTGGTATGCTCGATTAGATCGATGTCTTGAAAATCGACCTGAACAGATTGAAATCTGGCTTCAGGCATGGGAACAATCCTTGCGCGTCCACCAACCAATCGCGGCCTTATTGCCCGAGGATTGGCCAACGCTCCCCGCCAATTTGTTAACCGACCCCGGCCATGTCTTGGATCATCTTCTTGCTCGCCACGATGCCGAGACCGACGGTCGCTCTCCACGAGGAGCGCATCCAACGCCACCAAGATTGGCAGATGCCGTCATCGCCTCCGAACTGCTTGAAAGCCTCACTCGGCCCAAGACTCCTGTGAAGTCTTCGACGATGCACTTGAGCAACCTTCCACCCGGCTTCCGACAACACATCGAGAAGTTGAATCTTCCACAGCACAACCAAGAAACTGAGATTGATGATGAAATTGAACTCAAGCGAGTCGAGGAAGGCCGCCGAACACTCAGTGGGATTTCTCTACCAATTGCAGATACGTCATGCGGAGGGGGAATCTTCCACGCACGTTTGATTCGGCGCCACTCTGAGCATCATGAAGACAGCACTGAAGAGCGACGCATCAAGGACACTCGTCTGCTTCTCTCCTCGTTCCAACTCCTAGACGTGGATGCGTTGGTTGTTGCTTCGACACGACGACGCTTGCTTTTGGAATGCATACGCTTTGGTTTGGTCAGTTTGAAAACTCCAAAACCTGGTTGCCTCTCCCGAGAAGAAGCTGAAACCTTGCTCGAGCAAGCGGTTCAACAAGGCGATACACTTCAGGGCGAATGGCCTTGGTCAGTTGAACCTCAACTTGTCGTGACCAACCCTCCTTGGCTTCGAATCAAAGACCGATTCCGTGGGATGGAAGATGGAAGTAAACTCCGAAGAGAACTCGGGGAGCATTTGCGCGCCCTGACAGATAACGGGAAACCTCGCTTCTCCACCATGCGAGGAAACGTCAACCTCTACCGGCTTTTTATCGAACGAAGTTTGCAAATTCTGGAAAAGGGTGGTCGACTTCGACTCATTGCGCCCGATAGTATTCTCCGCGAACAATCATCGCACCCTCTGCGAACCTTGCTTGTCCAAGAGCATGGTTGGTCCGATATTTGGGCCATTGAAGAAGCAAACCATTTGTTCCCTGGCATGACCCAAGGCGTCGCAGTGCTCGGAATAACAGCAAAAACGCCCGTTGATCAACTGCTCATGCACGGACCAATCAGCCGCGCAGACCTGCGAAGGGACCAGCATGGACTTTCAAACCGCGTGCCCTCGTTTGAAATGGCACCGGACCGGTGGGTCAAGTGGGCCAAAGACACCTGGGCTATTCCACGCCTACCAAGAGACAGAGTTGAACGAAAGCAAACCTTGGCAGTGCTTGACAGATTGGCACTCTTACCGCGTTTAGGCGATGAACATCACGCCCTTGCAACCAACGGTCATACCGTTCGAGTGCGCGTCGGTGAAATCGATCAAACTGCGCATTCCAAGAGCATCGAAACTTGGGTGAAAGGTCGAGGATCTCGGCCATTCATCCGCGGAGTGCACTTCTCTGAAGATGAAGAAGGGGGCGTGTTTGTCCGGCATCCTGCGTTCCGAACAGACATTCCATCTCGGGCCAATGAACGTCAACTTGCTATGTGGTGTGGCGGAACAGAACCAAAGTTTGGACCACGCCTTGCCTGTCAAGCCATTGTCAACGCTCACCAAGAACGACGCTTGCGTTGGGCCGTTATTCCTGCAGGTTGTGTCCTTGGCAACAGCGTCAATCACATCGAACTGCATGAAGACATTCAAGAGCGCCTCGTTTCGCTTCATGGAACGCTGGAAAAGGCCCTTCAATGGATGTGCACGCTTCTCAACGATGAAGATCTTGACGAGTGGGCTCGTGCTTGGTCGGCAAACAACAACGTCAACAATTATGAATTGGAAATGCTACCTCTCGACGTCAACAGCGAAATTCCGGAATTAGTGCCACTTCTTCGATAATCCGTCAATTTTTGGCGGCATTTCTCCAGTAATCTAAGCGCACGATGCGGGGAACTAGAGGAAAATGGTTTATCTATGATAAGCCGGTGCATAAACCGTTAGGCTTTGGTCTAGGTGAGATTGTGGGCATTCATCCAAAGATTGGTATCACCGGACTGCCGCGCAGCGGAAAATCCGCAGTGATGGAAAAGGTTCTCGAAATGCTTGTCGATGAGCGCAAGCGAGAAATCCAATTGCGAGGAAGTTTGAGCGATGCTCCGATCATCGGCGGAATGCAAACTGTACCAATTCTAGAAGGAAGCGAACGCCTTGGCTACAAGGTGATCGACATTGTCACCAAGGAAGAAGCCATCATGGCGCACAAAAGCATCGATTCTCGATTACGCGTGCTCGGGTATGGCATCGATATTGAAGCCCTCGAGAGCGTGGCGATTCCTGCGATTGAATACGCCCGCGATGAATGTGAAGTGCTCGTCATTGATGAAATTGGTAAATTCGCGGTCGAAAGTGAAGCTTTCGTCAATGTAGTGCGAAGCGCTTTGGAAGTTGACAAACCAACCCTCCTTACACTTCACAAGAAAAGCCGCCATCCACTCTTGCAAGACATTCGTCGTCGAGACGACGGGCGTATTCTGGAAGTGACGCCGGTGAACCGTGCATTGCTCCCATACAAAATCCACAAGTTGATGCGAGAAACCTACTGATGGTTCTCCAATCTTTTGTCTCATTACGCCGCTGGTTTCATCCGTGTTTGCTCTTAGCGTTCACCATGGCCAATCCATCAGACGCCGCAACCAAGTTGCTGTTTGGCACCGGAGTAGGCTTGTTACTGGTTGCTGGATTCGGCTTCATTGAAGGGCGTGCGACCATCGAAGAGCCAAGTTTGGGTTGGCTCTTCATCCTCATCGGTTTGCTCGCTTTGGTGCTTGGCAAAAGCCTCAACGATGGCAATGGGCCACTTGCTAATGCCTTTCCGGATGAATCAGCCGAACAACTCGCATCCCGGGTTCGTGACGACATCAACGAATCGATCAAAGCAGCGAGCGTTGGCTCTGCATGGGCTGAACTCGAGGCAAATGTGCTTGAGCAAGAATTGTCAGAAGAAGAATGATTGGTTCTGCTACCAATCGTATTTCCAACCGCTCAAGGCGGTGCCTTCATCTAAGGCCTACCCTTCGTTTGCATCGGGTCGAAGGCAATGAGTCAAATTCCTGAAGAACTGTATTACACCAAAGAACACGAATGGATGCGCGTTGAAGGCGATGAAATTGTGATTGGAATTACCGATCACGCACAAGACGCTTTGACCGATATTGTGTACATTGAATTGCCTGGTGAAGGCGACGCAATGGAAGACATGGGCGAATTTGCTATCGTTGAATCCGTCAAGTCCGCATCGCCAATCTTTGCACCTCTAGCCGGCACCGTTACTGCGGTGAATGAGGCGCTTGAGGACACTCCAGAATTAATGAACTCCGACCCATACGGGGAAGGCTGGATTATTCGCATGAAGCTTGATGCTCCTGAAGCCATCACCACCATGATGAGTGCGGCTGATTATCGAGCTGAACTTGGCGAGTGAAGACCTTGACATCTGGGCCTTGGACCATTTATGTCGATGGTTCATGCCTTGGCAATCAAAATGTTGACGCTGACACACCCGCGGCTTGGGCTGTTGTGGTGATCACTGGGGACACTGGCCTAGGAAGAGGCAGCGGTTCGCTCGTGGAAGAGTTTGCTGGCCATGTCATCACTCAACCGGGTGCTCCAAATTTTATTGGCGCTGAGGTCGGTTCAAACAACACTGCAGAACTCACTGCAATTGCAGAGGCTCTTCGCTGGTTACTGACCGAAGGCGGGGGCAACGAAGCAATCATTCGCGCAGACTCACAATACGCTGGGAACCTTGCATCGGGTGCATGGAAAGCGAAGGCCAACAGAGCACTTGTGGCTCATGTCCAAGAATTGTGGAGTGCGGTGAGTGACCTTCGACCGCTCTCTTGGGAACATGTTCGTGCTCATCGGGGCCACAGATGGAATGAACGAGCGGACCACCTCGCATTGAGGAAGGCACAAAATGAGCCACCGGCGCCACTCTCGTTCTGGAAACCTGGTCAACGATGATTATTGATTGAGGCGTTGCTCCAACCAAGAACGAAAATCTGGACCGTAATCGCCTCTACGAAGGGCGTGATCGACTTGGGCTTTGAGCCATGGGAGGGGTTTGCCGGAATCATACCATTGGTAGCCTTGCAATTCAACACCATGCATGCCACCGTTGTCCATCCAGTGCTTTTGTAGAGCGATGGATTGTAATTCTCCATGGGTTTCGACATCGTAATGATCGAGCAGCGTGTTTGCGTCGCCTGTAAACACGTAACGTCCACAAAGAACAAGATTGGATGGTGCGGCTTCAACGCTGGGTTTTTCCACAATTTCGGTGATTTTTGTCCCGTCAAGCCGTACAACTCCATAATTGCACAGTTCCTCTTGAGCGACGGATAACAAAGCAGCACATGGCAGCCCATGGCTCTCATAAGCGGCAACGAGCGCTGCGCTTGCTTGAGATGGGACAAAGGAGTCGAGCGTCGAATGGGTGTCAATCAGTAAATTGTCCCCAAGCAGCACGAGGAATGGTCCGTCTATGGCGTGCAATGCGCTTTGAATCGCGTTGCCGAGGCCGAGTGGAACTTTTTGGACATGAATGTGGACTTCAACATCTGAAAACGGTGCGAGCAAAATCGGGTCGAGGTCGGCTCTTTTCTCATGAAGCCAGCGGTGATCGTTAAGCAAATTGGAGAGATCTTTACGCGGTGATGTGACGATGTGCAAGCGTTTCGCCCCCGCTGCTTGCGCTTCACGCGCGAGGTGGACGAGTGCTGGAACATCGATCAGAGGCAGTGCTTCCTTTGACACGGATGCACTGGTTGGAAGCATCCTGGTGCCAAGTCCACCCGCCACCAAGAGTGCGTCTTCAATTGCCCCCATGTCTTCTCGCTGGATGGCACAGGCTTTCAAGCGTGGCCCTTCTACGGCCATCTATGGAGCGAACCCTTGAGTGGCGATGGTTGGCCGTGTTTGGCCTTCTTGGTATCGCTCAAGGATTTGTTGATCTCGCACCTGAAGGGCCCTGGGATTCACGTTCCTTTACCCGAGGCGTCATTGGTTTGGTCGGCATAACATGCCTTTACCTCGCTTGGTTCCGCTTCACCTTCAACATCAACGGAGTCGCACCAACCGTCGACCGCTGGAGTCAACCTGAGTCCACATGGGCAACTGTTGTCGTGTTTGGAGCTTGCATGCTCGCTGTTCCAACCCTACTGCAATGGTTGAACATTGATGGTGCCATACCAGAACCGACTGGATTATTCTTCACATTGGTCGGCGGATTAGCGATGCTTAACGGCGTGTATGTCGGACTGATTGTTCGAGGCCCACTTGCGATTGATGAAGAAGAGTGAATGCTCAATCAAGGAAACCGAGTTCCTGGTCGATTTCGTTGTCTTCATCGATGTCTCCGTCAAGAATGTTGTCTGAAACGGGCGGACGCTCTGGCAAGGTGGGTTGCTCGCCCTCGCCACGAAGGAAGGCTTGCCATGCTTCACTTCGCTCAGGTCGTCGAAGTGTGAGTGGGATCCAAAGTGGTTCAAGATCGCAGCCTTGTGCAATGAAATCTTTCAAGCGTGCAGCGAAGTGATCTGGTGCAACCTCTTCCATTCGCATCAACAATTCACGCATCCGGGTTCGAACAACTTCGTCTCCATCAACCCAAAGCATGGGCAGAAGCCTACGCTGATCATCCGGGTATTGTTCGAGGTAATCGCGAAGGAACGGAACGAGGTTTCGGCGCACGACCGGAAGAGGATGATTGGATAATTCCGCCATTGTATCGGCCCACTTTTCGACGTCCAAGAATCGTAAGTCGCCGACCGTGGCGCTTGCAGCAGCGAGAACGCCTTCGTCTTCATCCGCGAGCATCGCTTCAAGGAAAGGAACCGCATCCCATGTCAAACGGCGAAACAAACGGGTCAGTACATCAGCCATTCCACGGCGTATGAGAACTTCGGTCCGAGTATGAAGTCGCTGTGCGAGGGCTAAGCCTCCGTCGCGGTCGTATTCAATGGCCTTCGCTAGGCACAGACATACTCTGGATGCAACCTCTTCTTCTGGGTCAAGCGCTCGCCGCATAAGGATTTGATCGATGTGGAGTGGACCGACTAAGTTTGGACGTTGCAAAAGCAAGCGGGACCATTCCATCAACAGCAGTCGACGTTCGAGTGGTCCATTTTCTAAACGTGTCAAAAGCCAAACTGCAGCTTCGACGCCTGCATCATGGGCCACTACGCCACCTTGGCGGGGGAGGACCGCATGAGGGTTCCATTCCATTTGATGGGGGCCTGCATCGGGCTGAGTGTGCCATGTGCCAGGGCGTTCTGCAAGAGCAATGGATTCCACAAGGTGGTAGCCTTGGTGCACTGACTGGCCCCGCGCTTCAACAGCAAGCCCGTCAACCAATGCGACGGCAAGCCACCAACGGTCGACGTTTGGTGCTTGTTGATCGAATGCTTGCGAAAGCCAATCGGTTGCAATTGCAAACAGAAGACGTTCTGCAACTTGTGGTACGCGCTTTTTCAGCCAACGTTCGTGAACTTCGTATGGGTCATCGCTCAAATTCATCCGATGAGGCACAATCAAATCGACGACCGTGTTGAGGTTGCGTTCAAACATGCCACGGTCCACTTGCAACAGGCCAACGCCTTGATCGATGATGGTTTGTGGAGATTTTGGGGGGCGTGCTGGGAAATCTGGATCAGAGATCGGCGGAGAAGGGAGAGGCCAAGATTGGGTGCCGCGTTCAAGTGCAGCAATGAGGCCCTGCTCCACAGCATCGTAGGCTGCTTCGGACAAACGGTTGCGCGGTTTACTCATGCCTGACCCTCGTGTTCAGAGCAACAAATCTCGATATCAAATGTCAAGTTCGATGTTCAAGTTTTGAATCAATTCCTTGTATCGGTTTCTGATCGTAACTTCGGTCACACCGGCCACTTCTGCAACTTCACGTTGGGTTCGGCGCTTGCCACACAAAACGGAGGCGATGTAGATGATTGAAGCGGCGATACCGGTTGGGCCTCGTCCACTTGTCAATTCCTTTTCTTGAGCTGCCTTGATCAATTCGTAGGCTTTGGCTTCGACTTCCGCATCCAATCCAAGTCCAGAACAGAATCTAGAGATGTAATCTTCTGGGCCAGTTGGCATGATCTTCATTTTGAGTTCTCGGACCATGAATCGGTATGTTCGGCCAATTTCCTTACGCCCAGTCCTCGAGGCTTGCCCAATTTCGTCAAGGGTTCGGGGCACACCACATTGGCGGCATGCTGCATAGAGTGAAGCAGCGGCGACGCCTTCAATCGAACGTCCACGAATCAAACGCTTGTCGACTGCTTTCTTGTAATTCACAGCAGCTGCTTCGCGCACCGATTTTGGCAATTCCAAACGGCTGGCCATTCGATCGAGTTCTGCAAGTGCCATGGCCAAGTTTCGCTCGGTTGCGTTACTGACACGGCTTCGCTTTTGCCATTTCCTCATTCGGTAGAATTGTGATCGGTAGCGAGAATTGATGGTTTTTCCAGAGTAATCTTTGTTTTGCCAATCGATGTCTGTCGACAATCCTTTGTCGTGAAGCATGACGGTCATTGGAGCACCAGTACGGGCCCGTTGATCGCCTTGTTCCGGAGAAAAGACACGCCATTCTGCGCCTTGATCGATGACGTTGTCTTCCAACACCAGACCACAGTCGTCACAGACCACTTCGCCGCGGGTCTCGTCACGGGTAAGGCTTCGGCTTCCGCAGTCGCCGCACTTTACGATATCTTCTACTTGCTGTTCATCCATTTTTCATCCCTCAAACATCCCCTTGCCGAGCACAATGCTCAACTTATTAGGAGAACCTTGATATACTCGCTAAGACGATTGTATTTAAAGTTTCAGCAAAAACACTCCGCCATAAAACGGGCGTTCATTTCCGAATCCTGTCAAAAATCGACCTGGTTTTTACAAAAAGTGGACTGCAAGCCGATTTCAACAGCAGTCAATGCGCCCGAACCGATTATATCCGCTGGGCTCATGAATGAAGTTGAGGGGCAACGATGCGGACAAATTGGCCACCCCAAAAAGTCGCTTTAACACCCGGAAAGCGAGTTTTATTCCTCACCAAAGATCTTGACCTTATCAAACAGCAACTCTATGATGGGTTGAACTTGAGAATGGAAGACCTCAATGTGGAAGATCTTCTTGACGACATCAACACCGATGTCATGACACCTGCTTGGGTCTGTTTTGACCACGACCCCACAGAAATCGCAAAAAATGCCTATGCTGGATTAATGCACAATGGGTTGAGGGTGTTTCGAGAAAACGCCCTGAAGAACGGTGATTTTGAAGTCATTGTCTCAGGACAACGCAAGGGGACGGGTTCCTCTCGTGAAACCGCCGCACAATGTGAACGCTGGGCCGGAATCAACATTGTTATCGCTGCTTCGTTTGCTCCGATTCATGAGCGAAATAACATCAACTTGGGCCAATTGATGGGCAATCACGCCTTGCTCCAACGCCTTCAAGACGGTGAGGAGGTTGCTCTGGATGCATTCACGTCTCAGTACGACGATGTCACACAAATCATTCTTGAAAAAGGCGGGTTATTCCCCTTTGCTAAAGCGCTGAAAGCAGAAGACATTGTGTTGCCACCAATGGACACACCGGAACGTCCAATGACCATGGCAGAGAAAATTATCGCTCGTAATTTGGTTGGTCAAGCCGAGGGGCAATGCGTCAAACCAGACGACCCGGTGATCGCTCAGGTCCAAGGTGGTTATTCCCACGAATTCACAACCGCTCAAGTTCACACCTTCCTTGGTGAAGAGTATGGCGAAGGTTATTCGCTGCCAAACCCGAGTAAATTTGCGGTGTTTGAAGACCACTTGCTGTACGCTCACCACAATCCGAAGTTTGTCCCGTTCATGGATAAGGTTCAGACATTGCGGGATTTGCAGGTTGCCTTCCAAAAGCACACAGGGGTGAGGGATTACTCAGCAAAGGATGGCGTCTCTCCAGGTATTTGCCACCAAGTTGCGCGAGAGGAATTCATCGAAGTCGGTGATTTCATCCAAGCTACTGATTCCCACACATGCATGGGTGGAGCTTCAAACGCACTCACTTGGGGTGTAGGAGCAACCGAATATGCGAATCTGGTCAGTGCCGGATTTACCTTCGTAAAAGTCCCCGAATCAATCCGGTTCGAACTTGTTGGCACCCTCGTAGATGGATGCACCGCTAAAGACGTCATCCTGTTCATCCTCGCCGATCACGCTCGTGAGGAGTTAACTTTGAATCGCAGCATGGAATTTGGAGGACAGGGTTTGGCAAGTCTATCGATTGATGAACGAGCAACCCTGTGCAACATGGCAACGGAATGTTCCGGACGAACGGGCATTTGTGAAGCAGATGAGTTGCTGTTTGATTGGATGTTGAAATCTCAACCACACCTCGACCGAGCAGCGCAGAAAGCCTTGTCTGTCGCTCCCGATGAAGGTGCTGAATACACTGGCGGGGTCCACACAATCAACCTCAATGAAATCAAACCCATGGTAGCCCACCCAGGTAACCCTGACGAAGGCATTCCAAGCGATCCAACCAATGGCGCAGATATTGCCGACATCGGGCAAGTGAGCATCGACATTGCTTACGGCGGCTCATGCACTGCGGGCAAAGAAGACGACATTGCATACTACGCCCAAGTCTGTCAGGCAGCAGAAGACGCTGGACTCGTGGTCAAAGAAGGAGTGGAATTCTTTATTCAGTATGGCTCTGGTCCTGTCAAGCAACACGCAGTCAACAAGGGATGGCACGACCTGTTTGGTCGTGTCGGCGTGAAATTAATCGATCCTGGTTGTGGGGCCTGCATCGGCGCCGGACCGGGCGTTTCAATCACCTCAGAACAAGTCACAGTCTCAGCCATCAACAGGAATTTCCAAGGACGTTCTGGGCCGGGCAAACTCTACCTTGCAAGTCCACTCACCGTTGCAGCATCCGCATTCACCGGCGTCATCACATCATGGCGTGACGAATTGTTCAACTGAAGTTTGTTCGTCGTTGGAAACCTCCTGTTCGTAAGCCAAATTGATACTTGGTAATTTATTTATCAAATTAGGAATTGAAAGGAAAAGAGCTATTCACAAGATGCAGCGATTTATCAAAGGAACCTTTTGAGAAGGTTCTAGAACAATTGTACTGTCTTAAACAGGTGGAGGCAGCCTCCTTTCGATTGGTGTTCAGTTGACCACGATAACATTGCCATTTCCGTCTTTGTAACTGCCTGTAACGACCAAGATCACGTCGATGATCGTCCAAATACCCAAGCCTCCAAAGGTGATGAGTTTGAGAACACCCAAGAGAATTGAGCCGGTGTAAAACCGATCGATTCCTGCGATACCAAAAATGCCAAGCAGACCAAGCAGCAACACAGCCACCCAATTTTTGTCGGATTGCATTGGTTGCATTTGCATCATACCAGGTTGCATTTGTTGTGGTTGCATGAGGATTCTCAAGTGGATAGGCTGTAAAAACTTTGGGCGGAAGTTGGACTTTGCGACAAGACTCTAGAAAGCGTTGTGCCCAATCGAGGCATGGCTTAGGAATTAAGTACCGTCGGAGAACCACTGTGAATATCATTGGCCCTTCGTCATCCGGACGAAGGAGGACCGTGGTGGAGGAATGGCCTCATGTCTGGAATAGCAGAGAAACTCGCATCAAACCAAAAGCAAGTCGCAATTTCTGAGTTTTTTGAGAAAAACAAGCACTTCTTGGGCTTCGACTCTCTTGCCCGTTCGTTGATCACCGCTGTCAAAGAAGCCGTCGATAACGCGCTCGATGCTTGTGAAGAAGCACGTATTTTGCCAACCATCAATGTAGCCATCGAAAAACTCGACGCCAAAAAAGACATCATCAAACTCGTCGTGGAAGACAACGGGCCAGGAATTCCCCAGAAGAGCATTGAGAAGGTCTTCGGCCAATTGCTGTTTGGATCGAGGTTCCACGCGATTCGACAATCAAGAGGTCAGCAAGGCATAGGCATTACTGGCGTGGTCATGTATTGCCAGCTGACAACTGGACGGCACACCCACGTTCGCTCAAAAATCGCAAGTGAACCCACCGCAGCGGTCGTGGACATTGGGCTCGACACAAGAAAGAACAAGGCCACAAAGCAGAATCAAGGGCGTGAAATTTGGTACAACCCTGATGGAACAGCCAAGGAGCATGGGACTGAAGTCACCGCTCAAATGAAGGCAAAGTACCAGAAAGGCCGTCAAAGCGTATGGCAGTACCTTCGCATGACAAGTATTGTCAACCCCCACGCTGAAATTACATTCACCGATCCCGAAGGAGAGGTTCACCACTGGCCCAGAGTCACTGAACGACTTCCAACCAAAGTCGAAGGCATCAAGCCCCACCCCCACGGAATTGAACTTGGACAATTGCAGCGCATGATTGCTGAATCCACTGATTCTCGGATGACGGTGTTTCTAAGAATGAACTTTTCAGGGGTGTCGGCACGAGCGAGCAAGGAGCTGTTGGTCGCTGCTGAAATTGAAGAAAAAGCCAAGCCAAAATCACTCAATGCGGACCAAATCAGAGCACTTCTTGAAGCGTTTCAAGGTGAAAGGGATGTCAACGGGAAACCCGTGAAATTGCTTAATCCGCCAACAAATTGCCTTTCTCCGATTGAGGAATTATTGATCAAGAAGGGTCTGTCGAAAACCATTGATTCAAGGTTCATCACAACCCTTACGCGTGCTCCTGCAGTCACACAAGGCAACCCATACCAGGTCGAGGTCGGTTTGATTTTTGGCGGCAATATGCCTGCGGATAAACCAGTTGAAATCCTTCGGTTCGCCAACCGAGTTCCATTGATGTATCAGCAAGGTGGATGCCTGTTGACCAAGGCGATTGAAAGCGTGGATTGGCGCCAATATGGATTGGATCAACCTGGAGCAAAGGGGGTCCCCAAGGGCCCTGCTGCAATCCTTGTTCATTTGGCAAGCACCAACGTCCAGTTCACTTCTGAAGCAAAAGAGGCGTTGGCTGACAACGGCGAAGTGATCGAGGAAGCCCGGAAAGCGATGCTCGAGATGGGCCGAGGGTTGCGAAAGCACTTGGAAAAGAAGAAAAAAATGGCCAAGACCAAGGAAAAGTTCGAACTCATCAACGACATCTTACCAGCCATTGCCAAAAAATCAGCAGATATTCTCGGCAAACCCGTTCCAGACCTCGCAGGATCGATCACCAAAATTATGTCCGCAGTGATCTCAGAAACTGAAACCGTCTGGAATAAAGAGACAAAGCAAACCGATGTTTCAATCACGCTGTTCAATTACACGAGCAGGACAAGGGCATACACAATTCTAGCCACTTGGCCAGAGAAGAATGGTGCGGTTATGGAAGGCAATGAAACTGGTGGACGTAAGGAAGCAACAGGCGTTTGGGCATGGAAACTCGAATCTCTGCAACCGGGTGAACGAACGGTCATCAAATACAGCCTAAGTGGCCTTGAGCGAGGTGATTGGACTGAAACTGATGTGTTCTTCCGCGGTGCTCAAGATGTGATTGGAGCCAGTAAGATGGATGAAAAATTCTTAGAGGAAATTCGAAGGCAGGAGCGGGCATTGACTGAACCAGATGAGTCGGATGCTGAAGAAGATCAACACGCACAACCAGTTGCAGAGCCGACCGTCGCTCCGCCAAGCGGTCAAACCACCCTGTTTGGAGGTGATGCATGATGACAAGAAGACACACAGCAGAAGAAACAAAAGAAGCCATGCATCTGATTGTTGGAGAAATGTATGACCGAATTGTCAAAGGTGAACCCCCAACAATGACTTTGCCAGTACGCACAAAAAACAACATTGGTTTCGATTCAAAACTTGGCGTTTACAAATATGGTAAGAAACAATCCATTCGAGATGCGACCAGCCTTGGTTCGGCCAAGCAATTGCTTCGCGCCTTGCACGTTGTTGAGTTCATTGAGGAAATGCTTGAAGCTGGGAAATCTTCAACGCTGAGAGAGATGTATTACATTTCAGAAGCATGGGGTCTCGGAAAATTCGGTAGCCAGAATGAATCCAACAACTTGGCAGAAGATCTAGAAATCGTAACCAAATGCTTGCGTGAAGACTTCAAGTTGCGCCCTGAAGAAGACGGTGCGCGAATGATTGGAAACCTCACCCTTCGTGAACGAAACAGACGCGGTGAATGGATGCGAATCAATGCCAGAGACGATGTTGGAGATTCCGGATATGGTGTGCCTTACAATGTTGAGGCTGAAAAAATCGAACTTTTGGAAAATGACATTGATTTCATCATGGCAATCGAGACTGGTGGTATGTTCGATCGGCTGATTGAAAACGGATTCGATGAAGAATTCCGCTGCGGATTGCTGCACCTCAAAGGCCAGCCGGCCCGTTCAACGCGACGAATTATGAAGCGCATGAGTGAAGAATGGGATCTACCAGTTGTTGTCTTCCTTGACGGCGATCCGTGGTCCTTCCGGATTTTTGCCTCCATTGCGTATGGTGCGATTAAAACGGCTCACATTTCAGAATACTTGGCCACACCCACGGCCACATACCTCGGCATCACTGCAGACGACATCGTAGCGTACGATCTGCCAAATGATGATCTTTCCAAGAAAGACATTGAAGCCCTCAAAGCAGAATTGACCGATCCTCGGTTTGCAGATGGTTGGTGGCAGAACCAAATCAACATGATGCTCGAACTCGGAAAGAAGGCTGAACAGCAATCGTTGGCGAAGTACGGTCTTGATTTCGTGACCGAAACATACCTCCCAGAAAAGCTCGCAGAACTTGGTTTGGCTTGATGCGAGGATTCATTTGGGAAGAGTAAGAGGTCACATCATGGTCGAGGCTACCCGCAATCCATGGCCACTGCGTTTGGCTATTGCTGGTGCGGCCATGCTTGTGCTCGGGGCGTTTTTACTCGCGTCACAAGGACCCGCTGTTGACGAGATTTGGGACGCACGTAATGTAGCAACGCTGGAAACTACTGGCGAAGCAAGCGGTGTTGCTTCTCTTGAAGAGGGGTGTTATTACGCCGTGACCATCAAAGGTGCCAACAATGTTGAGGTGAACCTTACAAAAATCGAAGGTTCAGCGCGGGTGAGCGAGTCGCTGGAGAACAAAATTTGCGCCTCGGACTGGGCACCTATGTCAAGCGACGATACCGCATTTATCATCACTGATGGTTGGAAGGTGATTGAAGAAGCGGAATACGCCCTTGACACCACATGCATTGTCGATACCGACTGCTCAAATGACACCGTCTATTTGGTCCATACCAACCCACTCCAATACGCCGCATTTGAGAGCCCTGGTCTCCTGCTGGGTTTCGCTACCTGCTGTATGGGCTTGCTTGTCTTGCCGCTTGCGGGAGTGGTTTTGTGGCTGTCTAGGACGAAACAAGCTGCGACCTCCGTGGTCATGATGAACCCTGACGGGACCATGAGTCAGGCACAGGAAATTACCCCTGAAATGATGGCGGCGTTTGCCCGGGGAGAAAACCCGTTGCAACCAAAGGTCGATGCCCCATTCGCAGACACCGGGCTTGGGGAAACCGAGACCTTTGTAGATGGAAAACAGAGCGTGATGAGTGGCAATTTATTGACCACAGAACAGGTCTATGCGCTGATGCGTGGGGATGTTGAAGAGGCGGGTAAAAACGTCGCTGACCCCTTTGCTGATAGTGCACCAAAACCAAAGCAAGTGGTGCCAATCAAGGATCCAAACACACAAACCATAGCCTCATGGGATGCTGGAGCGCCTGACGCAGCACAGACTTCAGAAAACTCCTCGAGACCGTATGTCCAGCCAGTGAAGAAGGTGGAACAAAAGCCAGAGCAGAACAACGACTGGAAGGCGTGGGACGATGTCTAATTGAGGGAATTTCGATGATGAGCAACATACTGAGAGGACTGAGCGTCCTGCTGGCAGTAGGTCTGATCATTGGGGCCTTTATCGGTTCAGAAGGGCTCGCTGACGAAGCCACTCAGAATGCGATGCTCCCGCCATGCACTGTCGAGGAAGGGCTGCCGTTCGTCCAAGACGATGAGGTGACCTGCTACTGGGGAATGTCCGAAGAAACCCTCCTGCTTGATGAAGAAATTGACTTGGCAGATGTTTCAGTTGAGTTCACCTGGGAAAAGTCAGGGGTCTGGATTGGAATTGCAGAAGCCACAGAGGCGTCCAAATGCACGGAGCGGGATGGTTACTATGAATGCGAAAAATACGCCGTTGACCTCATCGCAGGCGGTGAAACATCAAACGGCCAATTTACCTGGAAGGCCAGCAGTGGAGAGTACAGATTTGTTGCCGGTGGTGATGATGTTCAAAGCCTTCAGCAATTCGAAGTTGACTGGAATTACCAAGCTACGCTCCCTCAAAGCACTGCATGGTCACTGGTGGTTGCAGGCCTTGGCATCGGGCTCTTTTCATTGGTTGGCTGGAGGAGAACGGCCAATCTTCTCGCCGACCTGTTGTGAGTTTGCCAACGTGATTTGTGGGCTCGAGTTTGGTCGAACCCTTCAAATGGGGCCTTTGTCTAGGTAACCTCAGGTTGAGCAATATGACCGATGTCGATACCGTCTTAACGCTGCTACAAAACAGACTGCGACGCCAAATTTTGGAGCGCCTTGTGAGGGAGCCTCACTACCCAATGCAGTTAGCAGAAATCTTGGGTGTGAGTCAACAAGCAATTGTCAAACACCTAAAGGAACTCGAACGAGGTGAATTCGTTATGAAAATGAAGGTGGCAAGCGAGAAAGGGGGGCCCCCTCGCACCATTTACAGCGTTCAACAGTCTCTTTCTTTGCGCATTGATCTTGGCCCAGATCTCTTTTCGTGTGAACAAAGGTCATTGCCACGTGGTGGCCCAATGAGGCTTTCGAACCGATTGCCAACTGGTGTTGAGAGCGTCGTTCAAACCATAGGTGGGCGAAAGAAAATTTCAGTCGGAGAAGGTATTGCTCACATTCAACAGGTCAACGAGGTCTTGGAAAAACTCGATCGAGAGCGGGATGCTCTCATTTCACTGCACCAGCATATTCGAAACCGCATCTCGGCTGGAGTCGATTCTGATTTCGACCAGTATGAGGAACGGACGATGGTCCACAACCTCATCGATCGACCTGTGGCTCGCTTTGACTTAGCAGCCATGGGGCAAGAACTTCAACTTGGGCGAACCCAATTGAATGAACTGCTCGAGGAGGTCACCAAGGGGCTCGAACGACAACTCGCTCAGCGTGCAGGCCACATTGTCGCATCAGACGACAACCGCGAACTGCGCTATTGGCTCGGCAACCTCAATGAGAGGCTAAACAAGCGTTGAGAGCCTCAGTCGTTGCCTTCACTTCCGAGAACGGAGATCAGCGAGGATTGTTCGGCCAAGCGCTTGTTGACATCGTCTCGTCGGCCCTTGCCCACGAGGTAAACAACACCAAGCAGAGCAAAGGTAAGCAGAATCACTGCAAACGGAAGGGCTGTCTTACCGACCACTTCACCAGCAACATCCAAGAATGGATTCTCTGATTCAAGTGAGGTTGCAACTGCTTGTACGTTATCGCGCTCGTTCGTCTCAACGATTTCATTGAGTGGATCGACCACGACATAGACGCCGTGGCTTCCTGCACTCACTGGGTAGAGCAAGTACAGTTCGATCGATTTTGAATCCTCTGAAGCATCTGGGGCAAGAAGAGCTCCAACCACTTGACGCATGACGATGCGTTCTTCTTCGCAGCCATCAGCATTGATTTTGTCAATCGTATCCTTCTCATCGGTCTGCGAGTATTCACAAAGGATGATTTCAATGTCCGTAGCATGAGTGTTTCCGTTGTTCTCTAGAATCACCTTGATCGGGATGGTTTCGCCAACAGCGGCCTGTGTAACGGATGCTGTGACTTCCTTGATGACCAAGTTAGGGGCGCGGAGGCGAAGAGTGAGGATGAACTCGTTTGTGTCCAAGGACTCTCCTGCCCAAGCTGGCGAGTCATCATGGTCCCCACCGGCTTCCATGTTACCCATCTTCGACACGACTTTGAGGCCAAGGCTTCGTGTGTCGAGTTTAGCCGATGGAGCCACTGTGACAATAGCCACCATTTGGTGAGTCGTGTACGGTGCCATCATTGGCATGTAGTAACTGTCAATCGATTCCACGTAGATGCACTGATCATCGATGGCATCGGCGAACACCACATCAGGATTCAACATGGCATCTTCATTGCCAGTTTCAATCGGAACCGATGCGATGACTTGGCACACTTCCTCTGTTGTGAGGTCTGTGCCGAGTTGTTTGACCATGCGCCATTCGACATTCCATCCACTGAGCGTACCCATGCCCGGGAGTTCGTTCCAAATGAGTGCTTCACCGTCTTTTTGGGAGGTGTGGTTGTCCAGTTTAGCCCAATCAGGAACGTTGCCGTTGTTGGTGATGTTCACTTCGAATCGAACGATTCGTCCTGGAGCTGAGGTCTTGACGGCATTGTCAACGGTGTCATCCATCGTAATCTGCATGTCATAGAATTCCTGAACATAAACTGGAATCTCTTGAGTGAAGCGAAGGCGTGTCAAACGACCGCTAGCATCAGGGTAGGATTCTTCGGAGAAGGTCTGGAAGACGACCGTGTAAACGCCTGCTTCCACCTGCTCTGGCACGTTGATTTGAACATCAAACACTTGCTCTGTGTCACGGCTGAGTTCTGCTAGGCTCTCTCGTGGAACTTCTATGTCCCAGATCACATCGACGCCGGCCGGGTCTGTAACTCGAGCCAAACGGTAATCGAAGCGGTCTGGACCGTTTCCGTAATTGGTCACCGTGGTTGGGATGATGAGTTGTTGCCCTGGGTTCACGGCCACGACATCTCGATCGTTCAAGTTCATCATATCGTCTTCATCGATATCAGAATCTGCTCCTAACGAGTACACGTGATTGACATTGGTTGACAGAATCTGGGAATCTGAAATTCGTGGATAGCCTTCGAGGTATGCTTTCAGGACGACTGCTGGACCAAGACCTGCAGATGCAAGGGTTGGGGCGCACACTTCGACACCGACCTCGTAGGTGACGTAATCATCGCCGTTAGGTATGTTCCACGCACGTGGAGTCTCCATCGGAACGCTGTTGCCACCGGGTGCGTTTGAGAAGTCAAGGTTGACAACCCAGTTTTCCTGACGCCAAGCGTCAAGAGAGATTGTGTCTGGCTTGGCTTCTGGTGCACCAGGAATCGTAAAGACAAGGTTGCCTGAGTCGAAGTTCTTTGTGACATCAATTGGGTAGGTCACACACTCTCCTGGGTCGACGTATTCGCTGGTGTCAAAGATCTCCATGACAATGTTGCCTGTCGAGCGAATCGATACGAAAATACCCAATTCGAGAACGTCATAGGTTCCCTTCTCAATCGACTTGATCGGTTCACCTTCAGACCAACCTTTGAGATAAATCACAAACGCCCCGGGATCTTCAGATGTCGGGACAAGCACTTCGAGGTTCTTGGTCACTGATTGACCTGGGTCGAGTTCGACGCTCGTTGGGAAGTTGACGGCCCAGTTGAACGGCAACAGCCATTCCTGTTGACCTTCGAGGGTGTATGGGTCCCAGAAGAGGAAGCGGTCAAACACGTTGCCCGTATTGGTAATCGTGATTGAGAAGATTGCTGTTTGGCCTTGTTCGATATCAGCCATGCTGTGCGAGGTATCGAGGTTGATGCCGTGCACGACGTCCATCAGTGTTCGAGTGGTCAGGTCAGACTGGATTGCTGGGTCTTTGTAGGACTTAGCTGTGACTCTGATGTCTGCAAGTTCGTCACCGTTCGCTTGGTACACAGATGGTGCGCGGACTCGGACATAGAACCGGATGTCTTCGCCACCTTCAAGGAAAATCTGCGTGTCTGGCATAATTGTGGTGTGATTATCAGCAAAGAACAGAGTCGCTGTCCAGTTCTGAGGCACTCCTGAAAGGTTGAGGCCGAAGGTATCTGCAACGAGGTCCTTTGGTCCTGGTGTAGAGTTGTTCATCGTCATGTTGTAGATGGTTTGCTCACCTGGTTCGATGACGTGGTAGAAGGTCTCGCCGTCTTGGAATTCAACATCGACTTGGCCGGTAAGCACGTGAGAGTAGCAGATTGTGAAGCGGTTGTTGTTTGCTTCTTCGCTGCACTTGTTCGTGTCAGACCACGCAACGTGAGCGCCGCTACCAAGGTCGTTGGCAAAAGCCGGAGGCATACCGATGCTTGGCTGAGATCCAGCGTTTGGTCCAAGTTTGTTGCTTGCCCATGAGGTGATGGAAACCGTTTCCCATGGATCGAGGGCGATTTCACCGTCTCCTGTCAAGTCTGTTGAATTCAAACGGGTGTAGAGGACTTCCTCGCCTGCGCTTGCGTTTCCGGAGTCGACCCAAGCAATGTGGACGTTGTTTTGATCGTCCGTGAGAAGAGACGGGAAGACTGAATTTCCGCCGAATGGAGAGTTTCCAGAAATACCAGATGGTCCCTCGACGTTGGAAATTGGTGTGTCTTGGATTTTCTTAATGGCGTAGGTGGACAGACCTTGATCTGCACCGTCCCAGACACCTGCTCCTTGCAAACGAAGTTTGGTGTAGTAGACTTCGTAGTTGACGGCCTTTTCGAAGCCATAGTCTCGGCCGTCCATCCATGCGACGTGGGTGTTGCCTTGCATGTCAACACCAATTGCGGGGTGGAACGAGTATGCGTCATCGATGGTGACGCGCGTGTCGTTCACGACAACCAAGTGGCCTTCAGAACCGAGTCCAGTGTCTTCAGCGTAGGTGTTTTGCACGATGGAGTGTCCTGTACCGCCTGGGACCCATGTTGGGTCGTTGTTCATCTTGCCATAGGGGTCCAAGACGGACATGTAAATTTCACGAGAGTTGTTGGTGGAAATGTAAACCATTGCTTCCACAAGAAGCGCCATTGCGTTTGCACCGCCGGTTCCAGATGGGAATTCGTATGCTTGGCCTCCAGCATCAGAGGAGCGGAGGGTGTTACCGGGGCAGTTTCGAGTTTGGGTCGAGACCACGCCGTTCGGGCATTGAACGAGATCCATAAAGTGGGATTGGATGTTACCGGCGCCGCCGTAGCCTTGGCCGTACAAGCCAACTGGGACAACACCTGCTGTGAGGCAGTTGTCGTGGGCTTCCTCAATCGCAGTCAAGTCATCTGCTTGTTGAGATGGGTCGCCGTCTTTTGGCCCTTCATCTGAAACAGGGATGACGATCTTGGTTGCGTTTGGATTCCACTTGTGGTCGTCTTGGGTTGGAGGGTTGCCAGGAACATAGCCTGAAGCGTCCTTCCATGAGAGGCAAGCCCAGTTGGAACCTGGACCCCAGTCTTCACCTGAGTATCCAGAGTAGGTGTTGCCGTTGTACACGGTGCCTGGGAGTTTGCGGATTCCACCAGAGTCATCGCCCTCGAATTGCCCCAATGGGGTGGTTCGTGGACCTGCGTTCTGGTTCTTACCAGCGCAGTTGCCTGAGCTTGCGGCGCCGGGAAGGGTGTTTCCAAGCCCATAGATGGTTTCGAACACAGTCATGTTAGCGGTCTCAAGCATTGGTTTGATGCCTTGGAAGTAACCGCCGGAGGCGAAGTTGCCGCCGTAAACAACGGTGCAGATGTCAGCCCATTCGGAGTACATCGAACCAGAGGTGTCAACGATGAACGCGAGTTCGACCTTTCCACCGCGGGTGTCGTCCCAGGCGATTTGAACGTAGTCGTTTGCATCCACTACGATATCTGGGTGCCCTTTGTGCCCAATGATTGGGGTGAGCAGAGTGTCGTCGAAGAGAGTGACAACAGAACCTGTGGCTGGATCAGGTTGAAGCATGCTGTAGTAAATTTGAGGTTGGTTGAAGAAACGATTGAGTTCATCATAGGAGTCTTCCCAGACGATGTGGGCGTTTCCTTGGCTGTCCAAATCAATGGCTGGCCAGTCGCGGTTTTGTGAGCGCATCGAGACGACGTGGTCGTCGATCGAACTTATGGTGCCATCGTCGCTTGCAGATCCGTCCATAGGTGCAGCCCAAGGGTTGAGGACAGAGTAGACAATTTTGTGTTGGCTTGATTTGTCAGTCCAAACAACGTGAATGCGATCGAATTCATCGACGGTCATGTCAGGATGCCAAATTTTGTGAAGGCCGGGGTTGGTGATTTGAGTGGTGTCGATGAGGGTCTCTCCACGGGGGGAGAGCATAGCGTAGTAGAGGTGGAGGTTGTTTCGAGTCCACACGACGTGTACATTTCCTTCGCTGTCGGAAGAGACTGCTGCTTGTTGGTCTGCTGCAGTTCCACCATCGACGACTTGAATCGCTTCAGTGATGACAACTGTGTTTGCTGATACGGTGACGGTTGCCATCAACAGCGTTGACAGAACAGACAGCATCATGATTGTTACGAGGCTAACGGACTTCATTTTTTGACCCATGTGTACACATCCAGTGGTAAGACCGACTTTTCCTCACCCTTATGGTACTTAACCGCGCCTGCCACATGTCATTTTTTGGACCTTCGATGGCCCAGCATACTATGCGTGCTTCAAGCCCATTCTGTGGGGTCAAAACCTGAGCCAAATGACATTTTTTCATCGAACTCGATTTCATGTTCCGGGGTTGATTTGTTTGCAGGTTCAGCAGAAGAGGGGTTCTTGGAAGGATTGTTTTTCGCCTTTGCCCAATCATCAACTTGACCAGGCTCCCCTTCCCCGGGCCCGTAGGAATACTTGATCTCATGAATCACGCCAAGTTTAGCGAGCCAAAGACGGCGAAGAGAATGCATGAATTCATTCTTGGTTAATCCGTCGAACCATATTGGTAGGCTGACATTAAACGCTTGGAGCGGACCGGGTTTTTCGTTGCCTTTATGCCCCATATGGATGCCCCAATCGACGGTCGAGCGGATCAATTGCAATCGTCCCTCATGAACCCATTCGAGCCATTCTTCGCGGTCCTCTTCCATGTGCTTAGCCATCTCTTTTTGTTGGCCTTTGTCCACGCGAGTCATGCTTGAAATGGCAACGAGGTCCCTGCCTTTTGGCACCACAACGGCGAACATGTGCCCTTGGTTCCCTGCTGGGTATTTAATCAGGAAATGGGCCTCTGCGCGCATGTCTTGCTGCACCTTGATGGAGAGCTTTTCTTGCTTCAGCCAAGATTGAATCTGTTCTATGACAGCCTTGGGGTCCATGATGGTCCGATGAAGTACTCTCGTTTGAACCGCACCCTTGACTCAGGGGGTCATTTGGTCCATTTCTGAATGGAGGGTCGACAGAGCGCCACGGATGTTCTGACGGGCCGTCCCTCTTGTTCGCATCCGAGTGCCTGCACGCTTGAAATCGCTCCAATCATCCCAAAATTTAGCGAACGACCTTCCGCTTAGCCAGAAGACAAAGGGGCAAGCGGTAACGAGTGTTGCCGTAGCCATTGTCCGAGCGCCTGAGCCCGCCCCATACACCAGCGTCCAATCAAAGCCAATGACGTCCTGGAGCGCACTCGTGTTGTTGAGGGCGAGCCAAACGACAATGCCTGTCAAAATCGGCCAAAACATCAGCGAACCGAACATAGCGGAGAGGAAGTGGTACGAGGTGCGCGCGTCAAGCCCCTCGTCGGTTGAATCGCCAAGCAAACGACCCATTGCAATTTGAGCCCCCAGTGCGTAAAGTGCGATTGGGAGCATCAGCAAAAAGAAGGGTAGGCGAATAAGGCCCGAGACACCTCGTGCAGGGCTAAAGGAACGCAAATCAGTTCCTTCCGCATTGAGATCTCGGCCGTCCAGACCTCTGTCCTTGAGCAATGCTGAAGCAGCCCGTGCTGGAGCTAGGCTTGGGTGGTCGATTGCTGGAACTTCCGTGTCCATGTAGGACAATGTGGCTGGTTGAAGGGCGTCGCGCAAGGAGCGAGCGGCCAAGACTTCTGCGCGCCATGAACGGAGGGGTGTCTTCGAACGGCGTGCATCGACGTGGGCCATCAAATGAAGCGCGTCGTTTTCAGTCCAGTCCGAAGTATTGGGTGTGAGCGGCACCAGTTCGAGCCGCAATTTGTCGCGGAGGGAAATGACGTTTTCAGCTGGTGGCTCGCTCCATTGGCCGTCCCTGACGGACTCGACGAGGGCATCTGGGATGTCTTCGTCAAGCAGTTGGATGGGTGCGCCGTATTCGACCCACTCATCGGTTCTAAACAATTCTCGATTGCGGAAGTGAAGCCCGATCGGAATCACAGCGGGCAGGGGGAGGTTGTTTGATTTTGCAATCGCGCCTGCCGCGAGTACTGTCCGCATTGGGCCTGTGCGGAAACGGAGCATGGAGGAGTCGCTGTGGCTGGTCCCCTCAGGAAAGAGCACACATCCGTAGCCATTGGAAATCCCTGTCGCCAACATAAGCAGGGTTCGCCCGTTGATTTGTGTGGCTTCTTCTTCCGAACATCCGCCTCGAAGAAGTTCCGCCTTCCTGACCACCGGCTGAACAGCCATTCTTCGAGTCCACCAACTAAGCAGTGGGCGGGTGACCAAGTCATGGCGGGCACCGAGTACGAAAAATCGAGGGTGATTGAGGGCGATGGCAAGAGGGTCAATCAGTCCGTTTGTATGCCAAGCACAACATAAGTTCCCTCGGTCCGCAGGAAGCGCGTCTCTGCCGGTGACTTCACGGGTCCTGAATTGAGCTGCTCGTACTCTTTTTCCAAACCACCAAGCCGCATGCGTCCAGAAAAACGAACCAGGGGTTGAGCCCCTAAAACTCGGCATTGGCGTTGACATCAACCTGTCCATTTTCATGTTGGTTGCTGATTTAGATAGAACGGGTAATGCATCGCCACGATGGTCGGTTGCACCCTCATTGACGTCTTCTGAATTCAAATCAGTCCCCCCTCAAGGATGTGGCGATGTGTTCGAGTTCTGTGTGATTTATTTCGCCCCCCATAGGCGCAGCTTGGGGCCACATGGCTTGCAGTGTTTTCCCACCGTCGGACATGAGGCGGGGGAGCACATGAACATGGACATGAGGCACTTCTTGTCCTGCAAGCGGACCATCGTGGATGCAGACGGTGAAATCCTTGGTTTCAAAGTGGGTTGAAAGTCGGCGCTGGACCTCGCTTACCCCTTCGAACAATGCATCACGCTCGTCCTTTGAAAGATCGCTCAAACGTTGAACGCCCGTTTTTGGAACCACCAGTGTATGGCCAGATGTGCGGGGGAAAATATCCAGAAATGCGTACCATTTTTCGCCTTCAGCGACCTTATGAGAAGGGATTGCACCGGCTACAATTGATTCGAACAATGTTGGCTCGGCCATGGCTTTCCCAACAGGTACTCCTTTTCAGTGATGCACCGTCAATACGATGCTTTTCGCTCATTGCGGAGGGAGAACCCAGTTTCCTGCAGCACCCTTGCGCAAACCGATTGTGGATGTGGCTCCTGTTTGGTCAACGGTTGTGTGGTGAAGGAACGATTCGTCTTGCTCTGGGAAGTCGCTGCGATGGTGGTGGCCGCGGCTCTCTTCACGGGCTAGGGCACTCTGTGCAGCTGCGATTGTCAGCCTGATTCCTGCTTGAATTCGAAGAATCTCGACGAGGTTTGTGTTTGCGATCAGTGAAGATTGATCGAGGTGGATGGATTCTGCCATGAGGCTGAGCGCCTCAAGTGATTCAATGCTGTTGGCGAGGGATTGTGCATCTCTTGGGCCGGTGAGTGCGTTGCTTGCTGCATCCTTGAGTTTCGTTGCCACGGCCCCGACACGGACCACTGGACCATCGTTTGTGCCTTTGAGAGCGGTAAAGTCTGCTTTGGCATTGGCTTCTTCCTCCAAAGCAATTGAGGATCCTCTAAGGCTGCGCGATTGAACCCAAGAGCCAGCATGCTCACCTGCTGCAGCGCCACCACCAAGAGCATCCAAGAGTTGGTTGCCAGGAAGGGTTTGTGCACCATGGAACCCAGTGCAAGCGGCGCCACCTGCAGCATACAATCCGGTGAACCATCGTGACCATGCGCCATTGATGGCGCGGCCGTGTTCGTCGACAGTGATGCCCCCGATGGAGAGTGCGGGGCGAGATTCAACCGCAACAGTTTGTCGCGACAAATCGATTCCTGTTCGCTGTGCAACCAAACGGAAGGCGCTTGCCCACCATTCAGTTGCATCGCCAAGATGGCGAGCGTCGAGGACCGCTTGAGATGACGCTTGGACCGCTGCGCAAACCTCAGCAACGCTTCCGTTGCCCAGGTCCAATTCACTGCCGTTCGCTTCATGCAATGTGGCTCCAGCGTTCATCAACCCGGTTGGAAGAACCATGTGTGTGTCGACAACACCTAAGGGCGAGTGGTCGAAGAATTCCATGTTTCGCAATGGGAGGCCAGCACGCAATGCCAAGTCCATGCCAATACCGATTGCGCCATGAGAAAAGACCCCTTCAAAGCCCTCGTCTGCAAGGATGACTGCTTTGGCTTGGATTGAGAGGATTCTGCCGTTGATCATATCAGCAACCGTGAGGCCGTGGACTGTTTGATTTGAATGGATAAGCCCGAGAGGAAGGTGGTCGCCACGACGCACAACGCCATGGCGCATGCATTGTTCTTCGAGGGTTTTTTGCACTTCTCGCCCAGTTGCATCGCCAGAATCTGCCACTCTTGGTTTTCCATGGCCGATGGCCTTTGAAACATGAGGGAGGCCAGATGAATCTCTACGGAAGTTCACGCCCCAACGCTCGAGCAAATCGAGGGTTCGGACAGCTTCAGCCGTTCTGGTTGCGACGATGTCTTGGTCAGAAAGGAAACCACCATTTCGGATTGTGTCTTCTCGATGACCGCGATTGTTTGATTCTTGGATTGGTGCTGCAAGGCCCTCACGGCCAGCGCCTGTGGTGCTGCCCAAGGCGTTCACTGCAACCATCAATGTGGATGCGCCTTGCTTGGCTGCTGCTGACGCTGCACGAAGTGCTGCTGGTCCGTCGCCTACTACAATGATGTCCCATGCTTCCATGTACCACACATCCGGTAATCTTGGCCAAGCATGACTCGTCCATAAGGTGCGCGCTTCGGTGGCTTGCTTTTCCTGCCACACACAACGTTGGATTCATGCGTCATGTCGGTTCGCTGTGTAGCGAATTTGAAAAGACTTCAAGCTAAGAATTTGGGCAACGCCAACTCGCCTTTGCGGCGGGCAAGGTCCAAATTCCGAACCCTCAGTTTGGTTTGGCTGCCGCCGCTGCGCCGAACGTCTGTGCGCACGACCTGAGATTCAAGAACCACGCCATCGTCATCCCTCAGGATGATTTGGACATCGGCAGGACCCGTGAATTCTTTCGGCCAAGCAACGCTAATCCACAGCACAACGCCGCGTTCGAGGTAGCGAGGAATCCAATCAAGTGCGTCGTCCTCTGATGGGTGGGAGAGGTTGACCGCCTGACGCGGAGGTGGGCAAGGGCTCAATTCAAAGCGGTGATCTCGTGTTTCTGGCTCTCCGTTTGGCGTCAACACCTCAACGCGAACGTGGCGTTCTGTGAATGTTTGATTGTTGAGGGCAATGAACAGATTTCCTGCTCCAGCGTGGCATGTTTCGTCCAATGCAACATCCATCCTCCATTCTGCTCGGAGCAATGGAGGGGCACCTGAGAGCAGGTCGTATTGTAGACGGTCCAATAGGAGGAACGCCCCGGGTTGCCACCCTCGTGCATGAGCAATCAGGCGTTGGAGGCTCCGCCAGTTGAAACGGTGAGTATCTTCGAGCAGTAAGCCATCAATCCGATCGGCGAGAAGAAATGTTTTGAATTCTTCAAGCGCCATCGCTTCTGTAATTTCGCCCTCCATTTGGAGATGAAGGATGTAGAGAAGACGTTCCAAGGCTTGCTTTGAGATATTCCCGGGGATTAATGCCTTTTTGAATGAGCGGCGCCATTCTTCCCATTCCAGCGAAAGATCGGGATCTAAATGCGCCACAAGAAGGTCTCCAAGGACGCTCCCGAGTTGGGTCGGATGGTGTGTTGGAGCATGAAATACGAGTGAGGGAAATGGATCTCCCTGTTGGCGAACAAAATCGTAAGAAAACACCGAATGGAATGTTTGCGCAACACCTCCAGTCATGGCGACAAGTAAGGCCATGTTCCATGCTAAAGAGTTGGCTTCAAAGGCTGATGCGAACACCAAAAGAGCGAATGTCCCGCCTGAAAGGATGCTAGCCATGAGATTGTTTCGACGTTGATCTCGTAGGCTTTCGAGGATTCGGTCCATTCCAGGCTGGGCGCGCAATGCGTGGCGTTTACCCGCTTCAACACCCCCTTGTTCTCGAAGGGATATGCGCGCTTGCATAGCTTGCCACGACGATTCTCCGGCGATCACGCTTGGCGCAACAGCAATCGAAACGGGGATGAAGAGGAAGAGAATCCAACCTCCTGTTGAATCAATAAGAGACGGTTCGAGAAGACTCGTGAAAGCGAACATGGAGAGGAAGAAACCGTTGAGAGAACGCCAAAGCATAAGCGACGGTTTTCTTGCGATTTGACCAATCATGAGCCGTCGCTTCTCGAGCTTTTGCCACTGTTGTTTGGTGTGTTCGAGCGGGTCCTCTGCATGCTCAAACCCTTCGCCATAAGGGTCAGGAAGAGCGAGTTGTTTTTCGAAACCGGGACTTTTTTCATCGCTCAATAGTCCCGCCTCCAACCATAGACGAGACGCCGTTGAATTTGGCTCTTGCCTTTGAAAATCACCCAATGAAGGGATTCCAAAGTTGAACCAATGGAGGCAAGGCGGACGTGCCAGGATTTGAACCCGGGATCTTCGGCTTAGGAGGCCAACGCATTATCCAGCTATGCTACACGCCCAATACGAACGGTCGGCCAGCCAATCAAGATGCTTTCGCATTGGCAAACCGTTGTCCAATCTTAGCAACGTTGAGTAAAAACCGCTCAAGTTCGATGCGCCCCTGTGTGGTTTTATGGAGGACGACATCGCAGTGCGCCAGTTCAACCAAGAGTTCTGTGAGCATCTGTTCTTCAAGTTGCATCCGCCCAGTTGTAAGCAAGCGATGAAAGTGGCCAACGACGTCTTCAGGCTCCAAATTGTTCTCCGCCATTGCTTGGTCGAGGGACCCCATAGCGCCTTTGAGCACTCGGGAATTTTTCATGCCTTTTTTCTCCCATCGCCAATCATGGACCCTGTTGCGCAGGGCTTCCTCGAGAATGTGTTGCATCTCCCGAACCGATGTTGCGTCGATGAGGTGTTGCAGGTTTTTTCTGTTGTCAAGCATGCCTCGTTGCCCGAGAAGTTCAGTCACAAAAATTGCTTTTCGGAGGTTTCCATCTGCGATGTGCGCAATGTCACCAAGAACGCCTCGTGCTGGTTCTAGGCCCTCTTCGGCTGCGATTTGTTTGAGCCGCCCTTCGATGTCAGTTCTCAATGGAGATGGTAAGCGAATGTGTTGGCACCTGCTTCGAAGAGCTTCAATGACCCGCGAGGGGGTATGGGATGTGAAAATGAAACGGGCGCTCCCGCTTGCACTTTCCATCATCCGTCGCAAATAGGATTGCCTGATCGTCCCAAGATAGTCTGCATCTTCAATCACGATCAAGCGGGAAACTGGTGCTCTTCCATCGGTGCGTTCTGGTGTTGATTCTTTTCCCGCAGGAGCGGGTGTTGAGGACATGGTGCCCGAAAAAGTAGCGTCGTACGCATCCAAACTCGTACGACCGGCGAGCGTGTCGTTTGAAGAGGAGCCTTCAGGCCGCAGGAATTCTTCGAATTTTGACATTGCCCCCGAGGTGCGGGCGAGGTCTCTCGCCTGCAGGACGTGGGTGCGAGCGCTCCAAGAAGGCCCCAGAACCTGTCTGGCAATTAAGCGCCATGTGGCTGTTTTACCGATCCCAGAGGGTCCGGAGAGGAGCAGATGAGGAGGGTTTGCTTGAATGGCAGTTCGTTCAACGGTTGATTTGACTGCGTCTGGATACAGCAGTTCATCGAAACGAACCGGTGCTTTCGAGACAAGCCAAGCTGACATCGTCATCAACTGGTCGTCAGCGGTCTTTCAACCCTGCGCGTGGCAATGGTTCACTCTGCGACGAGGCGCTTGGTGCCGTTGCGTCGGAGTTTCATGAAGATACGAGATCCACATGCCTTGCAACTGATTCCGTTCCGCTCTCGGTGGAACGATTCTAGACTGCCGCACACTGCACATTTGTAATCAACGAGTTCAACCATAATGTTCGACTCCATCTCATCCGACCGACCACCCTCTCTTGAACCTGTCCGTCGCGAGATGGACTGTTTCAGGCCGCGTTTGGGCTCTGGCATTCGCCTTACTCGGCACCGCCCACCAACGGTGGGACCATGCGGATGTTTTGGACGGCGCTGAAATCCATGGCTGCGATATCGCTCGCTGCAACCATGGTGTTGTCGACGAAAACCCAAGAACCGTTGTTCTGGGTTGCCTTTTCGGCGAGTTCGGCTTGGCTCATCATCACTTCGCTGTGTCCGGATTCATCCGCCACTTCAACGAGGAATTTGGGCTCGTTGCCACCAACAAGGCCTGGCATCAACTTGAATTCGTCGGTCGCCTCAAAGGCCATGCCTCTCAGTTCTTCGGTGGAAACAAGGCGATCGTTAACGAACACCCATGTTCCTTGGGATGCTGCCGCTTTGGCGACGATCTCCGGTTTAGTCATCTGTGCGACGGTGTGACCCGTAGCATCTGCAATCTTCACTTGGTACAAAATTTCACTCATGTGTAATCCTCCTTTACGAGTTGATTGTTCAACCCAATATAAAGGATGGAAGAACAGAAGATTACACCTTTGCCATCAAGCCGAGGCTGAGGGGTGTCGGGGAGATGAACCTTGAGTGGGTTTCATTCTCCATGCCGCAGCGACGCACAAGATGACGGAGAAGGGTGAGTGGTGCAGAGCGTGGAAGGAGACCCCGTCGGTATTCATGGATGACATCCAGCATTTCTTGACGCTCTGTACGAGTGAGTTTTGAACTGACTCGCCCGAGAACACGTTCCATAGCATGAGCGATTGGCCCAGGCTTTGTCAGCACATCCAGCGATTTTTGAGCCTCAGTCATGTATTCCAATGCCACGTTTTCCGGGTGGTCGCCATTCTCGAAGGCACGGGCGAGCAGCCTTCCTAAGTCGCGCTTAGCGCTTGGAGAGCGGCTGAGGAGGAACAGTTTGTTGGTGTTGTGGAATCGCATGAGGCGATCTGCTGACCAACCCATTTTACCTTCATTGAGCCAAAGGGAGAAGAACTCGACTCGTGCGAGGAAATGTTCTGCTTGTAATGGATCGCTAAGGCGGCCCTCCTCGATGACCGGGATGTGTGGGTGAAGGGTTGTGAACACCAGAGCGAACAGTCCGGTGCCGTTGCGTCGCGCTTGGGGTTGTCCTTCTGTGTACACCCTCACGCGCTCGAGACCGCAGCTTGGCGAGTCTTTCTTGAAGACGAATCCGCAGATATCAGCATTGATGAGGGCGTCGGATTGCAGTTGTGCGTACTCAATCATTTGTTGAGTGTAGTCGTCTCCAGTCTTTGGATTAACGAGATGCACTTGATCCTCGCGCTTGACAAGGCGGATGGTCGGACGGGGCGTGCCCATACCAATTCCAACTTCAGGACAAACGCCGACGAGTTCGAGATGATGGGACCATGTTCGAGTAAGGTTTCGGTATTCAGCGCCGTCTCCATTGTACCTGACTTTGTGGCCAAGCAAGCAAGCCGAAACACCAAGTTTGGGTTTGTCCATGTTTCTGTGTCCTTGTATCAGTATATCAACAACTGTTTGATTCAATCAACAGGAAACAGCCTTACGGCCTTTTGGAAGAAGTGTGGCGCCCACTCCGGGAATTGAACCCGGGTCGCAGGAATGACAATCCTGCATGATAACCTCTACACCAAGCGGGCTTATGCAAACCCTCCGGGACGGAACGGCTATTTAAGACGCGCCGTGTAGCCCGAATGGGGAGTCCTCCATGGCGGGAAAAAAAACATCTGTAGAACAGACTCGAGAAGAGGAAAAGCAAGCGCAAGTGGGCAATATGCTTGATGCTGCATTCGGCGGAGTCGGTGGTTTGCAAAAGCCTCCGGAGGAAACACAGACCCACCCAGTACCACTGGCTCCTGAGAATCCTTTGGAAGAGAAGGATCCTGAAACTTCTGCCGACGATGAAGTCGAAGATGAAGCCAAAGAGCCTTCTGGCCCTCCTTCTGGCCCTCCTTCTGGCCCGCCCTCCGGCCCTCCTTCTGGCCCGCCCTCCGGCCCTCCTTCTGGCCCCCCCTCTGGCCCTCCTTCTGGCCCGCCCTCCGGCCCTCCTTCTGGCCCCCCCTCCGGCCCGCCATCGGGACACTCGGCCACAGAAGAGTCGGAAGAAAGCGATGAAATTCCACCTGTTGAAGAGGCATCGCTTGACGATGAATCTGTTGTTAAGGAAGCACCTGTTTCAGAAGAAGAAACTGCACCAGAAGAACCTCCAAACGATGAACAACTTCCCCGGAGTGAAGAGGCTTCACCTGAAGAAAAAGTTGGTGATGAAGACGCTGCTGAAGAGCAACCTGTCTTTGATGAAACGCCCGCGCCGGTAGAAGACATCATTGCCGCCCCAGAGCCAATCGAGGCTCCGGTAGAACCATCTCCTACGCCCGTTGAACCATCGTCAGAACGGACATCGGCTGCAGAAGCGGAAGTTGCTCGGCTGTCTGCAGAGGTGGCAAGGCTCCGTCAATCCATGGCAGGTGCTGCTGAAGTAATTGAGGATCTTGAAACGCCTCCAATGCCTCCCGCTGTGCTCAAAGATATCGTCATTGGAGCGCACATCGTGAGCGACTTTGCTCGACTCGCACGCCAACTTGACCGGGAACAATTGATTCGAGCAACTATGGGCACAATTGCAATGCTCCATCCGGATCAACCAAGCGTCATGATTTCAACTCGAAACATGGCCATGTTGCCTCGTTTAGATGAACGTGGATTGTGCGCTGCCCGCCTTGGCGGGGAAGCACCTCAATTTGCTCCAGAAGACTGGCGAACCCTCGAAGTTGTTCTTGCATCGGCGAGCCTTGCGACCGGTGGGCCAGCCGCAGTCATCCATTCACACGGCGCTTACACAACGGCAGCGAGCTGTGAAAAGGATCTTGTTGTGGTTTCTCCAATTGATGAAATCGGAAAGCGAAACATCGGAAAGGTGGTCATTGTCGACCCCGATGATGAAAATCCAGACGATTTCCTCAGGCAAATCATGGAAGCACTGCAACAAGGCGGAATGCGTTGTGTTGTTGTGCGAGGCCGTGGCGCCTACGCTGTAGGAAGAGACCTTGACCAAGCATGGGCTAACGCTGCAATGGTCGAGCACAGCATGAGAATCGTGTTGCTTGCTCGTCAAGCGAACTTGAAAATTTGAGCCATTGATTGATTATTCAAACTTGACTTGTAGGAAGTCGCCCTCGATTCGAGTTGGGTAAATATGGAGATCTTTCTTTTTCGACATTTTACCTAGGAGTTTTCCATAAGGTGGAAACAGGGGAAAAGGTGACCATTCCACAACGCTTCCGTCTTCGAGATCGTAGGTCGATTGGTGCAACGGGCAGCGAACACACCCATCCTTGATTTTTCCACCCATGGCCAGAGGCCAACGCATGTGACGACAGAGGCCTTCTGTTGCAATGAAGTCCCCTTCGATGTTCCCAACCATCAAGACCTTCAAACCAATGGTGACCATCTTCGTTTTGCCTGGCTTCAATTTTTTTGTTTTAATCGCGTTCTTCCAAACCATGTCAGCCACCTCATCCTCGTACCTTTGCCATGCCACCATCGAGATGGAACACCTGGCCAGTGAGATTATCAGGAGCGTCACAGAGCAACCAATGCATGGTCGAAGCGATTTCGTTAGGTTGGTTGATCCGCTTGAGTGGAATCATACCAACGGCCGCTTCTGTCATTGCGTCGGACTTCAGAATTTGTTGGGCAAGCCTCGTTTCGGTCAACCCAGGTGCTACCGCATTGATGCGGATGTTACGCTGGGCGTAAGTGGCGGCTGATGTTCGGACCATGGATTCAATGCCCCCTTTTGCGGCAGCAATTGCTTCGTGGTTCACAAGGCCCAACGATGCAGCGACGCTCGAGGTGAAGACAAGCCGACCGCCACCGCTTCTAAGCATGGATTTGCACGCTGTGGACAACGTGAGGAAGGCGCTCGACAAATTTGTGTGAACCACTTCGTTGAACGCTTCGATCTTCACAGCATGAGGGGGGCGGACGAGAAGAGATCCGACGAGGTGTGCGACCCCCGCAATTGCCCCATCACCGTTTTCTTTAGCGAGTTCAACTGCTTTGGTGACGGCTTCCCCGTCGAGTGCATCGCCCTCGACGACATGTGCGCCTTGATTCTGAAGAAGGTCGCAGCGGCTTGAGTCCCGTGCGAGGAGGGTAATGGAATGTCCTGAATCGAGCAATTGCTGGCCGAGGATCAAGGCGATATCACTGCTACCGCCTACAATGAGATAGGACGCTGTCATAACTCCAAATCCACACATTCGCATTTATACTTCTGTTTGACGATGACCATGGTCCTCTGCACGGGGAAATCATTCGAAAGGCATGAAACTGTCAGCACACCTAAACGCTGAATGACAGACCGGGGGGCATGGTCGTTATGGCGGACGTTGGGTGGTTTATCGGGCTAGGACTTTGGTCAGCTGCAATCGTCATGGCCATCAAACCACTTCATGGATATTTCATGAAGAAGGGCTGCGAAGATATGGTGGCCGTGTATTACAACCGGAAAATAGCCCACATGCTCGCCGGAGGAGTGCCGATTCTGGCTTCACCGATTGTCTTCAGTGATCCATTGTGGCCTTTGCTCGGAGGCTTGATTGGGGCGGCAATTTTGGCCAGTACCCACCTCATGGACAAGCGGCTTTGGTGGATGCAAACGACTCAGAACATGAACGATGCCACCTTTTCATTGATGCTTGGACTGTCAGTGTACGCATTGTGGGCTTATTCTGGCGAGCCGTGGTTGGCCGTTCTTCCCGCTTTCTTCATGGCCTTTGGCGATGGAGTCACTGGAATCATCCGGAACAAACTGTTCGCTCGCAGAACAAAAAGCGCATGGGGAAACCTCGGCATGGCGGTTGTGTGCTTGCCTGCTGGATATCTGATCGGAGCGTCACTAAGCCCCGCCATTCCCCTCTGGGGGCTCATATCTGGAGCCGTCGCTTCGTTTGTTGAACGGTATGAATTTGGCCCAATCGATGACAACGTACTGATTGTTGTTGCCTCGAGTCTCGTGCTGTTGATTGGCTTAGCAATCGGGCCATTGTAAGGCATCAATCAACGATTTTTTGAATGTTGAATTGTTTTCCATCATGACCCCACATCACCACTCCCGGCTCAAGAAACCGGAAGTATTTGGTTCCAAATTCTGTACCAAAGTCTGGATGAGGCGTTTCGAGAGTCATCGCCAATCGTGTGCTGTAACCACCTAGAGAACCTACAGCTGCCGTGCCGACAATTCCATCGACCACAACCGGGTGAAAGGGAGAAAGTTTTGTCGGTCTTTCGCTTGCCATCGGGTGGTCATCGACATCTAGGGTTAGGGCTTCTTCTGTTGCTGGAATCGTGTTTTTTTCCATGATACCTTTAGGGATTTAGGGTATTTGAAGGTGGTTATCATCGCTCTCGTAGCTTTCTCAGTTTTTCTTGGAGGGCATTTTTCTTGGGATCACTTGCGGAATTTTGACCCTCGCTCTTGCTGACAAAGCGACGATTGAACAATCCAGTTTCCCAAACATGCACATCCCCGTTTTCGCACCCTGCTACCATACGCCCGGCTGCGAAAGATAGGAAGCGAACATCAATTGATTCGGAGGCGGCCAATTGAGTTCCATCGGTGATGTCGACCACTTGTAAATGGCCTGTGAGGCCAGAATGGCGAGCAATCCAGCATGTAGGCTTGCCTTCGACCTCGAAACCAATGCTGTGGGCTTCAACAGCATCACCTTTCAAGCACCAATGGCCCTCTCCTGTTGGTGAGAATGAATGGAGGTTACCCGCTTCATCTGCTGCAAGGCAGCCCATTTGGTGGGCACAAAGCGAAACAATGCCGTCATTGAGCGAATGAAGCAACCCCGCGCTGCGATCAGAAATCGTACCGTTTGCATGCCCGAAGATTAGATTTGATTGGTGCGTGGAACCGCTCGTAATTGGCGAATCGACCGGGCCTTTGTGGTGATGGAGGGTTCCTTTTGAATCGATGGTTGCAAACCCACATTTGGGGCGGCCGAGTCCTAGCCAGACCTTGCCATCACACGATTCGATGGTCCATGGGCGCTCATCCATTCGGGTCACCCATCGCTCAGTACCATCCAGTTCGTAGGACCAAACCGCCGATTCGATGAAATCGTTATGTTCGATGTCATACACAGATGAGGTTGCGTACACGATTCCTTGGTGAATAAGTGCGGCGTCAGCACTGCCTTCGAGCGCATGCGACCATTGGATTGTACCGCTTTCCAAATCAACACAAACAAGATGCAAACCCGCCGTGGCGATGAGATGATTACCGTGAAACATCAGGTCGTTCACACGATCATTGAGGACCGTTTTCCATAGCAATTCACCTTTCGGATCCCATCGCTTCAAGGCCCCATTCCAGCCACCTGCTACGACCGAGCCATCGTTTTCAATCGCGACGGATGCAACCGGCTCCTCCAGCGACCGGGTCATCCAAGTCGTGGCCAAGAGGTCCATGTGCCGCTGTAGCGAGAAGCCAACTTAACTTGGCCGGTCCAGATGTGTCATGAAGAAGGGACTTCGTCTTGATGGCGTGGGTCCGTGAGTGGAATCCTTGGCCGAGGTACAGCGAATGTCAATCCGAAAGCAACAAGGCCGAACAAACATGCCGTGTAGTAATGACCCATGGCAAAAAAGGAGACTGCAGCTGCTGTTCTGAGGATCAGCAGAGAACCGCTTTTCAACGCCCAAACGGTGAACCCTGCCCCGATGATGGACAACCCCATGAATCCAAATCCGATGGTGATGTACACTGCAGCAGCGCCAGGATCCATCAGAGGGTGCTCCATTTGTTCGGGCGTCAGGTCGATGTTTCGAATTTCACATTCATCGGCGCCGTTCGAACAAGGAGCCTGTGCAAATTCTTCTTGAGAAGGCACAGTAAAATCAATTTCTGTGAACCCGATTGGCTCAATCATTGCAGGCGGTGAGAGCAACACCCGATTGGCGAAAACGTCTCTTTTACCATCGCGTTCAACAATGATGTCAACGCGTGCCAGACCTGGGTCAAGCCGTTCGAATTCAAATTCACCTTCTGAATCAGTGAGCATCTCTGAATAATTCCACACGCCCTCCTCATCCCAAGAAACGTACACGGTCGCGTTGGCGAGTGCCACGCCTTGATGATCATAGACGGTACCGCGGAACGTCGCTGTTTCATCAGGGGCTGTCAGAGAAAGGCGATAGACGAACTCATCCGGGCGCACCAGGCCGTCTTCTGCCCGAGCGTAGTCAAGACCGTACAGAAAACCAAGCATGCAAATAAACAGCACAAATACAGCGATCGCTTTTCCCATCGGATGTAAATTTGGGTCTTCGATGGTCAGCACTGCATCGGAAGAAGAGAACATCATCGCTGATTGGGGTTCTTGCAAACCGGTTAAGTCATCGATGTAATCGTCTTTTTGTTCGACTGGTTCGAAGGGCGTCTGCTCTTCGTCTGCGCCCATAGAACGCCCAAGTGGCCGAACTACTTGACCTCGATGCGCCCTTTTGAGTGTGCAATGAGACGAGCAAGTGCCTGTTCATGAATCCAAACGGTCATCTCAATCGTACCATCCTCGAGGCGTGATGTTTCTGTGACGAGGCCTGCATCGTACACGTCCGAGACAAAACCCTCAATGCCGCGCGAATTATTTTGCGATGGTGGTAAAAGAATCAATTCGATTTGCGGCCCGAACAAATGAAACAAAATGGCATCTTTCAGGTTCTGCATACCGCTCCCACTGTGAGATGAAACAACGTACGGTTCTGGTAGCCCAAGCGCAGCAACGGTAGCCACAGCTTCCTCGAGTTGAGCAGGCGTGGCTTGGTCGGCTTTGGTGAGCACCGTGAGAACATGGTTTTTGAGAGAATTCACATCGCTTTGCCAAGGAAATTCATCATCGATTTCTTCACCATAGAATCTCGTGAACACTTCCTGGCGAGAGGTGAACAGTTTGCGTTCCAATTCAACTGGTTGGTCACTTGCGTCAGCCAAAATGAGCAATAAATCCGCCTCTAAGGCCTCGGCTAGAGTGGCTCTGAAAGCGTCGAGGGTTGAGGAGGGTAAACGATCGATGAACCCAATGGTGTCAGCCAGCAACACCCGCGGACTGGCCTCCATTCTGCCCAAAGTCGTTTCGAGTGTTGAAAATAACTTGTCCTGAACAAGCACTTCTTTGCCTGAGAGGTTGAGAAAAAGGCTTGATTTGCCAGCGTTGGTATAGCCCGCAAGACCAACCGTCATCGCTCCACTGCGTGAGCGTTGCCGCCGTCTCTCGGATTGAGCCCCCGCGTGTTTTTGTTGGCGCTTGCGCAGATGTACCAGTTCTCGATTGATGTTGACAATTGATGCCTGAAGGGCCGTCACACCACCCCCACCATATCCGGCCCGCTCGCCTGTGGTCGATTGATTGGCAAGTTCACGCAGCACGGTCCTGTCCGATTGGAGCCGCGCGATTCGAACTTGAGTGCGGGCCTCGATTGAAGCAGCGTGCGCAGTGAAGAGAGCGAGCAAAAGGCGCACTCTGTCCCAGACTTCGACCTTGACCGCATCGCTTACACCAACCAGTTGTCGGGGGCTGGCGTTGGTGTGGAGAAGCACCAAATCAACGCCCGTCCAAGGATGGCCCTTGGTTCTCATTGACAGTTCGTCCGAAACGTCCTGCAGTCGCCCTTTACCAAAGAAAGTGCGTGGATCTTCATGGCCCGGTTGGTGGAGTGTTTCCACAATTTGGATGCCCATCGTTTGCACCAATGCGATAAATTCTGAGGCGTCTTCATTGCCCCTCAACAGCAACACGGCCTTCCGGCCTTCGTGGTTGGTGCGAGCCTCGCCGAGCGTGACACCCCCGGTCCCCGCAAGAACAAACGGGTCAGCGTCGTCCTTGGCCATGATTCTGCGTTGAGTCATCGTCATAAGAGTCCACCCCAAGGCCGCTCTATGGTCGAAGAGCATACCGTCACCGTCGAATGGTCAGGCGATGCATCCCTTGGAACAGTCTACCTTGCTGCAGCGTCACGCCCCCACTGTAAAGCCACTCTCTCAGAAGCCGAGGGGACGGCTGCACTGACGATTCGAGTCCAACACACATCGTTGCAAGAATTGCGAGATATTGTTGATGAATTGATGGTCGCCCTTGCCGATATTGAAGGTGAATAATCAATCCTTCAGGTCAAGGATAACCGGTGCGTGATCCGAAACATCAAGTCCACCTTGGCGCTCAATCCTCACGCTTTTCACACGGGCTGCTGCCGCTTTGTTAAGGAGAAAATAATCAATGCGCCAGCCTCGGTCTTTCACCCTCGCTTGGCCGCGATTTGACCACCAAGAATACAATTTTTTACCCTCGCCGACATGCTCACGGAACGCATCGCTCCAGCCATCGTTCAACAATTCAGTGAACCATGCTCGCTCGTGCGGGAGAAACCCGCTCGATTTCGCGTTCCCTTTGGGATTCCAGATGTCGTCTTCCGTGTGTGCAATGTTAAGATCGCCACAGACAATCACGGGATTGGAGTCATCGAGATAAGGTTGCAAAAAAGAGCGCCATTCGTCCATCCATCGTTCTTTGAATTGTTGTCGTTCCTCTTTGTTAGAGCCGCTTGGCAGATAGGTGTTGATGCAGGTGAAGCCGTCGTGCACTGAAACAAGGATACGTCCTTCAGAGTCATTTGCGTCAACCATTCCACCCATCCCTTGAGTAACGGAAGAAATTGGAAGACGACTCAGGGTTGCAACGCCGGAGTAGCCTTTCTTCTCTGCAGGATGGAGGTGCACTTCGAAGCCTTCGGGCCATGACCACCCCTTTGGCAATTGTTCGGGTAGGCACCGGACTTCCTGAAGCATCCAAACATCTGCATCGATTGAGGTAAAGTAGCCATTAATGCCTTTTCTTATGGCTGCCCGAATGCCGTTCACGTTCCAAGATACCAGGCGCATGGAAGGGGGTTTAACCGCCGGTGAATAAGTGTTCAACCTTGCATCTTTGAAATCAAACGGCCCGCATTTTGGCCAGATTCAACAGCTCCGTCGGCGAGCGTGTGTGTGCTTTCCACCCACGCACCGGCCAATACAATGTTGTGTTTGGCAAAAGCAAGGGGGTGAAGTTTGTAACTAGATGCTTCACAGAGAGAGATCTTTGCTTGCCGTCCTTCTTGCACAATGTGGTTTCGCCAGCCTAAAGCGCGCTCATCCAAGAACAATTCCAAGGCCTCCATCCGTTCTTCAACGGACGCGTACCTTGTCGGGCCTGCATCTTGCGCCAGCCCGCCAGCTGCAATGGCGGAAAGATGGGACCCTGAAGGGCCCAACTTAGGCTGAATCTGTATGTAATCGAGAAGGGCCATACTCCTTTCTACATCGATCAGTGCTTGATGCTCCCCCATCGGCTTTGAATCCAAAGCGACCTCGATGGTTGAGGCTGTAGTCCGTTCAAGTTTCGAAAAATGCTCTTCGGCCATCGCAGAGTCCACACCCGAGAGGAGGCGCCGAGCAGCCTTCGCTCCACACGCCAAGACAATCACATCGGTTTCAATCGTCCGACCATCGCTTAAGTGCGCCTTACCTTGCTCGATTTGGCTGACCTCCAAGCCACATTCGATGAACACGCCAACCTCATCCAACGCGGCGGCCATTCGCCCTACGAGCCCTGCCCACCCTTCATTGCTAACGAGCAATTGGCCCTTGTTGAATGAATCAAAACGTTTCATATCATCAAAGCCCCAATTGGAAATAAAGTTGGCACCTCTCGCAATCGGGTTGGTCAAATCGCGCGATTTTATCGCCCGTTTATTCTGAACAGCCTGTGACATATTGCCGGTTGGTCGAACCAAACCGTAGCCGAGAACCTCGGTTTTGTGCGGGCGCAGAGGCATTGCCGCAAGTCGAACTCGGCTCAGTTTTTTTGTCAATGTATGAAGTGGCCCATTCTTCATCAAAAGGTGTGGCCCATAGCCGATTGAAAAACCATCAAGCGGTTGACTGGTTGCCCTTCCCCCGATTCGCATGGCCCGTTCTAAAGCAACGACGTGATGGCCCGCACTGGTGGCTGTGAGCGCTGCTGACAGTCCTGCCAAACCGCCACCAATGATCAGGGCGCGCACCATAGACGGCCCAGATGCCTTCACATCATCAAACCATTCACAGGAAGAGAGGGCGGCATGTTCATGGTTGTTCGACTAACACAGGATAAATCATAGGCGATGCACAATGGACGAACGACCCCTCATCATCGATGTAGTTGACAACGGTGGGCAGTGGACTCACAGAGAATGGCGAATGCTGCGTTACCTCAAAGTCGATACCAAGATCATCGAGAACATGACGCCCGTCGAGGAGATGCGTCAAGTGGATGGCATCATTCTCTCGGGAGGGGCGGCGCGGGTTGGACTCACTGGGGAACTCGGAAACTGTGGAGCCTATCTCGAACTTGATGTCCCGGTTTTGGGCATCTGCGCAGGCCATCAATTCATGGCGAGATTCTATGGCGGCGATGCACGGGAGTCTCCGGAACCTGAGTTTGGTGCCATGCAAATCACCCTGCACGACGGTGGGGGCACAATTTTTGCTGGGACAAACGAGTCTCAAACGGTTTGGGAATCTCATAATGACGAGGTGCATGAAGTACCAGATGGATTCTTCATCACCGCAAGCAGCGAATCGTGTAAGGTCCAAGGAATGGAGAATGAAAAGGGCGATCGATTTGGTTTACAATTCCACCCTGAAGTCAATGACTCCGAGTTTGGAAAAGAAATGTTCGAAAACTTCGTGGAAGTCTGCCGCAAAGCGCGGGATTCTGCTTGATTATGCCTCTTCGTCGCCTGCAACCTCTGCAGATGAGTCCTCTTTTTTGAGGCTCATGGCGGGGAAGACAAGCCACAGCACTGGAAGAATGAACAACGATTGTATGTTTTTTCCAGCCTTAGCGGTGAGCCTTGACTCGAATTGAACCCAGGATGATGCGTCCTTGCTATCAGGCTCAGGTGCTTCAGCACGAACTGCTGATTGGTTGGCTTTCTCGACCAAACCAAGATCATAACCATTGAACATCATATCAATGTGAACGCCGAGGGGGGCCAATGACAGCTTGATCTCCGACGTACCATGAACCATCGACCCTTCTTCGGTTTGAGCGACAAAGGTTTCATTCGCCAAATCATTGTTAGAGGTGTTCTTCCTTTCATTAGAGTCTTCACTTCCGTCGCCACCTGTCAAATCACTCAGGTAGGCCCCAGGGAGGATCACAAGGAAACACAGCAGTACAGCAGTCCATGAAACCCCCCTTAGAGTCCCCCGGAATCGGAGCCCGAGCAGCATTGCCAGTTCAGCAAGAATCATCACCACGAGGCATGCTTTAGTAAAAAGTCGAGCCTGACTCAGGCGTTCTTCAGATTCTCCTGAATCAGTTGAAGAAGAGGAGTCGGGTTGATCCGTGGAAGTTTCGTTGGAGGGTGGTTCTTCGTAATCTCGTGTGAGCATGTACAACACAAACGAGGTGGAATTTTCCATTTTGACATCGATGAGGGTCCGCTCATCGTCGACCGCAACAATGGCCTTGATGTTGGTGGGTGAAGGGCGGCCCTCGGTGTAACGTCCATCAAACTGGACCACAAGCCAAGCCGACATCATGATGTGAATCACAATCAGAACCGTCGCTGCACCGCGAATCACCGTCCCTGCGGGGGAAGGTGATGGGCGAAGGGACATAGCATCCCCTACCGTTCATCGTACTTGAGGTGTTGATTCAAGCCTCTTTGCCCCGACGGCCTGCAACTAGACCTGCCAAGGAGATGATCGCAATCACTGAAATTGGCGACAATGCTGGTACGAGACCCGCCTCTTCTGCAAGTTCTTCTGCAGTTTGTGGGGGAGTATCTTCCTCGGTGGTGTCGTCAGCCGTGTTGCTTTCAGGCAAGTCGAGTTCTTCGGTGTCAATACCAGCTTCCTCAAGTGCTTCTGTGATTTCTCCAAGGTCGTGATCCTCAACATTGACGATGTCCTCGATGCTGTTCGCATCTTCTGCTTCATCGGCAGCGGTGCTTGCTGGAACGCCTGTGAGGTATCGGATGCTCATCTTGACTGGTGCGTCGTCAGAGTAGCCTTCTGTTGCTGGGCCTGCCATGATGTAGGCACCATCGTCATCCATTGCATAGACACCGACACCGACCATTGCAGCGTGCTCGGAACTCCACATTGGAGCCCACATGCCGTCGTTGTATGGGAATTCGGTTGGTGCAACATCTGAAAGTCGGTCTTCGAGGTTCATTCCAAATTGCTCGAGGACCTCTTGCAGATCAGATTCTCCCATTGCTTCGGCGATGGCAACGATTCTGTCGCTTGGTTCTGCACCTTCTTCAACACTGAAGCAATCCGACCGGGCGTCATATGGTTCTGATTGCCCAGTCTCAGTCAATTCAGCATGAAGGCAGTATTCGCCTTCCTCGAGCACTGAAACGTCCTCTTCCATGTAGTATTCATTTTCTGAGCCATCAATAGCCATGGAATCGAGGAAGACTTGATTGCCATTTTCATCAACCATTGAAACAGAGAGCGTCGCATCTGCTTCTTCGGACCAATCGGAAACGCGGACCTCGAAGTTGATGTTCATGCCGTCTGAATTTGAGTGGGCGTGCCCAATTTGAGGGCCAATCCACTGAGAATTGCACATCGAAGAGAATTCCATGACAATGTCTCCTGTGCTTGTATCGGTCACCGACCCGCTTGTGCAGTATTCATGTGAACCGTAGGATGCCGGGGGGGCAATTCCTGTATCGAAGCTCATTTGGCCATAGAACCAATCCATTTGCTGGTCGCAACCGTTCGCATCACAAAGTGTGCCTTGGTGTTGAGAAAGAGGTGTGCCGTCTTCGGACATCAAGACACCTTCAACGGTGTAATGGGCCGTAGCCCCTTCATCTTCAGCGGTGGCGCAATCTGCAGTGTAGTCGTTGATTTGAGTCCACGAAATGGTCGTTCCATCGTTGCATGTCCAGGTGTCAGTTTCTGAATGGCCTGCATCTTCATCTTCATTGTTCGCACAATCATTCGACCAGTCTCTGAGACTCGACCAGTCGATTTCCATACCATCGTCACAGGTGAAGGTTGCTCCTTCATCGTTGAAGGAAAAGAGAACAGCATTAATGTCCAAATTCATGTACATGTTCTCGCCATAGGCGCTCCAAGAACCGCTCATGTCCATCTCATCTGAGCCGTCGTAGCAATCTTCGTCGCCATCGTTGACGTACCATTCGTAGATCCACTGGTCGCCGCTGTCGCATTGCCATTGGTTTTCATACTCATCGTAATCGTCGCCGTCGTCGTCACCGCCGCCAAAGATTCCACCGATGCTGTCGCTGAGTTCATCTGCCACATCTTCTGCAACTGATTCTGCGAATGATTCGCTGGCTCCGCTGATCACTGAACCCATCATGAAGAACATGAGGGGGTTGCCAGGTGGGCAATTGGTGCATGCTGTGACCGATGTTGTGAGGCCTGCTCCATCACCGAGATCGACAGTAAGGGAGTCGCCCATGGAGAACTCCATTTCATCACCAGTGATGGTGTCTTCAAACGTTCCAGATTCTGTGACCGAGTCGGACAACTCAATGTCAAGTTCACCTGCATCAAGGCCGATGTCTTCGGTTGGGATTCCAGTGAGGGAAAAGGAGTAGTCGAGCGCTCCAGTGTAGGTGCCGGACATCATGCCGCAATGGTCGAAAACGTCCTCGCCGTCGACTTCAGCTTGCATACCCTCGTCAATTTCCCACTCTTCCAAGCAGTACCAGTTGGTGAAATCATTGGCCGACATTTCCACATAGATTGGGCTTGGGGATCCAAGACGCCATTGTGTGGCAGACTCTGTGATGGCATAGGACATCGAAATTCCGGTATCAAAGTCGATTGGTAGTTCTTCACCGCCACCTTCGAAAAGAGCATCGAGTTCAATGGCGTTTGAAAGGGAGACTTCCATCGAGAACGCCATGTCCGCTCCAACAAGGTTGTAGTCTTCATCGAGGTATTCTGTGTAGCTGATATCAACGGTTAACACTTGTTCGCCTCCGACAAAGGCGTCAACGTCGAAGGATGTATCGTCGTTGGAACCGAAGGACGCAGGTTCCATCCAATCGGCCATCAACACACCGTCGAACAACACGCCGTGACGGAGTGTGACTTCATCGGTGCGGCTCCAAACGGTCACATCTTCGCCATCCATGTCTTGAATGGTTTGAGGTGTGATGTCTTCGAAGTGGTGCACGTAGACATTCGAAGATCCTGTCAGGAGTTGGCCAACAACCAGATTGAGTCCTGCATCGTCTGCAGCACCCATAACTTCGCCGAGCATTTCTGGGAGGTCCAGGCCGGTGAAGTTGGTGAGATCAGAGTCGACGCTGGTCCAATCGTATTCAACACCGTAGTAGAATTCGGAGGCTTCAGTTGGGGTTGCAGCCACAGGCCCAGCAGGTAGAAGTGCGGCCAAAAGGAGGGTGGTCAACAACAGGCTTGGTGCGGTTTTACGCATGTTCATAGAAGGAGTGGATATGTCAAAGAATATCAATATGTCCCCAACAGAAATGTATCATTTTTCAAATTTATAGGGCGAATGCTCCTCGAATCAACATGGCGCTGCTCAACCTTTGGTCCCTTGGCCATTTTGTTCAATGGACCTTTGTTGGCAGGTTCATACCGATGGGGTGGGGGCTGTTTTTTGCCCTATCAATCGGTTGGGAAATTCTTGAATGGTTCCTGCCTTACGAGTTCACTACCGAAGAGATCAGCAATAAAATTTCAGATGTCGTGGTGAATTGTGCAGGATTCCATCTCGGAACCTCTCTCAAAGGTTCGCGAGACGTCTGAGTGGCGCTGAACTTAGTGGAAACAACAACCGATGGAGGTCTTGCCAAATTCCGATATCTTTATGATATCACTCCAATAGCACGAAATGGTCCTACCTATGGAATCTGCGACAACCAGCCAAGAACTCAAGCCCTCCGAATTAGAGATACGATTCAATGATGTATCGAAAGATACCCTGAACGGTTTTTTGGGAATTGCCATCCACTGGTTGGCCGTTCCTGCTCTTTTCCTTCTGACATTCATATTCTATGCTGGAGGAGGGATCGGCGTTACAATCGGAATTTTACTTCAAATTGTCATTGCAATCGCTTGGTTTTTGATGTTCAACAGTTATCTCGTCATCAATCCAAATGAGGGTGCAGCTCTCCAATTCTTCGGCAAGTATTCAGGTACCGTCGACGAGGAAGGATTTCACTGGCTGATCAATCCACTCTACGAGAAGCGAAAGATCTCACTCCGAATTCGTAATTTTGAGTCCGCGAAACTCAAGGTAAACGATGTAAATGCGAATCCGATTGAAATCGCCGCTGTTGTCGTCTGGAAAGTCGTCGATTCTGCCGAAGCCTTGTTCGAAGTGGATAATTACCATGATTATGTGCAAATTCAAAGTGAAGCCGCATTGCGCGCCATGGCGACAAAGTACCCATACGACATCATTGAAGACAAGGATATTGGTGGCATAGCGCTTTCCAGCCATCAAGAAGTCATCGCAAAGGAATTGCAAATTTCAGTCGAAGAACGCCTCAAGCGAGCCGGTATTGAAGTGCTTGAAGCACGCATTAGCCACCTCGCCTATTCCCAAGAAATCGCCCAAGCAATGCTCCGCCGACAACAGGCGAGTGCCGTTGTTGCTGCCCGCAGTGAGATCGTCAAAGGAGCCGTAGGCATGGTCGAACTTGCTCTGGAGCAACTCAGTCAAAAGAACATCATCGAACTCGATGAAGACAAGAAGGCCAGCATGGTGAGTAATCTGCTGGTGGTGCTCTGCTCCGAAACGGATACGACGCCAGTGGTGAACACTGGTACTTTGTATCAATGAACTTGGAATTTTGAGGTGTTCGCAAATGGATACTGCAGCACTCTTTAGGCATGCGCCAACCATTTTTGTCACCGTTTGCCTGCTCGCATACGTCACGTATAATTTCGTGAGAGGTGGTGCGTATGTTCGTGGTAAAGGTTGGCAGTCAAAGGTGGAGGCCCCCAAATCCTACTACCTCACACAAGGAATATTGATCTTGATTTCTTTCGGGCAAATAGCGAGCATTATCTTCTATTTGTACAAATGAGGAGGCATTCGGGTGGATAAAAAGAAAATTTTACTGAGGATTGATCCTAAACTCCACGACGCAATAAGGCGTATGGCAGAAAACAACATGCGTTCAGTGAACGGCCAAATTGAGTTCATGCTCAAAAAATCAGTCACTGAACAACGAGGTGAATGAACATGAATCGAGAGGACGGAGCGAGAACTGGTTTTATCAGTCGATGGTTTGGTTTCGCAGGGTGGAAAGCCATGTCGGTTCAAGCAAGAGTGTTCACTCAAATCGTGTATCGAGTGTTCTTTTTGTTGGGATTGGCAGGTTTGCTCATTGGCCATGGCCTCATTGTAGGGGACGACCCCGGCGGCTTTACGCTGATTGCAATGGTTGGAATCTGGTTTCTGCTGTTCCAAGCAATGGTCAATTTCGTCTTCATTGAAGGTTCACGCTAAACGGGAATTCACTGGGGCGAGCGAGGGCCTGTCATCTCTTCAGGGCGGACCCACGCATCGAATTCCTCGTTGGTAAGGTAGCCAAGTTCGAGAGCTGATTCCCGCAGTGTTGTGCCTTTCTCATGAGCGTTCTTTGCAATTTTTGCCGCTTTATCATATCCAATATGGTTGTTGAGGGCGGTCACCAACATCAGTGAGTTCTCGAGGTGATTGGCGATCGCTGATTCGACTGGTTCCATACCCTCCACACACTTGGTTCGGAAGGCACGGCACGAGTCTGTTAGCAATCGCACGGAATGAAGGAGGTTGTGAATCATCATCGGCTTGTAGACATTCAATTCGAAATTCCCTTGGCTACCACCGACGGTGATGGCCGTATGGTTGCCCATCACCTGAGCGCAGACCATGGTCATGGCTTCAGCCTGAGTTGGATTGACCTTTCCAGGCATGATCGAAGAACCCGGTTCATTCGCTGGAAGCGATAATTCGCCAAATCCACACCTTGGACCTGAACCAAGCCAGCGTACATCGTTTGCAATCTTCATCAAGGACACTGCAAGCGTGTTGAGCGCCCCAGAAGTGGCGACAATTGCGTCGTGTGCGGCGAGTTGGGCGAACTTATTCTCTGCTGTGCAGAATGTAAGTCCTGTGATGTTAGCGATTTCATCGGCCACCATTTGAGCAAAGAGGGGGTGAGTGTTGAGTCCAGTCCCAACTGCCGTTCCACCAAGGGCGAGTTCGAACAAGTCGTCAAGAGCGAAATCAATTCGTCGAAGGTCTGCATCAAGTTGAGCGACCCAACCTGAGACCTCCTGACCTAGCGTGAGAGGAACTGCGTCCATCAAATGCGTCCGGCCAATCTTGACGATGTCTTTCCACGCCTCTGCTTTTTCTGACAATGCGTTTCGAAGCGAGCGAACACTCGGGAGAAGTTCGTGGGTGATGGCTTCCGCTGCTGCGATGTGCATTGCGGTTGGGAAGGTGTCGTTAGAGGATTGAGCCCTGTTCACGTGATCGTTTGGGTGGACGGGAGATTTTGAGCCGAGGGTCCCGCCCGCCATCTCAATAGCGCGGTTTGCAATGACTTCATTCGCGTTCATGTTGGATTGTGTGCCGCTTCCAGTTTGCCAAACCCGTAGAGGAAAGTGGTCGTTAAGGTGGCCATCGAGGACCTCTTGTGCTGCAGCGATGATCAAATCGCCAACGGCTGGGTCAAGTTGCTCCAGCGCTACGTTGGTTTTGGCTGCAGCCTGTTTCAAAATCCCAAAGGCTCGAATGACGCCTACGGGCATGGTGTCTTCGCCTATATCGAAATTGATTAGGGAACGGGCTGTTTGACAACCGTAGTATTTGTCTGCTGGAACTTCGAGTTCGCCCATGGTGTCCGCCTCTATGCGTACATTGGCCATGGTGAAGCGTGCGGGTGGTACTTCTTCACCGTTCGTACGGATGTCCGCCGCTCAAGCCATTTGTGACTGATGCCTCTTGTTGGCTGTTATGCATTGCCCAGTGGGGGATATCTGGCGTCAATCTCACGGTGAATAGGAATCTATGCAAAGCGCATAAGTTTCCGTTTCGCGTTTGAGGAATAATTTACAAGGGATGCAGTAGGCTGTTTAGTCGGAATAAGTTTCTTCGCCGATGCCTGTGGTGAGTGCTCCATTTTGCCAGAGCCCTCTGTACATGAGCATCGTTTGGAAGGGCATGACCACTTGACCATCAGCCGAAACGGCAATCAATCCGCCCCTACCGCCCATCGGGTTGACCATTTCCAGCACCCGATGACTAGCCTCAAGCAGTGATTTGTCAGGTTGACGGACCTGAACGGCGAGTTCGTGTGCCGCACATGTACGGATGAACGCCTCGCCGACGCCGGTACAGGACACTGCGACGGTCTGATCGCACCATGTGCCCGCACCAATAATCGGTGTATCGCCAATTCTACCAACTGGTTTTCCCGTCATCCCTCCGGTCGAAGTCGCAGCGGCGAGGTGGCCATGAGCATCGAGTGCTACCGCACCAACCGTGCCCATACCTTCCTGTTCTTCGAGATCAAGGTCATGGTCGAGAACAGCGGAATCATCCTCGTCGGTTGAACCTGGGCGAGAATTTTGACTCTTCCATTTCTTCCACTGGGCGGCTCTCAAATCAGTTTTGAGCCATTTCTGATCGACATGCTCGAGGTGGTTGTTCAGCGCGAATTGATCTGCTGCACCGGCGTTTAGCATCACAGGCCAGCCTTTCTTCAACAACAAGTTCGCTGCACGGATTGGATGGCGGATGCGTTCGACATTCACTACGGATCCTGCTGCTTGGTCTTCCCCCCGCATGATGCTTGCATCCATGTAAATTCGCTCATCCTCAGCAAGCACAGAGCCACGCCCTGCATTGTAAAGCGGTTCGTCTTCGAGGGCCTCTACGGCGAGGGTCACAGCCTCAAGTGCGGTCAAATCACCTGATTCGAGCCGTGGTCCGAGATTTTTCAGTATAGTTTGCATGCAGGCCAAGCGTTCTGGATCGAGGTCTGACATCCCCCTCCATTCACCATCGCCGCCTGCGCCGCCGTGAAGGGCCAGAATGGCCATTTCTTCACCTCACTCAACAATTGAGACCTTGATGATCTTTTGTGGCTCTGCCGGACGATCACCAGGGAGTTTTTTGCAGCCTTCAATGGCTTTGACAACGTCCATGCCTTCTGAAACCTCGCCGAAGACAGCGTGGTTCCCGTTCAGCCAAGGGGTTGCCACTGTGGTCAGGAAGAACTGGGAGCCGCCGGTGTTTTTTCCTGCGTTCGCCATGGAGAAAATTCCCGGCTTATCGTGCTTTAATCTGAGAGCTGATGGTTCGCAAGGGATGTTCCAACCGGGTCCGCCTGTTCCTGCACGGCGGGACATTGGGTCCTTGGAGTGTGGGCAGCCACCTTGAATCATGAAATCTTCAATCACACGGTGAAAGTGAAGGCCGTCGTAATGGCCCATTTCAACAAGGCGGACGAAATTTGCAACCGTATCGGGTGCATTTCCGTGGTAAAGTTCGATGGTGATGTTCCCTGCGCTGGTCTCCATAATGGCGTGCATGACCCAACGAGGGCTCGGGGGGTCATGAGCATTCGCCTGTATGCAGGTTGGCGGTTGCTCAGTTTTTCAACCACGGGCGGAAGTGCTGATCAGCATAGGCACGGGCATAATCCGCAGGGTAGCCCGAGGCAAGCAGTTGCTGCTCATAGGCCAATTGCTCTGCAGTAATCGTTGGATCCGATGTAGCAAGTGTGGCTGCATCATACGCCTTTTCTTGTGCTGCGAACGCGCTTGTTGGTCCCTTCGAACGCCCTCTCAAGAGGAGCATGGAAAGCAGAGACACAATCACAAGACCTGCGATGCCGTACACGACCATTGGTGACATCCCAAAGAGTTCAGAATCGGATTGAACATCAGCAGGGCCCGAAGTTTTGTCGGAATCGTCGACGGTGTCATCGTCGGCGGTGCCATCGTCGCCCGGTAGCGTTGTGTTGTTTTCTCCATCAGTGGATTGGTTGTCTGTGCCGTTGTCAACAGGAGTGGTGCCGCCGTCTTGGACTTCACACCCATCTGCTCCAACTGCGGTTCCGGCTGGGGTTCCTGGACAAGCGTCCTGTGCGTCATTCACACCGTCGCCATCTTCGTCCACAACAGCTGCTGGGCAACCGTCGCCGCCCTCTCCGTTCGCAACCCCGGGCACGTCTGGGCATTGGTCGCCATCAGTACCAAGCGGGTTGTCGCCGAAGGAATCGAGATCGCTGTCAAGCGCTTGTGAATCGTCTTGGGGCCAGAGATCGTTGAGGTTGGAAACGCCGTCTTCATCGATGTCTGCGCAACCATAGCGGTCGATGCTGGACTCACCAAAGGTGGTCGGACAATCATCGACAATGCCGTCGCCAGTGTCCGTTGTGTTGAAGCCGTCACGGTCGACGTCGTTGGCCCACAGTTCTTCCTCGTTTTGAATCATAAACGCATCACCAATCATGACGTTGTTGTCTTCATTTCCTTCAGCAAGGTCGTCGTTGACGTCAATGGTGATCCTGCATGAGTACATTCCAGTTGAGGTTTCATCCGGGGTGGTGTAAAATTCTGAATCGGCACCGAAGGTGAGGTTGCCTTGGGTTGAAACGGTTGCTGATGTGGTCACCATACGGGCAATTTCGGTCCCATTTGCATCGAGAAGATCGATGTTTATGACGATGGTTGCATCGTTCCCTGGGCCTCGCAGGCTAATCAATTCCCAAGACACCTGGACTTCTTCTCCCGAGGTGTGGTTCCCTGGGCAAACAAGGAGATCGATCCCGACATCCGCTGGCGCAGAGCCAACCATGTTGACGGACATGTTGTACAGCCCGCTTACGCCACCAGCGTCGACAATGATTGTGTAATCTTTGGTTTGGCCTTCGTACGGTGTGTCCAGCGATTGGAACACCATGCCGTAGCTCGTGTTGTCCGCATAGGCGACAAGGTTTCCTGCTGCGTCTTGGAGTGTAGCGGTGAAAGGCAGCGATGTGTCTGCGTCAAAGGTAAAATCAAAGTTTTCATTATTGTTGATTGAAAATGTGAAGATGTCCGATTCATCAGATCCGGAGAAGCACCCTTCTCCGCCGATTGACGGATTGGTGCCGATGTTGATGCCGTTTCCAGAAGGAGCATCTTGGCCAAGACCTACATCGTTCTGTTGGCCGCAGTTGAATGAGTTTGGATCAACGCCTTCTGTCTCGATGACGAGTGTGTAGACTCCGAGTGAAAGCCAAGCTTCGACGCTGATGTAGAACGTACCTCCCGCTCCAGCGTATGTTGTGGACGATTCTGTTGTCACCGTTTCATCATTCGAACCAGCAAGGAATCCCCGATCAAACCATTCACCTGCGTTGTCCCGTAGGTACACATCGGCGTCTTGGTCTGGAGAATTCACGAGGGTAACGGTGAGGTTGAGGCCGGGGGATACGGTCACTTCGAACCAATCGGCATCGTCAACATCCTTGTGGACGCATCCAGTAATTGTCATCGACACATCTTGACCGAGGAAGGCTGCCCCAGTTTCATCTTCGCCGGCGTCTGACCCAGACATTCCGTCGTTTTGTGTCGGACAGGCGGTGGCTTTTTGATCGACAAGGATGCTTTCATTTGCTGCGGCTTCGTTGTCATCTTCTGATTTCTCATCGATGAGCTCGTCTGAATCAGACATGACAATCAATGTGTAATTTCCTCCTTGCGCGCTTGCGGGCACGGTGCCCGAAAATTGTAGTATTTGTGATTCATTGATGTCGAGCGACGGGATGCTCATGTTGCCTAATTCAAGATCTAAATCAGACAGTGTGCCGTCGACAGAAAGCCATGCCGTAATGGTGCTGGCCGGGGCGAGCAGGGTGCCCTTGTTGATGACTTCAATATCAGCGAGGAGCGTGGCACCGGCGCTGCTGGTCAGGGATTGTGGCTCCACACTGGTGACAGCGAGGTTGGCTTTAGGAGTGGAATAATTGGTCCACACATCCATGGTCCAGTTCACTCCTGTCCCTGACCGTGAAATGTTGACGAAGTACACGCCTCCAATCCCGTCGTAGTCAGTTCCTAGAGTGGTTACGAGTCCCGAGGAACCGACATAGTTGACGCTGGTAGAAGCCGCATCCGTCAATCGAACGGTGAACGAGGCTGACTGGTCAAGCGTAATCTGAGCTTCGATGGTGTGATTTTCTGGAACATCAAATGAAAACACATCATTGCCATCGATGCCATCGATGCAGCCCGTGTAGGAGTCTGTGACGTTCTGGCCCATTGAAGTCGATGCTGCTGACTCGTTGTTTGGTGCGTCAGCGCCGAGGCCCGCATCGTCGACTCCATTCGGATGAAGATCATCGCACGATTCACCGACAAGCATGACGCCATCGGAGGCCAAGAAATTGTTTGATTCGTTGTGTTCGGTCACGTTGTCATAACCGTCAGCAAAGAGGAGCCAATAGTAGGTCCCATTCGCTAGATTCGAAGGCAATTGAACATTAGTTGTTGTTGTCCGGCTGGTGTTTTCAGCCAAGGCTGCTTCCCCTTCAGATGTGGCAATCAATTCATCCGATAGTGGCGAGTATGACTGATCTGAGGAAAGAACGAATTGAACTTCGAATGCGTCCGATGTGGCATTGTAGATGTTCTCGACGACATAGGTGATGCTCACCAAGGATCCCGCTTGTCCAGTTGCAGGTTCTGTAATCGATGTAATGGTGAGGTCGGGTTTTGGAGGTGTGTTGTTGGTCCAAGTCCTCAAGGTGTACTGGCCGTCACCAGAGTAGACATAGACTTCAACAAAAAAAGTACTTGCGACGCCAGAAAGTGAAGTCGATTGGGTTGAGACCTTTTCGAGAGCCGTAGTGGATTCTGATCCATCGACATATGTCCCCGATGAGTCGATGAGGTAAAGGTCGAAGTCTGCGCCAGTTGGAACGACCAATTCAATGTCAACATCCTTGCCTGCTGTTGTGGTAATTTCGTACCAATCTTCAGTGTCGGTTGCGTCAACACAACCCTGGGTGCCTGTTGTTCCAGAATTAGGATTCGTGCCAAGGCTTCTCGAAGTGTTGGCATCAGAGCCCGCGTCACCACTTGAACCGCCATCGGATTGAAGGGTTGAGGGGCTGGGGCACGCGGCACGACCGCTTGAGGAACTTGTCTTAGGCGTTCCTTCGTCAAACCCTTTCTGGCCAATCAAATTTTGAGGTGCCAGTGGTTGTTGGAGTTCATCGTTCGCCGAATCATCGATCTTCAAAGTGGGTTCTTCCAACGTGGCAAGGGCTGCTGCAAATGGCATCATCGATGCAATCAGGAACAGCGAGGTGAGGCAAAGGGCTGCGCTACGGGCGTTCTGCATAAAAAAACTGCAGTCATGCTCCATTATGAAACCTCGGATAGAGGGTTTCTGCGGCTGTTGGCTTTGAACTCAAGCAAAAGCTCGCTCAATGTCTTCAGTGAGGTTCTCGAAGCGAGCACTGAGTTCACCCATTGCACCGTTGAATGCTTGCTCAGGAGTGAGGCTTCCATCGGTTTCGAAGGAGAACACGTAAGCGTTCTCAACTTCTTCGAGGGTGATGGCATCATCGAAGTCGCCGTCACGGTTTGTTCCCGGCCCAACTTGGTGAAGGGCGGATTCGAGGTCAATCACATGGTTGACATCGGTGATGGTTTTGTCCTTGCCGAACAATTTGGCGTCGATTGCCTTTCCATCAGTTGTCTTCAAACCAAGATCGAAAAGAACTCCTGCTTTCTTGGGTTTGTTGAGTTTAGCGGTTCGCTGTGGGCGGAAACCAATGGCTGCAGCAGCGGCCCACTTTGCGTGATCTCGGCCTCGGCCAAGCGTTGCAAAGGCGTAGAATTCGAGGAATTGACCCTTGGATAGGATGGTCAATGGGATTCGCTTGTGTTCGTCACGGATGTCGAACATTTGGTCGGAAATCGTGGTGAGGTCTCCGGCGTAAACGGTCTTGTAATCTTCCTCAGCGTCTGCTGTTGGTCCACGTGCTGAGAGTGAGTAGAGCACTTGGCAGGAAGGGCAGCCCTTGGATTCTTCAGCGAGGTCGATGCAGTTCGGACATGCATCGGAGAAGTGGATGCCTTCTTCAGGGAATGTTGGGATTGGGATCATTGCCAGTCGGTGAGCAAGAATTTCATCTGGGAGTACGTTGACAGATTCAAGGACTTCACCCTTGTT
>Ga0228615_1000041_pt1 | contig 74330 bp, 67 predicted proteins | sample 16DmetaG_FD_190530 | JGI IMG/M metagenome (GOLD analysis project Ga0228615, IMG submission 190530) | Seawater microbial communities from Monterey Bay, California, United States - 16D | ecosystem: Environmental > Aquatic > Marine > Coastal | place: USA: California | collected 2016-10-17
AAATCAGTTGCTCGAAAAAATATCGAAACTAAAAATTGATGTTGACTCTTCTCGGCTCGAAGCCGAAATTGTTTTGCTTACTCAAAAAGCAGACATAGAAGAAGAGTTAGATCGTTTGCATACGCACATCACTGAAGTTCAACGAGTACTAACCTTAAAAGAATCCAAAGGAAGACGGTTGGACTTTCTGATGCAAGAACTAAATAGAGAGGCAAATACCCTGTCGTCTAAATCAATTGTTATAGAAACCACTCGATCAGCGGTTGACTTAAAAGTATTGATTGAACAAATGCGAGAACAAATTCAAAATGTTGAATAAGGAAGCACTTCAATTTTAAAAATATTGGATGGTATTGAGAATTATGAATAATACATTTGATAGAAAAGTTTACGACATTTCTTACATCGATCGAACGAGGATGTTTTATCGTGCTCAGGGATATACGTCTGATTACAAGTGGGCAAAGCACTCTACGACTCCTATCGCAAAAATGTCCAAAAATATCGCTGATTGTCGCGTTGGTCTAATTACAACCGCGATGCCTAATACAGAGAAAGGCCGAACTTGCAGGGACATTTACTCCGTCAAATGTGACCCAATTCCGGAATCGATGTATACATCTGAGTTATCTTGGGACAAAACCGCAACTCACACCAAAGATGTTGGATCATTTCTACCGATCGCAGCTTTACAAAATGCTGCGTCTGAAGGACTAATTGGCGGGGCCGCGCCCTGTTTTTATACAGTGCCGACTGATTATTCCCAAAGAAACACTACAAAATTTGATAGCCCCCGAATTTTCGAACATTTTGTTCAAAATAACATCGATGTTGCCATACTAGTGCCCTTATGACCCGTATGTCACCAGACCGTGAGTCTGGTCGCTAGGCACCTTGAAGAGAAGAATATCCCAACTGTTGTTATTGGCTCAGCTCTAGACATAATAAAAACCTGCGTCATCCCGAGATATCTACATGTTGATTTCCCTCTCGGTAATCCATGTGGAAAACCCAACAACATAGAAATGCAAAATGCAATATTTAAACAGGCACTCGCCCTTTTTAACGAAAAAATAGAAACGCCCCTGATCAAACGCTCACCTTTTGTTTGGAATAGTGATCAATCGTGGCGTAACAATTATTTAAAGGTTGACAGCTCGAATCGCGAACAGCTTAAGCGTGAGGGAAATATAAGAAGAAAAGAACAAAAATTAGTAGAGTCTTCCGGTGTCAATCGTATGACTCTTACACCTTGAGCTTGAGACCTTCGCCTAAATAAGTTTTAAATCTTTATCCAACAAAGAACTAAGTTTATCTCTATATGTGATTTTACCGCTAGAAAACAGGTTTTCATGATTTCTTTCGATACTGCTCAAGTCGTAAAGATAATTCACCATCACCCCATATGATTGAGATATTCCTTTCGGGCTGAGGTCTGCGTTTTCATTAATTTCATAGATACTCGCTCCATTTCCAAGATGAAAGCGGCAGACTGGATCTGCGGGCAAACCATTTTTCTTACTGCTTAATAAATACCTAAAAACCAGTTTCCTAAGACCTGTTTCCTCAATATCAAGATTGCTTGCGCCGAAATCAGGCAACGGAACTTTTTGACTTTCAATATCATTATTGTTCGAAAAGTTTTGTTCAGTTCTCAACCATGCCGAAAATCCTGGGATAGGAGAAAGTGTTACAAAGTTTTTTATACTTGGGAATTCTAGGGCCAACTCCTGCGCCACTTGTTTTATTAAGAAATTTCCGAACGATATTTGTTTCAAACCTGGCTGACAATTGCTAATGCTGTAGAAAGTTGCTGTCGTATATCCTCGATCATTTAATGACGCCGACAGGGGGTCATCAAGAATATCAGTTATTGACTTTGGTATTGTATTGGTCAGTGCAACCTCGACAAATATTAACGGCTCATTAACTAACGCAGGATGGAAAAACGCAAAACATCGCCTATTTGGCGGGTGTATTCGATTCCTTAGGTCGTCCCAATCTTTTATTTCATGAACAGCTTCATATCGGATTATTCTCTCCAAAATTTCAGCAGAGGTTGACCAATTTATTTGACTTAGGGTTAAGAAACTTCGTGTAAACCAAGAGCTAAATAACTGCCTGAATTCTCCATCAACAACCTTTAAACCTGGATATTCCTTAATAAATGCCAACAAATCTACGCGCATAGCAACGAGGTCGTGAGTAGCATTAGGCGTTTGATTTAACCTTCTAAGCAATTCAATTCTTTTCGGTTCAGTATTTTTATATAGATTAGTTAGATTTATGCTTGAAGGGTTTTCAAAGTATGTATTGTATGATTGTGAAATCAATTCAGGATGTACGCCAAAATTTTGCTCAAGATTCAAAAAAAAATCCAGCTTCCCCTGAGAGGATAGTGCGCGGTATCGGTCTAGAATTTCTCGGGCCGTAATTAAGGCCGAAATTTCGCCAGTGAGCCCCATGAGCTTTTCTAAAAGATCGTTTAATTCCAGATCTCGTTTCGGTGGAAAAAGCCGGAGGGCTTGGTTACCAATAAGCCCTGCTAAGAAGTCCTGAAATTTATTAAAAGGCATATTCTGCTCGTAGATAACTCACTTGATTCAGAAAAGTTAATTTATAAAAGCAATTTTTCAACTTGCCTACCTTGCCAGAAAACTTAAATTTGTACAAAATTTAAGTGGCTGACTCATCGATATTTTGAGAGCTTTTAAAAACAATTAGCCCATGGATAATAGCAACTTTCAGTATTACTATTAAGGTATAGCCACCCATAAGTAATAAAACCGTAAAAACAACTTTAATTGAGGGATTACAATATCAAGACTACGCAACATGGCATCCTTTTCATTATTACGGCGCCTTCGGGTGCGGGTAAAACTTCACTTGTCGATGCAATACTAGAGCGGTGCGATGAAATCTGCGTATCAGTTTCCCACACGACTCGAGCGCCTCGAAAAAGTGAAGTTCATGGGATAGATTATTATTTTACGTCTCTCAGTAACTTCGAAGAGATGCGCGGCAAAGACGAGTTTTTTGAGAGCGCAGAAGTATATGGGAACTTCTATGGAACATCGGCCTCGTGGATTAAATCTAAATTAGAGACAGGAGTCGACATTATTCTAGAAATTGACTGGCAAGGGGCTCAACAAGCCAGGAAGCTAAATTCAAAATCTACTTCATTGTTCATCTTACCGCCATCAGTAGAGACTCTGGAAAAACGCCTGAAAGCTCGAGGCCAAGATGATAACAGCATTATTAAAAGAAGAATGAATCAAGCCGCCGAAGACATGTCTCACGCCACCGAAGCTGATTATGTAATTATAAATGATCAATTTGACACGGCGCTCGAAGAGATTCTTGCAATAATACGCTCCGAAAGACTGAAATTTAAAAATAAGACAGAATAAACGGAAAATGTTTGGATCTTTGCTACTACTCATTTTTATTTGATTATAACCAACCCCAAACAAAGGCTTCAATTTTTGTTGATTTAGCGTAAAATGATGAAAAAACGTAGGTTAATTAGGAAATTAAGATGGCACGGATTACAGTAGAAGATTGCTTAGATAAAGTAGACAACAGATTTGAGCTAGTGATGGTTTCAAGCAAGCGAGCACGTCAAATCCAAACGGGCGGCAAAGACCCCATGGTTAGTATAGATAAAGATAAGCCAACGGTAATAGCTCTGCGTGAAATAGCCGAGGGTCATGTAAATGCCGACATTCTGGTTACAAAACCGAGGGTTGAGATTGATGAAAGCGCTATGGAAGCTGAAGTTACTGCCTTAGCCGAAGCGGAAGCCGCATTAAATGAGGGCGCGGCTGAGATTGTAATTCCAGATTCCTCGCAAGAAAATAACGAGACTGATTCAGTTGTCGAAGACTAAGAGGATTGCAACATTTGTGAATCTATTACGTGAATAATTGTTTCGGGCTGGCGTGTAATAAACACCCGTTCCCTTATGCCAGACTAGGAATTCAACAACCATTGCACTAGGAATACCATACACGATTCCGAGCGAATTCTTAGCAAATCTTTTTGAAGAATTTGGAGAATCACACTTTGCTACCCGCAGTGGCCATAGAGAAGACTGTTGACGCTCTAGTTGATGATTTAGCTAGTTACCTAAATAAGCACCAGGTAAACCAAGTTCGGCGAGCTTTTTATTACGCTCAACAAGCGCATGATGGCCAAATAAGACAAAGCGGCGAGCCCTACGTCACCCACCCCCTAGCGGTTGCGACAATTCTCAGCGAAATGCACATGGATCCAGAGTCTCTCACTGCAGCTATGTTGCACGATGTAATCGAGGATACGGGCATTACGAAAAGAGCAATTCGTAACCAATTTGGCAATAGCGTTGCAGAATTAGTCGATGGCGTTAGCAAGCTCAACAAAATCGATTTCTCAACTCGAGCTGAAGCGCAAGCTGAAAATTTTCAAAAAATGGCGATGGCGATGGCGAAAGATCTCCGCGTCATTTTAGTAAAAATTGCCGATCGACTGCATAATATGAGAACGCTTGACGTTCTTACGCCAGATAAGCGGCGCAGAGTCGCAAGAGAAACCCTCGATATCTACGCGCCTATCGCAAACCGCCTAGGGATGAATAATGTTCGAATTGAATTCGAAGAATTAGGTTTTGGGGCTCTTTATCCAATGCGCGCTCGTCGGATTGACAATGCTGTCCGATCTATCCGCGGCAACCGGAAAGAAATTCTTACGAAAATCCAAACAGCGATAGAAGCTTGCTTAGATCGTGAAGGCCTTCCTGGAAGGTGCTTAGGTCGTGAAAAACATCTTTATAGTATTTACGAAAAAATGCGTCTTCAGCAAAAGCCTTTTTCAGAAATAATGGACGTTTACGCCTTCAGGATCATCGTGGACAGCGTTGATACGTGTTATCGCGTTTTGGGGGCTGTGCATAGCCTGTATAAGCCGGTTCCCGGCAGATTCAAAGACTACATCGCAATTCCCAAAGCCAACGGATACCAATCATTGCATACCTCTCTCTTTTCCATGCATGGCGTCCCTATTGAAATTCAAATCCGTACCGAAGAAATGGAAGCCATGGCAAACAATGGTATTGCAGCTCACTGGCTCTATAAATCCAGTGATGCCCTGCCAAACGATGCGCACCTCAGAGCTCGTGAGTGGGTAAATGGCTTGCTAGATATGCAAAAAAATGCCGGAAATTCTCTTGAATTTATCGAAAACGTTAAAATTGACTTATTCCCTGATGAGATTTATGTGTTTTCGCCAAAAGGGACAATTCTAGAATTACCTTCAGGCTCGACAGCCGTAGACTTTGCCTACGCAATTCACACAGATGTTGGTAATACCTGTGTAGCATGCCGTATAAACCGAAGTTTAGCTCCACTTAGCGAAAAATTACAAAGTGGACAAACAGTAGAAGTGATTACTGCCCCCGGCACAAGACCGAATCCTGCGTGGCTTAGTTTCGTCGTTAGTGGGAAAGCGCGAAGCAATATTCGACATTATCTTAAAAATCAAAAACACTCAGAGTCGGTTGCACTCGGAGAGCGATTATTAACTAAAGCACTAGCCGGATTTGGAAAGCGAATTGAAGATATCCCTCAAAGAGATATCGACAATATGGTTCTAGAATCGGACGGCACCTCTCTAGACCAAGTCCTCGAAGAAATAGGTCTGGGAAATCGCATGGCATACATTGTTGCCAAACGGCTTACTGCAAATGACGAACTATCTCTTGCAGCGGTGAAAAAAGAATCAGATCGCATTGGTTCAATTGATATAAGGGGCTCGGAAGGGGTTGTCATGACTTATGCTAAGTGCTGCCACCCAATCCCTGGTGATCCGATCATCGCCCATATAAGTGTAGGCCGCGGCTTAGTCGTGCACACTGACGATTGCAATAATATCGCAGAATTTCGAAACGACCCAGAAAAATTTGTTTCAGCCGCCTGGGATCCAGATGTTACCGGAGATTTCTCAGTAGAGCTGAGAGTCGAACTAGAAAATGAAAGAGGAATAATCGCTGTGTTAGCGACGACCATTACAAGTACAGAAGCAAACATAGAACGAATCTCAACGGAAGAACGTGACGCGCATCTCAGCATCGTAAATCTTTTACTTAATGTTCGGAGCCGAGTTCACCTAGCAGATGTACTAAAAAAAGTCAGGCTTATTAGAGCAGTATCTAAAGTAACTCGGGTAAAAAGTTCCAAAGCAAGAAAAACTATTAAAAAAATGTTAGGTGCTAATGACTGAAAATACAGAAATTTTAAAAAAAACCGCATCGAAATCTTATCAATAAACGCAGGGATTGAAATGAACAAATTACTGCCCATAAAAACTGAAAATGCCCCGGCTGCCATTGGGCCATATTCGCAAGCAATAAAAGCAAAAGACCTGATATTCATATCCGGCCAAATTCCACTAGATCCATCATCGATGATGGTAGTTAAAGGTGGCATAGAACAGCAAACTTATCAGGTTTTCAAAAATTTAATTGCGGTTGCGGATGCATCCGACAGCTCCATTGACAACGCTATCAAATTAACAATATATCTTACGGATCTTGAGAACTTTTCAATCGTCAATGAGATTATGAAAAAATTTTTCTCTTCTCCATACCCTGCACGCGCAACTGTTGAAGTCAGCCGCCTTCCTAAAAACGTTAGCATTGAAATCGATGCTATTCTGAGTGTGTCGAATTAGAAAATGCAGTATTACAAACTAGAAAGCACATTCATAGCAACTATCAAGTGACCACAAGTCGACTCTGCGATTTACCGACCTCCTACATCAAAGGTGTTGGCCCTGCTCTCGAGAAAAGATTACTTTCTATTGGAATCACCTCAATACAAGATTTATGTTTTCATTTGCCAATTAGATATGAAGACAAAACAAAAATTACTAAAATTAACGAATTGCAACCTAATAAAAAATCACAAATACAAGGAGAGATTACAAACTGCCAAATTCAATTTGGAAGGCGCAGGGCACTTGTGTGCACCCTTAGTGATAAAAGCGGACATTTAGCAATAAAATTTTTCCATTTTAACGCGACTCAAAAATCATCTCTCTCAATTGGAGCTAAGGTGAGATGCTATGGAGACATAAGATTCGGACGAACCGGCCCCGAAATCTTTCATCCGGAATATAAAATACTCAAAGCACTTACTGAAGAAGGGTTACCAAAAACACTTAGTCCGATATATCCAATTACAGAGGGTCTGCAACAAAATAGACTAAACACCATCATAAAGGATGCAGTTAATCTTCTAGAAGATGCCCAACCTCTGGAAGACTACCTTCCGGTTGAGCTTAATGCGACATTGGGTCTTGCTGATTTAACTAAAGCAATTTCACAAATCCATCGGCCTCGCCCATCGTCTTTAAGAACATATGAGAACAACGATTTCACAAGTGGAATAAAACGACTTGCATTCGAAGAGCTACTTGCTCACCGGATAAGTATGCGTCAGTCGAGAAATGAATTTAATAAACGAGTCGCACCTCAGTTTCCTAAACAAAACTCTCTGCTTAAGAATTTTATTTATTCCCTCCCTTTTAAGCTTACTAACTGCCAAACCAAAGTAATCAAGGAAATCAATGATGATTTGACACGCCCATACCCAATGCTGCGGCTACTGCAAGGAGATGTAGGTTCAGGAAAAACAATTGTTGCAGCTGCGGCTAGTTTGCGAGCTATCGGCGCTGGCTTCCAAGTTGCACTAATGGCGCCAACAGAACTACTCGCAGAACAACATCACATGGCCTTCGAGAAATGGTTTAGAACCCTAGATATCAAAGTAGGGTGCCTTAGCGCCAAAACGAAAGGAAAATCTCGGGAAAACCTTGTCAAAGCAATCTCTGACGGCACCTGTAAATTTATATCTGGCACTCATGCTCTTTTCCAAGAAAAAGTACATTACCATAAATTAGGACTAATAATTGTCGATGAACAGCACAGGTTCGGAGTGCATCAGCGCCTTGCACTAAAGAATAAGGCTCTTAGAATGAAAATCAGTCCTCATCAGCTTATGATGACAGCAACACCCATTCCGCGAACACTTGCGATGAGCGCTTACGCCAATCTGGATAATTCAGTTATCAATGAACTCCCCCCTGGGCGAACCCCTGTGAAAACGGCAGTAATTCCGGACGCGAGACGCGAGGAAATTATTGAAAGAATTAATGCGGCATGCACAAATAATCAACAGGCATATTGGGTATGTACGCTGATCGAAGAATCAGATGTTTTGCAAGCTGAAGCGGCACAAGCCACTGCTGAGAAACTATCAAAACTGCTTCCAAAAATAACCGTCGGCTTGCTTCATGGTCGTATGAAACCGGCGGAGAAGTTGAAAATTATGGAACAATTTAAAACAAATGATATTCAACTGCTGGTAGCAACGACAGTAATTGAGGTTGGGGTCGACGTGCCAAATGCAAGCCTAATGATTATCGAAAATTCTGAACGCCTTGGCCTAGCTCAATTACATCAACTAAGAGGGCGAGTTGGCCGTGGAGCAATAGAAAGCTACTGCCTACTTCTTTATCACGCTCCACTTTCAGCAAATGGGCGACAGCGACTTGCTGTATTACGGGAAACAAACGATGGGTTTTTAATAGCAGAAAAAGACCTCGAACTAAGAGGAGCAGGTCAAGTTTTAGGCACTCAACAAACTGGCAGCACAAACTTCCGAATTGCGGATTTAAATCGCGACTCAGATTTGCTTGAAATCGCCAGAGATTCAGAAGAAATTATTTTTCGAGATTATCCGGAGAGTATTCAACCACTAATAGAAAGATGGATCGGAGGAAAAAAAGATTATGCGCAAGTTTAAGGCGTAAAGTTTTTATCTCAGCAAAAAAAATTTTTTAATAATTGTTTTAATATAAAATATATCTGGGCGAGAGTAATATTAAATGCATAAGTCTTCTGAATATTTGAAGTTATTAAAAGCATTAGGCCGACTAATTCGTATAGATCGTCCTATCGGTATACTGTTACTACTTTGGCCGACATTAAGCGCTCTGTGGGTCTCATCGGGCGGCCTGCCAGATTTTAAACTTTTTTTAATTTTCGCCACTGGAACGCTCGTAATGCGATCCGCTGGTTGTTGTATAAATGACTATGCCGATGCAAATTTTGATGGGCATGTTGCCCGAACAAAAAATCGACCAATTGTTGTTGGTGAGATCACTCGCAAACAGGCCCTTTTTTGTTTCTGCATACTTTGCTTTTTCGCATTTACGTTAGTGCTTTTTCTTAACCAAAAAACAATACTTTTATCTGTTGGAGGGTTGTGTTTAGCTACAATTTACCCATTTATGAAAAGAGTAACCGACATCCCACAAGTCATATTAGGAATCGCGTTTTCATTCGGTATCCTCATGGCGTTCACCGCAGTTAGATCTACAATTCCTGCAGCAGCTTATTTGTTGTTTTTTAGCAACATTTTTTGGACCATAGCCTATGATACGCAATACGCTATGGCTGATCGTGAAGATGATCTAGTAATTGGTATTCGATCGACCGCTATTTTATTTGGGAAGCACGACAAAAAATTCGTAGGGGTTTTTCAAATACTTTTCCTCACGCTAACTTTCTTTGCAGGACTATATTTTAAGCTTGGTACTTATTTTTATCTCAGCTTAATATTGGCGGCTGGACTATTTAGTTATCAAGCTTGGATAACAACTGAACGAACCCCCGCTAATTGCCTCTCAGCCTTCAAAAACAACAACTGGGTGGGCGCTTCACTTTTTTGCGGGATCATTCTCAATTACGTGTAAAGGCTTGGATCCCAGTTTGCGCACGACCTAAAATTAAAGCGTGAATATCAGAAGTCCCTTCATACGTATTCACTACCTCTAAGTTTTGCATATGTCGCATTACCGGGTATTCGTCAGAAACACCATTGCCACCGAGCATATCTCGAGCTTCTCGGGCCGCAGCTAGGGCTTTCTCACAAGAGTTTCGTTTCAAGAGAGAGATTAGCGGTACCGGAAGTTTTCCATCATCTTTTAAACGACATGCCTGCAAACATCCTTGGAGTGCAAGCGAAAGATCTGTCTGCATAACAGCTAGTTTCTTCTGAATTAATTGATTAGCGGCCAGTGGGCGGCCAAATTGCTTCCGGTCAAGAGTATATTGTAAAGCGGCATGCCAGCATGTTTCACCAGCGCCAATTGCACCCCAAGAAATACCCAATCGAGCAGAGTTCAAGCAACTAAAAGGACCATTAAGCCCCGCAGCTTTCGGCAACTTGTTCTCAGCAGGGACAAATACCTCGTCCATAACTATTTCACCCGTAACAGATGCGCGTAAAGCAAGCTTTCCCTCTATCTTTGGCGCAGAGAGACCTTTCATACCTTTCTCTAAGATGAAGCCCCCAATCACACCATCATCATCCTTAGCCCAGATAATGAAAACATCGGCAAAGGGTGAATTACTTATCCAGTTCTTCGCGCCTGAAATAGAATAGCCCCCATCCACTGCACGTGCCCGAGTAATCATAGATCCAGGGTCTGACCCATGGTCTGGCTCCGTCAAACCAAAACATCCAATCAACTCTCCAGAAGACAGCTTAGGAAGAAACCGCTGCTTTTGGTCCTCACTACCAAACGTGTTGATTGGATGCATGACTAAACTCGACTGCACGCTCATCATAGAGCGATACCCGGAATCCACCGCCTCAACCTCACGCGCCGCTAAACCATAACAAACGTAATTTACTCCGGCACATCCATACCCCTCAATTGTGGATCCTAGCAACCCTAAGGAACCCATTTCTCTGAATATTTCCGGATCCGTCTCTTCCTGACGATATGCGTCCCGAACACGGGGCAACAGCTTTTCCTGCGCATATTGACGCGCAGCATCTCGAACCAAGCGTTCGTCTTCACTCAGCTGAGAATCAAAATCAAATGGATCTTGCCAGTTAAATACTGCATCACCCGAACGTCCCGCCATACCAAACTCCTAAAATCAAACGGCTAACAATGCCTGTAGCCAAAACTGCTGAATCCAAAGTATATCACTAATCTCAGGGTTTCCGGCGATACTCTTTTACTAACAAACAATTCGAGAATATTAACGAAATTACCCGTGATACTTTGATAGAATAGACACATATGGACGTTTCTCATCTACTTGATTCTTTAAATGAACAACAGCGTAACGCTGTTGCGAATCCAAACGATCACCTTCTTGTACTCGCTGGAGCCGGAAGCGGCAAAACACGTGTTCTAGTTCATCGCATTGCCTGGTTAATAGAGGCTGAAAACATATCTCCCTTTGCAATTTTAGCAGTGACTTTTACTAATAAATCAGCGAGGGAGATGCGTGGCAGAATTGAAGAACTGATGGGGCTCGCTCTCGGCGGGATGTGGGTTGGTACCTTCCATGGCTTAGCTCACCGACTCTTGAAGCAGCACTGGGAAGAGGCCGGCCTCATCAAAGATTTTCAGGTTTTAGACAGCGACGATCAACTTAGATTATTAAAACGTGTTAATCGAGAGCTTCAGATAGACGAGGACCGATGGCCAGCAAAACAATGCCAGTGGTATATCAATGGGCAAAAAGATGAGGGAAAACGACCTCATAATATCGATCCAATAAATGACTCATATCTGAAAACCATGATTCAAATTTATGAGGCTTACGAGCTCGCCTGTCAGCGCGGTGGGATGATAGATTTTGGAGAAATATTGCTCAGAGCTCACGAACTATGGCTTAAAAATCCTAGTTTGCTTGAACATTATCAACGCCGTTTTCAACATATCCTCGTAGATGAGTTTCAAGATACAAATGACATTCAATATGCTTGGCTCAGAGTTCTTGCTGGACGCGCCAGCAATCTAATGGTTGTTGGCGATGATGATCAGTCTATTTACGGGTGGAGAGGGGCAAAGATTGAGAATATTCAGAAATTTAATACCGACTTCCCCGGAGCAGAACTCGTAAAGCTTGAGCAAAACTATCGATCTACCTCTAATATTCTTAACGCTGCAAATGCCTTGATTAGCAATAACTCCGGTCGCTTAGGCAAAAACCTTTGGACAGAGGACGGGGATGGCGAAGCAATCAGTCTCTACACAGCCCTAAACGAACAGGACGAAGCACGTTTCGTTGTTGATCGTGCACAAGACTGGTTCAATAACGGAAACCGTCGATCAGAATCGGCAATTTTATATCGATCAAACGCCCAATCTCGTGAACTTGAAGAGGCCCTGCTTCGACTCGGGATGCCGTATCGGATTTACGGCGGCCAGCGTTTTTATGAACGCTTAGAAATCAAAAATGCAATTTCGTATCTCCGTCTTATTGCAAATCGTGATGACGATACTGCCGTAGAACGGGTCATCAATATTCCTGTAAGAGGCATTGGGGGTCGAACGTTAGAGGCGATACGAAAAAACGCTCGGGAAAATGATGTATCACTTTGGCAGGCATGTATAACCTGCATTAATGAATCAACTATTCCCCTACGAGCAGCAAATTCTTTACTAAAATTTCTAAAACTAATAGACGATCTCGAAGAAGGCACCAAAAACCTTGAGCTGCAACATAAAGTAGATGCCATAATAAAAAATACCGGGTTAATTCCTCATCATGAAAAAGAGGGTGGTGAAAAAGCGAGAACCCGTATTGAGAATCTAGACGAACTTATAAATGCGGCCAGCAACTTTGAACCGACTGAATTAACGGAAATCCCTTCAAAAGAATCTGCTGAATTTCTAACAGCTTTTTTGGATCAAGCCGCTCTGGATGCCGGAGAAGGGCAAGCTGCTGCAGAGGAAGATGCGGTGCAGTTGATGACTCTGCATTCCGCGAAGGGATTGGAGTTTCCTTTAGTTTTTCTGGTCGGGCTAGAAGAAGGTCTGTTTCCGCACAAAATGTCCATAGACAACCTCAGCGGTTTAGAGGAAGAGAGAAGGCTCTGTTATGTCGGCGTTACTCGGGCCATGAGTAAATTATATATTTGTCATACAGAGTCACGTCGGCTCCATGGTGAAATCAATCTTTGTCGCCCGTCAAGATTTATCAAGGAAATTCCAAACGACTTAGTTGAAGAAATTCGACTTAAATCCTCCATCTCACGTCCTGCGGTAGGTGGGGGGCGATTAGGTCAAAACAATGTAGCAAAAAGTTTAAATGGTTCAGTTGAAGTTCCGGATACAGACCTTTCTCTGGGCCAGAGGGTGTTACATGCCAAATTCGGTGAAGGCGTTATACTAAACTATGAAGGGCAAGGAAGCAGTGCGCGAGTACAAGTAAGTTTTGACGATGTCGGCAGCAAATGGCTCGTATTGTCCTTTGCCAAATTACAATCGATCATATAACTTAAATTCATTCGACCTAACTCAAACGCCAGAGGAGCGTGTTAATGCGTCAATGCCTTAATTCAATTATTTTTACGATTGTTATTTCGATTCTCTTCAGTTGCGACAGCGAGTCTCAACCGACCAACAACGATGTATTCCCTGATCAGAAACAAACTTATGAGTGGAAACTCATAATGTCTTGGCCTAAAAATACGCCGGGATTGGGAACTACGCCCGAGTATTTTGCCGATCTCGTAGAAAAAATGAGTAGTGGAAGAATGCGGATAAGAGTCTTCGGCGCAGGCGAATTAGCTGGAGGCCTGGAAATATTTGACATGGTGCGTCAAGGAGTCGCCGAAATTGGACACTCAGGCGCTTACTACTGGCAGGGTAAAATTTCTGGAACCCCCTTCTTTTCAACGATTCCCTTCGGACTTACTGGCCAAGAGATGAACGCCTGGTTAGCATTTGGCGGGGGCAACGAGCTATGGCAAGAAATTTATGCTCCTTTTAATCTATATCCAGTCCGAGGGGGCAATTCGGGAACTCAGATGTTTGGTTGGTTTCGAGATCCAATTAACTCCCTCGAAGACTTACAAGGCCTGAAGATGCGTATTCCCGGGCTTGGTGGCGAGGTCTTCAGGCGGGCAGGTGGCATTCCAACGACAATGGCTGTTGGAGATGTTTTCACAGCCTTGCAAACGGGCAGCCTCGATGCAACAGAATTTGTAGGGCCGTATAACGATCTAGCGACGGGATATCATACCGTCGCAAAATATTATTACTATCCCGGATGGCATGAGCCAGGCTCCACGATAGAACTTGTCTTTAACAAAGAGAAACTCGATTCATTGCCTCAAGATCTAAGAACAATCCTGCTTAGTGCGGCAGAGGCAATGAATCAAAGATTAATGGATGAATACACAGCGCTCAGTAACCGCGCATTAACCACCCTAGTTGAGGAGCATGGAGTCTTAGTCCGGAAGCTTCCGGATGATGTGCTCCAGGAGTTACGGCGACTGTCCGAAGAAGTAGTCACGGAATTGGGAACGAGCGATACTCAAACGCGTCGGATCTATGAATCTTATAAAGATTTTCAAAAAAATGTAGAGAATTATCACAGCATATCTGAAGAGGCATATATAAGTGCTCGACGCTTGACCAAATAGAGTACTTCTTTTCTATTAATGGATCATCAGCTACCCATTTATCTGAATTTCCGCAAAAATTCCTTGGCGTCTTAAGATAGTGCTTGTGGAAGCCAAGTTACAATTCCCGGGAAGACCGCTAAAATCACCAACAAAAATATTTGAAAAATAACGAACGGCATTACCCCTTTAAAAATGTCTATAGTCGCAAGCTCAGGAGGCGCGACACTTCTCAAGTAAAATAATGAAAATCCGAATGGCGGTGTTAAAAAAGAAGTTTGTAGGTTTATGGCAATCATAACACCGAACCAAATGGGGTCGACTCCCATTGAGAGAATCACCGGCCCGACAACGGGTATCACCATAAAAGTAATTTCAATAAAATCTAAAATAAATCCTAGAATAAAAATCAAAAGCATAACTACTAACACCGCAGAGCTCACTCCTCCGGGAAGGTTTACCAGTAACTCTTCGATGTAAATGTCTCCACCAAACCCACGGAACACAGAAGAGAATATGGCTGCGCCGATTAATATCAAATACACCATCGAAGTCACTCTAAGGGTTTCCAGGTTTACATTTTTTAAAATCTCAAATGTCAATTCTCGTTTCAATAAAGCAAGCAGCACGGCTCCTATCGCGCCCACGCTTGCAGCCTCTGTTGGCGTCGCAATACCGACTACGATCGAGCCAAGCACAACAATCATTAGGAAAAGAGGGGGGAACAATCCTTTTATCAAAGCAAAGAATGTCGATTTAACCGCGCGTTTTTCATCTGCCTCTATGACAGGCGCAAACTCAGGCTTCACAAGCCCAACACAACATAGATACAACGCGTATATAGAAACTAAAATCATACCTGGAACCAAAGCGCCAGCAAATAGGTCTCCAATTGAAACAAAACCACCATTGAATTCTCCAGCATTCAACTGCGACTGCTGAAACGCATTTGAAACGACTTCCCCAAGGAGAACCAGACAAATCGAAGGGGGAATAATTTGACCAAGCGTACCAGTTGCACATATGGTTCCTGCAGCCAAACTTGGTTTGTAACCGGCACGCAACATTGTGGGTAATGAAAGTATTCCCATCGCGACGACTGTAGCTCCGACGATTCCGGTACTCGCTGCGAGAAGCGTGCCTACCACTACTGTAGAAATTCCTAGCCCACCCGGAAGCCCCATAAAAACCAAGGACATATTTTTAAGCAAAGCCTCGGCGATATTGGATTTTTCTAGCATCGTACCCATGAATATAAACAGGGGGATTGCAATTAAATTCTGATTAGTCAAAACACCATACAAGCGATTCGGAATTAAACTAAGGTACGCACCATCAAATACACCGAAACCCATTCCAATCCCAGCGCAAAAAAACGATACCCCCATCAACGTAAATGCAACGGGATAGCCAAGCATCAATGCGACGCATATAGTTAAGAAAAACAGCAGGGGCAATAATTCTACAAACATTCTTTTACCAGAGATAGCAACGTCATTTCCATGAACTCATTTTCCCGTCTCGGCCTTTGATTGCGCCGCATTTGAAATGGCGAATACGCGACAGGACTTTAACAACTCTGAAACGCCTTGCAGAAAAAGGAGGGCTGCTATTACAAGAATCAGAGTTTTGAGCAGATAGACAAAAGGGAGGCCGCTGGATTCTGGAGAGCGTTCGAAAATTTGCCAAGACATCCTTACATAATCTTCGCTAGTTAAAATGATCAAAATCATCGCCGGCATTAATAATAATAGAGTGCCTAACGCGTTTACAAACGATTTGCCCTTCTCTCCGAGCCGAGAATAAAATACATCTACTCTGACATGACCATCCGTCATTAAAGTATACGGTGCGCCGAAAATGAAAATAGCCGCGTTAACATACATAACAGATTCCTGGAGCGCGATTGATCCAAAAGAAAACCCATACCTAAAAACAACAATTACACTTACAAGCAGTATGAGGAGTGAAACGAACCATGACGCTACTTTCCCTAAGCGTTGAGTGAAGTTATCGATGATTGAGCTGATTTGAGCTAAACGGGTTATTTTTGAAATCATAAAAACTCAGATATTCAGTTGTTGATCCGGTCGGCTTAAGAAAAAAACCACAGCCGAAGCAGTTGATAACTTAAAAAAACTACTGCCAACATCAACAAAAGAAAGATTAAACTTAGTGGCCAAAAAAACATTTTAACTACCCAAACAACGAATCGATTACGCCAACTAGCGTTGGAATCAACATCCTCGGGTATTGCAGAAAATATCCCTTGGAAACTTAGAGCTGTTAATCCCCACAATCCGGCCACAATACTTGGGAAGAACCAACCATCTAGTTGTAAATCCGAGCCAAATTCCAAACTTAATAGAAATCTCCACAAGATCACCCCTAAGCTTGCTATACAGATAAACCAATATACAACTCGAAACTTCCTTAAATTAGTGGCAATTAAGCGAATGCGATTTATCATAGAGGGAAATTGTAACCTAACTATTAATACATAAACATAAGGACAAGACGTGAGTCACTCTGTAAACAGATTGGATATTGCTTTCTTAGCGGGCTTTGATCAGGTAAATCAACCGGTTTTTGAAAACCTTACCGTTGAACTTTTGAACGCTGACACTGAGGAAGTAAGGCTATTAAAGTCTCCTCTTTTAACGAGGAATCTCGCAGCGGGAGATAAAATTAGACCAACCAATCCAGAGCGCGGCGAATACGACCTCATTGAACGCAGCGGAAACCTGAGCATACGGGTTTTCTGCCGTGGAGAACTCGATAGCTTAGCGAACACCCTTACACCAGAAATTGAAAAGCTTGGAGGGAGTCTCGATCTTCAAACAGAAAGGGCTCTGGTCTACACAATCCACTTTTCAATCGGGTTCAAACAAATTGAAGAAATTTTTAATGATGCATGCGATGCGTTTGATGAATCCATGTGGTTGTATGGGAATGTATACGATGACAAGGATGGAAAAACACCACTAGGATGGTGGACTGACCAACAAGAAATATAGCTACAGAAATTCTTTTATTTTATTTGTAAAGCACTTAACATTAGTAAATCCCTTGGAGATAGTGTAATTATGCTTATAATCGTCTCACCAGCGAAATCTCTAGACTTCGATTCAAAAGTCGACAAGATACCATATACCACCCCTCGATTTATCGATGATTCACGCAAATTAGTTAACGCACTTAAATCTTATTCTCCCGAAGACATCTCGGAGCTCATGGGAATTAGTAACGCCCTTGGTAAATTAAACCAAGAACGATTCGCTAATTGGAGAACGCCGTTTAGTCTTAAAAACGCAAAGCAAGCAATGTTTGCGTTTACAGGAGATGTTTATTTAGGCTTGCGTCCGGAAAATTTTTCAAAAGCAGATATAAACTTTGCGCAAAAGCATTTAAGAATTCTCTCAGGTTTATATGGAGTCCTTCGACCTCTTGATCTCATGCAGCCATATCGTTTGGAAATGGGTCGCAAATTCGACATAAATGGAAAGTCTTCACTCTATGAGTTTTGGGGAGAAAGCATTACCGAAAGTCTTAACACAGACCTTGAAGAACAAAACACAAAGGGGCCTTTTGTATTAAATTTAGCATCAAATGAATATTTTAATTCGGTAAAACCAAAATCATTACAAGCGGAGGTAATATCACCTGTCTTCCAAGACTATAAAAATGGGCAATATAAAATAATTAGCTTCTACGCGAAAAAAGCACGAGGAGAGATGGCTGCATACGTTATAAAAAACAAAATAAAAACAGCGTCTAAGTTAACTTCATTTGACTCAAGCGGGTACAAATATTGCGCTAAAAGCTCTACATCAGGAAAGCCTGTGTTCAAGCGGAAAACAACACCTTGACGGAGCAATCAAATAAATTAGAACTGCCATTTAGTCAATCCTGCGAAAATAATAAAGGTCCGATTTTAGAAAAAATTAGAACAATATTTTCTAATAATAAGCATGTTCTCGAAATTGCAAGTGGAACTGGACAGCATGCAATTTTTTTCTCAAAAAAACTACCACACCTTTCATGGCAGCCCACAGAGATTCCATCGCAAATTAAAAGTCTGAACTCTAGACTAAGCACATCGCAAAATGAAAATTTATTGCCTGCAATTGAACTTGACGTTGATCAAAAAGAATGGGGCATTCAAAAAACTGAGGCAATTTTTACAGCAAACAGTCTCCATATTATGTCAGAAAAATCGGTCGAAAATCTCATATTTGAAGCAAGCCAAAAACTTAGTAGTGACGGACAATTAATTGTTTATGGACCTTTCAAGTATGAACAGCGCTTCACCAGCGTCAGTAATGCAGACTTCGATAGTAGGTTGAGAGACAAATCAGATTACAGCGCTATTAGGGACTTCGAATGGATAAACAGTCTGTGTAAATCAAAAGGCTTACTTTTGAAAAAAGACTTCACAATGCCTGCAAACAACCGCTTATTGCTCTTCAAAAAAATATAACTTTGTAGCCAATTGCTTGATTAGCATGTGCCATTCCCTTAATTTTTCAAATATGATTTTTGACGCAGATTAGACGTTTGTTTTGAAAGGAAGCATTAATGAAGCCTCACTCATATATTCTTCTATATGCGGCTTTTCCTCATTGACAAAGTTTGTTACAGCAGCCGCGAACTGCGGATTTGCAAGCCAATGATTCGAATAGGTCATAATGGGCTCAAAGCCTCTTTTTATCTTGTGCTCGCCTTGCGCACCTGCATCAAAAACTTTAACTTCATTCGCAATCGCATAATCAATCCCTTGATAGTAACAAGTTTCAAAATGTAAGAATGCTTCCTCTTCAAGACAGCCCCAATATCGACCAAACAAGTGGGTTTTGTTTTTGAAAAAAAGAGCTCCAGCAATATCTTCGCCGTTGCGAACAGCAAATATTAAAAATAATTGATCAGGCATTGACTCACCAATACGCTTGAAAAAATCTTTGTTCAGATATCCTGCTTGGCCACGAACTGCATAGGTAGTTAAATAAAATAAAATAAATTTTCCCCAGTCCTCATGCGTAATACTCGGCCCCTCAATAATTCTAAATCTAATGCCACTGGCTGATACTGCATTCCTTTCTTTCCGAATTGACTTACGCTTACGAGACGACATCGCTAACAAGAAACTATCAAAATCTTTATACCCGCGGTTAAACCAATGATACTGGGTGCCAACGCGTTGAATGGCGCCTTGCTCACTCAGCTCACGGCTCAATTCAGCCTCGGGAAACAGGAGGTGCCACGAAGAAAATTTATTTTCACGAGCTTCGTCGTTCAATATCGCAACTATCGATTTTAAAAGTGAGGCACGAGCAACATTTTTACTTAAAAAGACTCGCTCACCAGCACTTGGCGTAAAAGGAATAGCGCTTATTAACTTCGGGTAATAATTAAGTCCTGCCTGCTCGTAAGCGCGAGCCCATGACCAGTCGAAGACATACTCTCCGTAAGAATTTGTTTTTAAAAACAAAGGTAAAATACCAACAGTTTCTTCCTCAATTCGGATAACAAGATGATGCGGTTGCCAGCCCGATTCTTTTGAAGTGCATTTTGAAACCTCTAACGCCTCAAAAAATTCATAACGAGTGAATGGATTTTCTTTCCCAGCTAAGCGATTCCAATCTTCGCAATCGATTTTGGTGATCGAGCTGACAAAATCGTGCTTTAAAGCAGAATAAGAGAATGGCTCTGGAGTTTCAGGCATGGTAGGTTCTTACACGTTGATCATCTTGTTAGTATTTTGGATTCGATGAAAGCCTAGTTAGCATTTAAATTGGATGGCCAGTAAAACACTTTTGAAATTATATAGTAATTATAGCGTTAACGCGCAGCAGGTAAGATTTGGATTCCCCAAACTTAATACGCAGAATTTCAGCTGCAAGCGAGCACCTTAGAAAATCCGAATCTAAGGTGGCTAACTTTATACTAGAGCACGCTCATAAGTCACTGAGCATGAGAATAGCAGATGTCGCGGCAGAGTCAGGCGTAAGCGAACCTACCGTCATTCGTTTTTGCAAAGCCATCGGCTTCGATGGATATCAGTCATTCAAATTGCAGCTGGCCCAAAATTTAGGCACAGCCACAACCTACACCCAGTTTGCGGTAAACGACTCTGATTCAACTGAAATCTTACGAAATAAAGTCTTTGATACTACGGTTGGGGCTCTAATTTCGGTCCGGGAAGAGCTTGACCCAGCTGCATTAGAAGCTGCAATCAACAAAATTGTAAGTGCTGCTCGCGTTGAATTCTATGGATTCGGAGCCTCTGGCTCTGTAGCTGCCGACGCACAACACAAGTTCTTTCGACTGCAATTATCCACGGCGGCTTATACGGACCCTCATATTCAACACATGTCCGCGGTTTCTTTAGGCCCTCGCGATGTTGTCGTCGCAATCTCACAGTCTGGCCAGACAAAAGCCCTTCTCCAAAGTGTGAGGCTCGCCAAAGAAGCTGGCGCGAATATAATTGGCGTCGCACCTAAGAACACTGCTTTAAGCGAACTTTGTAATATCTCAATAGAGGTTAACCAAGAAGAAACCAACATAGCTCACACGCCAGTTTCATCCAGAATCGCTCATTTAGTGGTGATTGATGTCATAGCAACCGGGGTGGCGCTTCACAGAACTCCGTTGCTCAAAAACCATTTAAAAAGACTTAATACCAGCCAGCGCGCATTGCGAGTGCCAACATCGGAAACTTAGCTCTTGTCATGCAAACACGTGCGACGAGCACCCTCTTTATAAAAAACACCCATAAAGTAATGATTTTATTGATAATTTCTAAATACAGCCTCCAATTCAAGGTCGGGTTGTGTGATTTTCCAACGCCATTAACAATGGCCATTGCTTTTATCAATTAGCCGAGCACCCTGATCACAAACAATCAAGTAATTTGTCGAAGAAACGACGATTGATGGCATTAATATCAACGCGAATTTGGTGTTGTATCTGACCAATAATAAGACTATAGTTTTGTGTAACCAGCGTTAAAACTACTGTTTTTTGGCTGATTAAAAGCACTAGTTCACATACGCGTGTTTTAAAATAATAAATATAAATAAGTATTAAACTAATGAAATCGGAGAGATTTTTTATGCAGATTCCTACTGTCTATAAGCGAAGCTTGTTGTGTGCCGCAATATCTTTATCGGTGGCTCAGCTATCACAAACATCGCTTGCGCAAGAACAAACTGTAGAAGAGGTTGTGGTAACAGGTTCTTTTATCCGACGAAGTGAGGGTTTCACAGCTGCGTCGCAAGTTACTCAGCTCAGTGCTGAAGACCTTGAAGCTGAGGGTACAATGAACCTTGGTGAGGTTATTCAAAACCTTTCATTTGTAAACGGTGCTTCCTCAGCCATTACTAACACGATTCAAGGCACAGACTCGCGTTCATCAACCATCGACTTGCGCGGACTTGGTCCAAGATCAACGCTAACATTATTAGACGGCAAGCGATTAGCTAATCAAAACGTTAACGCATTGATTCCGACGATTGCAATTCAGCGAATGGACATAGTCGCTGACGGAGCCGCAGCTCTTTACGGAAACGAGGCGGTGGCCGGTGTTGTTAACTTTGTTCCCTATAAATCATATGACGGCTTAAGAGTCGAAACTTATGTTGAACAAGATTCTTCCGGTGATTACGACGAACACTCAGCCCAATTCCTCTGGGGCGGAGACATCGGCGACTTAGATGTTGTACTTGCCGGTCAGTTCCGCGCGAACAGCCGTCTCGGTTGGGACGAACGGCCATTGCTCGCCAACTCAGGCCTTACTGTATCTTCAAACTCGCCTGGTAACTGGTATGTACCTGGACGCGACGAAGATGGCGCGTACACAGGCACGGATGCGAGGACGCCAGACCCCGCCTGTGCTCCTGCATCAGAGAGAGATTTCTATCAACGCGACACGGTGGCTAGTCCTTACGGGATGCTTTTAGGCACGAGCTGCTTCTTCGACTTTGGTGACTCTCGTAGTTATCGAGAGCCAACTGAAACCAACCAGTTCTTTGCGAATGCGACTTGGGATGTGAGCGATGACCTTACCCTTAACGTTCAAGGCTTCATGACCCGCCTCGCAGAAAGGACATACACATCAACATCAAACCCAGGTAACTCAAGAATCGCGGAACTCGGTCAAATCAGGGGCGAACTCCCCGGTAACCCGTTTAAGGCAATGGACGCCAATGGCAACCAGCTGTACGGAGTTGACGCTAACGGTGACGGAATACCAGACCGAGGCACCTTGGACGGCAACAACGACGGTTTGATGGACTACCTAATCGCCGGCACAACCGCGAACGGCATCCCACTAATGGAAGACGTGCGCCCAAGGACACTTCGTCCAATTAACAAGACGAACGTCTTGCCTATTGGTCACGCGCCTGACTTTGATAACCTAGCGGACAGCGTCGACAAAATCTCTCGCTTTAGTGTAGATGCCAACTTCACGGTTCCCTTTATCGAAGGCTGGGAAGGTCAAGCGTCTTACACGCTCAACAAGCGAGACTTCACCTTCATGTCCAACCAGAACTACGACATTGAAGAGATGAAAAAAGGGTTGGCCTGCGACGTCGTCAATGACCGAGATGCCTGCTATAACCCGTTCTTTGTAACAGACGCGTCAAACTTGACCAACATTCACGTTATGAACGCCATCGCTGCTCGCGATGCAGAACTCAACTACAATGACCTTAACGTCTTAGATCTAGTTTTTAATGGTGAAGTCCCATTATTCGGCTTTGAGCTCCCCGGCGGACCCATCGGCGCAGCAGTCGGGTACCAGTACCGAGAAGAGTTCTATCGCAACACGCCTTCTGCAGTTGAGCTTTCGGGCGATACATGGATCGGCGGAACCGAGCCGGAAACAATTACGGCTGGCAACAGAGAAGTTGACGCGATGTTTATGGAACTTGCTGTTCCAGTTCTGAGCAACTTAGAAGTTGAGCTTGCTGTTCGTCGCGAGGAGTTCAGTACTGGGCAGACATCGACAGACCCGAAGTACGGTATCACTTACGCGCCAACCGATTGGCTCACCTTGCGGGGCACAATGGGTGACGCGTTTATTGCACCGAGCCTTCAAGAACTCTATGATCCGGTCGCATGTGGTCTTCAAGACGTGACTGATAACTTTTCAGACTTCAGCGGATTCACCACGACTTGTCGTGGCGGTAACCCATACCTCGAAAATGAAACTGCGCAAACATCATCTGCCGGTTTCGACCTAGTCTTCGAGGATTGGGATCTCCACTTGACTTGGAACAACACCGAGTTTGTGAACCGAATCATCAGCTCTACTACCCAGCAGGGCAATGACATTGAGTTCCAAGCGTTTAAGGACTGGTCTGGATTTACTGGTCTTGGCCGCCTAGGTGAGAAACCAAGTGCAGATCAGCTCGCTGCCTGGGTTGCTAGTGGCCTCGGAGATCCTCGTACTATTAGAGACCCAAGCGACCTGTCAACGATCCTTCAAATGGGTATCGGATTTGCCAATGCGACGAGCGTAGACATAACTGCCTATGACTTGCAGGGTAACTATCGCTTTGACCTAGGTAATATGGGTAACTTGAGATTCAACTTACAAGCAACCTATATTGACTCGTTCATGTATCAAGTTGACTCCACAAAGCCGACGATTGAAGCTGCTGGCGGATATAACGACACAACTGGTGCGGCTCCAGAGCTACCTCAGTTAAAGGCAAACCTCCGCGCAGTCTGGTTAAATGGAAACCATGCCGTAACTAGCACTGTCCACTATATCGACGACATGCCGTACGACGGCCCATTGTTCACCCACTTGGATGGCTTTGCTAATTACTTCCGTCCCGGCGGAATGAGAACGACTGGCGTTAAGGCCTGGACAGACATGGACCTTACCTATACCTACAGAGGCTTAGAAATTTTAGGCAGTGAGGCTGGGGTAAGTATCGGTATGAGAAATGCCTTCGATCGACAGGCGCAACGTTCCCCAGAATACGCTGGTGTTATCGGCGGCCTTCAGGATCCGTTAGGTCGAGTCGTATTTGCTAGAATGCAGTTTGACCTCTAAGAAAAAACTAAGTCTAGCTAGACCGGATTTAGTCATACAAGAAAAGGGCCTCAGGGCCCTTTTTTTTACCCGCAGCACTACACACATCCGCAAAAAAGATTAACTAACCCGTTTGTGCTATGATTTAATTTTAAAAAAAGTAGAATCAGAGGTTTCTTATACATGGCGCAATTATTTATCCTGGCCAGTTTGCTCATCGGAAGCAGGCTTATCGGAATGGACGCTAACTGGACTCCAGTATTAGCGACCGCAATAATACTTCCATACCTTACAAACAATAAATACGTTCAGTACTTGCTTCCTATTTCTATAATGATAGCGACAGACGCTTATATGTCAGGGAGCTTCTATCCCGTTGTCTACTTTTGTATTGGAGCCAGCACCTTACTTTCAAGCCGACTTAACAAGTATTCTGCAACACTTGGAGGTGTTCTCTTATGGCATATATCAGTTAACGGGGCTGTCGTGATGTCCGGCCCTGGGTTCGCGCCGTTCACGCCAGAAGCTATGATCTTCGACTTACGCCTCCTGGCAAGTTCCCTGCTATACGTAGGACTTTATGACGTCGCACAACGGTTTTTCAAACAAACGTCTGCCCACAAAAATTCATCGGCGCTTTAACCAACATAGTCATTAGTGACTGTTAATATCTTGTTCCGATATACATATTAACAATATTTTCACTACAGAAAGCCCTGCCTTGTCCCAGCTAGACGCATCGGACGGATTCTTTCGCAGAGATATACGCCCGGCAAGAATTTTGAGAAAAGACTGAAACTAATTAACAGTCAAAACGTTAATTGCCATCCAGACCAGAAGCAAAATCGAAACTAACCAAGCCAAGGACCTTGGCGGCTGAGGTTCATATTCAGAGCCATCTTCGAGCATCGGTTTTCTTCCAACACCACTCACATAGACGATAACGAATATTGTCCTCACCAAAACCCAAGCAGCGCCTACAAATGTGTTATTCCCAACATCGAGAAAGACAGACAGCGCGCCAAGTACGAAGAAAATTGGAATTGACTCCGTTAAGTTTTGAAAAGCTTTCAATGCGCTCGTGCGCTGTGTGGTTTCCCGAGCAAACCTAAAATGAAGCATAAGTTGAATAAGATAGAGTAAACAAGCCAACAAAATTATGGTTACCATTAGTCAGTCCCTGAGTGAAGTCTAATTTAGGTTTTTGGCCTTAGCGATAAGGCAAAAGAACAAATCTCTATAAAAAGCATTTTGGATATTATATTTCGTCCAATAAAAAACGGGAAAGTTATGAAGCTTCCCCGTTAATTATCTAAAGCCCTAGCAGGAATTCTTGTCTTACTTAACTCTTTGCATCACGGTGTACCGATAAGACGTTACCTTACCACCACCCCAATTCTCTGTTCGGCTTTCGTATGTATCTTCGTCAATTATCTTAAAAAAGCTATGATGAGCGTGCGGGTCAACATTCACATCCATGTTTGTTCCCTTGGTGAATTGAAAATCAATGGCACCGCTCTGATCGCTACTCCGGAAAGTCATAGAGGGCTGATTACCAATTGCACAATAATGCGTATGGATTAATTCATTCTGTCCATTTTGATGATACATGCTAACCATTTCTGCGGGTGTTCCTGCGGCAAACGTCTGCATCACAGAAGAATTTCCAATAACCTTAAACGACACTGAGGTTGATGAAACGGATGCTTCCGCAATATCACCGCCAACTGGAACTACCCTTGCCTCGCCAACCCACTCGCCCTCTAAACTTAGCATCGTTCGGAACGCTTCATTCGCAGTATAACCCTCTTCCGCTGTAGCTTGAGTAAAAATTGTTATGGCACTAAACAATACCAGTAGGTTTATTTTTTTCATTCCCTTTCCCTTATAGCGTAATTTTATCTATCGACATTAGTCATAACTTAAGCCATTGTCAAACCGGTAATTTCCCACATAATGTAAAAAAATAAAATCAAATTTCCGCTTTAATCGCAGCCGCTACGGCGAGCGCCTTTCTCGTCGCCTCGTTTGTATCCTGGGCACGCGCAAGAGCAACACCCATCCGACGCTTACCTTTAACTTCGGGCTTACCGAACAAACGAATTGACGTATCTACGATTGCAGTTGCCGCCCTTAGATTTTCAAATCTCACGCTTTCTGATTCACCTTCGACTAATACAACTGCCGATGCGGAAGGACCAAAGAACCGAATAGCCGGTATACTTAAGCCCAAAATTGCCCGAGCATGCAGCGCAAACTCCGAAAGATCCTGTGAGATAAGCGTAACCATTCCAGTGTCATGTGGTCGCGGTGAAACTTCGCTAAATATGACCTCATCTCCCTTTACGAATAATTCAACGCCAAACAACCCGCAGCCACCCAATTTTTTGGTAACTTCTGTTGCAATTTCCTTTGCCCTATTCAACGCGACATCAGACATTGCCTGTGGCTGCCAAGACTCACGATAGTCTCCGTCTTCTTGCCGATGCCCTATTGGCTCACAGAAGCTCACTCCATCAACGTGCTGTGTTGTAAGCAAAGTGATCTCATAGTCAAAATCAACAAAAGCTTCAACGATAACAGTACCGGCGCCCGCACGACCCCCATCTTGGGCATATTGCCAAGCAGTATCGATATCGTTACCTGCTTTTATCGTGCTCTGACCTTTACCAGAAGAACTCATTATCGGCTTTACAACACAAGGAATTCCAACGGCTTCTACTGCTGCTTGATATTCATCATAAGTTGCTGCGAAACGATACGGAGACGTTCCAATTCCGAGCTCTTCTGCTACCAGCCGTCTTATGCCTTCGCGATTCATAGTGAGCTGTGTTGCACGAGCGGATGGGACCACGTGGAAGCCTTCACTCTCAAGTTCGATCAATGTGTGCGTTGCAATAGCCTCTATCTCCGGAACAATGAAGTTCGGTTTTTCTAACTCAATAACACGTCTAAGCTCAGACTCATCCAACATGGAGAACTGGTAGCTGCGATCGGCGACCTGCATAGCAGGGGCATTATCATAGCGGTCGCAGGCGATCACCTCGACGCCTAACCGTTGAAGTTCTATTGCAACCTCTTTACCGAGTTCACCGGAACCAAGCAATAAAACCTTTGTTGCCGAGGCCGAAAAGGGAGTGCCAATCGTAGTCATAACTTTGCCACCATAAAAAAGGAAATCACATAAACTGTCGCTTTACATTAATAATCAACAGGTTCAAGTGCGATCGGAGTAAACACTAAATCACTGTCAAGCTGTCGCCACTCATCATTTGAAAAACCACTATCTTCAAACTCCTCATACGATGCCCAAAGATCATCCGGAATATTCCAGCCCTTATCATCGGTGTGAGTTTCGCGGGGTAGACTATATTTACCAACAACTAAAAAAAGTTGCTCTGACACCGAATCGTCATTTTTTGACCGCCACTCGCTAAAGAGTATTTCGGCATCGCTATTAAGGAGATCATCGACCGTGTAGTCGCTAGGCTCTATTCCAATTTCCAATCCATCTTCAGGGACATGAAAATTTGTTTCCCAACGCTGATATAAAACACCCGTTAGGACGTGTTCGACGTAGTGAACCCGCTCGAAACTGTCTTCTCTTGTAATGACGATATATTTTTTAATGTCAGTTTTCCTCTCCGATACTGTTGGCGCGGCTACAAAATTTCTGACCCTTTGCCTTCAGTTCCTGCACAAAAGTTATATTGAACTGTTTCGCTTTGGTCGAATTGGCACATCTGATCCTAAATCCATCTTCTAGTTCTTTTTTTATATCGATCAAACTCCCCGCCAAAAAGTTTTTTCATCGCTATTTCTTCTGGGATAATCTGAAACGTAGTGATAAAAAAAACAAATGCGAGTGACATTGTCGCGCCCCCGATGATATTAAATTTGATTGTGATAGATAGTAAAACTAATAGCATTGCAAAATACATTGGATTTCTTGAAATTTTAAAAATTCCTGAAGTAACCAGATGAGACGCTTTTTCTGGTCGCATTGGATTCACTGTAGTTTTAAACGCCTTGAATGATAAGACTGCCGATACCAGCGTAAACAATCCCAAAACCAAAAATAAAATGCTTATTAAATTAGTTAGCGTAAATACATATTTCGGGAAAAGCGCTCGAGAGAAATATATTATTAGACCGCACATCAGAGCGATAAACGGAGGAGGAATTCTATTATTCACTATTCTGAATTACTCAACAGTAACTGATTTGGCTAGATTTCTAGGGTGGTCGACATCTGTACCTTTGGTCAATGCGACATGGTATGCCAGTAACTGCAATGGAATTGTGAAAACAAGAGGAGCCAAAATTTCTGGACAACTTGGGACGTTTATTACCTTACAACTTTTATCACTTTTATATTTTATACTTTCGTCTGCGAAAACATATAATTTGCCACCACGGGCACTCACCTCCGATAAATTTGCCTTCAATTTGCTGAGCAAATCGTTATTGGGAGCTACAGCAATTACCGGCATCTTATTATCCACCAAAGCAAGCGGACCATGCTTTAATTCTCCAGCCTGATAGGCTTCTGCATGAATATATGAGATTTCCTTAAGCTTTAGAGCGCCTTCTTTCGCAACTGGGTACTGAGCTCCTCTACCTAAAAACAAGCTATGATTTTTTTTCGAAAACTGCTTTGCAATGGTTTTAATGCTTTTATCTAACTTCAGTGTTTTTTCGATAAGATTTGGGAGTTGATGAAGCTGCGAAACTAGCTCCTTCTCCTCTTTTGCTGGTAGCCCTGAGCGGCGACCCAAAACAATAGATAATAATAAAAGAACGCTTAACTGTGTACTGAATGCTTTAGTAGATGCAACACCTACCTCCTTGCCAGCCATTGTAAGGAGGCACAGATCTGATTCTCTCACTAATGCGCTGGTAGCAACGTTACATATTGATAGGCTAGCTACATACGAAAACTTCTTTGAGTATTTTAGTGCCGCCAAGGTATCTGCGGTTTCTCCTGACTGAGATATTGTAACAAACAAAGTACTAGGGTGACTTACAATGCTTCGGTAACGGTAATCGCTTGCAACATCAACTTGACACGAAAGTTTTGCGACAGATTCTAGCCAGTATTTTGCGATTAATCCTGCATGATAGCTGGTACCACACGCAACGATTTGTACATGCTTTACTTTGTCGAAGACTATATCAGCATTTAAACCAAACGCTTGTTCAAGAACTTTTGTTTTACTTATACGACCTATGAGAGTTTCCGTTATTGACTTTGGCTGCTCATATATCTCCTTCAACATAAAATGTTGGAATTTCCCTTTATCCGAATCGGCGCTACTTCGAGGAATAGTTGTAATCGCTCGCTTTACCCGACGAGACTTATGCCATATCGACACATCATCAAGGGTAATTAATGCTACGTCGCCCTCCTCTAAATAGACAAACCTATCTGTAACTTGTCCTAAGGCAGCCGGATCAGAAGCGATAAAGTTTTCACCAATGCCAACCCCAATAATTAGTGGACTACCACTGCGAGCAGCAATGATTTGATCAGGGTTTCTTTTGTCGAACACACACAAGCCGTAAGCGCCACTTAAATCTTTTATGACCGCGTTTACCGCTTGTAATAGAGAAGATTTATGTTCGGACTTGTAGCAATGAATAGCGTGTGCGATTATTTCTGTGTCCGTATCTGAAGAGAATTTATAGCCTTTTTTCTTCAAACCACGCCGAAAAACTTCGTGGTTTTCAATAATTCCATTATGTACCACAGCAATTTCATTTCGCGATACGTGAGGGTGTGCATTCGCTTTAGTTGGTTTCCCATGCGTGGCCCAACGTGTATGCGCAAGCCCTATCCGACCAGAAATTTTCTTACTCTTTGTCGCATTTACCAATTCGGCAACTTTACCAATAGATTTTATCACTTGTAACTGATTGCGCTCGGAGCCAATGGTCACCATTCCTGCGGAGTCGTAACCACGGTATTCAAGACGCTTCAGACCCTCCAGAAGAATCTCTCGAACCTCCCTTTGAGCGATAGCACAAACAATCCCGCACATACTGTATCCCTAAGTTTTATTGTTTTTCTTTTTAGGTTTTTCCCAGCCCTCGATGTTCCGTTGCGAGGAACGTCCAACCGCGAGGTTCTGATTAGGCACAGATTTGCTGACGGACGAACCTGCCGCAATAAAGGCATCGTCGCCAATTGAGACAGGTGCAATCAACACGCAATTTGAACCAACAAAAACTCTGTCACCAAGCGTTGTGTGGTGCTTATCCACGCCATCATAATTACAAAAAATTGTTCCCGCACCAATATTACAACCTGATCCAATTGTAGCATCGCCAATGTAAGCAAGATGATTGGCTTTAGATCCAGTGCCTATTATAGAGTTTTTTATTTCCACAAAATTTCCGATCTTGGATCGATTTTTCAATACTGTCCCCGGTCGAAGTCTTGCATTAGGTCCAATGGTCACATCGTCTTCAATAATTGCTCCGTCAATCACGCACCCGGGCAAAATAGTCACTCCAGAACCAATTTTAGTATTTGATATGCAATTATGGGGACCGATCAAAACATCGCTCCCAACCGTGACGTCTCCAGTTAAAATTACATTAACATCTAATGTTAAATTCGCTCCGTGAGTTAACTTTCCCCTTATATCAAGTCGGGTAGGATCCATTACCTGTGCGCCAGAAGCCAGAATTTTTTGGGCTTGCTGCATTTGAAAATGTCGCTCTAAAATACATAACTGCAGCTTATCGTTAACGCCATGCACTTCAAACTCATCACCGGTGCATATTGAGTCAACCGAAAATCCCTGATCGACCGCATGGGAGACGATGTCAGTTAAGTAATATTCGCCCTGACTATTATTATTTGCCAAAGCACCGACCCATTCCCGTAACTTTTCCGCGGGTGCAAGCATAATACCAGTATTTATTTCTCCAATTAATCGTTGCTCATCAGTTGCATCTTTATCCTCAACAATTGCTGCAATTGCCCCATCATCAGTTCTGATTATTCGGCCTAGCCCATCAGGACTGTCAGTCTCTAAAGTAACCAGTAAGAGTGTTTCTCTATTTCGATTTATTAAATCAAGGAGGGTTTCCGCAGTGATAAGAGGAACATCTCCGTACAAAACTAAAAGAAGATCGGGCTGATTTGATGGGTCGATTTGGTCTAGCGTCTGCTGGACGGCGTGGCCCGTGCCAAGTTGTTGGTCTTGGTATACGATATTAGTGCGAATTGATGCTTTTCTTTGCGATAAATATTCCTGCACTTTTTCAGATCCGTGGCCCAAAACGATATGAATTTTATCGCAAGGTAACGACTCCGCAGTCAATAACACATGCTCGAGCAATGGCCTTCCACCAAGCTCATGCATTACCTTAGGCTCTGAGGAATTCATTCTTGAGCCCTTGCCAGCAGCAAGGATAACGACTTCTAGCTTCATAGTTTTCATACTCTATATCTTACTATTTCTATTTAAAATCCTACATTTATCAGCGGTGCCGAAACGTAAAAAGGGCAGCTTACGCCACCCTTTTCTAAAAAAAGCACTTCAAAAATTTATCGTCTAAGCTGTCTAATAGCTCGAAGTTTTGCTGCCGCTTCGGCGAGTTGAGTCGCTGCTGCACTATAATCAAAGTCTGCATGACGATTCTCTATTGCTTTTTCAGCATCCTCCACTGCCTTCGAGGCAGCGGCCTCATCCATATCATTTGCTCGAAGCGCAGTATCTGCAAGCAAAGTCGTAATCGTTGGTTGAACCTCTAAAAAACCACCTGAAACATAATATATCTGCTCCTCACCACCCTCTAAAACAAGCTTAACAGGCCCGGGTATAAGTGCAGTTAATAATGGAGCATGGCCCGGGACAATACCGAGATCACCGAGTTCACCTGTAGCGACCATCATTTCAACGGTCCCAGAAAAAATATTCCTCTCTGCGCTTACAATATCACACTGAAATGTTGTAGCCATACTAGTTGCTCATTTAATAATCGGATTTTGGAAAATCAAAACCGCGTCATATCCTCGTGCTTGCCATCGCGCCTATTTGAGTTCCTTCGCCTTTTCGATAGCTTCTTCTATTGAACCGACCATGCTGAAAGCTTGCTCCGGTAAATCATCGTAATCACCGGCTAAAATACCCTTAAAGCCAGCTATTGTGTCCTGCAAAGATACGTACTTCCCTGGAACATTCGTAAAAACTTCAGCCACAGTAAATGGTTGTGAAAGGAACTGACTAATTCGCCGAGCTCGTGCAACAGTTTGCCTGTCTTCATCAGAAAGCTCGTCCATTCCAAGGATCGCAATAATATCCTTCAATTCCTTGTAGCGCTGAAGAACTGTTTGCACGCCGCGGGCAACTTCATAATGCTCTGTTCCAATTACCAGAGGGTCTAGCTGTCGGGACGATGAATCTAATGGATCGACCGCTGGGTAAATACCCAACGACGCGATGTCACGCGATAAAACTACTGTTGCATCTAGATGAGCGAACGTCGTTGCCGGCGATGGATCGGTTAGGTCGTCAGCTGGCACATATACAGCCTGTATGGAAGTAATAGACCCATCTTTGGTTGAAGTGATCCTCTCTTGCAATGCGCCCATCTCCTCTGCCAACGTCGGCTGATAACCAACAGCAGACGGCATCCGGCCCAGCAACGCTGAAACTTCTGTTCCTGCTAGTGTATATCGATAAATATTATCGATAAAAAGAAGGACGTCCCTACCTTCATCACGAAACTGCTCAGCCATCGTGAGCCCAGTCAATGCAACTCTAAGGCGATTTCCAGGGGGCTCATTCATCTGCCCATACACCATTGAAACCTTAGACTCTCCCTCAAGATCGATAACACCAGACTCCTGCATCTCATGATAGAAGTCATTTCCTTCGCGAGTACGCTCACCAACACCAGCGAACACTGATAAACCACTGTGCGCATTGGCGATATTGTTGATCAACTCCATCATATTTACAGTCTTACCGACACCGGCCCCGCCGAGTAGACCGACCTTACCACCCTTGGCAAACGGGCAAACCAAATCTATAACCTTGATCCCAGTCTCAAGAATCTCGTTATTGGCGGATAACTCTTCATAAGTAGGTGCCTTCCGATGAATAGGCATCTTGGTCTTTTCACCAATTGGACCCCGCTCATCAATGGGCCGACCAAGAACATCGACAATCCGACCTAAAGTTTCGGTGCCAACTGGCACTGAAACAGGCGCACCAGTATCGTCAACGCCAAGCCCACGCTTTAGTCCTTCAGTACTACCCAATGCAATAGTTCGAACGATACCATCACCTAGCTGCTGCTGGACCTCTAGTGTGATTTCTGTGTCATCAACAGTAAGCGCATCGAAAACCGATGGCACACTGTCCCGTGCGAATTCGACGTCTATTACAGCTCCAATAATTTGAACTATTCGACCGCTACTCATTTCCGGTTCCTCTATCCTATTTACTTAATTCTATGTGATTAAAAACTACAAAAAATCAGCGTCTCAATATCCTAGACAGCAGAAGCGCCGCCAACAATCTCAGAAAGCTCTTGTGTAATTGCCGCCTGACGGGCCTTGTTGTAAGCTAATTGAAGGCCATCAATTAAATCCCCTGCGTTTTCAGTAGCGCTCTTCATCGCAATCATCCGAGCGGCTTGCTCGCAGGAATTATTTTCAACAACAGCCTGATAAACCTGTGACTCAACGTATCGATCCAAAAGTCCATCAAGAAGTATCTGTGCATCGGGCTCGTACAAGTAATCCCAGTAGCCCCTGAAGCTCTCATCTTCGGATGGTTGCAGAGGGAGTAGCTGCTCAATTACTGGTGTCTGTGTCATCGTATTGATGAACTTATTACTGATAACGTGTACCTCGTCAAGCTCTCCTGCCTCAAATTTATCGAGCATAACTTTTACAACACCTACCACATCAATGGCGCTTGGTGCCTCACCAATGTTCCGCTTTGAAGCCAACACATTCCCTCCAAAGTTTTTAAAGAATCCAACCGCCTTGGCACCAATCGCACACAAATCAACCTCAATGCCGGAATCAAAATTTTTCTTCATAGTCGACATGGCCAATCTAAATGTATTTGTGTTGAGGCCACCACAAAGGCCACGATCGGTAGAGACGACAATATACCCAACTCTCTTTACGGATCGGGCTTCAAAAAAAACATGGCTGTACTCAGGGGTAGCCAAAGCAATATGCCCGATCACAGCACGAATACGCTGCGCATAGGGCTTTCCAAGCTCCATTCGGTCCTGCGCTTTTCGCATCTTGCTTGCAGCAACCATCTCCATTGCGCTTGTGATTTTTTGAGTATTTTTAATACTCGAAATCTGTGTCCGAATCTCTTTTCCGCTTGCCATTAAATACGATTCTCTGCCTGATTATAAATATTTATGCTATCAACCCTTTACCAGGTTTGTGTTGATTTGAACGCTTCAAGTGCCTCTGAAAATTTCAAAGCAATGTCGTCATTGTAATCGCCCGAATCGTTTATCGACTTCATAAAATCAGCATGTTCGCTGTTCATAAAAGCCAAGAGGGATGCCTCAAAATCCAAAACCTTGTTAAGAGGAACCTCTTTTAAATGACCTTCGTTTGCTGCATAGATTACGATGGCCATCTCAGCGACAGACATCGGTGAATATTGCTTCTGCTTCATCAGCTCAGTAACGCGCTGTCCGTGCTCCAATTGAGACCGAGTAGCCTCATCCAAATCAGACGCGAACTGCGCAAAGGCCGCTAACTCTCGATACTGCGCCAATGCGATCCTTATTCCACCACCAAGCTTTCTTATGATCTTTGTCTGCGCAGCGCCCCCGACCCTAGAGACAGAGATCCCTGGATTCATAGCAGGACGAATCCCCGCATTAAACAAATCTGTCTCTAAAAATATTTGCCCGTCCGTAATGGAAATGACGTTTGTAGGTACAAAAGCAGAAACATCACCAGCCTGTGTTTCAATAATAGGCAGCGCAGTTAACGATCCAGTTTTTCCTTTGACCTCTCCGTTCGTCATTTTCTCAACGTACTCGGCACTTACCCTTGAAGCCCTTTCCAATAACCTTGAATGAAGATAAAAAACATCCCCCGGATATGCTTCTCTGCCAGGCGGACGTCGGAGTAAAAGGGATATCTGTCTGTAGGCTACAGCTTGTTTTGACAAATCATCATATATAATGAGCGCGTCCTCGCCTCGATCACGATAGAACTCTCCCATCGAACAACCAGCATAAGGAGCGATAAACTGCATCGATGCCGGATCTGAAGCGGAAGCGGCCACAACGGTCGTGTATTCCATCGCGTCATTTTCTTCAAGCTTTCGAACGACTCCTGCTATGGAAGAGGCCTTTTGACCCACAGCAACGTAGATACACTTTATGTTTTTTCCTCTCTGATTAATTATCGTGTCAACAGCCACAGCTGTTTTGCCGACCTGTCTGTCGCCGATAATTAATTCTCTCTGACCTCTACCAACAGGAGTCATTGCATCAATAGATTTCAAACCCGTTTGAACTGGCTCATCAACCGATTGCCTTGCAATAACACCGGGAGCAACCTTTTCTACAGGCGCTGATAATTTGGCGTCGATCGCGCCCTTGCCATCAATTGGTTTACCAAGCGCATCAACCACACGCCCCTCTAGCTCTGGACCGACCGGAACCTCTAGAATTCGCTGAGTGCAGCGACAAGTCTGACCCTCAGCAAGAGCCAGATAATCACCAAGTACAACTGCTCCAACAGAGTCACGTTCTAAATTCAGAGCCATGCCATAAATGCCGCCCTCAAATTCGATCATTTCGCCATACATCACGTCTGCTAACCCATGTATTCGGATGATGCCATCGGAGACACTAACAATCGTACCTTCGTTTTTGGACTGCACCGACACGTCGAGACCGTCAATTCTCTGTTTTATAATTTCACTGATTTCTGATGGATTCAGTTCTTGCATACTAAGTTCCTAATTTTTCAGGAGTTAATTGATTCGGCTAACTTTTCTAGTTTTCCACGCACTGAGCTGTCGATAACAGTATCACCAGCTCTAATAATTGCTCCGCCGATTAAGCTTGGATCAACGGCAGAAATAACACTTACGTCTCTGTTTAGATTTTTCTTGAGCGCTTGAACAAGATTTTCAAGAGTCCCAGAGCCTACCTTAAAAGCCGTTGTAACAACGGCTTCAATTGATTTTTCTTCTTGTGCTCGAAACTCCTCAAATAATTCCGAAACTTCGCCAAGAAGAGGCAATCGTCCATGATACGCCAAAGTCTGTATAAAGCTTTTTACACTGGCAGAAATCTCATCACCAAAAAGAGATATGAAAGTTACAGCCTGTTCCTCAGAGGTAAGAAGTGGGGAGCTCAGGATTTCACGGACTTTTTTATCATCAGCCACGATAGCAAGACTTTTTAATGCACTTGACCATATCGGTAACTCATTGCTATCGCGAGCAGATTGAAATGCAGCTTTAGCATATGGTCTAGCGAGTGTTACTGGATCTGCCATATCTTCTCTAACCCAACCTAATCATCGGCCGTTAACCGACCATTAATTTCCATTGCTCAGAAGCTTCAGAGATCCGAAGCTAAGCTCTTTAACAACTCTTCGTTAGCCGCTTCATCGATTGACTTCTGCAGAATCTTTTCTGCACCAGCTATGGCAATTGATGCAACCTGAGCGCGGAGCGCTTCTTTTGCTTTATTGGTTTGTTGTTCTACCTCAGCTTCCGCCGCAGAGATTATCCTTTGACCTTCAGTTCGAGCCTGTTCTTTAGCCTCATCAACTATTTGGTTAGCACGCCTCTTCGCTTGCTCCACTATCTCGGCCGCCTCTTGCTTGGCTATTTCTCGATCCTCGCCCGCTTTTTCTTGCGCAGCAGCAAGATCTAATTGCGCCCGAGAGGCCGCTTCCAATCCATCCGCGATTTTCTTTTTGCGCTCTTCGAGGGCAGCAACAATTGGAGGCCAGACCACCTTCATGCAAAAATAAGCAAATAATAAGAAGGCTATGCTTTGGCCTAGCACTGTAGCGTTTAGATTCATTAGTCCCCCTAAATCAGCTCAAATAAATTTTTTAGAAATTTATAAGAAACTCAATTGTGTCCATTAACCAATAAAAGGATTTGCGAAAATAAATAAGAAAGCGATGCCGACTCCAATAATTGAAATAACGTCAACAAAGGCAGCAACCAAGAAAAACTGGGTTTGTAGTTTCGGCGCGAGCTCCGGTTGTCGAGCAGATCCCTCGATTAATTTGCCACCGAGTGCTCCGAACGCTACCGCAGTGCCCGCACCACAGATTCCAAAGATAATTGCTGCAGCAAGCAGAGTCATAGCTTCAATAGTCATTTTCTTCTCCAAGTTTACGAAAAAAGCCGTTGTGGCCTAGTTGTTAATGGTAAATATTATCCTTAATGATCAACCGAGTGAGCCTGATTGAGATATACAATTGTCAACATCATAAAAAGGTACGCTTGCAAGGTGATCACTAGAATATGAAAAACCGCCCACGCAAAATGCAGCGGTAGCTGGTACCACCCCAAAAGAGCGATAACAAGAAATATAACCTCCCCTGCAAACATATTTCCGTACAACCGCAGGGCCAGTGACACAGGTTTTGCAAAAAACCCTGGCAACTCTAAAAGCAAGTTCAAAGGAGCCAAATACCATTTAGGGAATGGGTGCATAAGAAAATCATTTGCAAACCCCATCGGCCCTTTGACTTTCAAACTGTAGTAGATAACCATTAAGAAGACTGTTGTCGCGAATCCAAGGGTTATATTTATGTCTGTAGTAGGAACCGCCTTAAAATATAAGTGTGAATCGCCGGCAATTAGCTGAGCGCTCAATGGGATCCAATCGACGGGAACCAGATCCATTGCGTTCATCAGGAAGACCCAACTAAACACAGTAAGAGCCAAAGGCGCTATAAATTTATTTTTTGCGTGAAAAGCGCCATCGACGCTATCGATAACAAATTCAACTATCATCTCGACAATGTTTTGTGCCAGTCCTGGAACACCGCTTGTCATTTTTTTTGAGATGAAATAGTAAAAGCCCATAAAACCTAGAGCCAATACAAAAGAAATTAGCATCGTATCAACATTGAGAGCCCAAAATCCCATCGCTGCAGCCTCTTCAGCTGAATGCGCAAAGCCCCAATGACCGTCTAATTTCCCAAACGTCAAAAAACCGAGATGATGAGACACATACTCCGTCCCGCTCTCATATAACAAATCACCGCTTGATTCTGCCATTATGTTTTAAATCTCTAATTTGTTGACGACACCAATACAATAGACATGTAGTTCAAGGTTGCATAGCTTTTCGCTCTAAAGCTCTTGCGCTATTTTAGCCGCTCCTAGAATTCCAACTGCGTGTACTAATAAAAAACCAACGAAAACAGCCAGTTCATCAATGGGGCGTAAATATTTAAATGTTAATCCGAACCCACACCCAATCAATAACAATTTGATGATTTCACCTTTAAAAATTGACGCCACCGTCTTCTCGATTGACCGCGCGCCCATGTACCGAAAGGCCTGATAACTAAAATAAAGCCCCGGCACCAAACTTATTAATCCGCCTATAAAAATCGACACAGACGTTTCGGGTTGTTCAAAAAAAACCCTTGATAAGAGGCATAAAACAAAAGTAACCGCCAGCTGAAACAAGACAATTTTTTGATATTTCGGAGGCTCTAAACTCACAACATTTCCAAGTGCGCGCATTATAGGGATTTAAGGAGGTTTGTTCAAGAATACTTAAAGAATTTATAAAAAATCTTAAGAGTTTTTACAAAGAAGATTTTGCTTTACGTAAATCAACGGATATGATCTAAAATTCCTTCAAGTTCTTCCAAATCATTATAAGAAATTACTAATTTACCTTTTCCTTTAACTGTGTGTTGGATAGACACGTTGGCACCAATCCTCTCCGATAACTTATTCTCAAGAGATTTAATATCTGCGCCATTTCCTTTTTGTTTGGAAGAGTTCGGTTTTTTACTAGCAGAAGTTCTTCTAACTAATTCTTCGGTTTGACGGACAGACAAATGTTTAGAAACCACTATCTTTGCAACAGAATATTGATCGCTAGCTGGCAATGACAAAAGGGCTCTAGCATGACCCATTTCTAAGCTTTTTGTCTCCAGCATCTTTCGAACTTCTTCACTTAAACTAATTAGCCTTAAAAGATTAGTGACAGTTGTCCTGGACTTACCAACCGCATCAGCAACCTCCTGTTGCGTAAGGTTGAACTCCTCTTGTAAACGTTTTAGTGCAACAGCTTCCTCGATTGGGTTTAAATCTTCGCGCTGAATGTTCTCAATTAAAGACATCGCTATCGCTGATTCATCATCCACAGGTTTAATGATTGCTGGAATCTCATGAAAACCTGCTAACTGACAAGCCCTCCATCGCCGCTCACCCGCAATAATTTCATATTTATCAGAAGAAATTGGTCGAATAACAATAGGTTGCATGATTCCTTGCTTTTCTATCGAAGCAGCTAGTTCACCCAAAGAATCGTTATCAATGTCTATCCTTGGCTGATATTTACCTCGCTGAATTAAATCTACGGGTACATTACGCAGATTCTCACTGTCCCCCTTACGCCCAGTGATTTGCTCCTCACCCACCCTGTTGCTGGGCGCAGTACCAGTAGATAACAAAAAATCTAAACCTTTGTTGAGTCTGTTTTTTTCACTCATTTTTGTTTTATCCGATTTTGAAAGGAGTTAGATGCATTTAAGTGCTTTTTTCTCGTCAGCTCTTCGCAGCAACTCTCCCGCTAACGCGAGATACGCAATCGCCCCTTTTGACTGTCTATCATATTGAATTACCGGCAAACCAAAGCTCGGAGCTTCTGCCAACCTAACGTTTCGTGGAATAACGGTACGATATACTTTCTGACCCAAATGATTAAACAACTCATTATTCACTTCGATTGTTAGTCTATTGCGAGGATCATACATCGTCCGAACAACACCCTCGATTTCAAGATCAGGATTCAAGTGGCCCTTTATTATATCTATGGTTTGCATTAGCGCAGAAAGACCCTCGAGGGCATAATATTCGCACTGCATCGGGATAATAACTCTATCTGCCGCAACCAACGCGTTTATCGTAAGCATGTTTAGAGAAGGCGGGCAATCAATTACAACATAATCATATTTTTCTTCAACGCTTTCAAGAATAGCAGCTAACCTATACTCTCGACGTTCGAAGTCCAAAAGCTGTGCCTCGGCTGAAACTAAGTCGCCGTTAGATGGAAGCAGGTCATACCCAGCATCGTTAGTACTTTGCATAACCTCACTAAACTTCAAATCGCCAATTATCAAATCATAAAGCGTTTTATCAAGGGAGTTTTTGTTTACACCGCTACCCATTGTAGCGTTCCCCTGAGGGTCTAAATCAACGAGCAAAACCTGTTGATGTGTCACACACAGGGATGCAGCTAAATTAACGGCGGTGGTTGTTTTCCCGACCCCACCCTTTTGATTTGCTACCGCTATCACTTCCATTACTATAGGGACTCCCCTGAAACTTTGCACACTTCGATAATATTTCGATCTGACTGTAAATAGGGAACATTTGCGGTATGGACTGCATTAACCCTGTACCCTGTCGGAAGATTTTTTATCTCTTCTGACGGATATGCTCCCTTCATCAACAACAAAGAACAATCTCCTTTAAAAATATTGTTCGTTAGATCTATAACCCTTGATATGGAAGAAAAAGCTCTGCAAATAATCGTGTCTACTTGCGTATTAGTTTCATAATTCTCAACGCGGTCGTTAACAATTTCAACATTTCCCAGATCTAACTCAAGCTTTACCTGAAAAAGAAACCTTGTTTTCTTTCCATTACTGTCTAAGAGTGTGAAATTTCTACTTGGATCCAAAATTGATAAGGGAATACCTGGCAATCCTCCACCTGAACCAACATCCAGAATATGTTTCCCTTTGAGAAGACTCCAAGCCGATAAGCTATCAAGCAAATGAATCGGTACCATCTGATCAATTTCACTAATTCCTGAAATATTAAATTTTAAATTCCATTTTTTTAAGAGCTTTAAATAATGCTCAAACTTATCTAACTGTGTCTGCTGAACACTATTACCAAACCCTAGATTTTCGATACCTTTTTTTAAACGTTCACTAGTGTTCATGGTAAGTAATCAATTAATTATGCAATTTTAGATGAATAAGACTGGCCATGTTTTTTTACGTAAACTAGTAAAAGAGAAATTGCAGCTGGCGTCATGCCCGGAATTCGTGCCGCCCTGCCCAAATTCGCAGGTCTGCTTTGCAATAGCTTTTGTTTCAGCTCATTCGACAAACCGTTCATAGACGAATAATCTAAATCTTTGGGAAGTTTTGTATTTTCCTGACTTTTTGTTTTTTCAATCTCAGCTTTCTGTCTATCAATGTAACCTTTATACCTTACTTGAATTATCGCTTGTGCTTGCGCTTGATCAGACACCCCCTTCACATGGTGCTCGCTCAACAGACCCTGCCGACCCATGTCCTCTCCATTGATGCTTTGTTTTAAAACAGCGTCGCACATTTTTTTACTGTCAGCCTCGGGTCTTACGAGTAAATCAGTTAGACGATACTCACGCTTAATTGGCTTCTCCAATAATGTATTAACCTTTGGAGTACACGGGTCATTGGGTCGTACCCAAGTGCTTTCAAACAAGTTTAAATAGGTTTTGACCATCTCTTGCTTTCGACAGAAAAACTCCCACCTCAAGTCATCGACCACCTGAAATCGCCTGCCGATTTCAGTCAGCCTTTGATCGGCATTATCTTCTCGCAAGGAGAGGCGATATTCGGCTCGACTCGTAAACATTCGATAAGGCTCTAGTGTCCCAAGTGTAATCAAATCGTCGACTAAAACGCCAATATAAGCCTCATCTCGGCGTGGACACCACTCATCAAGACCTTTAGACGCCAATCCGGCGTTTAGCCCCGCAAGAAGTCCTTGAGCAGCTGCTTCCTCATATCCAGTCGTGCCATTTATTTGTCCCGCGAAATAAAGGCCTTTAATAAATTTTGTCTCCAATGAATAACGCAGATCTCTTGGATCAAAATAATCATACTCAATCGCATAACCCGGTCGAGTAACATGCGCCTCTTCAAACCCCTTTATATTCTTGACCATCTGAAGCTGAACATCAAAAGGTAGGCTTGTCGAAATTCCATTCGGATATAGCTCATAAGAATTCAAACCTTCCGGTTCAACGAAGATTTGATGAGATTGTTTATCGGCAAACCTCATGACTTTATCTTCGATTGATGGACAATAACGAGGACCAACCCCATCTATATTCCCAGTATAAATAGGCGATCTATCAAGAGCTTCTTTTATTATGTTATGACACACGTCGTTTGTCTGAGTAATATGACAAGAGACTTGGTTAGGATGTTCTTCAGGGTCACCCAAATAAGACATCACAGGTCTCGGGTTATCACCCAATTGTTCTTGCATAACTGAAAAATCAACAGTTCGAGCATCTATTCGAGGCGGGGTTCCAGTTTTTAAACGAGACACTCGGAACGGAAGTTCTCTCAACCTACTCGCCAACGCACTCGCCGGGGGATCTCCCGCTCTTCCGCCTGAGCTATTTTCCATACCTATGTGTATTTTCCCAGCAAGGAATGTGCCGACGGTTAAAACAACCCGCGTAGCTTTAAGAGCCACTCCCATTTGAGTTATCACTCCTCTAACCTCGTCATTTTCGACAATTAGATCGTCGACAGGTTGTTGAAAAATAGAAAGATGTTCTTGCGATTCTAATGCAGCTCTAATATAAGAACGATAAAGGCTTCGATCTGCTTGAGCTCTAGTAGACCTTACAGCAGCGCCTTTACTAGAATTTAATATTCGAAATTGTATGCCAGAATTGTCGACGGCTCTCGCCATTACTCCTCCGAGAGCATCTATTTCTTTCACTAAATGGCTTTTTCCAATGCCTCCTATCGCGGGATTACAAGACATTTGACCAAGAGTTTCAATATTATGCGTGACAAGTAACGTGCTTACTCCTTGTCTGGCAGAGGCAAGTGCAGCTTCAGTTCCGGCGTGACCACCACCAACAACAATAACATCGAATTCAACAGGATAATTAATCATATTATTTTTTAACATTCTTTAATCTGACGAAGCAGTATATCTGACTTGTGAGTCTATTAAACCGTTTATTAATCACATAGATATAAAAGAGTAAAATCAATAAAAGATAAATACGTCGTTTTCTCAATATAGTATATATAGTCTATTATTATTGTTAATTACTAACCAATTTTCTGTTTAGAAGTGTGATTTTTAAATATAAATCAATATGTAACAGAAATATAATTCTGTATTCTTCCTGTTAACGAATAGTTCATTGAGGGTGATTAATTTTGTATAAGTTCTATTAGTTTTGAATCGTTTTTATTAAAGAATATTTATCCCCAGCTTAAATAAAATTACTGGCAGATTTATTAACTGTTCCCTTAATTTAACGAATCCGGTGAGGTACTTTATGGATATACTGTGTGTAACTTTATTTTCCGATACAGAAATTCGAAAATATTTCTGCAAGCAAATCATCGCTCCTAAAATCTCCCGTTATGCTGGCGAGTGATTGTTGAGCAAGTCGAAGATCTTCCGCAATTAGTTCTAATATGCAATCTTTCGAAAGCTGATCAGAAGCCTTTCCGATTAATTTTAAACTGTTCTCCAAAGCAATTAACTGCCTCTCCTTTGCAACAAATATGTTTTCCGTTACGTCAGTTAATCCAGCCTTGTTTTTGATCTCATTTATAAGATATTCAACACCATTAGACTCTTTTAATGAAAGATAAATACAATTTATATTGAAAAATTCTTCGGAAAATGTGGATCTCATCGTTGTTATTCTGGGTTTTAAAGAGTCCGATAAATCAATTTTATTCATTACGAGCGTAGTTTTCTCAAGCAAACCAGGTTGATTTGCTATTTCGGGAGGTAATAAATCTTCAGCACATAGATTTTCGTTTAGTTGAGCATCATTTACGTCTAGTACTAGTATTATTTGATCTGCTTGCTCAATTGCAGTTTTTGCGCGGTTTATTCCTATCTTTTCAATTGGTTCGTTTGTTGCTCGCAGCCCGGCGGTGTCTGTGATGTTAACTGGAATATCGTCAATTAATACTCGTTGATTTAAAAGATCACGAGTAGTTCCAGCAACTGGTGTAACTATCGCTGTATCCTCTTTTGATAGAATATTTAATAAACTTGACTTGCCAGCATTTGGGGGTCCGGCTAATACAACGTTTAAGCCATTTTTTAATAATGCACCCTGGCGTCCACTCAATACTAGTTTTTCAATCTGTTGTGACACCGTTGTTAGTCGCTGGATGACCTTTTTTTCAGAAATAAAATCTATATTTTCATCTGAGAAATCGATACTTGCTTCAACCTCAACCCTCAAAGCAATAAGTTCTTGCAAGAATGTATTGATTTGGTGAGAGAATTCACCGTTTAACGTTTTGGCAGCTAACATTGCTCCTCTATTTGAGTTTGCGTTAATTATTTCCGCAATCGCTTCTACTTGGGTTAAGTCTATTTTGTTGTTTAAGAAAGCTCGTTCAGAGAATTCCCCAGGTGTTGCGAGTCGCGCTCCACTCGTAAGTACAGCGGTTAAAATATTTTGTTGAACGTATTGACCGCCGTGACCGTGAAGCTCAAGAACATCTTCACCGGTATAAGAATTTGGTGCTTCAAAAATGACGGATAAACCTTGATCGACCAACAACCCCGATGGATTATGAAAAGAGCTATATCGTAAACTTCTATCTTTTGGGACTGCCCCTGTAACTGTTAGTGCGATTTTTTTAGCGTTTGGACCAGATACACGAACTATTCCAACGCCCCCCTGACCGTCTGGGGTTGCGGGAGCGCAGATTGTATCAGTCGATGGGTCTATTGTTGTTGATGTGTTTTTCATAAGAAGAAAAGCAGCACTTTTGTTCTATTTATTAGCGTACTGTGCTTCTATTTTTCGGGTGATGTACCATTGTTGCATAATGCCCAACGCAGCATTAACAAACCAATAGAGGACAAGTCCGGCTGGAAAAAATAAAAATATCCCAGTCATCATTATAGGCATTAGCTTCATCACTTTTGCCTGCATAGGATCGGCTGGAGCAGGGCTTAATGAGGTTTGGAGATACATCGTGGCACCCATTAGAAGTGGTAAAATAAAGTAGGGATCTCGCACTGATAAATCGCTTAGCCATAGCACGAAGGGCGCATGCCTGAGTTCGACGCTTTCTAAGAGCACCCAATATAAAGCAATAAAAACAGGCATCTGAACTATCATTGGTAGACACCCGCCGAGCGGATTTATTTTCTCTTTTTTGTAAAGTTCCATTGTTGCTTTTTGCAGTTTCATCTTGTCATCGCCGTACGAGTCTTTTAGCTGCTGTGCTTTGGGCATAAGGCGTCGCATCCCTGCCATGGACCTGTACTGTGTTTCAGATAATTTGTAGAAAATTATTTTCACAAATACCGTTAACATAATTATTGAAAAACCATAATTATTAACTACTGAGTTGATTTTAGTTAGCAACCAATATATCGGTGATGCTAAAAACCAAAGGAAACTATAATCAATTGTTAGGTCAAGGTTGGGGGCAATTTCTGCGAGTTCGTATTGGTCTTTGGGCCCCGCATAAAAAGATGCAGAGTAGGTGACCGTTTGGTTTGGAGGAACAGTAATTTCAGTACTAGTAAATTCTCCAAAATATTGAGAGTTGTTATTTTTCCTGGTTGTAAATCGGTTTAGTCGCTCACTTTCTGGTATCCACGCTGTTAAGAAATAGTGCTGACTAAATGCAATCCAGCCACCCTCAGTGGTATTAGTCGTGGTTCCGTTATCATCAATATCATCTAGCTCAATTTCAATATATGGATCGTCTGCTGTGGTTGAAACAAACCCAAGATATGTTCGACTAAACCCCCCTGCACTACTTGGATCTTCAAACTGGTCTCGTTTAATTTGACCAAAAGCATTTGCTCGCCAAATCTCTTCTGAAGAGTTATTAATAATGTAACTGGTATCGATTAGGTAGCTGCCGCGGGTAAATGTGAATCTTTTTGTGATAGAAACTTCTTTATTTGTGATGTGAAATAAATCTACGGTGAGTGAGTCTTCGGACTCATTAATCGAGAAGTTTGTCCCGGTAGTTTCATAGCTTGCGCGCGCTGGGCTATCGATACCATTTGGACCAATTAATCCACTTTGTGAGACATAATTGAAATTGTTCTGGTTATTAAGAATCACAAAAGGATCTTCTTTAATCTCAATGTCCTTAAGATATTTTGGTAATGAGAGATAAACAATATCTCCACCATCTAATGAAATTTGAAGGTTGAGGGTGTCGGTAGCAATATTTATTAATCTCTCAGTGTCAACTCGCTGCTCTGGTTCCTTTGTTTGTTGGATTAGGGTAGGTACTTCATCGGAAGCAATCAGTTGAGTGGGGACATCTGCGGCTGCTATCTCTGGAATCTCCGAAATGCCGGCCGGGCTTTCTTGGTTTGATTGAGTAGTTGGTTCAGAGTTTTGACTGTTCAGCAATAAAGATGGGTTGTCATCTTGCCACGCTAAAAGCATTAAATAGGTGACTATTGCTAATCCGAAGTATAGTGGGTAACGAAGCAGGTTCATGCAAGTCTTCTCTATTGCGGTTTATGTTACGTTGGTCTTGCAAATCTAACTGGGCTGGTGGCGGATGGTTCAAATTTCTTTCGTTTGGTTTTGCTTACAAACCGGGTCATAGCCACCTGCACACCATGGGTGGCATCTGCAAATTCTATAAAAGCCAAGTTTGATACCAGTCAATACCCCGAATTTTGTAATTGCTTCTTTCGTATATTGTGAGCACGAAGGAACAAATCTGCATTGTTGCCCAACTAGGGCGCTAAATGACGCCTGGTATACTGTAATTAAGGCGAGGGTGATTGTTTTTAAAATTCGCATCGAGAAATAACCTCTTTGAGAGCAAGCGCTGTTTAAAATTCAAGCTTTGTCTTTCAAATCCGCGACTAAACTGTCGAACGAGATTTTAAGCTCATCAGAATTCATTTTACCAGCATCTTTCCGTGCAAGCACTACTATATCAATGTTCATGAGCGACTGAGATTCAATTCTGAATGCTTGCCTAATGGCGCGTTTTACTTTGTTCCTTTGCACGGCCAATTTGATATTTTTTTTTGAAACGACAATCCCAAGTCTCGGGACGTCAGATTTGTTTCTTCTGGCGAGGAACAAAAAATGATTGTTTGAAACCTTAAGTTCAGCACCGTCAAATACATTTTTAAAATCGACAGGATGAAGTAATCTGTTTAATTTACTGAATTGTTGATTCATTAAACGTTTCCGACAGAAATTGATACAGGGAAGGAATCGTGAAGAAAGAACTCATCAATTGGATTGGGCGAGCCGGCATACGTCACGTTTCTAATTCGTATTTTAGGAGAAGTTTGACGTCGCCAGAATTGTCAGATTTTCGTTGGCAAAGATTACTGGTCGAGGCTTAAGCTGTAAGTTTTGCTCGGCCTTTCGCGCGTCTGCGATTGATTACTTGTCTGCCTGCTTTTGTTGCCATTCGAGCACGGAAACCATGGGTTCTTGCGCGTTTGAGCAAGCTTGGTTGGAAAGTTCTTTTCATAGAATTCTCAGTATGTTTAATATTTGAACTAGCGTGATTCAATTTGTGCTTAGCGGCGGAATGTTAGAGATTTTTGATGAATTATGCAACGGTTAAGAAAAATAGTTTTATTTTTAATAGGAACAACAACATTTGAATCTATATTGTCAAATGCGAGGCTTATCAACTTAGAATACATAGGTTATCCACAGGTTTTATTAACAGCGGGTGATGTTTTTTTAATTATTCTTTTTTAAATTTTGGCTATTATTGTGGGAACTGATTTTAAAATACTGAAAAATATGGTTTTATTTTTTTTACAGGGTTTTCCACTGTGGTGGATAACTGTTGTATTAGTAGGTAGTATTTGACGAAGTTATTGATCAGGCCGTGAAGGTGCAAATTACCGTGAAACCTAATTTTCAAACAACATCTGACAAAATTAGTCGGGAACTTCTTTGGAGTAGTTGTGTCAACAGATTGAAAACGGAAATGCCATCGCAGCAATTCAATACTTGGATTCGTCCGCTGTCTTTTTCAAAGGATTCGATAAATCAGGAAAATAGCATCACGTTGCTTGCGCCTAATCGTTTTATTAAAGACTGGGTTACAAGTAAATTTCTATTACAGATCAGTCGATTTATTGATGAGCAAACGGATCAATCTGTGAAAGTATTTATAGAGGTCGATTCAGAAACTGTCAAAGCCGCTCCTGCATCGCCAGAGAGTAGTGGGCTAACTGATATAGGTGACGAGCCAGCATTAGGTAGGCATAAGCTAATTCCTGCTGGTAATAGTGAGTCGCTATATGTAAATAACACATCGTCTGAAAGTTCTGCTTTTTCTATGGTTGAGGGAATAAATGGCCCGAATATAGAAGGGTATTCGGATGACTCGGGATCGATTGTAAGAGGTAAATTAAGGCATCGTGGGGCTCTTAATAAGGAAAATACTTTTGGAAATTTTGTCGAAGGTAAGTCCAATCAGCTTGCAAGGGCGGCTGCAATTCAAGTTTCGGAGAACCCAGGCGGTTCTTATAATCCCCTTTTTATTTACGGTGGTGTTGGACTTGGTAAAACGCATTTAATGCATGCGATCGGTAATGAGCTCATTAAGAAAAAACCCGGAGCAAGAGTTGTTTACCTTCATTCTGAAACTTTTGTTGCGACGATGGTGACAGCATTGCAACTGAATGCTATTTCTGAGTTCAAACGCTTTTATAGGTCAGTAGACGCTCTGTTAATCGATGATATTCAGTTTTTTGCTGGGAAGGAGCGTTCTCAAGAGGAGTTTTTTCATACTTTTAATGCGCTGTTAGAGGGAGACCAACAAATCATTTTGACTTCTGACAGGTATCATAAGGAAATTTCTGGCTTGGAAGAAAGGTTAAAATCACGATTTGGTTGGGGTCTCACAGTTGCGGTTGAGCCACCGGAGTTGGAGACTAGAGCCGCTATCTTGATGAATAAGGCCTCTCTCAGCAGTGTCATTCTTCCAAATGATGCAGCTATGTTTATCGCACAAAGGCTCCGCTCTAACGTTCGGGAATTGGAGGGTGCTTTAAAACGGGTGGTTGCACACTCAAATTTTTGTGGCGCGCCGATTTCAATAGACCTTATAAAGGAAGCTTTACGGGATTTGTTTACGATACAGGATAAATTGGTAACGATTGATAATATTCAACGCTCGGTAGCAGAATATTACAAAATTAAGATGTCCGATATGTTATCCAAGAGGAGGAACCGTTCAATCGCTCGGCCACGGCAAGTGGCGATGTGCCTTGCAAAGGAGTTGACTAATCATAGTTTGCCGGAGATCGGCGATGCCTTTGGAGGTAGGGATCATACCACTGTGATGCACGCTTGTAGGCAAATAACAAAGCTGCGTCATTCATTGATCGATATAAATGAAGATTACAATAATTTATTACGCTCGCTGTCGAGTTAATTGAATTCATGAGGAATTTTAAATGCAGTTTGTCATAACAAGGGAGTCGTTGCTCCGGCCGTTGCAGATCGTCAGTGGGGTTATTGAGCGCAGACAAACTCTGCCAGTTTTATCTAATGTGTTGCTTGTTTTAGATGGAACATCACTGTCTATTACAGGGACAGACCTAGAGGTAGAGCTTATTGCAACTGCAGAGGTCAGTAAAAGCGGCATTCCGGGATCTGTTACAGTGCCGGCAAGGAAACTGCTAGATATATGTAAGTCGCTTCCAGACGACACTTTGATAGAGGTTTCTCTGTCAGATTCAAAGCTGACTGTTAAGTGCGGGAGGAGTAGATTTATTCTCGCCACACTTCCAGCAACAGACTTTCCTAGTGTAGAGGAGGAGCCAAATACTTTTGCTATCTGCGTTGACCAAATAAGACTTAAATCTATTTTGGAAGGCACTAGCTTTGCAATGGCACAGCAAGATGTTCGGTACTTTTTGAATGGCATGTTGTTTGAGCTTTCTCCGGGTTACTTGCGTGTTGTTGCCACAGACGGTCACCGGCTTGCTTTGGAAACTTTGGCTATAGAGGGTGCGCTTGAGGAGAAAAAGCAGGTAATTCTCCCGCGGAAGGGTGTTATGGAGCTGGTTAAACTGCTTGGGGAAGGAGAAAGCGTAGATTTAACGTTTGGGCGGAGTCACTTGCGAGCAAAGGTCTCTGACTTTACTTTTACATCAAAGCTTGTGGATGGCAGTTTCCCTGATTACAACCGGGTCATTCCAAAAGGTGGAGACAAGATAGTTGTCGGTGATGTTAATAATCTTAAGCAGGGCTTTCTGCGAGCTTCTATTTTATCTAATGAAAAATACAGAGGCGTAAGAATGGTTCTTACTAAAGACGAGGTTAGGATTCTAGCAAATAATCCTGAGCAGGAAGAGGCTGAGGAGTGTGTTACCGTGGATTACGATGGCGACCCTTTAGAAATGGCATTTAATGTGGGATACGTAATAGATGTTTTGAGCACGGTTCGGTCAGAGCAAGTCAGAGTTTCCCTGTCCGACGCGAGTAGCAGCGTGTTAATTGAAGAGGTTGCTGGTGGGGATGCTTTATACGTTGTTATGCCAATGAGGCTTTGATCGGCGCTTTACATGAGCACTGTTAATACCGTTTTTTTATCCGGATTCAGAAATATTGTTGAGGAGAAGCTGGATCTGTCGCCTCACTTAAATGTTTTGTCCGGTAAAAACGGCAGTGGTAAAACTAGTGTCCTCGAAGCGCTTTATGTATTGTCGTGTGGCCGTTCTTTTCGAGCGACGAAATTAGATTCAGTAATTAACGTTACATCGGGTGAGGCTACGGTTTTTGCTGAGTTCGACACAGGCGCGCGTCTAGGTCTAACTCGGCAAAAGGCTGGTAAGCACAGTTTAAAGTTGTCTGGTGAAAAGCAGGTTAATTGGGAGGCTGCCGCTAGGACTATCCCGACTCAAATTATTGATGCGAATTCTTTTTTGCTCCTTGAGGGCGGTCCAAAATTTCGGAGGCAGTTTTTAGACTGGGGTGCGTTCCACGTGGAACTTGGGTTTGTTAATTCATGGAGAGCGTTAAAAAAGTGCCTTGCTAATCGGAACTCGCTCTTGAAGCGTGACGCCAAAGATTCTGCCGAGATTAAAATTTGGACAGAAAAATTCGCGGCGGCAGCGGTTGACGTTGATCGTGCGCGATTGGCATATTTTGAGGGCTTTCGGGAAAATTTTTATTCAGTTTATTCTGATTTAGACCCTGGCCTCGCCGAGCGACTGGAGCTGTCTTATTCTAGGGGTTGGCCTGACCAAGATCATCTTTTAGACGTTCTTTCTGCGTCTTTTGAGGGAGATTGTCGCTACGGGGCCACACAGAACGGCCCGCATCGCGCGGATCTGTTGTTTCGTATAGGCCGAGATCTAGCTAAAGAAACGCTTTCTCGCGGGCAGCAAAAAATTTTAGTTTGCGCTTTGAAGATAGCTCAGGGTAGGTGTTTTTCGGAGAGTGTTGAAAGAGCTTGTTTATATCTGGTTGATGACTTGCCAAACGAGCTTGATGGAGATAACAGGGCGAAGGTTTTAAAGAAACTTATGGAGCTAAAAGCCCAAATCGTTGTTACTTGTGTGGATTCGAACGATCTACCCTACTCTCTTGCGGAGGGGCATAAAGTGTCCTTGTTTCACATGGAACATGGTACAATTCTGTCATAGTTTAATTTAAAAACATCCTTTATCTGAGGCTATAACAACGTCTTTTACTTGGCAATTTCCCTTAATTTTGGAGCCATGCATGACCGATGAAACTGAGCAAAACTATAACTCTGACAGTATAAAGGTGCTGAAGGGCCTTGATGCGGTTCGCAAACGGCCTGGAATGTATATCGGAGATACTGACGACGGAACTGGGCTTCACCACATGGTTTTTGAGCTTGTTGACAATTCTATCGACGAGGCGTTAGCTGGTTATTGCGATGAGGTATCTGTTTGCATACATATTGGGGAGACGGTTTCCGTTTCGGATAATGGACGCGGAATTCCAACTGAAATGCATGCTGAAGGCGTCTCGGCGGCAGAAGTAATCATGACGGTTCTGCATGCGGGCGGAAAATTCGATGACAATAGCTATAAAGTATCTGGTGGGTTACATGGCGTAGGAGTCTCCGTGGTTAATGCGCTCTCCGAGGAGCTTAAACTTACTATTCGTCGAGAAAATAAGATTTATGAACAAAACTATGCTCATGGTGTGCCCCAGGCCCCTTTGGCTGCTGTTGGTAAGACTGATTCGACAGGCACGACTTGTCACTTTAAGCCTTCAAAAGATACTTTTTCAAGTGTTGAATTTTCATATGAAATCCTAACAAAAAAGCTACGGGAATTGGCGTTTTTAAACGCAGGCGTTGCAATTCGGTTAATCGATGAGAGAAGCGGTAAGGAAGATTTATTTAAGTATGATGGAGGCCTTAAGGCTTTTGTAGAATATTTAAATACTAACAAGGCAAGTGTTAATAAAATTTTCTATTTTACGTCCGAACGAGAAGAAGATGGGATCACTGTAGAGGTTGCTTTGCAGTGGAACGATTCTTATCAAGAAAATATTTTCCCCTATACCAATAATATTCCTCAGAGAGACGGCGGAACACATTTAGCTGGATTTCGCGCAGCCTTGACCCGTGTACTAAAATCGTATGTTGACAAGGAGTTGTCGCAAAAGAAAGGCAAAGAGGTTGTCGCAAGTGGAGATGACGCTCGTGAAGGTCTCACAGCAATTATTTCCGTTAAAGTTCCAGACCCAAAGTTTTCTTCTCAAACGAAAGATAAATTAGTCTCATCTGAAGTCAAAAGTGTGGTTGAGCAGGAGGTTGCCGCCCAATTTAATGATTATCTTTTAGAAAATCCAAATGATGCAAAACTCATCGTAAATAAAATGCTCGATGCAGCCAGAGCAAGAGAGGCGGCGCGCAAAGCTCGTGAAATGACAAGGAGAAAGGGCGCTCTTGATATAGCTGGGCTTCCAGGGAAGTTGGCTGATTGTCAGGAAAAAGATCCCTCTCTTTCGGAAATTTATATAGTCGAGGGTGACTCCGCGGGTGGCTCAGCTAAACAAGGTAGGAATAGAAAAAATCAAGCGATTTTGCCTCTGAAAGGTAAAATACTGAATGTAGAGAAAGCAAGATTCGATAAAATGCTCGGTTCTGCTGAAATAGGCACGCTCATAAAAGCTCTTGGGTGCGGAATTGGTAGCGATGAGTTTTCGCCTGAAAGTTTGCGTTATCATAGCATTATCATAATGACGGATGCTGATGTGGATGGGTCGCACATCCGCACTCTTTTACTAACCTTTTTTTTCAGGCAGATGCGTGAGTTGGTTGAGGCGGGGCATATCTTCATTGCCCAACCTCCGCTTTATAAGATTCGTAAAGGCAAGCAAGAGCAGTATTTAAAAGATGATCAAGAGTTAACAACTTACCAAACACAGTCTGCCTTGGAAGGCGCTAGTTTGCACGTGAATCCTCAAGCTCCAGGTATTATGGGTGATGCACTAGAGGCATTAGTTAATCAATATAACAACGCTTACTCGATTTTAGGCCGGCTCGCACGTCTTTACCCAACAGAGATTTTAGAGTCGATGATTTATACGCGGGCCCTTACAGTTGACGAGTTGAAGTCGATCGAAGATATTACCCAGTGGGTCGATTCAGTTAACAAAAAATTAATTGAGCTCCACCCCGGCGCGAGCGGACATTACAAACTGACAGTTATTGAGGATTTAGAGCAACAAATTTTTCTGCCTCAAATTGAGATGAGTATGCATGGCCTTGAAAAGTTGTTCAGCTTTAATCGGGAATTCTTCAAATCTGGTGAATATACAGCACTCACAAGTTTGGGTGAGACACTAGACGGCTTGATTGAACAAGGTGGCTTCGTAAAACGTGGTGAAAAAAGCAGTGAAATAAGCAATTTCCCTGAGGCTATCGCGTGGCTGATGCAAGACGCAATGAAAGGGCATTATCTTCAGCGCTACAAGGGCTTGGGTGAAATGAACCCGGATCAACTATGGGATACTACAATGAACCCTGAAACTCGAAGGATGTTGCAAGTTACGATTGATGATGCAATTACTGCAGACCAATTATTTAATACTTTAATGGGTGATCAGGTTGAGCCACGACGTGACTTTATCGAAAGTAATGCGCTAGCGGTTGAGAATTTAGATGTTTAAAAATCGATGCTTCAATTTACCAATGCTACGATAAAATGATTCGCGAAAAATGCGCGAGATCGTTGTAGGTTTTCGTCTGATGAAGGTAAAAGTTTTTATTCGGCGAATCGCTTAATTCTGCCTGTAAGGCCTCATTCTCCCGTTCTTGACGAAGGCGTGACTCTGTTATGCCGCCCTTTCCACTTCGAACTAAAATTGGGGTCAACCCAAAATTCACTGCGCACTGTAAATCGGTGTAGCTATCGCCTACAAAAAAAGAATTTTTTAACGGTGAATCTAGCTGCTTTTCTGCGTTTCTCAGGAGCCCAGTTCTAGGTTTCCGACAATCGCAGTTTTCTTCGGGGTGGTGCGGGCAGAAAAAAATCCCATCAATTTTTCCACCGAGAGCATTCACTTTTGATTCAAGATTATAATGTATCTCTTTCAAAGCGCTTTCATTAAAAAAACCCCGGGCTAATCCGGATTGATTAGTCACAACAATGATTTTATATCCGCTGATGCTCAATCTAGCAATAGCTTCTATACTTCCGTCAATCGGCACCCACTCAGAGACAGATTTAATGTAATTATCAGAGTCATAATTTATAACGCCATCACGATCTAAAACTACAGTGTTTAATTTAGTTCCCATGTATTAGCGATATATCGGCCACTGTTGTAAAAAGAGCTCGTAACTTCCACAAAATAGCTATTCTATTTTGTTGAACGGCTTCATCCTCGCAGTTAACCAATACATCCTCAAAAAATGTATCTATGTCAGTTCTTAACATTACAAGTGAGTGCAAGGCGCCCAAGTAATTTGACTCCAAAAGCATTGGCTTTACGATATCTCCAGTTTCTTGAAGTTTATGCACAAGGTTTCTTTCCGCGCCTTCAACTAAAAGGGTCTCGTTTACAATTATCCTTTCGTTTGTCGATGAGTTTTTGTTTAATATATTGAGTACTCTTTTATTAGAATCTGACAGGGCTCGAGACTCACCCATTTTTGAAAAGTCGAAAACTGCTTTTATCCTCCGATCGAAATCAGCAGGTTTGGTGGGTCTTATAGAGAGTACAGACTGAAAAACTTCGGGCGTTATTCCATCCGCCAAATACATCGCTCGAAGTCTGTCGAGTAGGAATTCTAATATTTCATTTCTCTGAACTTCGGTAAGATCAATATCAGATTCTTTGGAGAGCGATTTCTCAGCTATTTCAATACAGTCCCAGAGATCCAGATCGAGGTCGTTTTCAATGATTATTCTTAGTAACCCTATTGCAGCGCGTCGCAAAGCAAAAGGATCTTTTGAGCCGGTAGGAGGCTGCCCAATGCTGAATAGCCCGGTGATCGTATCAATTTTTTCTGCAATCGAAACTACACAACCAAGTTTAGTTTGCGGAAGTTTGTCACCTGAAAATCTTGGTAGATATTGCTCTTCAATAGCTATAGCAATGTCAGGTGTTTCGCAATCATGTTCAGCATAATATTTGCCCATTATGCCTTGGAGGTCGGAAAATTCTCCGACCATATTGCTTAACAGGTCACATTTCGACAGCAGTCCGGCTCGAAACGCAGCTTTTGATTGAGCCCCTAGCGTCGTTGCGATGAGCCCAGAAATTTGCGCAATTCGAGCGCTTCGGTTGTAAAGAGTGCCAAGCTTGTCTTGAAAAATAACCGTTTTGAGATCTTCGAGTCTTGAGTCAAGTCGAACTTTTTTGTCTGTATTAAAGAAAAATTCAGCATCTGCGAGGCGTGGTCTTATTACTCGTTCATTTCCTCTAACTACTTCTTCTGGACTTTTACTTTTGAGATTACTTATGGCGATAAATACAGGCAGTAAATTTCCTTTTTTATCATTACAGCAAAAAGTTTTCTGATGAGATTGGAGCGATATTATTAGGGATTGAGCTGGAAGTTTTAAAAAGTGCTCATCAAAATTTCCCGTCAACGCAACTGGCCATTCAACAAGGCCCGTGACCTCCTCAAGAAGATCAAGACTAATAATTCCGACAGCATTTATTTTAGAGGCTTCGGCTTCAATTAAGCTTTTTATTTTTTTACACCTTTTTTCAAACGAGGCAACTACATAACCGACTTCTTCTAATGTTTGTTCGTATTCCTTTGGTGTCGTAATTGTTATTGCTTTCTTCGTGTGAGTGCGATGCCCAAAAGTCTGATTACTACTTTGTACTCCGAAGATTTCGAGATCTAAAATGTTGCTCCCGTAGAGCGCTAAAACCCAGTGAACTGGACGAATAAAGCCCTCTCGAGATGAGCCCCAGCGCATCTTTTTTGGTATGGGTAATTTATTAATCGCTGCCTTTATAAGGCTGGGTAGAATTTGTATTGTTTCTTCGCCTTGAGTTTTTACTGAAAAATACAGCTTTGTTTTGTTGTCTTTTGTAACGGTTTTAAGTTCATCTACGCTGACCCCACAAGACTTGGCAAAACCAATTGCGGCAGGCGTTGGATTTCCATTTTGGTCTAAGGCGTTATCAACAGACGGGCCAATTTTTTCATTTATCTGATCGTCTTGACGCTCAACCAAGGCTTGTACTAGCACAGCTAGTCGTCGTGGTGTTGCAAATACTTTAGAAGAACGAAACTTTAACTTATAAACCTTCAGCAAGTCGGTGAGGTCTTGTTCGAATGTTGTAGAGAGATTTCTTAGAACCTTAGGAGGAAGTTCTTCGGTACCTAACTCAATTATAAAATCTTGTTCAAGCATTATTCTATTTTTCCAAAAATTCACGACGCAGGGTTTCGCTGGCGAGAGGAAATCCGAGTGTCTCTCTACTAGAGTAGTAGATTTCGGCAACTTTTTTTGATAACGCCCTCACTCTTAAAATAAATCTTTGTCTCTCTGTTACAGAAATTGCGTTGCGAGCGTCGAGCAGATTAAAGTAATGAGATGCTTTCAGCACTTGCTCATAAGCAGGAAGAGGGAGGCTCTGCTCGATAAGCTGATTGGATTGTTGTTCGCAGTCGTTGAAATTCCTGAGAAGTAATTCTGTGTCTGCGTGATCGAAATTGTAAGCTGACATTTCTACTTCATTTTGCTTAAAAACGTCTCCATATGTCACTTTTCCCGATGGCCCGTCGGTCCATACGATATCGTATATGCTGTCCACTCCTTGTAGATACATTGCTATGCGCTCTATCCCGTATGTTATTTCACCAGTTACTGGATAGCATTCTAATCCGCCAACTTGTTGAAAATAAGTAAATTGGGTTACCTCCATTCCATTAATCCAAACTTCCCATCCAAGGCCCCATGCGCCAAGTGTTGGAGATTCCCAATTATCTTCTACAAACCTGATATCATGTGTTGCCATATCAATACCCAGCTCTTCTAGGGATTCTAAATATAGTGTTTGAATCTCTGTTGGAGATGGTTTGAGAACGACTTGGAACTGATAATAATGTTGCAGTCTGTTTGGGTTCTCACCGTACCTTCCATCTGTTGGTCTGCGACACGGCTGAACATATGCACTGTTCCAGGTTTCTGGACCAATTGCCCTCAAAAAGGTGGCAGGGTGAAATGTCCCTGCTCCAACTTCGATATCTAACGGTTGAAGTATGACGCAGCCAGCTTTTGCCCAGAATTTTTGTAAAGCTAAGACAAGTTCTTGGAACGTTATTTGAGAAGATAATTGAGTCAAAATAATCCTGCATTATTTATTTGAGTGAAGTCGAAATTATCCGTGATTTTTAATGAGTTATCCACTTATGACTGCAGGCGTCGTGATTTACTTGATTATAAATTATCATTGATTTTTGAAGAGACAGGCATTAACAGATTACAATTAGATTTCAATTCAAAGGTTTAGGTAATTAGTTTTGTCAGATATAGCCCAAACGATTAAATTTATGGTGTTTAGAAGTTTTTTGTGGATAACCTCTGTCTTGCCTCTATCGTTTTTGTATGCTCTGGCAGGCGGTTTATCGCATCTTATCATGCTGTTCCCGAATCGTTCGCGCGATACCACACGCAAAAATTTGATGGCTTGTTTTCCTTTGTATGGAGAGGCAAAAATTTCTCAACTTGTTAGGTTAAGCTTACGATCTACTATAGCAACGATGCTTGAAATGGGGAAAGCATGGCTGTTGCCCATGCAAGACACCTTGGCGTTGGTAAAAAATTCAGAAGGTGTTGACGCGCTAAATGATGCTTATTTATCTAATGACGGAGTGATTCTATTTGCGCCACACATTGGTAATTGGGAAATTTTTGGATTTTATGTGACTAAAACTCTGTCGAGCAGTTTTTTATATCAGCCTCCGAAGAACAGAAAGATTAATGATATGATTCTAAAAGCTCGCTCACGTGGAGGCGTGGAGCTTTTGCCGGCTAATCGTAAAGGTGTTTCTAAGTTGGTGGCAGCTTTAAAGCGCGGTAATTTAGTTGCGATGCTCCCTGATCAAGTTCCGGCAGATGAGGGGGGAGTTTTTGTTGATTTTTTTGGAAACTCAGCTTTTACCATGACACTTGCAAGTAAATTAGCGGCAAAGCGGCCTTGTAAAGTCTTTTATGGATTTGCTAAGCGTGATGCGAGTTCTAAAGGTTTTAAAGTGATTGTGAAAGAGCTAGATTCAAGTTTTTTTTCTGAGGATATTCTTGAATCGGTGCAGACAATTAATACGGCAGTTGAGGATTGTATCCGTGAGGCGCCTGAACAATATCAATGGGAATATAAACGTTTTAAGAAACAGCCAGACGGATCTGAATTTTATTAGCGCCGCCAAAACATTGGTGTGAAAAGCACTAGGAGAGTGAAGATTTCTAGGCGGCCCAGCAGCATAGCTAGACATAAGACCCATTTCGCCGGATCTGGTATATGACCATAAGTTGAGCTGATACTACCCAACCCGGGGCCTAAATTATTTATGCATGCACCAACTGCGCTGAAGGCAGTGACGATATCAAGCCCTGTAGCTAGCAATGCTAATAATATGAGCATGAATGCCATAACGTAGACGGCAAAAAATCCCCATACTGCTTCGATAACTCGGTCTGATACAGCGTGCCGACCAAGCTTTATTGGAATAATTGCTTTCGGGTGAATAAGTCTCTGGATTTCGCGTATCCCTTGTTTAAAGATTAATAAAATTCGAATAACCTTCATGCCTCCACCGGTCGATCCTGCGCATGCTCCAACGATTGCAACATACAACAAAATATAAGGCAGAAATATAGGCCAGGAACTATATTCTGCCGTGGCGAACCCCGTAGTTGTTGCAAAAGAAATAACTTGGAATGTGCCTTTTATTATTGTTTCCTCAATAGTGGCGTAGACTTCAAAAGTTGAGAGCATAATTATAGTAATGAGAGATATGGCTGCTAATATAAAAGCATAGAATTGGAACTCAGAGTCAAGAAAATAGTGAGTTATTTTTTTTTGCTGCCAAGCAGTAAAGTGTAAGGCAAAATTTACACCCGCTATAATCATAAATATTATGGCGACAAGATCTATGGGTCGGCTGTCGAAATATCCAAGGCTTGCATCGTGAGTGGAGAATCCCCCAATAGCGATGGTAGAGAGGCTATGGCTTATGGCATCGAAAAGTGACATGCCGCTAGCCCAGTAGGCAAGCGCACAAAGGAGCGTCAAAGCAAGATAAATATACCAAAGCGCTTTTGCCGTTTCTGCAAGCCTTGGCAATAATTTGTTGTCCTTTACTGGGCCAGGGCTTTCGGCTCGATAGAGTTGCATTCCACCAATACCGAGCATAGGTAGTAAAGCCATTGCTAATACTATGATGCCCATGCCGCCGAGCCATTGTAGCAGTTGACGATAGAAAAGGATTGACCTCGGCAAGAAATCAAGTCCGGAAATGACGGTAGCACCGGTTGTTGTTAACCCTGAAAGCGACTCAAATATTGAATCTGTGTACGAGAGATCTACTGAGGGCGAAAATATAAAAGGTAAGCTGCCTGCTGTGCCGAGAACTACCCAAAAAAGAGTTACGATTAAAAACCCATCACGTGTATTTAGTTCTGCATTTGACCGAAGCGCTATAAACCACATGGCTAAACCAGCACTAAAAATTATGCTCATGCTTTTTACAAATGGCATAATCATCCCATCATCATAAAAAAGTGATACTAAAATCGGTGGAATATTTCCCAGCATGCTAAAAAGCATAAGTAATAAGCCAAGAATTTTGAGAATGATAAGAACATGCATCGTTTAAGTACTCAGAAAAAACCAAAACCAACCTGAAACAATCGTTCTACTTCTGGGATCCTTTTGCTATCAACTAAAAACAATATGACGTGGTCGTCTGATTCAACAACAGTTGAGTCATGGGCAATAAGAACTTCATCTCCACGTACTATTGCTCCAATTGTTGTCCCTTCGGGCAAATCAATTTCTCTAATCGCGCGCCCAACCACTCTTGAGGAAGTAATGTCACCGTGAGCGATTGCTTCGATTGACTCGGCTGCTCCGCGTCTCAACGAATGGACATTGACTACATCTCCTCGCCTAACGTGAGTAAGCAAGCTACCGGTAATCGCTTGTTGTGGGGAAATAGCAATATCTATTTCACCTCCTTGCAGAAGGTCTACATAATCCGGGTTATTTATAATAGTCATTACTTTCTTTGCGCCTAGCCTTTTGGCTAATAATGACGACATAATATTGTCCTCGTCATCATTTGTTAGGGCCAAGAAAACATCAATATCATCAATGTTTTCATTTATTAACAAGTCGTGCTCTGATGCCTCCCCGTTGAGAACTATCGCAGAATTGAGGTTTTCAGAGAGAAATCGGCACCGATCGGCGTCTCTTTCAATTATTTTGACTTTATATTCGTCTTCAATGCTTTCGGCAAGGCGCAAACCTATATTGCCACCACCCGCGATCATAACTCGTTTATATGGGCGATCCATTCTTCTAAGCTCGCTCATACAAGCACGTATATCCTCCTTTGCGGCAACAAAAAATACTTCGTCCCCGGCTTCAATTACCGTTGTGCCTTCAGGCATGATTGGGCGATCTTTGCGAAAGATTGCTGCAACCCGAGTGTCAACTGATGGCATGTGTTCCTTTAGTAGGCGTAACTGCTGTCCAACTAAGGGACCTCCGTAGAAGGCCTTCACGGCAACTAACTGAACTTTTCCTTCTGCAAAGTCTAAAACTTGTAATGAGCCTGGTAAGCTTAACAATCTGCTTATTGCTTGGGACACGATAATTTCTGGACTAATTACAACGTCAACTGCAATACCTTTTTTTCCAAACAACTTATCACTTACTAAATAAGAAGAAGAACGAATACGACAGATTTTTTTTGCTGTTTGGAACAGTGAAAATGCAACCCTGCAGGCGACCATATTAGTCTCATCACTCTCAGTAACAGCAATAATCATGTCAGCATCAGCGCCGCCAGCTTTCTCAAGAATATCGGGGTGGGATGGATATCCTGTGATAACACCAATGTCCATGTGGTCTTTTAATATCCGAAGCTTCTCGTTATCTGAATCGATTATCGTTATGTCGTTTGCTTCACCTGAAAGTGTCTCCGCTATATTTATTCCAACCGGATTTGCACCGAGAATTATTATTTTCATTATTTAAACCTCGGATAAGCTAGTTCAATTGCCGTGCTCACGTTATGTTTTTCTAAGCAAAGAGAAAAAAAATCCGTCTGGGTTCTGATTGTTTGTTGGAACTTCGGGTAAAAATTGTCTTCCATATTTACATTCTACTCCCCATTCGATCTCTATGCTTTCACATTTTGCAGTATTTGTAGATTTTAAAAAATCGCGTATTTGCAGTTGGTTTTCCTCTTGCAATATCGAACAAGTTGTATACAAAAGCAGCCCTCCAGATCGGAGGCAATTCCATAAGCTCTGCAAAAGTTGTTTTTGAATTTCTATGGAAGTTAAAACTTCGTCATATGTTCTAAGGACTTTAATATCGGGATGTCGCCGTATGACGCCTGTGCCGCTGCAAGGAGCATCAAGAAGTATGCGATCAAAACGCTGCTCATCCCACCAATTTTTGGTATTTTTAACATCAGCTATTAGTATATCCGCTGAGAGATTTTGTCTTTTAAGGTTATCTTTTAACCTTTGCATACGATTTTTATTTATATCAACCGCGGTGACTTTCAAGCTAGGTTCATATTCAAGCATATGGCAAGTTTTCCCACCAGGCGCTGCGCAGGCATCAAGGACACGAAGATTAGGTTTTAGGTCTAGAATTTCAGGGACATATTGCGATGCTTCGTCTTGTATACTTACGAAACCCTCTTCGAAGTTTGGTAGTAAATCAACTTTACAGGGCGTGTCGAGAACAACAGCGGTTTTTGTTCTGCCAACAGAGGCGGTAATACTTTGTTCTTTGAGTAGATCTAGATAACTCGTTCGGCTGATTTTTTGAACATTAATTCGCAGAGTCATTGGTGGTCGCAAGTTATTTGCATCCAATATAGATTCTGCTTGAGCTGGCCATTGAGCTTTTATCGAACGGTAAAGCCATTCGGGGTGGGCACTCGCGCACGTAGGGTCTTCGAAAGTTTTAATTTTTTCGCCTCTCAGGTAAGCCCGAAGAACTCCATTGATAAGTCCTGTTGCCCAAGGCTTATTCAACTCGCGCGCAGCTTCTACCGTTTCATTTATAAGCGCATAGTTAGCGACCTCCATTTCGCGAATTTGGTAGATACCTATCGTTAAAAGGCAACGGATATCGCAGTCCTTAGTTCGCAGAGGACGACTAAGGAAATGGTTTAGTTGCGACTGGATAAGCCAGTACCAGCGGCAGCATCCGAAACTTAGTTCTTGAATAAGAGAATAATCTGAGCGATCACGTAGCTTAGATAGAGCGGTAGAAAGCGAGCCTTTTGAATTCAACAAGTCCGCTAAAATTATCGCAGCTGTAGCCCTGCTATTAAGTGATTTTTGCATAAGTTATTCACTGTCGACCATTCGTTCACCGATTTTAAAAATATTTGGCTTAGCATTTTTTATGGACTTTATCGTTTGTGGTGTCTTACCGGGCAATTGCACAATAGTTACGGATAGCTCGTCTGTTCCGCATTGGACAGTAAAATGATTTTTTGTTGACGCAGTAATTTCACCGGGCATTGCGTTCGCAATTCCATGGTTTGTTTGCAATTTGGTTGCTTGAATGATCTGAATTCGGTTATTTTTAAAATAACTGAAGGCTGGCGTTCTCCCGAATCCTGCTCGAATCTGTAGCTCAATGTCTTTTGCTGAATGAGACCAATCGATAGAGGCTTCGCATTTTTTCATTTTTTCTGCATAGGTAGCAAGTGAATGGTTTTGTTCCTTCGCTTGCCGCTGTGCGGTTGGAAGGTCTGAAAGCAGCTCTATCAACGCCGAAGCTCCTGCTAGTGCAATCTTCTCCTCGAGGGACGCTCTCGTATCAATTTTTCTTATGGGAATTTCTGTTTTAAATAATATTTTACCGGTGTCCAAGCCTTCGTCCATTTGCATAAGGGTAACCCCTGTTTCAGCATCGCCTGCAAGAAGCGCTCTTTCAATGGGTGCCGCGCCGCGCCACCTCGGCAACAAGGAAGCATGAACGTTAATGCATCCAAAGGTAGGAATCTCAAGGAAAGCTTTAGGAAGAATTAACCCATACGCTGCGACGATTAAGACATCTGCACTTAAGGCTGTTAGGTCTCGGCAAGCATCACTGGTTTTCAAAGATTCGGGTTGAAAAACATCCAGGTTGTGATTTTTGGCGAGCGTCTTAACTGCGCTCGGTTGGATTTTTTTCCCCCTTCCTGAAGGTCTATCTGGTTGTGTATAAACGCCAACGATATTATGAGATCTCTCGATTAAGGCCTTTAGCTGCGTGGCGGCGAAAGGTGGAGTGCCAGCAAAGGCGAGACGAAGTTTTTGCTTTGGTTTAATCATCAGATCAAAGAGCTTTGTGTTTTTTTTCTAGTTTGCTTCGGATTCGATTTCTTTTTAAACGGCTTATGTAGTCGACCATTAATTTCCCATCTAGGTGATCAATTTCATGTTGAATGCAGACCGCAAGAATGCCATCTGCCTCTAGATCAAAATGCTTTCCATGCTGATCCTGTGAATGAATAACCACTTTTTTAGGTCGTGATATGGTTTCGTAAAATCCTGGAATTGATAGGCACCCTTCGTCGTAATCGAGATTTTGTTGGTCGGAGACAGTGAAAGTTGGGTTAACAAATATTTGTGGTTTATCCCGGTTTTCGGATACATCAATGACTAAAATGCGCTGATGAACATCTATTTGTGTTGCCGCTAGACCAATTCCGCCGGCACTATACATGGTTTCAAGCATGTCTTTAATCAGAGACGAGAGGGAAGAATCAAAATTTATTACTGGTGTCGCGATAGTGCGTAATCGCATATCAGGAAATTCTAGAATGGTACGAAGAGCCATAGATTATCCGGTGGCTAGAGCGCTCAGAAATTTTAATCTTTGTATTATAGCCTATTGATCTATTGTAAACCTCTTTCTCAGTTTTAAAATTATTGTTAGAGCAGTAATCAAAATAGATAATCAGCTCCCATGTTAATGAAAATTAGACTAATATTTGCAATAAGGCGATTTCTATCGAGAGCTTTATTTAAACACGGGTTGTAAATTGATTAATTATCAAAATATTTCTGATGTCTAAAAAATACGAGATAGGTGAGGCTGTGGGGTGTTTGCGCGACGGGGGCGTGATCGCTTATCCAACTGAGGCCGTCTGGGGCCTCGGATGTGACCCTTTTAATCCAGATGCCGTCAATCGGTTGTTGGCTCTCAAGAGGAGATCAAAAAACAAAGGGCTTATCTTAGCTGCTGGGTCTATTTCGCAAGTTGAAGTTTTAATGAGGGCTCTGTCGTATGAACAGCAAGAGCTGGTCGCATCCAGGTGGCCGGGCCCAGTTACTTGGATAATTCCGGATACCTTAAACATTATTCCAAATTGGATAAAGGGCCAGCACTCCAAAGTTGCAGTGAGGGTAAGTAGCCACCCTGTTGTAAAAGATTTGTCGAATGCATTTAGAGGAATGATAGTATCGACTAGTGCGAACTTGAACAATGAACCTGAGATTAAATCTTTCGAGGTTTTAGAGCGTCAGTTTGGCTCTAAACTTGACGGAATTGTTGAGGGAGATCTCGGTTTAGACACAAACACCTCGGAAATTTGGGATGTAGAGACCGGTATTCGTATTCGATAGAAAATGCGGGCTTATGAAACATATTGTGTAGCAAGTATTTAAGAGATTAATTTAATGACTGCTGAGACCAAGAAATTACCAACAGGTAATACAAATACCAGCTTTAAGACCTTCCTGCTTGCTTTGCAGAGTCGAATTTGCTCGGAGTTCGAATCGCTGGATGAAACTTCTAGATTTTGTACCGACAGATGGGACCGCAATCTTGGTGGTAGTGGTTGTAGTCGGGTCATATCGCAAGGTGATGTTTTTGAAAAAGGGGGTGTGAATTTTTCACATGTGTTTGGCAGTGAAATGCCCCCCTCGGCGACGGTGAAACGTCCTGAATTAGCCGGTAGAAGCTTTGAGGCGATGGGAATATCCTTGGTGATGCATCCTAAGAACCCCTTTGTTCCTACCTCGCACGCTAATTTTAGGCTATTCATATCGAAACAGGAGGGAGGCGGGTCTGTTTGGTGGTTTGGCGGGGGCTACGACCTCACTCCGTATTATGGTTTTGAAGATGACTGTATTCATTGGCATGAAACAGCTAAAAAAGTCTGTGATCAATTTAATACTGATTATTATCCTCGTTTTAAAAAAGATTGTGATGAATATTTCTTTATAAAACATCGGCAAGAGCCACGAGGTATTGGCGGGATTTTTTTCGATGATTTTAATGAAGAAGGTTTTGATAACTGTTATTCACTTGTATGCGCATTAGCTGATAGTTACCTTGAAGCATATATCCCGATAGTCAAACGACGCATGAGTGAACCGTTTGAAAAATGCCATCAGGAATTTCAACAATATCGAAGAGGGCGGTACGTAGAGTTTAATCTTGCATACGATCGGGGCACTGTTTTTGGCCTTCAGTCCGGTGTAGGTAGAATAGAGTCGATTTTGATGTCACTTCCGCCTACAGTTCGTTGGGTGTACGACTGGACCCCAGCACCAGGTACCGAAGAATCTCGGCTATACACTGATTTCCTTGTGCCGCGTGATTGGGCTGCAAATTAATGGCTCAGGGAGATTGATTTTGAAAAGCACCCCTCTCTATTGCGTTATCGGTGATCCAATAACACATAGCAGATCACCAGAAATACACAGGTTTTTTGCGGATCAACAGGCAGACTCTATAAAATATGAGTCAAAACGAGTTGATGAAGCAAGTTTTCAAAATTTTGTGAGAAATTTCTTTGAATCCGGTGGCGCTGGTTTGAATATTACTTTGCCTCATAAAGAATCTGCGTATTTACTGTGTGATGAATTATCTGAGCGCGCTGCGTTATCGAGAGCTGTAAACACCTTGTTCATGGATGATCTCGGTCTATTGCACGGAGAAAATACAGATGGGCTTGGATTAGTAAGAGATATTGTTAATAACCATGGAGTTGTAATACGTAATAAGCGCATTCTGATTATCGGTGCTGGCGGTGCAGCGCGGGGTGTTATCCATGACCTGGCCAGCTGTAATCCGGCTTCGGTTTCTATTATCAATCGGACTCATCACAGAGCTGAAGCTTTGGCTAAGTATTTTAATGTAGAAGCGCTTGAGGTAAAGGTTGCATTTGAAAGAAATTTTGATTTGATTATTAATGCCACGGCATCTAGTTTAGTTGGGGAATTGCCGCCTATTTGTTCTGAGATGCTCGCTCCAAATTGCTGTTGTTATGACATGATGTATTCTAAAGAAGATACAAGTTTTGTTAGATGGGCGAGAGAAAATGGGGTTTCGCGCACTATGGATGGGCTTGGCATGTTAGTTGAACAAGCAGCTGAGGCGTTTTTTTTATGGCGGGGTTCCCGCCCGATTACAGCGCCGTTGCTTAAAATTCTGAGATGAATGAAGGGTTATTTCTCAAATCACCGAAAGGTTCTCGTAAAAAGTAACCTTCCGATGCGTCATGATTCTAATGTTCATTCGCTGAGGCGCTGGTGGCTTCATCGTGATGTAAGTCACTGGGCGACAGCGGTTGAAGTGTTGGATCATCGCCGCGGTATTGATAACGCGTTCCTTCCGTATAGTTTCCCTCTATCGCCATAAAACCGATCAGGACAAGTAGTACGATGGGTGGGCCTAATATTGTCCAAACTAGAGCAAGGCGCTCCCAGACCACATGCATAAAAATTGCAACAATGAAACCAGCCTTGAGTGTCATAAAAAGGATTACTAAAAACCAGCGGAGCGCGCCTTCAACATGGAAGTAATCTACGGCATATGAGAACCCGCTCAAAACAAATAGCAATACCCAAATTTTATAGTAGATACCAAGTGGGTGTTGTTGTCCTACGTCAGATGACATGTTTAATTCTCTCTTTAAAGTAAATAGAAGAAGGCAAAAATGAAGACCCAGACCAGGTCCACAAAGTGCCAGTAAAGCCCTGCGATTTCAACGATTTCAAATCCCTTCGCATCGTAATGCCCTTTTCGAATTTTGTTTGCTACGACTAGAAGATAGATAACGCCGCCGGTTACGTGTAAACCGTGAAAGCCTGTAACCATAAAAAAGACTGAGCCGAACTGAGCTGCACCAAAAGGATTGGTCCACGGCCTCACTCCCTCCTGAATTAGCTTTGTCCACTCAAATGCTTGCATGCCGACGAAGGAGGCCCCTAGCAAGGCTGTTACGACCATCAACCAAAAAGTCTTCGTTTTATCCCTACGATACCCAAAGTTAACAGCCAATGCCATTGAGCCTGAGCTTGTAATTAAGATAAAAGTCATTATCGCGATTAACACTAGTGGCACTGACTGCCCAAACAGAGTAAGCGCAAAAATTTCAGTTTGGAGTGGCCAAGGTTCTGTAGTGGTAAGGCGTACGTTTAGGTAACCTGTAAGGAAGCAAGTAAAAATGAATGTATCGGATACCAAAAATATCCACATCATCGCTTTGCCCCAGGGGACATTGTAGGCCTGCTTATCGCTGGCCCAGTCTTCTACTAAGCCGGGTACTCCAGAAGGAGCTCCATCAACTGCCGATTCACTCATCATAAACTTCCTGTGTATGCTTTGAACTTTAAAAAATGCCTCTGCTAAGTATTTGAGAGAACAGCGAATACCGCTATCCACACGATCAAAAGAAAGTGCCAATACACAGTGCACAGCTCGATACTGAGCCTGAGCTCTTCTTGTGCTGCTCCGGATAAAAGCCTTAGCAAGCTTTTGCTCCAAACCCAAAGGCCTCCCAAGATGTGCAATGCATGGAGCCCGGTTAATAAATAGTAAAAGGAGTTTGCCGGATTCGATGTCATGAACAGCCCTTGCGCTTGTAAATTCTGCCAAGTAACCATTTGTGCGGCTATGAATAATATGGCGAAAACTCCGCCTGACGCAAAAGTCGATGTGACACTCTTTTTACCATTTGAAATCAAGGTTTTTGCCCGTTGGAACAAAAAGCTACTGATAACAAGCAAAGCTGTGTTGAACCAGAGTTGGGAGGGCTCTGATACTGGAATCCAATCTGGCAACTCCATGCGGATGACGTAGCTAACTCCGAAAAGCGAGAAGACAATCGAAGCCGCTACCAAAAAGAATACTAGCGCCACCTTTTCTGGTGGCGCTGAAAAGGTGCCCTCCGCTCGCAGCCCGCCGATAATTCCGGTGCGCTCCCAAGGCTTGTCGGTTATTTGTTTAAATAAACCCATAATTTAATTGCTCTTCGATTCCATTTCCACGTCGGCATCAGCCATATTTTGTGGAATAAAATCTTCCTTAGCTCCAGGAACACTGTAATCGTATGCCCAGCGATAAACTGTCGGCAGTTCCTTTCCCCAATTGCCATGAACAGGCGGAGTATCAGGAGTCTGCCACTCCAAGGAAGCTGCCCCCCAAGGATTGCCTTCGGCTTTTTTACCGTTTCGAAGACTCCAAAGAATATTAATGAAGAACAATATTTGAGCTGATCCAACAATAAGCGCTGCGACAGTGATCCCTGCGTTTAAGTCTTGCGCGGATTCAGGAATAAAATCTGTCTGGCCGAGCGCATAGTACCGCCTCGGAACGCCAAGGAAGCCAAGGTAATGCATCGGTAGGTATATCGCGTAAGTCCCAAGGAATGTAATCCAAAAATGGAGTTTAGCTAACCCTTCGTGATACATACGCCCTGACATTTTTGGATACCAGTGGTAGAGGGAAGCGAAGATTACGAGAACGGGGGAAACACCCATTACCATATGAAAGTGGGCTACGACAAAATATGTGTCTGAGAGAGGCAAATCAATAACGACATTACCTAGAAATAAGCCTGTTAGTCCGCCGTGGATGAAGGTAAAGATGAACCCTATGGCAAAATACATTGGCGCATTTAAGCGTATGTCGCCCTCCCAAAGGGTTAGAACCCAGTTGTAGACCTTTAATGCAGTAGGTACTGCGATGATCAAAGTGGTTGTGGCAAAAAAGAAGCCAAAATATGGATTCATTCCGCTGACATACATGTGGTGGGCCCAAACGATGAAACTTAATCCTCCAATTGCGATTATGGCCCAAACCATCATTCGGTAGCCGAAGATATTTTTTCTGGCATGAGTGCTAAGTACGTCAGATACAAGACCGAAGGCTGGAAGAGCTACGATATAAACCTCTGGATGACCAAAAAACCAAAAAAGGTGTTGGAAAAGAACCGGGCTACCGCCGTTGTGATCTAGCGCCGTTCCAGATTCGATGATTGCCGGCATAAAGAAACTTGTGCCCAGAAGCGTGTCAAAGGTCATCATAATCACAGAGACTAGGAGCGCTGGGAATGCAAACAGGCCCAAAACAGTTGCAACAAAAATGCCCCAGACGGTCAATGGCATTCGCATTAGTGTCATTCCCCGAGCACGGTTCTGAAGTATCGTTGTTACATAATTTAGGCCGCCCATAGTGAATGCGACAACGAAGACACCAAGAGATAAGAGCATTAGAAGTATGCCCATGTCATGGCCGGGTGTGCCGGCTAAGGTTGCTTGAGGTGGATACAACGTCCAACCTGCCCCAGTCGGGCCGCCACCAACCAAAAAACTGGCCATTAGAATTAAGACTGAAGCTAGGTAGAACCAAAAGCTCAACATGTTCAGAAAAGGGAATACCATATCTCGAGCGCCGATCATCAACGGGACCATGTAGTTACCAAATCCACCGAGTAGAAGTGCGGTCAGCATGTATACGACCATGATCATCCCGTGCATGGTTACTGACTGGTAATAGGCGTTTGGGTCGATAAGATCAAAGGTTTCAGGGAAGCCAAGTTGCATCCGCATCAACAGCGAGAGCATTAAAGCTGCGATTCCTACTAAAATCGCTGTGCCCCCGTATTGGATAGCAATTACTTTGTGATCCTGACTCCAAACATATTTTGTTACCCAGCTATGCGGGTGATGAAGATCAGCTTCGTTGTCTTGATCAGCCAATGGTACGTAGGCCATTTAAACCTCCTAACTTAAACCGTATAAAAAATTTTAAACGTGACCTATCGTAATGTACTCAGATACGCCGCGACATCTTGAATTTCACTTAAACCAGACATGGCTGTAGCCATAGAAACCATTTGTTCTCCGTATGGATCGGCTGCGTGTAAGCCCCTGATACCAGCTCTGAAATTGCTGATCTGGGTTACGAAATACCAATCGCTCATTCCAGCTAGTTTTGGTGCATCTGTGTACCAAGTTCCGCTGCCGCTATCTAAGTGGCAAGCTGCACAATTTCGGTCGTAAATATCGAAACCGTTTTCAACATCGCCTTCAACAATGGTGGGTGCAGCCGGCATATCGGGGAAAGTGCTGATGTAAGCCGCCATGTTTCGAACAGCATCATCATCAACTAACATATTGGCCATGCCTATCATGGCCGCACCGTTGACATCTCCTTCACCACCGCGAATTCCCTGCTTGAAATGATTTAGCTGGCGCTCAACATACCAATCTTGGAGCCCAGCTAGTTTGGGGCTATTAAGCGCTTGATTACCCTCTCCATTGGCCCCATGGCACGCCGAACAAACTGCATACGATGCTTGACCTGCTGCTATGTCAGGTTCTGCGGATTGCTGGGTCTGAGCGAATGTGGGTTGAGATGCAATCCAAGTGTTGAAATCTTCTTGGGTATCAATAACAATCGCGCCGCGCATTATAAAATGACCGATGCCGCATAGCTCTTCGCAAAGAATGTCGTAACGACCAGTTACCTCAGGCTCAAACCATAGATAGGAAGTCAATCCAGGAACAAGGTCCATTTTAACTCTAAGCTGCGCGATAGTGTAGTTGTGCAAGACGTCGTTTGACCTAAGAAGGGCCTTGACAGGCTTTCCAACGGGCAAGTGCATATCCGGGGCATTGACGATGATGTCGTCTTGGCCGTTCGGATCCTCAGGGTTGATTCCAAATGGGTTTTCTTCGTTTACAAACTCGGTATCGGCTGTTCCTAATTTACCGTCCGCGCCCGGGTACCGGAAATTCCATTGCCATTGTTGGCCTAATACTTCAAATTCAGTCGCGTCTTCCGGCGGCTGAACAAAATCCGCCCACACAAACAAGCCGGGCGCGAGCATCAAAACAACCCCAACGGTTGTAATCGCTGACAGCCAACCTTCGAGCTTATGATTTTCTGGCTCATAAGCTGCTTTCTGCCCTGACCGATGGCGGAATTTGTATACGCAATATGCCATGAAGGCGTTGATGACAACGAATACGGTGCCCGTTACCCAAAATGTAATTAGGATCGTGGTATCAATGGACTGCCAGTTTGAGATTATGTCGGTAAACCACCACGGGCTTGCGAAGTGAAAAATCACAGATCCTATAACCAGCGCAAAGATGACAACTGCTAGAGCCATAACCTAACCTTTTCCTTTTGAATGAAACAAAAAATTCACAATAATGGCAACGTGTTGCCTTTTTATGCTGAGTCGAATTTCTCGACTCACTTGAAAGCGTCATACTGCTTTTTTGTATTGTTTTTTTTCAGTAGTTTGAGAATTTCCAAATCCAAACCGCGTTGCATTCGACGCGCAAGAATTTCTAAATTCTCTCAACTAATTAGGTTTAAGAACCTCGTTTTAAACCAATTAATTTTTTCGAATGCAATGCTATAGAAGAATATATGTAATCGCAAGCTAATAGGCCGCAATTACGGGAAAACTGTCGAAAAATCAGTCGTTTTTGACAGCTTTTTGTCAGACCAGAATCGAAGAAGAGGTCGTACTGGCTCGTCTAGCCTTTTAAGCAAATCTAGTTGAGTCAAATCGGCGTTTATCTTGAGTTAAAATAGTAAACATGGTTGAATGCCGCGCACTAATCTCACGCTTAACAGAGGAAAAATGGCATCACCTCTGACTTCGGCGTTCAATTGTCCTTTAGTTTAAATTTAAGAGAGTTGTCACAGTGGCCGAGCTCATTTCTCAAAAACCCGCGACGTGGCGAGATTATTACGACATTTGCAAGCCTCGAGTTGTTTTCTTGATGCTTTTGACGTCGATCGTAGGCATGTTTTTGGCTGTACCCGGCATGGTCCCAATCGATATTCTCTTCTTTGGAAACCTTGGGATTGCCCTGGTGGCGTCATCTGGGGCAGCTGTAAATCATTTAATTGATCACAAAATTGATATTCAGATGTCGCGGACCCACGATCGACCCGTCGCTCAAGGACGAGTGAGTCAGATGCGGGCGGGTTTATTTGCGCTGAGCATTGGAACTGCCGGTATGGCAACGCTAATGATTTGGGTTAATGCATTGAGTGCTTGGCTAACACTTGGTTCGTTCATAGGGTATGCGTTTATTTACACGGGATATCTCAAGCATGCGACTCCCCAGAATATTGTGATTGGTGGCCTCGCTGGCGCGATGCCCCCTATGTTGGGTTGGTCTGCTGTAACCAACAGTATTGATCCGAACGCGCTAATTTTAGTGCTTATAATCTTCGCTTGGACACCGCCTCACTTTTGGGCGCTCGCAATTCATAGGAAGGACGAATATGCGAAATCAGGCATTCCAATGTTACCGGTTACTCATGGAGTCAGGGTTACAAAACTTCATATCTTGGCTTATACCCTAGGTTTAGTTCTCGTTACGGTTCTACCTTACTACACAGGTATGAGCGGCCCTTTCTACTTAATATCGGCCTTGATTTTTGGTGTGAGATTCATATTTTGGTCAGCAAAGCTTTTATTCCGACCGACCGAAACGACTGCGATGGACACCTTTCGCTTCTCTATTGTTTACCTTGCTGCAATATTCGTTGCCTTAATGATTGACCATTATATATTTTAAATTTTGGGGGAAAAGTGAGCGTAACCCGGACTCTTATTGTAATTTCCGCTTTGTTCCTCA
>Ga0228615_1000046_pt1 | contig 67969 bp, 55 predicted proteins | sample 16DmetaG_FD_190530 | JGI IMG/M metagenome (GOLD analysis project Ga0228615, IMG submission 190530) | Seawater microbial communities from Monterey Bay, California, United States - 16D | ecosystem: Environmental > Aquatic > Marine > Coastal | place: USA: California | collected 2016-10-17
CATTGCGGCAAACTCATAATTCTCTGAAAGCGTCCCAAATGTCATTAATGAGGCAAGAAGAACAGAGAGTGGCAATACTAAAGGGATTAATTTAGGTGAGTAGTAAATTAAAAACTTTGCAATGATTAATATATCCAATCCTTTTCCGGCAAGCTCATCAATAAATAACCAGAAGGTCTGAATTACAAAAATGAACATACAGATTGTAAAGACACTTATCAATCGGGTTAAATAGCTTTTTAATATGTATCTATCTATAATTTTCACTTATCAGTCATTTATATAATAATCTGGATATTTACTAACATCAAAATCAAAAAAATCAGGCCTTAAAGTCATATTGGTTTTTAAATTTTTTAATGTAAGAGTGGTTCGAGTTTGAGATGTAGTGATTTCAATTAAACGGTAAATAGTTTTTGTTTTTAAGTCAATCCCTAATAACAAATATTTTAAATCCTTATTTTCTTCAATTGGAATTAATTTAATAAACTGAATAATTCGATTTTTTACATTTTGCTTAATGTCCCATTGGAATGCGTAACCCTCTCTGTAAAAAACAAGAAGTTTAGAGGGGTTTATGCCAAAATCGTTATCATCTTCTAAACTACTGATAGTAATTTCTTCATTCTCTGGTATTATTGTATATGTTTTTTCACCATCAAAAAGTTGTTCATTTCCTAAAAAATTTAGTTTATAAAAATCTCCACTAATAGTTGCAGACCCCTTAGTTTCTTGACGGATATTTTCCTGACGATTTTCTAAGACATATGTAAAATCAAAGGTTAGATTTTGAAATCCTGAGATTGTTTTTGATACTTCATCTAAGAGTTTTTTTGCAGCCTCAGGAGTTTGTGCTTGAATGCATAAACTTAAAAAAAGAAAGAAGTTTGATATAAAAAAAATCTTCATAGTTTATTTACAAATATTTTATATTTTATCATCGTTTATAAGACGGTCTAAAGAGGCTAAATCTGATATAAGTACTTGCCTTGCTTTACTACCTTCAAAAGGTCCGACAACACCTGCAGCCTCCATTTGATCAATGATTCTTCCAGCACGATTATAGCCTAATTTTAATTTACGTTGCAACAATGATGCTGAGCCTTGTTGAGCAGTTACAATAACCTCAGCTGCTTCTCTAAAAAGAGCATCTCTATCACTGGCATCAATATCCAAATTAGATGTATTTTCTTCACTAATGTATTCTGGTAGTAAATGTGCATCAGCATATCCGCGTTGTGCTCCTACGTAAGAAGCTAATCGCTCTACTTCTGGTGTATCTACAAAAGCACATTGTATTCGCGTTAGTTCATTTCCTTGAGTGAAAAGCATATCTCCCCTTCCGATTAATTGATCTGCACCACCACTGTCTAAAATAGTTCTAGAATCAATTTTTGATGTTACCCTAAAGGCAACACGCGCAGGAAAGTTTGCTTTTATAATACCAGTAATAACATTGACTGAAGGACGTTGAGTTGCTATAATCAAATGAATTCCTATTGCACGTGCTAATTGAGCTAAACGTGCAATAGGTGTCTCTACTTCTTTACCAGCAGTCATAATCAAATCTGCAAACTCATCTACAACAAGAATAATATAAGGTAAGAAACTATGCCCATCTTTAGGATTTAGCTTTCGCTCTTTAAATTTCTTATTATATTCCTTAAGGTTACGACACATACCATTTTTAAGGAGTTCGTAACGGTTATCCATTTCGATACAGAGAGAGTTTAAGGTGTTGATTACCTTAGTATTGTCTGTTATGATAGCCTCTTCGGTATCTGGGAGTTTTGCAAGATAGTGGCGTTCTATTTTGCTATATATATTTAGCTCTACTTTTTTAGGATCTACTAAAACAAATTTAACTTCTGCTGGGTGTTTTTTATAAATCAAAGATGTTAACACAGCATTAAGACCAACAGACTTTCCTTGTCCAGTAGCTCCTGCCATTAGAAGATGTGGCATTTTAGCTAAATCCACAACAAATGTTTCGTTACTAATTGTTTTTCCCATAGCTATGGGAAGCTCCATCTCAGCGTTTTGAAATTTAGCAGAAGAAATTACAGATCGCATTGATACAATGCTTGGCTTTTGATTGGGAACTTCAATCCCAATTGTTCCTTTACCAGGAATAGGTGCAATAATTCGAATTCCCAATGCTGCAAGAGATAGGGCAATATCATCTTCTAAATTTTTAATTTTAGAAATTCTAATTCCTGCATCTGGAACAATTTCATAAAGAGTGACAGTTGGACCAATTGTTGCTTTAATATTAGAAATCCCAATTTTATAGTTATTTAGAGTTTCTACAATTTTATTTTTATTAGCCTCAAGTTCTTCCTGGTTAATTGTTATTCCTGTATCACCATAGTCTTTTAATAATTCAATATTAGGCATCTTGAAGTTACTCAACTCTAGAGTAGGGTCAAAGAAACCTTGCTTTTCAACTAAGCTATTTGCTAGTTTTTCATCAACCAATTCTTCTTCTAAAGTCTCAACTTCCATGATCAATTCGTCTGTCTTTAAAATTGGTTCTTTAATTGGAGTTTTATTTTTTGATTTAGTCGAATCAAAATCAATTTCTATTTCATCTTTTGAGTCTTCATCTAGAGAGACAGGATCAATTAAAGTTTCGTCATTTGTAATTTTATTTTCAACTTCTTTATTCTTAGATCCTATCCACCATTGTTTCATTTTTTCTGGAGTCCATTCAAGTTCTATTACAATAAAACATAAAAAGAAAAAAGCTAGACTTGTTAATACTCCTACACTTCCAATATAGCTTATCATAAAGACATTGATTTCAAAACCAACTATACCAGATAAAAGTATTTCAGAAGGGAAAAAATATCCTAGTGTTATACAAAGCCAAATTAAATGAGAAATTCCCCAAGCCCAAGATGAAATTAAATGATTTGTTTTGCTGTTAAAAAACAATTTATAACCAGTAAGACCCAATAGATATGGAAAAAATACAGCAGCTAAACCAACGCCTTGATATATAAAATAGTGACTTAAAATAGCACCGACTTTATTCAAAAGATTTTTAGTAACCACTGTTTTGTCTGTAAATGAACCAATTGTACTGAAATCAGATTTCCAATTAATTAGATAAGATCCAAAAGCAATACTCAAAAGAAGTGCAACTAACATCAACCCCCCCCCAAATAATACTTGCCTTTGACGGATGAGTTTAGAATTTGATTGGTTGATTTTCTGCTTTTTAGCCATTCAATTGTGTTCTAAAACAAAAATACGAATTCAATTGTAAAGTGATGGAATTTATATGACTTTGCGCTTACGAGTTTTTGAAAGAAAAGTTAATTGAAGTCAAAACTTAATTTAATTATGTAAAAGGGTTTAAAAATAAAAACCCGATTAAATCGGGTTTTTATAATATAATTTAAACAGTCTAATCCAAATCAAAACGATCTGCATTCATTATTTTACACCAAACTTGAATAAAATCATTAATGAATTTTTCATTATTGTCATCTTGGGCATATACCTCTGCTATCGCACGAAGTTCAGAATTTGATCCAAAAACAAGATCTGTACGAGATGCTGTTCTAGTCTCTTCTCCAGTATTTCGATCTTTTGAAACATAACTGTTGTAATCTGTAGTTTTCCATTCATCATCCATAGATAAAAGTTTTTTAAACCATTGATTGTTAAGCTCACCGTTTGTCCAGACTCCTTCTCCTGTATGTGAAACTCCCATAGAACGCATTCCTCCTACGAGTAGTGTCATTTCAGTTGGAGTAAGTCCTAATAGTTGTGATTTATCTAATAAGATTTCTTCTGGACTTACCGCGAATTCTTTTTCAGAATAGTTTCTGAAGCCGCAAGCTTTAGGTTTTAGCAAGTCAAATGAATCTACGTCTGTATTTTCTTGATTTGCATCTCCTCGTCCAGTTGTGACATTAACTTTATGACCACTTGCTTTTTCAATTCCAACAGCACCTGCAACCACAATAACATCAGCAATACTAGTGTTTTGATCTTTTGCTATTTTTTCATAAATAGATAAGACTTTTTCGAGTTCTTTTGGTTTATTTACTTCCCAATTTTTTTGAGGTTCCAAACGAATCCTAGCTCCGTTTGCTCCACCACGATTATCTGAGTTACGGTATGTACTTGCACTTGCCCATGCAGTATTAACCATTTCTCTTACACTAAGTCCTGATTTTGAAATTGTTTCGCGTAGACTATGTTCTTCAGAAGAAGTTAAAATTTTACCAGCTGGCGTAGGGTCTTGCCAAATGTATTCAACATTTTTAAAATCCCCAGTAACATAATTTGTTTTTGGTCCCATATCCCGGTGAAGCAACTTAAACCAAGCACGAGCAAAAGTTTCCCCAAACTCTTCTGGATTTTCTAAAAATCTATTACATATCTTTCGATATTTAAGATCTACCTTTAAAGACATATCTGCTGTAGTCATCATTGGAAGTACTTTTTGACCACTACCATCGACCTGTGGAACCATATCTTTTTCATCACAGTTAATAGGATGCCATTGCCAAGCGCCTGCAGGACTTTTCTTACATTCCCACTCATATTTAAACAAAAGTTCCAAATAACCCATGTCCCATTGAATAGGGTTGGTAGTCCAAGGACCTTCAATACCACTAGTAATTGTATCAACACCTACCCCAGAAGCATGTCTATTTTTCCACCCGAGGCCCATTTCTTCAATTGATGCTCCTTCAGGTTCAACTCCAACTAGAGCATCATCACCAGCACCATGAGCTTTTCCAAAGGTGTGTCCTCCAGCTGTTAATGCAACGGTTTCTTCATCGTTCATAGCCATTCTTTTAAATGTTTCACGAACGTCTTGGGCTGATAAAGCAGGGTCAGGATTTCCGTTAGGACCCTCTGGGTTGACATATATCAATCCCATTTGAACAGCTGCAAGAGGGTTTTCGAGAGATTGACGGGTATCACCATAACGATTATCTCCTAACCATTCATCTTCAGATCCCCAATAAATATCTTTTTCAGGTTGCCAAATATCTTCTCTACCCATAACAGTACCGTGATTAGGCCCCCCCATATCTTCAATAGCAACATTTCCAACAAGAACAAGTAAATCTGCCCAAGAAATTTTATTTCCATATTTTTCTTTTATAGGCCATAATAAACGTCTTGCTTTATCTAGGTTCCCATTATCAGGCCATGAATTCAGAGGAGCAAAACGTTGGGCGCCAGTTGCAGCTCCCCCACGTCCGTCTCCTGTTCTATAAGTTCCAGCAGCATGCCATGTCATTCGGATAAAGAAAGGGCCATAGTGTCCATAGTCAGCTGGCCACCAATCTTTAGAATCTTTTAACATGATTTTTATATCATTTTTAACAGCTTTTAAATCTAACTGCTTGACATCATCTTTATAATTAATTTCAGCAATAGGATTACTTCTGTTACTGTGTTGTCGTAAGATATCGAGATTTAAGTGATTAGGCCACCAATCCTTATTTTGGGTTCCTAGATTTGGTGTAGTTGTTGAACCGTGAAACGGACATTTACTTTCGCTCATAATTAAAAATTTATTTTTATCTAAAGTATGAAACCTTGATTAGGTTTTAAAAAATTGAGTTTGGAATTATTGATGTATTTATAAGTTTTTCTTATTGAAAAGAATAAGATTAAAAACCATTTATAATAAGTTTTATTTTTTTGCAATTTTAAGACTAAATGCAGCATAAAGAAGAGTCATAAAAGGACTAAGCCAGTTAAATATTGCAAATACGAAGTATTCTCCCACACCTACACCTAAAACACCTGACTGATAGGCACCGCAAGTATTCCAAGGAATTAGAACAGAAGTAACAGTTCCTGAATCTTCTAATGTCCGACTTAGGTTTTCTGGTGCTAATCCACGATCATCATAAGCTTTAGCAAACATTTTCCCTGGAATTACTATTGATAAATATTGATCTGATGCAGTAAGGTTGATAGTTAAACAAGAGGCTACGGTACTTGTAAATAGTTGAAAAGTATTTTGAGCCCAATTTAACAAAGCACTGCTTATTCTACTTAACGCGCCTATTGCGTCCATAATTCCCCCAAAAACCATTGCACAAATGATAAGCCAAATAGTCCCTAGCATTCCCTCCATTCCTCCTGAGGTAAATAAATCGTTAAGAAGAAGATTGGATGTTGTTATTTCAGTGGAAACAGAGATTGCATCCATGATAGCTCTATAAGCTACTTCTATAGAAATAGATTTAGACCCACTAATTTCAAGAAGTATTCCAGGTTGAAAAATTAAAGCAAATAGACCACCCAATAAGGTTCCAACTAATAGGGCAACAACTGGAGGAGTTTTCTTTATAATTAATGCTATAACAGCTGCAGGGACAAGAAAAAGCCAAAAATTAATAGTAAATTTTTCTTTGATTGCTATCATCAAGCTTTCAATGTCTGCTGTTCCAGTTGTTTCTTGAATTAAGCTTAAAACAGAAAATACAATTAGGGTAATAATTATACTTGGTATAGTTGTGTAAGTCATATAGCGTATGTGACTAAATAATTCACCTCCAGCCATTGCAGGTGCAAGATTAGTTGTATCAGATAAAGGGGAGAGTTTATCTCCAAAGTAAGCACCTGAAATTACTGCCCCAGCTACCATTCCAGATGGTATTTGTAATACAGTTCCAATACCAATAAGAGCAATACCTACAGTTGCAGAGGTTGTCCAGCTACTTCCTGTAACAAGTGAAATAATAGCACATATAATAATACAAGCAGGTAAAAAGATATCTGGATGTAAAATTTGAAGGCCATAGTAAATCATTGCAGGAATTATTCCGCTAATTAACCATGTTCCAGCAAGTGCACCAACAAAAAGAAGAATTAGTAAAGCTCCAGTAACTGATTGCAAGTTTTCAGCGACCTTTTGGATCATTACATCATAGGAAACTTTCTTGTAGAAACCTATTATTGCTGCAATAGCTCCACCAATTAAAAGAATAAACTGGTTAGAACCTCCAAGTGCTTCATCTCCATAAATAAAAACATTATATGATAAAAGAATTACCAAGATGATTATAGGAAATAATGCAGTTATTAAGGAAAGATTATTTTTTTTCAAATGCGTTTTCTGTAATTGCAAGTTTAATCATTTTAAACGTAATCTTTTCTCTTCAATGCATGTAAAATATTGATTTTAAAATTAAAATGAAATTTTTTAAAAAAATCCATTCTGAAGCATTATGGTGAGCCAATAAACATTCGTATTTTTGAATATAAATAGAATTTAATTATGAGTGTTTTTGATGTTGCCATTATTGGTTCGGGCCCTGGAGGATATGTTGCTGCAATTCGTTGTGCCCAGTTGGGTATGAAAACAGCTTTGATAGAAAAGTATAATACATTGGGTGGAACTTGTCTTAATGTAGGATGCATTCCTTCAAAATCACTTTTAGATTCCTCTCACCATTACGAAGATGCAACCAAGCATTTTTCAGAACATGGAATTGAAATTCAAGGGAAAATTAAAGTGAATTTTAAACAAATGATAGATCGAAAAGCTTCAGTGGTGGATCAAACTACTAAAGGAATTGATTATTTGATGAAAAAAAATAAAATAGAAGTATTTAATGGGACTGGTAGCTTTGTTGATGGTAATCATATTCAAATAGAAGGAAAGACTAAACAAATTATTGAATCCAAAAAAATTATTATAGCTACTGGGTCTAAGCCAGGAAATTTACCATTTATAAAAATTGATAAAGAAAGAGTAATTACTTCTACAGAAGCTTTAAAGCTTAAAGAGATTCCAAAGCATTTGATTGTTATAGGAGGTGGAGTGATTGGATTGGAACTTGGACAAGTATATAGTCGTTTAGGTTCTGAAGTGTCTGTTATTGAATATGCAGATAGAATTACTTCTGTAATGGACTCTGGTCTTTCTAGGGAATTGATGAAAGTATTGAAAAAGCAAGGAATTAAGTTTTACCTTTCACATGGAGTTAATAAAGTAAGTAGAAAAGGTAAAGAAGTTAATGTTACAGCCCTTGATAAAAAAGGAGAGGAAATAATATTTAAAGGAGATTATTGTTTAGTTTCAGTTGGAAGACGTCCCAACACAGCTGGATTAAATGCCGAATCAGCAGGAGTAAAAATCAATAAACTTGGACAAGTAGAAGTTAACGACCAGTTGCAAACCACTAGTTCAAATATTTATGCTATCGGTGATGTAATTAGGGGTGCTATGCTAGCTCATAAGGCTGAAGAGGAAGGAGTTATGGTTTCAGAATTTATTGCAGGTCAAAAGCCTCATATTAATTATAATTTAATCCCAAATGTAATTTACACTTGGCCTGAAGTAGCTTCAGTAGGTAAAACCGAAGAACAATTAAATGAAGCTGGAATTTCTTTCAAATCAGGTCAATTTCCAATGCGAGCACTAGGGCGTGCTCGTGCAAGCATGGATACTGAAGGTTTTGTTAAAATTTTAGCAGATAAAAATACTGATGAAGTGATAGGTGTTCATATGATTGGGGCTCGTGCTGCAGATTTGATAGCTGAAGCAGTTACAGCTATGGAATTTAGAGCTTCGGCAGAGGATATTGCTCGCATGAGTCATTCTCATCCTACGTATGCAGAAGCTATAAAAGAAGCTGCGCTGGCAGCGACTGAAAATCGACCTTTACATATTTAGTTTAAATAGGTTTTAAGAAAATAGTGTATTCATTTTCTTCCTTATACTTTCTAATCCTAAATTACCAATACTTCCAATGTGAGTATGTTTTAAATTTCGGTTAGGATTAAAATCATTTTTTTCAATAGCATGACCTAATTCACGATATGCGTCTCTAAACGGTTTTCCAGCTAGTACTTCTTGATTAAGAGTATCAACACTAAAGATGTAATCGTATTTTTCTTGATCAGTGATATTTTTTTTCACTTTAATTTGTGGTAAACTAAATATCAGGATCTCCAAACATGATTTTATTTCGTTAACAGCATCAATAATCGGTCCTTTAACTAATTGAAATTCTCTGTGATAACCACTTGGAAGATTAGCTGTTAATAAAGCTATTTGATTAGGTAATGCCACTATCATATTACACTTTCCTCGAACTAATTCAAATAAATCAGGATTTTTTTTGTGAGGCATAATACTAGAGCCAGTTGTTAGTTCATCGGGAAAAGAAAGAAAATTAAAATCTTGACCCATATACAAACAAATATCCATACATAATTTTGCCAGTGTACTTCCAATAGCAGATAACGCAGTAGCAGTACTTTTTTCAAGTTTCCCTCTGGCCATCTGAGCTGCCACTGAATTTACTTTTAACTCTGTAAAGTCTAAAGATTCAGTAGTAAATTTTCGATCAATAGGAAAGGCACTTCCGAATCCAGCGGCACTTCCCAAGGGATTTTGATCAGCAATCTTATAAGCACTTTGCCATAAGTAAAGATCATCAATTAAGCTTTCAGCATATGCAGAAAACCACAATCCAAAAGAGGAAGGCATAGCTAATTGCATATGTGTATATCCAGGTATCAAATTATTTTTGTGTTCTTTTGCTAAAGAAAGTAAAAGCTCAAAAAGTTTTCTCACTAGCTTTTTGATTTCAGTTAATTCATGTTTTAAATAAAGATGCATCGCAACCAAAACCTGATCGTTTCTAGAACGAGCTGTATGAATTTTTTTACCTAAGTCTCCTAAATCTTCAATTAATAAATCCTCAATTTTAGAATGAATATCTTCAAATTTATCTTCTATTGTGAATTTATCATCTGATGCATGTTTTTGAATTTTTTTTAAAGCCTTAGTGAGTTTTTCTCCTTCTTGTGAGTTAATTACACCAATTTTAGCTAACATTTTTGCGTGTGCAATTGATGCTTGACAATCATACTGAGCAAGTACTAAGTCATATTCACGATCTTTTCCAACGGTAAATTGATCTACTTTTTTATGAGCGGTTTTACCTTTTTGCCAAAGTTTCATATTATATGATTTTTTTTAATAAATTAATATACAAAGCAATACCTTCTTCTATCTCTTTGACAAAAATAAATTCATCAGCTGTATGAGATCTTGTAGAGTCGCCTGGTCCTAATTTAAGGGATGGACAACTTAGTTTTGCTTGATCTGATAAGGTTGGAGAACCGTATGTACTTCTACCTAATTCAACTCCTGCTTTAACTAAAGGATGCTCTAATGAAATAGAAGAAGAATTTAGATTTAATGACCTTGGAAATAAAGCCAAAGGTGAATCTTGCTGTAATAAAGTTACAATCTCTTTATTACTGTAACAATCATTTACTCTTACATCGACCACTAAATTAAGACTTGCTGGAACTACATTGTGTTGCTTCCCTGCGATTACTTGGGTAACAGTTAATTTAACTGGACCTAAAGTCTCTGATTCTTTTTCAAAAGAAAAGTTTTCAAGCCAACTAATTACTTTAGGAAGTTTTGAGATTGGATTGTCTTCATTTGGGTGAGCAGCATGACTAGCAGTACCTTCTACTTTTCCATCAAATACAATTAATCCTTTCTCTGCAATAGCCAATTGCATAAGAGTGGGTTCACCAACAATAGCAACATCAATTTTAGGTAGGGATGGCAAAAGACTGTTTAGACCCAAATCACCGGAACTTTCTTCTTCAGCTGTAGCAGCTATGATTAGATTATATTTTGGATTAGGATGATCGAAGTAATGAGTAAATAATGCAATTAGTGAGACTAAAGCTCCACCTGCGTCATTACTTCCTAAACCATATAATTTTCCATCTTCTATTTGTGGGTGAAATGGATCTCTAGTGTAAGCAGAGTTTGGGTTCACTGTATCGTGATGAGAATTTAAAAGAAGAGTTGGCTTATTTTTATTAAAAAATTTATTAAACGCATAAACATTGTGATCTTGCTTTTTAAAGGGGATATTATGATAACTAAACCACTGTCCAATTCTCTCAGCAGTTTTATCTTCTTCACTTGAAAAAGATTTTATGGAAATTAGATCTTGCAATAATTTGATTGCTTTTTGGCTTAATTTTTTCATCTTAAAGTAATTGAGGTATATGGAATGTCTTGATTTATCATATTTGTGTTACCGATAGCTACTTCATTTACACCTCCTTCAATTGCCTCAATAGCATTATGTAATTTTGGCATCATTCCCTCAGAAATTATATTATTTAATAATAAGTTTTGGTAAGATTTTTTAGTTATTTTTCTAATCAAAGAAGATGAATCTTTGATATCTTTCATTACTCCTGGTAACTCAAAACAATAACTAATTTTAACATCAAATTCTTTAGCTAAAGCTTTTCCAATCTCAGCTGAAATTGTGTCAGCATTGGTATTAAAAAGTTGTCCATTTCCGTCATGGGTAATTGCACAACATACTGGAATGATATTTTGTTCCAAAATTTGATTAAACCACTCGTCATTAACCTTAGTAATATTACCCACAAAACCATAATCAATAGATTTTATTGGCCGTTTTTCTGCTTCTATAGCATTAGCATCAGCTCCAGATAAACCTAATGCATTACATCCAAACCCTTGGAGATAAGCAACAAGAGTTTTATTAATTTGACCTGCATAAACAGCTGTGATTAGCTCTAAAGTTTTTTTATTTGTAACTCTTCGACCATCTTTGATTTGAAAGGGTATCCCAAGTTTTTTGGCCCAAGAGGTTGCTCTTTTTCCACCACCGTGAACTAAAATTTTAGGTCCTTTTAAGCCAGTAAAGTTATTTAAAAATGGAAGAAGTTTATTTTTATCTTCAATTATAGTACCACCTATTTTGACAATATTGAGTTTAGGCATGATCGAGTAGGATTTTTAAGACAGCCTGAGCAGCAAAAGTACGATTATTAGCTTGTTCAATTACTAGGGAATTTGAATCATCAAGCACACCATCAGAAGCTACAATGTTTCGACGAATAGGAAGGCAATGCATAAACTTGGCATTTTTGGTTAAGCTCATTTTTTCTTTTGTAATCATCCATTCGTTATCTGTTCTTAATGTTTGTCCGTATCGTTCATAGGAACACCAATTTTTAGCATAAACAAAGTCAGCATTTTGTAAAGCTTCAGATTGATTATGTATAACTGGAATGTTTTTTGTTATTCTTTTATCCAAATCATAACCTTCTGGGTTAGAAATAAAATAATCCGCTTCTTGAAATGACATCATCTTTGAAAACGAATTAGCTACTGCATGGGGTAAAGCTTTGGGGTGGGGTGCCCAAGTTAGTACAACTTTTGGGCGATACTTTGTTTTATGTTCTTTTAGTGTTAACGCATCAGCCAAAGCCTGTAAAGGGTGACCAGTGGCACTTTCCATATTTATGACTGGGATTTTAGCATATTTAGCAAACCTTTTTAAAACAATTTCAGCCTCATCATTTTCCTTATTCACTAGTGAAGCAAAAGCTCTAATTGCAACCATATCACAGTACTGAGAAACTACAGCAGCAGCCTCTTTTATATGCTCAGAGCGAATTCCTCGCATTTGGGTACCATCTTCAAACTCTAGCGCCCATGCTTCATTAGAAAAATTCATAACAATAGTCGAAAAACCAAGTAGTTGAGCTGCTTTTTGTGTACTTAATCTTGTTCGTAGACTTGGATTAAAAAACAATAAGCCCAAGGTTTTTCGTTTTCCCAAAGCTTCCTGAGAATAAGGGTTTTCCTTCAGTGATTTCGCAAGATCTACAGTCTTATGAAAGTTTGGTAAGTCATTTAAAGTGATGAAATGTTTCATACGTTTATAGCTTTAAGAGCTTTCTCTAATCTTTTAAAGAATATATCAAAATGTTTTTTTTGTAAAGTTAACGGTGGAAGAATTCGTAATAAATTTTTATTACTACTTCCGCCCGTAAAAATCTGTTGTTGGTAAATCAATTCTTTTCGTAAATCACTTACCTCAAAATCGAATTCAAGACCTAACATTAATCCACGGCCTTTAATTTTTTTTACACTAGGAATTTTTTTTGCTTGATCTATAAAATATTTACCTAATTCTTCAGCATTCTTTTGAAGGCCTTCTTCTTTTAAAACATCTAGAACTGCTAAAGATGCTGAGCAAGCAAGATGATTTCCTCCAAATGTAGTTCCTAGCATACCATACTTGGCCTCAATTGATGGGTGGACTAAGATTCCTCCAATTGGAAATCCATTTCCCATCCCTTTAGCAATAGTAACAATATGTGGTTCGATATTGTATTTTTGATAAGCAAAAAAAGTTCCTGTCCTGCTAAAACCTGCTTGAACTTCGTCAGCAATTAAGCATGTATTGTATGAATTACATAATCGATCCATAGCGTAGATAAATTCTTCTGAAGGTTCGTCTAAACCACCCACTCCTTGGATGGCTTCGAATATTACTGCGCAGACGTCTCCTTTTTTGAGTTCTATTTCTAAAGCGTTTTCATCATCAAAGGGTAAGAATGTAACTTCTTGTTGTTGATTTAAAGGAGCATTAATAGCTACATTGTCTGTTGCTGCAACTGCAGCTGAAGTTCGACCGTGAAAAGCATTATGAAAAGCAATTATACGCTTTTTACCTGTTGTAAAAGAAGCTAGTTTTAAACCATTTTCATTAGCTTCAGCCCCTGAACTACATAAAAATAATTGGTAGTCATGACAGTAAGATTGTTCACCAATAGCATTAGCTAATTCTTGTTGAATAGGATTTTTTATTGCATTTGAATAAAAACCAATTTCATTTAATTGCTCAGTCAAGCTTTTTACATAATGATCATGTCCGTGGCCAATTGATATTACAGCATGACCACCATATAAATCCAGGTACTCAGTTCCCTTACTATCGTAAACATAAACATCTTTAGCTCGAGTAGGTGTAACATCATAAAGTGGGTAAACATCAAAAAGTTTCATTATTGTTTCGAGATTTCGTTTATTTTATTGAATGAGGCTACTAATCCTTTTATTAAAGAAGAGCTCAGCCCCCGGTGTTCCATTTCATTTAATCCTGTAATAGTACATCCTCTTGGAGTAGTTACTTTATCAATTTCTTGCTCAGGGTGTGTGTCAGTTTCTATCAAAAGACTTGCTGCACCAAGAGCGGTTTGCATTGACATCCTCATTGCTTCATCAGCATCAAAACCTAATTGAACACCTCCTTGAGTTGTTGCACGAATCAAACGCATCCAGAATGCAATCCCACTAGCACAGATAACAGTGGCAGCTTGCATGTGTTCTTCTGCAATCTTAATAGAGGTGCCAAGACCGTTGAAAATTGCCGTTGCAATATCTATTCGTTTCACACCTGACTTGTTACTGCAGAGGCATGTCATTGATTTTCCAACTGAAATAGCTGTGTTTGGCATTGATCGAATAATAGGAATCTCGGTTCCAAGAATTGCTTCAATACGTTCAATTTTAAAACCTGTTATTGTTGAAATAACGACATGGTTTTCACCTAATAGATCTTTTACATTATTAAGTATATTTTCCATGTGACTGGGTTGAACAGCAAAAATTAAAATATCAGAGTTTCGGACTGCCTCTATATTGTCCGAGGAAACCTTCACTTGATTTGATTTATTCCAATCCTTCAATGAATCTGGATTTCTTTTAGTTAAATATAAAGTTGTAATACTATTGTTTATTAAAAGGCCTTTTGCGATACTGAGACCTAAATTTCCAGTTCCTATAATAGCTATTTTCATTGTATTTAAAATATAGATGTTTTTAATTGAAGGCCTAGTTTTTCTTCCCAGCCTATCATTAGGTTTAAGTTTTGTATTGCTTGCCCAGATGCACCTTTAATTAGATTGTCTATTATAGAGGTTATTAATAGCTGATCTTTATGTTTGTGTAAATGCAAAAAGCATTGATTTGAATTAATGACCAATTTTAGGTGTACTTCGTTTTTGGAAACCTGAGTAAAGGGTTCCTCTTTATAAAAATCTTCATATAACTTTAATGCATCTTTTAAATTCCCATCAAAAAGAGTGTAGGCTGAAACAAAAATACCTCTGGTAAAGTCCCCGCGTTGAGGCAAGAAAAGAACATCAGTATCTTTTCCCTGTATTTTGTTTAAAGTCTCTTTAATTTCTCCTAAGTGTTGGTGTGTAAAAGGTTTATACCATGAAAGATTATTGTTCCTCCAGCTGAAATGACTTGTAGAAGAATTCTGAACTCCAGCACCTGTACTTCCTGTAGTTGCATTAATATGGATCGTACTATTCAATTTATTTTCCTTAGCCAATGGAAGTAAAGCTAATTGTATAGCAGTAGCAAAACATCCAGGATTGGCAATAGATTTAGCATTTTTGATAACATTTCTATTGATTTCTGGAAGGCCATAAATAAATTCTCTACCATTAAATTTTGCATCTTTTCTGAGGCGAAAATCATTACTTAAATCAATAATATAAGTAGTGTCAGAAAAAGTATAATTTTCTAGAAATATCGATGAATTACCATGTCCTAAACACAAAAAAAGAATATCAACTTCTGTGTTAACTTGATCAGTAAATTTTAACTCAAGTTGGCCCAATAGATCTTGATGAGTTTCACTTATGAGAGTTCCTGGTCTAGTTGTGCTATATATAAAATCAAGAATAAGTTTGGGGTGATTTATAACAAGTCTTAATAACTCTCCTCCAGTGTATCCTGAACCACCAATGATTCCTACTGTTTTCATTTTTTTGAGGGATTTATAGTTTTAAAAATTTTATGTGCGTTTGATGAAATTTTAATAAAACCTTTTGCATCTTCTGCAGTCCAAGTCTTATTTGTCTCACCATAACTTCCAAAAGAAGCATTCATTAAATCGTTAGGAGACTTAATGCCATGTAATTCAAAACGATATGGATGAAGGGTTACAAATACTTCACCATTAACTGTTTTCTGACTGCTTTCCATGAAGGCTTCAATATCTCGCATCACAGCATCTAGATAATTTCCTTCATGCAGTTGCATCCCGTAGAAGTTAGCCATTTGTTCTTTTTGGAATTGTTGCCATTTACTTTGGGTATGTTTTTCTAGGAGGTGATGAGCTTTAATTATTATCATAGGAGCTGCCGCTTCAAAACCTACTCGACCTTTAATTCCAATTATTGTATCACCGACATGAATGTCTCGTCCAATAGCATAATCCTTTGCAATATCATGTAATTGTTGAATTAAATTCACGGGATTTCCATTTTGACCATTTAAAGCAGTTAATTCTCCCGATTTAAAACTTAAGATTATTTTTTTAGGTTTAATTTCAATTAATTGACTTGGATAGGCACTATCTGGTAGTGATTTTATTGAGGTAAGGGTTTCATTCCCCCCAACACTTGTACCCCATAATCCTTGATTAATAGAATATTGAGCCTTTTTCCAATCAAGATCAATACCCTGACTTTTTAAATACTCAATTTCAGCCTCTCTAGATAATTGTTTATCACGAATAGGAGTAATGATTTCTATTCCAGGGGCCAATACTTGAAAGATTAAATCAAAACGTACCTGGTCATTTCCTGCACCAGTACTCCCATGGGCAATAAATTTAGCATCAATACTTTTAGCATACTCTATAATTTCTATGGCCTGAATAATGCGTTCTGAACTAACAGATAAGGGGTATGTATTGTTTTTTAATACATTTCCAAAAATCAAATACTTTACGATTTTATCGTAAAATGGCTTTAAAGCATTAATTGATATATAGGTATTTGCCCCTATAGAATAAGCATTTTTTTCTTGCTTTTTAATTTGATCAACAGTAAAGCCACCAGTATTAATACTTACCGCGTGAACTTCATAGCCTTCAGTTGAAAGATTTTTTAGACAATAGGAGGTGTCAAGGCCACCACTGTATGCGAGTACAAGTTTTTTCATTTCTTATTTTTTTTAAAAAGACCACTTAAAAAAGCACTACTCTTCGGAGTAATTTCCTTTTTTTCATTTGGATCATGAAGCATTCCTGTACATAGACAAAGTTTACGCTCTGTCCTAGTTAGAATATCAAAGTTTTTGCATGTCTGGCAACCCTTCCAGAATTCTGGATCATCAGTCAATTCAGAAAAGTGTACAGGTTTGTAGCCTAATTCATAATTAATTTTCATTACGGCTTGCCCAGTAGTAATACCAAATATTTTTGCTTTTGGGTATTGTTCAAGAGAGATATTAAATACCTCTTTTTTGATCTTTTTAGCTAGACCTCTACCTCGAAACTCAGGAGCAACAATCAAACCAGAGTGAGCAACATATTTCCCGTGGCCCCAAACCTCTATATAGCAAAAGCCAGCAAATTGATTTTCATCTAATGCTATTACAGCATTACCATTTTCAATTTTAGTTGCTAAGTACTCAGGAGTTCTTCGAGCAATACCGGTTCCTCTTACCTTAGCAGACTCATCAATACAAAGACTGATTTGCTTGGCATATATTATGTGTTCCGCTTTTGCGCGTAAAATGTTCATGTCTTAATTTAAAACGTAATAATTAATATAAATTGTTCGAGAAGGGAGAAGGGCACGCCATACTCCATAGAAAATTTACACCCACAAGGGGCGACGAGCGAAATTACGTAGCGGAAGTGTAGCCACGTTAAAAGTTGTACAAGATGTTTTTATATTAAACATTATACTACAAAAGTCTACTAAAAATTTTATTTATCAAAAAAAAACAAGTCTTTTCTTAAAATAAGATGGAGTAATTAGTGAATGCTTAACTTTGTTCTTTTGAAAATATGAGTATTTCTAAAATTGATCTGATACTTGATGATTTAAAAGGTAATCATGTACTTCTAGCCCATAGCGGTGGTGTTGATAGTTGTGTTTTGGCTGAGATTTTCATTAATAAAAAAATTAATTTTTCTGTAGCACATTGTAATTTTAAATTAAGAGATAAAGAGAGTGATGAAGATTTAAAATTTGTAAAAAACTGGTGTATAGAAAATAACACTCCTTTCTACTTCAAAGTTTTTGATGTTAAAGGATATATAATCGTTAATAAAAAAAGTATTCAAGAAGCTGCTCGAGATCTTCGATATGACTGGTTTAATTCCTTGATGGTTGATTTGGAGATTGATATATTAGCCACAGCACATCACCTAAATGATCAACTGGAGACTTTTTTAATTAATTCAATTAGGGGAACTGGTATTTCAGGATTATTAGGTATAAAAGAAACTAATAAGATTATTCGTCCACTAAATACTATTTCTAAGAAAGATATTCTTAATTACGCTAGGAAACATAAAATTGAATGGCGAGAAGATAGTTCAAATGCTAAAAATGATTACTTCCGTAATAAAATAAGACATCAAGTTGTTTCACCACTAGAGCAAATCAAACCACAGGCACTTGAAAATTTCAAGACTACTCTAAAAAACCTTTCTCAAGCAGAACGATTTATTTTCAACCAATTAGATGGTTTAAAAAATAAAATTTTTAGGGATGATGGTGAGACTATTTATGCAGATATTGAGCATTTAATTAAACAAAAGCCTATAAACTTCTGCTTACACCATTTGTTTTCTCCTTTTGGATTTGAAGCGAAAGAAGTTGAAAAATTACTTAATGCAAATAGTGGAAAAGTATTATTAAGTAATTCATTCAGATTGATTCGAGATCGAAAACAACTTTTAATTAGTCATATAAATAAAGAAAATAACTCACCAATTATAATTGATTTAGAGGGAAAAAACAATAAACTTCCTTTTGGTTTAGAATTTAAGGCAGGAAAGCAAACGCAAAAAAAAAAAATATGGAAGTCTTATGAAGCCTTTTTAGATAAAGACTTGTTAAAAAATCCACTATATATTAGAAAATATTCAAAAGGAGATTACTTTTATCCGTCAGGAATGAAGGGTAAAAAATTACTTAGTAAGTTTTTTAAGGATGAAAAATATTCCCTTTTAGAAAAAGAAAAACAATGGCTATTATTCTCTAGAAATAAAATTGTATGGGTTGTAGGAAGGCGTTGTGATGAAAGATTTATAGCCAATGAACAAACAAAAAATAAATTGTTATTACGTTTAACAAAATGAAGAAGTGGGTAGTATTATTTTTATGGAGCACAATACTAAGTGCCCAGATAGGAGAACCTGTAGAATGGCAAACGAAACTTGAGAACATAAAACAAAATGTTTTTGTTCTAACTTTTGAAGCTAAAATTGAATCTAAATGGCATTTATATTCTCAATTCTCTGATCCTGAAGGAGCTATTCCAACTGAATTTATTTTTAAGGAAAACAGAGGATTTAATCTTATAGGTCCAGTACAGGAAAGTGAAGTAATTGTTAGTTACGATAAGTTCTTTGAAATGGATTTAACCTATTTTAATAACAAGGCAACATTTATGCAGAAAATTGAAATCCTTGATCCTAACTTAAATTTAATCGAAGTTGAGTTAAACTATCAAGCATGTGATGATGCCTTATGTGTCTTTAGATCAAAGAATTTTAATATTTCTTTGGACGGCTCTAATCTTATTACTAGCCAGAAAATTGATGCAAAGAGTAAGAAGCTCTCTGACGCTCTTCGATTAGAATTAACCGAAACAGAATTTTTAGAAGATGAAACGCTTAAAGAGGGTACTTACTCTTACTTTAATATTTTATTACTCGGTTTTATAGGAGGGTTATTAGCTTTATTGACTCCCTGTGTTTTTCCAATGATTCCATTGACAGTATCTTTTTTCTTAAAACAATCTATTTCTTCCACTAGAGGCATTTTTAATGCTTTAATATATGCATTTTTTATAGTTTTAATTTATGGAATTTTGAGCCTTCCTTTTCATTTTATTGATTCATTAGATCCTGAATTACTAAATACATTAGCAACAAATGTCTTTTTAAACCTTGTTTTTTTCTTGGTATTTGTAGTTTTCGCATTTTCCTTTTTTGGATTTTATGATCTAACTTTACCCTCTCGTTGGGGAGATAAATCTGATGAGGCTTCAATGACTAAGGGTGTGATAGGTATCTTTTTTATGGCACTCACTCTAGCTATAGTATCTTTCTCTTGTACGGGACCAATTTTAGGTTCGTTACTTGCTGGTTCTATTACAGCTGAAGGAGGAGCTACACAGTTATCAATTGGAATGCTCGGTTTTGGAGTTGCTCTAGGTCTCCCTTTTGGTTTATTTGCTTTGTTTCCTAACACTTTAAAAGCCTTACCCAAATCAGGTAGCTGGATGACTACTCTCAAAGTGATATTAGGATTTTTAGAACTGGCTTTAGCTTTAAAATTTTTATCAAATGCTGATTTAGTAGCTCACTTTGGTTTCTTAAAACGAGAAATTTTTATTGGAATCTGGACATTATTAACTTTTGCTTTAACCCTTTATCTTTTTGGAATATTTCGTTTTCCAAATGAAATAAAAGAGCCATTGTCAAAAATTCGTTACTGTATTGCGGGGCTTTCATTAATCTTAACTTCTTATCTATTTCTTGGTTTAGTGTCCACAAATAATACACTTAAGCTTTTAAGCGGCTTTCCTCCTCCTGAGTTTTATAGTATTCGTGCTCAAGATTCGGATTGTCCTCTTGGGTTAGAATGTTACAAAGATTATGATAAAGGAAAAGAAGTGGCTCTCTCTAAAGGGAAACCCATACTGTTAGACTTTACTGGATGGGCTTGTGTCAATTGCCGTAAGATGGAGGAAAATGTTTGGTCTGAAGCAGATGTTTATTCACTATTAAAGGAAGAATACATTATCATATCACTTTATGTTGATGATCGAAAATCATTGGCAAAAGATGATCAATTTGATTTTCAATATAGTAATGGACGGATTAAAAAAATTAATACCATTGGTAAAAAATGGGCTACTTTTCAAGCAATTAATTTTAATACCGCTTCACAGCCTTTCTATGTTCAAATTACTCCAGAGGGAACACTATTAAATAAGCCAATTCAATATACTGACACAAAAACCTTTCGTAATTGGTTGCAAACGGGATTAGAAAACCGAGTTAATCCAGTTTCAAAGGCGAAATATTTTAAGTTCTAGGATCGAAAAACTACCACAGTAATCTTAGAATCTGCTGTCCCATAGCAAAAAACCATTTATTTTTTAAAATATACTTCATCAAACGGGATACGAAAGCGTTCCCCATACAGGCCTTCCTCTTTTCGAATACCACACCCTATGACCATACTAATTTCAGCTTTTTTAGGGAGCTTAAGTAAGGCTTTAAGTCGAACTGAATCAAAACCTTCCATTGGACAAGTATCATAGCCTAAAGCCGCCATACTTACCATAAAATTTTGAGCAGCAAGAGCTGTACTTTTATGGCCTACTACCCTCAAATCATGTGTTTTAACCTCGCGATAAGTAACTTTTTTTAAACCATCCAAGTTAATTTTAAGGCTATGCAAAAAACCTCTAAACCGACTTGTTCCTTTATATAATTTTGGAATTACTTTTTGATAGTAGTCTAATGCTCCTTTAATCTTTTTTTCATCTGAACCTTTATTAGAATTTTTTATATAATCCACATTTGATTGAATGCGATTAGGCCAAAGGTCAACTCTAACTACTGGAATAACTAATTCTTGAGCAGTTTTTGCTGCAGGTTGATTGTAACAAACTTTAGCAACATTCTTCAAAAGATCTTTAGATTGGATATGATAAAATTCCCATAACTGAAGGTTACTACTAGTGGGAGCTAAACTAGCTTGTTCAATACATTTTTTGACAACCATACTTTTAATTGATTGTTCAGGGTCGAAAATTCGAACTGAACGTCTAAAGTGAATAGCCTCGCTTACGGTTTTCTCTTTCATTTTAAATACGTTTTAATATTTTTTTAAAAAGTGAAATTGATTTAGGATATGGCGCATAACGCTGAGGCAAATCAAACCAAAATGAACGTTTTACAATAGGTTTTGTATGGCTAAATAAGTCAAAGCTATATTTTCCATGATAAGATCCAATGCCACTATTTCCAATTCCACCAAATGGAAGTTCGGTATTTGTAAAATGGACTAAAGCATCATTAATAACAGCTCCACCAAAAGAATTATTTTTAATTAAAGTATTAATAAATTTTTTGTTTTCGCTAAAGACATAAAAAGCTAAGGGATTTTTTAATTGAGTTAAAACTATATCAATGTCGTTAATTGTATCATAAGAAAGTATGGGTAAAATTGGACCAAAAATTTCATCTTGAATCAAACTACTATTCATTGGGGGACTATCAATTACTGTTGGACCGAAATACAATTCTTTTTTATCTTTAGATCCACCATAAATAATTTTTTGATTCTTAAGGTCAGCTTCTAATTTTTTGAAATGCTTTTCATGAATTATACGCCCATAATCATCCGATTTCTGAGCATTTTTTCCGAAGGCTTTTTCAATCTCTTCAATTATAGCTGTGATTAAAGAAGTTTTGAATTCAGACTTGACCAACACATAATCTGGAGCAATACAAGTTTGACCACAGTTTAAAAATTTTCCCCATACTATACGTCTTGCGGTTTTTTCAATTGGAGTAGTTCCGTCCACAATGCAAGGACTTTTTCCTCCCAACTCTAGAGTTGTAGGTGTCAAATATTCTGCTGCTGCCTTTGCTACAATTTTACCAACTTGTGTACTGCCCGTATAGAAAATATAATCCCATTGCACTTTTAATAAGGCTTGCGCTATTTTAGCATCACCTTCGACTACGCTAACCCATTCTTGAGGGAATACTAAACCGAGTATTTCAATCAAAACTTTAGATGTGTTTGGTGCTGATTCTGAAGGTTTGAGGACAACGGTATTACCCGTTGCTACAGCACCAATCAAAGGGACCATGGCAAGTTGAAATGGATAGTTCCATGGTGAAATCATCAATATTGTTCCGTAGGGTTCATAAAGAAGAAAATCTTGAGAAGGAAAATTCAATAGACTTCCTGAAACTTTCTTAGGTGCTGCCCACTCTTTAATGTTTTTAGTGAATGAATCTATTTCCTTAAGAACCATTAGAAATTCACTAGCAAAAGATTCAAAAATAGGTTTTTTTAAATCCTCATATAATGCATCATAAATTTCAAGCTCTTTATCTTCCAAAACTATTTTTAATTTTTTTAGATATTGAATTCGAACTTTAATTGGTTGATTTTTATGAGTTTTAAAAAACCGATAATGCTCCTCTTTAAGTTTATTAATCATTGAGGAATTCATAAATTTAATTTCATTTTTGTTTTAAAGATAAGGGAAAAAATAGGGCATTTTTTTTTAGCCTTTGAATGTATTAAAAAAAGAATTAAAAATAATTGATAATCAATAAGTTACTTTACAAAATAACTCTTTGAATATAAGAGAGGATTTTTAATAAAAACTAAATGCATATTAACAAAACTTAAATTTATTCATATAATATAAAGTATGAAGCTTAATAAGTATAGTCAAGCCGTTACTCAAGATCCCACTCAGCCTGCAGCACAAGCTATGTTACATGCTATCGGCCTTACTGACGATGACTTTGAAAAACCACTAATTGGGATTGCCTCAACAGGATATGAAGGAAATCCGTGCAATATGCACCTTAATAAACTTGCGCTTGACATAAAATTAGGTATTAATCAACAATCTTTGATTGGTTTAATTTTTAATACGATAGGAGTAAGTGATGGCATTTCAATGGGAACTCCAGGAATGCGTTTTTCACTTCCTTCACGAGATATAATAGCAGACTCAATTGAGACAGTTGTTCAAGGTATGTCCTATGACGGAGTGGTTACTATAGTTGGATGTGATAAAAATATGCCCGGAGCCCTAATGGCTTTATTACGTTTAAACCGTCCTTCTATTTTGGTTTATGGTGGAACTATTGCGGCGGGTTGTCACAATGATAAAGAGCTAGATGTGGTCTCTGCTTTTGAAGCATGGGGTGAAAAAGTAGCTGGCACTATCGATGAAAAGGAATATAAAAATATAATTAGAAAAGCTTGTCCAGGTGCAGGAGCTTGCGGTGGAATGTATACAGCTAATACAATGGCTTCTGCAATAGAAGCTTGTGGAATGGCATTACCTTTTAATGCTTCAAATCCAGCTGTAAGTAAAGATAAAAAAGATGAATGTAAAGTTTTAGGTGAGTATCTAAAAAATTTAATAGAAAAAGACTTAAAACCTAGAGATATTGTAACTAGAAAATCTCTTGAGAATGCATTAAGGCTAATTGCTGTTTTAGGTGGATCTACCAATGCAGTACTTCATTTTTTAGCTATTGCAAAAGCTGCTCAAATTGATTTGAATATTGATGATTTTCAAAAAATTAGTGATAATACTCCATTTTTAGCTGACTTAAAGCCAAGTGGAAAATATTTGATGAAAGATTTACATCGTGTTGGTGGAGTACCAGCAGTTATGAAGTATATGTTAGAATTAGGAATGTTACATGGAGAATGTATCACTGTTTCAGGAAAAACCTTAGCTGAAAATCTTGCTGATGTTCCAAGTTTAAAAGTTGATCAAGATGTTATTAGAGCTATTGATAAACCTATAAAGGCTACAGGCCATATTCGTATTTTAAAAGGAAATTTAGCTACTGGCGGCTCAGTAGCTAAAATAACTGGCAAAGAAGGGTTGATTTTTAAAGGACCTGCACGTGTTTTCGATGGTGAATACAAAGCAAATGAAGGAATTAAAAAAGGGAAAGTAAATGCAGGTGAGGTTGTAGTTATACGTTACGAAGGGCCAAAGGGTGGACCAGGAATGCCTGAAATGCTTAAACCTACTGCAGCGATTATGGGTGCTGGGCTAGGTAAAAGTATCGCTTTGATTACTGATGGTCGTTTCTCTGGAGGTACGCATGGATTTGTTGTAGGACATATTGTGCCTGAAGCTCAAGAAGGTGGTGCGATTGCATTAATAAAAAATGGTGATTTAATAACCATTGATGCTAAAAAAAATACTATAAGTGTTGATTTAAGTAATGATGTGCTTAATGCCAGAAAAGAAAAATGGATTCAACCTCCTTTAAAGTTCGAACAAGGAGTTTTATTTAAATATATTAAAAATGTATCAACAGCCTCTGAAGGTTGTGTTACTGATTCCAAATAAATATGGGAACAAATACAAAAATAAAATTTAATAAAAAGCAAAAGGAAATTTTACATATCTCGGGTGCAGAAGCAGTCGTCAGATGTTTATTAGCAGAAGGTGCTGACTTGGTTTATGGTTATCCTGGAGGCGCTATAATGCCAATTTATGACGAACTATTTAAGTTTCAAAACAAGCTTCATCATGTGCTTACTCGTCACGAACAAGGCGCAACGCACGCTGCACAGGGTTTTGCACGTACTTCTGGAAAAGTAGGAGTAGCTTTAGCAACTTCTGGTCCAGGCGCAACTAATTTAGTTACTGGTATCGCAGATGCTCAAATTGATTCTACACCTATGGTGTGTATTACAGGGCAAGTAGCTTCTCATCTTTTAGGATCGGACGCATTTCAAGAAACTGATATTATTGGGATTTCAACCCCTGTTACTAAATGGAATTATCAAATAACTAAGGCTAGTGAGATTCCAACAGTCATTGCTAAAGCTTTTTATATCGCTCGTTCAGGAAGACCTGGTCCAGTTTTAATTGATATTACTAAAGATGCTCAGTTTGAAAAATTTGACTTCAGTTATGAAAAGTGTAAGGGGATTAGAAGTTATTTTCCTTATCCGAAGCTATCTGATGAAAATTTAGAGGAAGCCTTACTTCTTATTGATCAAGCTAAAAAACCTCTAGTGGTTTGGGGGCAAGGAGTGATTTTGGGAAATGCTGAAGAAGAGTTTAAGATTTTTTTAGAAAAATCGGGAATACCAGCAGCTTGGACTATTTTAGGTCTTTCTGCTATTCCGACAGATCATCCTTCCAATAGAGGAATGGTAGGTATGCACGGTAATTACGCTCCAAATCTACTCACAAATGAATGTGATCTTCTTATAGCAATTGGTATGCGTTTTGATGATCGCGTAACAGGTGATTTATCAAAGTATGCTAAACAGGCTAAAATCATCCATTTAGAGTTAGATCCTGCTGAGGTAGATAAAAATGTTAAAGTTGATGTTGCTCTTTTATCCGATTGTAAAATTTCCTTAAAAGAATTGAATAAAAGGATTTCAGCTAAAACTTATCCTGAATGGATCGCACGTTTTGAAGCTTTAGATAAAATTGAAAATGATAAAGTCATTCATTCTGATTTATTCCCTACTAAAGAAGGACTTACAATGGGAGAGAGTATTGAGATGATTAATAAGTATTCAAACAATGATGCTATAATTGTAACCGATGTAGGTCAACACCAAATGGTTGCTTGTCGATACGCCAAGTTTAGTCAATCTAAAAGTAATGTTACCTCTGGTGGTCTGGGTACAATGGGCTTTGCACTTCCTGCAGCCATAGGAGCAAAAATGGGTGCTCCACATCGCGAAGTAGTTGCCGTTATTGGGGATGGGGGTTATCAAATGACAATTCAAGAGTTAGGAACTATTTTTCAACAACAAGCTGCAGTAAAAATAGTAGTTTTAAATAATGATTTCTTGGGAATGGTTCGCCAGTGGCAGCAACTCTTTTTTGATAAACGATATGCCTCAACTGAGATGGTAAATCCAGATTTTGTTACTATTGCTAAAGGTTTTAGAATTAAAGCAAAAAAAGTAGTTAAAAGAAATGATCTTGACATTGCAGTAAAAGAAATGATGTCTTCTAAAGAGCCGTATTTTTTAGAAGTCTGTGTCGAGAAGGAAGATAATGTTTTTCCAATGATCCCTAGTGGAGCAAGTGTATCTGACATAAGATTAGAATAAAATGGAAAAAAATGTTTTCACGATTTCAGTTTACACTGAAAATAATATAGGGTTATTAAATCGTATATCTGCAATTTTCTTAAAACGACACATCAATCTGGAAAGTTTTTCAACTTCCGAATCTGAAATTCCAAATGTATTTCGTTTTGTAATTGTTGTTAAAACTGATGCAGAACGAGTACGAAAAATAGTTCAACAAATAGAAAAACAGGTAGATGTTATAAAGGCTTATTATCATACAGATGAAGAAACAATTTTTCAAGAAAATGCACTTTATAAAGTAAAGTCTAGATCATTATTTGAAGAACGTCAAATTCAAAATATAATAAAATCTAGTCATGCGACTATAGTAACAGTTTCCCCTGAGTTTTTTGTAATTGAAAAAACTGGTTTCAGGGAAGAAACTGAACAATTGAGAAAAGATCTTGCACCATATGGTCTTCTCCAATTTGTTCGTTCTGGAAGGATATCTGTAACAAAAGCTAAAATGGGGATTTCCGAAATTTTAAATTCATTCAAAAACAATAATTAATAAATTATGTCAAATTATTTTAATCAACTATCACTAAGAGAACAACTGAATCAATTGGCAAAATGCCGATTTATGGATGCTTCAGAATTTAAAGATGGTATTTCAGTCCTTAAAGGGAAAAATATAGTAATTGTTGGTTGTGGAGCACAAGGACTAAATCAAGGATTAAATATGCGTGACTCAGGCCTTAATATTTCTTATGCACTTCGACAAGGCGCAATTGATGAAAAAAGAACTTCCTATATTAACGCAACAAGTAATAATTTCAAAGTAGGAACCTACAAGGAACTAATATCTTCTGCTGATGTTGTCATAAATTTGACACCAGATAAAAATCATACTCCAGTTGTTAATGAGGTAATGCCCTTAATGAAAAAAGGAGCTACACTTTCATATTCTCATGGTTTTAATATTGTTGAGGAGGGTACTAAAATTCGTGAAGATTTAACAGTAATAATGGTTGCTCCAAAATGTCCTGGTTCAGAGGTTCGTGAGGAATACAAGAGAGGTTTTGGAGTACCCACATTAATTGCAGTTCATCCAGAAAATGATCCTCAAGCGAATGGTTTGGCTCAAGCTAAAGCATATGCTTTTGCAACCGGAGGGCATAGAGCTGGAGTATTAGAATCATCTTTTGTTGCTGAAGTGAAGTCAGATTTAATGGGAGAGCAAACTATTCTTTGCGGAGTTTTACAAACAGGTTCTATTTTGAGCTTCAATAAAATGATTGAAGAAGGCGTGGATGCTAATTATGCTGCTAAATTAATTCAGTTTGGCTGGGAAACTATAACTGAAGCTTTGAAGTATGGTGGAATTACCAATATGATGGATCGTCTTTCAAATCCTGCGAAAATAAAAGCCTTTGAATTGTCAGAACAGCTAAAAGAAATATTAACACCCTTATTTGAAAAGCATATGGATGATATTATGTCTGGCCACTTCTCAAAAACTATGATGGAAGATTGGGCAAATGGAGATAAAAATCTATTATCATGGAGAGCTAAAACTGGTGAAACAGCTTTTGAAAAAACACAAATTACTGATCAGAAAATTTCAGAACAAGAGTTTTTTGATAATGGAATTTTATTGATTGCTTTTGTTCGAGCAGGAGTAGAACTTGCTTTTGATACTATGGTAGCTGCTGGAATCAAAGAAGAATCAGCTTATTACGAATCTCTTCATGAAACTCCTCTTATTGCCAATACTATTGCACGAAAGAAGTTATTTGAAATGAATCGTATAATCTCAGATACAGCAGAATATGGTTGTTATTTATTTGATCATGCTGCAAAACCCTTGCTAGAAGACTTCATGAAAGGAATTAAAACTGATGTAATTGGTAGAGGACAAAACCTAAAAGAATTTGGAGTAGACAATAGTCAATTGATCGATGTTAATGAGATCATTCGTTATCATCCAGTAGAAATGGTCGGTTATGAACTTCGTGCTTCGATGACTGCCATGAAAAAAATCGTATAGTGCTTAATCAACCTTCTTTACAAGGAGTAGAAATGGCAGCTAAAAGATTAAAAGGTTTAGCCAGAGTAACTCCATTAGAATTCAACAAGCGTTTGTCTAAAATAATAAGCGCTTCTATTTTTTTAAAACGTGAAGATTTACAACAGGTACGTTCATTTAAAATACGTGGCGCATATAATAAAATATCTTCACTAAATAAAGAAGAAATAACGTCAGGAATTGTATGTGCAAGTGCTGGAAATCATGCTCAAGGATTTGCATTTTGTTGTCAAAAATTAGAAATTAAAGGAGAAGTTTATATGCCGGCCACGACTCCCCAACAGAAGGTTTCTCAAGTGCGAATGTTTGGGGCTGATTTTGTTGATATTATTTTAGTTGGAGATACATATGATTCTTGTCAAAAAGTAGCTTTAGAAGCTGCAAAATCTGCAAATAAAATCTTTATTCATCCTTTTGATGATTCTGAAGTAATTGAAGGTCAAGGAACAATAGCTTTAGAGATGTTGGAGCAAAATCCCAAAGGCTTTGATTATGTTTTAGTTCCAATAGGTGGTGGAGGTTTAGTTTCTGGAATGTTAACAGTTTTTAAGGAGTTTTCTCCCAATACCAAGATTATTGGTATAGAGCCTGAAGGTGCTCCTTCTATGAAAGTAGCGCTAGAAAAAGGTAAAAGAATTTCCTTAGAAGAAATGGATTATTTTGTTGATGGTGCTGCAGTTCGTCAAGTAGGGAAACTATCTTTTGAAATTTGCAAAATACATTTAGATGAAGTTTTGGTAATACCAGAGGGAAAGATTTGCCAAGCTATCTTAGATGTTTACAATAAAGATGGTATCATTGCAGAACCAGCGGGAGCACTTGCAATTGCAGCCTTAGATCAAATGAGTGATCAATTAAAAGAGAAGTCGGTTGGAGTTTTAGTTTGTGGTGGCAACAATGATATTTTTAGAATGCCGGAAATCAAAGAACGCGCCCTTCTTTATGCTGAACTTAAGCATTATTTTTTAATAGATTTCCCACAAAGGTCAGGAGCTTTAAAACAATTTGTAACTCAAATTCTAGGTCCTAATAATGATATTACTCACTTTGAGTTTTCAAAAAAACATTTCCAAAATAGTGCATCAGCTGTTGTAGGTATTGAATTAAAAGAAGCTGGTGATTTATCCATTTTGGTAGAAAGGATGAAAAAGTATAATTTTAAATTTGATTATTTAAATAATAAAAAAAGCTTGTTTCAGTTTTTAATTTAATATTGCTAAAAAAAGAAAAATAGAATGAATAATACTAACTCTTTGATTCCAAAGGAATTTCAAATTGAGCCTTTAACTTGTGATGAATACCTTGTTAATGGTGTAATCGAAAAGTGGAAAGGTGAAACCTCAGAAGTATACTCAGTGATTACGACTGATGGAAAACCAACTCTTTTAGGTACAATCCCTGACATGGAAACTGATTCTGCTTTGAATGCTTTAGAAGCAGCAAAAAATGCATTCAATCGAGGTCAAGGTCTTTGGCCTACAATGAAAGTGGGAGAAAGACTAAAATGCATGGAGACTTTTGTCAAAAAAATGAAGCAGCATCGAGAAGAAATTGTTAAACTATTGATGTGGGAGATTTGTAAAAATAAATCAGATTCTTACAAAGAATTTGACCGAACAGTGGATTATATTATGGATACCATTGAGGCCTATAAAAACTTAGATCGTAAAGGTGCAAAGTTTGATCAACAAGGTGGTGTTTATGCCCATATACGTCGCGGTCCTTTAGGGGTAGTATTATGCTTAGGACCTTATAACTATCCTCTTAATGAAACTTTCTGTTTACTTATTCCTGCCGTAATCATGGGGAATACTACAATTTTTAAGCCAGCTAAACATGGTGTATTATTAATTGCACCCCTTTTAAAAGCCTTTCAAGAAAGCTTTCCCCCTGGTGTTGTTAATATTTTATTTGGTAGAGGAAGAAAAATTGCTTCACCAATAATGAAAACAGGCTTTATAGATGTATTAGCTTTGATTGGTCATAGTTCATCTGCTGTCTCTCTTCAAGATCAGCATCCAAACAAAAATCGTCTGCGTTTGGTTTTAGGTCTAGAGGCTAAAAATCCAGGAATAATTCTTCCTGATGCTGATTTAGATCATACTATTAAAGAATGTATTTCAGGAACACTTTCTTATAATGGTCAGCGTTGTACTGCTCTAAAAGTATTATATGTTCACGAATCTATTGTGGATGAATTTAATCGCCGTTTTTCAAATGCAGTAGATCAATTAAAATTTGGAATGCCATGGGATGACTCTTTTTTAACTCCTTTACCAGAACCCTCCAAACCTGGATACATTCAAGAGTTGATATCAGATGCAAAAGCTAAAGGTGCAAAAATACTTAACAAAAGAGGAGGTGAATTATCTGAGAATTATTCATTTCCTGCTGTTATGTATCCAATAACTGAAGATATGAATCTTTATCATGAAGAACAATTTGGTCCTGTAATTCCTATTATTTCTTATAAAGAAATTGATGAGCCATTAGATGCAATGGCTGCTTCTGAATATGGGCAACAGGTTAGTTTATTTGGTCGTGATGTAAATAAATTAGCTCCACTAGTTGATACTCTTGCCAATCTTGTTTGTCGTGTGAATCTTAATTCAGCTTGCCAACGAGGACCTGATGTTTATCCTTTCACTGGCAGAAAGAATTCAGCAGTGAGTACTCTAAGCGTTTATGATGCGTTGCGGTCATTCTCGATAAGAACTTTTTTGGCTTCTAAAGATACTCCATATAACAAAGAAATTCTTGAACGTTTACTTAATTCAGATAAATCTAACTTCGTTTCAACGGAATATCTGTTATAGTAATAAAGAGTTTTTAAATATTAAACCAATAAGTCTCACGAAAACTTACTAATTTTTGAAATACCCTTTATTATTTTTTCTGAGTCTTTTTCTTTTTTCTTGCTCTTTAGTAAGAAAATATCCTGTGAAGGACAGGGAATGGGCATTTCCTGAAATTGAGGCTTTTGAAAAATTAGATTCACAGATCAATTATCCCGACAAATCTATTCTTTTTATAGGTAGTTCTAGTATTCGCTTATGGACAACTCTAAAAGATGATATGGTACCCTATAATGTAATTCAAAGAGGATATGGTGGTGCACATTTTCGAGATATAATCTATTTTACTGAGCGTATTTTAGCTGATCACAATTTAAAAATGTTGGTTTGTTTTATAGCTAATGACATCTCTGGTTCCCCGGATGATGAAAGTCCTAGAAAAGTATTAAGATTATTTAAATATTTTGTAAATCAGGTTAGGATAAAACATCCTGAAATTCCTATTATGCAAATATCCATTACTCCTACAAAAAGTAGATGGAAGTATTGGAATAAGATTAAAAAAGTCAATGACTTAATGCAGGCTTATTGTGAAAAAACAAATAATCTTTATTATATCAATACAGTTCCAAAATTCTTAAATGAAGAAGGTAAACCTAAAACCGAGTGGTTTGTAAGCGACCAATTACATTTGAATAAAACTGGTTACGCTGAATGGAACAAAATTATTCGGACCGCCATCGAGGAACAAATTCGAATGCCCTAACACTTTTTTTTAAAACTCGAAAAAATAAAATGCTGTTGTGTTTCAAATGGTGTTTGGTGTATTGAATATTTACACTCTAAGGGGTCAAAGTGTTTTTGAAATCTTTTTGCAATACTTTCACAACTATATTGAGTAATAGGAAGTCCGCTACACTTTAAAGGTCCTTCTTTAGAGAACGTTCCAAAAATCATGTATTTGCTAGCCCATTGGTTAACAATTTCTTTATAACAATCGATATCTTTTGAATTTGTTAAAAAATGAAAGGAAGCTCTATCATGCCATAGAGTATATTTTTTTTTAGGTTTAAAATCTAAAATATCACTAACAATCCAACTTATTTTTTTTGAACGCTCACCTAATCTTTTTTTCGTTCGTTGAAGTGCTTTTTTAGAAATATCTAATACACTAATATCTTTAAATCCCATTTCAAGTAAATTATCCACCAAAAGGCTATCTCCTCCTCCAATATCAATGACTGGAAGTCTGATATCCAGATTTAATTGATTGATAAAATCAATTGAATTCTTTGGATAAGCTTCTGTCCAACTTACTTCTTGTGGAGTTTTAGTTTTAAATACTTTTTCCCAATGGTCTTTTTTTTTGATCATACTTATAAATTTAACCAATAATTTATCTTTAGAGTCAAACTCCATCCAGTTGAAATCGAAGGTATACTTATTTCATTACTATTAAATACTAAAAAAATATCTGAAGCAGGTTTATAGCGCCACTGAAATCTTGAGTTAAAATTCCATAGCCCTAATTGTTCATTATATTGAAAAAGATTTGAGAAGAAAATAGTATTTGTAAAAGTTAAATTGGCTTTAACACCCAAAAGCCAAAAAGAATTATTATACCATGGAGCAGGAAGATTTATTTGATTAAAATTTACAACAGAACTAAGCTCTAAGAAAGGCTGAAATCGGTACCCAAACTCTCCCATAAAAGCTGAACGTTTTCCTTCACTGTAATATCCACCAGTTATAGTCTCTAATGAATAAGTAAATCTATTTTGAGGTTTTGAATTATAAGAAATTGTAAAATTATTCCACTTATGGTTAGTTCCTTCGTCAAGAAATGCGATTCCAGTTCGTAAAGGATCAAAATTGGAAAGTAGTTGGATAAATTGATTTTGAAAACCAATTGAAAGTTGACTTCTATTTTTAAAATTGAACAAATACTTTAGCGATATTAATTGGTCTTTATTATCCAATTTAGAATCAAAAAAATAAGTTTGTGAAACACTTGGTCCATGGGAGAGAAGTATCGTCTCTTTTTTTGTGTAATTGAGGTAACCTCCTTTAACTTGGAGTTTTAAATAGTTTTTTCTAGGAATATAACCAACCTCTGCAGTGTAATTATTAGATATATATTCTTGCTGAATTCTCCAGTTCCATCGTGTGGATTGATAACCAATATGAGATGCATAAACATTTCCTTGTTCTTCTTTTGTAGGGCTTAACGATTTTAAAAATAATACCTTACCATTCCATAAATTATCTTTAGAGAAATAGTTGTACTCAAGTCCTAGATTCCGATTAAAGAGATTATTTGAGTTATCTATTTCTGATGTTTCTGTTTGTTGTTTATTTACAAAAATTAAACTGATATTTGAACGGTCTAAGACTTTACGTTGAAGAGTAAATACACCAAAATTTTCGGATGATAAGCCTAAGTTTTTATCTTTTTGAGTCTGAATATCCATAACACCTAAGCGCCAGTTTTCATCTAAATTTCCACTCATTCTAATACCTCCAATTATGGGAACATTAAGTCCAATTCTTCTTGAGAAAAATGGTCTAATGGTTTTATATCCAAAATTGGAAAAAAGATCAGCATTTTCTAAGAAGAACTGTCTTCTCTCAGGGAAGAAAAGCTCAAAGCGATCAAGATTAGTGACTTGTTGATCCACTTCAGCTTGAGAAAAATCAGGATTTAAAGTCATATCAAGATTTAATGCTGAAGTGAGATTATATTTTAAATCACCTCCAACTTTAAGACTATTGTTTTGAATACTTCTATTTTGGTTTGAAAGGTTGTAAGCGCCATAGGGGATTAATGAAATATTACTCCCTTGTTCAGGGGGTTTATTTTTCCAAACTAACGCACCTGCATAAGCAAGTGAAACAGAAGGAAATTGTCTTGGAACTGGAGCCCAACTAGATTTTTCACTTGCTTTTAAGTCTAATCTACTAAAGTTAATTCCCCATTCTAAACTTGTCTCATCATATCGAATTGACTTAAATGGAATTGCAATTTCACACACCCATTTTTCTTCATCAAATTTAACTTCTGAGTACCATTTTGTATCCCAATTTAGATCTACACGTCTTCCGTCATACATTGTTCCATCCCATTGAGCTCCATATGCATTTAATCCAAAAGCAAAACCTGTACTCTGATTATTAAAAGGATCAATTGCAACTAGAAAATTATCATTCTTACCAAAAGAAAAATCTCTTTTTAAAGATTCTACTACATATTCTCCTTGAATCGAATTATTAAAGAAGATCATGGCTATATATATAAACTCGTCATTAAAAGCTACTCTTACCTCAGAAAATTGAGTTGCTTTTCCAGTATCTAAAGGAGTAATCATAGAGAAGTCTTTGCCAACAGTGACTTCTTTCCAGGTTTTTTCATCTAGTATACCATCGATTATGATTTTTTCTTTTGTTTTATTTATTGGAAGGCGATATTTTTCAAAATTGATTTGTCCTAAGCTAATTTGAGACCATGAAAGAAAGATCAATAAGTATTTAATATTCTTCAATTTTTTTGTTAATTACTGTTTAAGTGATTTTTGTAATTATACTTCTGATACAAAATTATCCCACTGTTTAGAAAAAGAAGACCAATTATATTTAGGTGATATTTTTTTTATGTTTTTTGAAAACTTAGTAAGATTTTTTTTGTCTAAAATTTCACAAATTCCTCCCGCTATTGATTTAGATTCTTTTTTTACAATGAGCCCTGTTTGATCTAATATTATAGGAGCTTTTAAACCTTCAATATCAGAAACCAACAGAGGTTTTTGATAATGATATGCCAAAGGGGTTATTCCGCTCTGAGTTGCCTTATGATATGTTTGAGCAACTATGTCTGATGCTGAAAAAATCTTTTGAATATCAGCAGTATTTTTAAATTCAAAATCTAAAATTATACGCTTCTCTAAATTTAATGATTTAACAATTTTATAGTATTTGTTTTGATCTTCATAACATTCACCTGCCACGTAGAGCTTAATTTTCTTATCAATTAAAGGTGTTTCATTAAAAGCACGTATCAATAATTCAAGACCCTTATACCTTCGAATTAAACCAAAAAATAATACATAAGATACTTCAGTTTCCCAATTAAGCTTAATTCTTGCTTCTTTTTGATTAAGAATAGGGAGTAGACTACTATTTATAGGATGAAAACCTCCCCACACGGGACCCTTAAAATCATTTCGAATTTGACTAGCTACAAAGTGGGATAAACAGCTAATGGAATCTAAATATTTTAAAAAAAATAAATTTAATTTATTATCAAACCAACTTGGTTCATGTGAGATCCAGTTATCAATTATTGCAACTTTTTTAATTGATTTTGGAAGATTTTTAGCTATCCAAGTATAAGCGAAAGCAAGAAAAGGTGTGTAATATCTAAAGACCACAACTTTTGGTGATTTTGCACAAATATATTTTACTACTTTAGGCCATAGAAGAGGATTGTATGCATGAATTTGTCGGGTAATATTTAGTGCTTCAGGTTTGAATTCATTACTAAACTGAGTTTTCCCTGGAAAAATTAATTTCGGATAAAGCTTTGTAAAGGTTACTAATTCTACCTCTTTTCCATCTTTTTCAAGAGCTAATGCTAACTCGTGTTGGGTATCTGAAATTCCCCCACGAAAAGGGTATGCAGGACCCAAAAGAAGGTAATCCAAAGAGGTTTTTAACATTACGGAAGGACTAATTTCCTATTAGGTTCTTTAATTCTTGACCAAACACCAACAAGTACAGTAAATAAGAAATAACACACTAAAAAACTTAAAATAAAAGGAGATGTTATTTGTGAGAATTGACTTTGAAAAAGCATTATAAATAATAAACTAACGATTCCTCTAAAAATCTCAAATGTTGGAGCCCAGGAATGATAATCCATTAATGCTGTAAAACCAAAAATTGAAAAAAAGATTAATAAGCTAAAATTTATTTGAATGCCAAAGCTCAAATCACTGAATTTTGAAAGTAAGAAGAAAAGCATTATAGTTATTGCTGCAAAATGAATCACAGCTATAGCTTTCCAGTTGAAATTATAAGTAGGTTTATATTTTTTTCTTGTATTTATTTCGCGGGAAACAATTGGGAATAGTATTGATACATCTTTTGGACGCCAGCCCGTAGGCATGAACCAAATGCGTAATTTATCCTGCCATTTTTGTGTATGATATGCATCGCGAGCTAGCAAATATAAATGTTGAAAATTGATCCAAATTGGGTTCCAACTTAAAGCAGGTTTTAAGGTACCGTATACAGGGGGTTCATTTTCTAGCTCTTCTTGAAAGGTACCAAAAATGCGATCCCAAACACAAAAAATAGCAGCTAGATTTTTATCAATATAAATTGGGTTAATGGCATGGTGAACACGGTGTTGTGAGGGAGTCACAATTATATATTCTAGAAATCCAAGTTTTCCAATATGCTGGGTATGATACCAAAATTGTGCAAATAGGTGAATTGGGGTTAATGTCATTATGATTTCTGTTGGTACACCAATCAGGGCTGCTGGAATAAGAAAAATGGCTCCAAAACCGATTAGATTTGAAATACTTTGCCTTAATGCACAGGCTAGGTTATACTCCTCACTACTGTGGTGAATTAGATGTTGGTTCCAAAAGAGATTTACTTTATGATTCAGTAAATGAACTAGATATGATGCAAAGTCAATGCATACAAAGGCAATAATATATGTTCCTATACTACTATTAATTTCCCGAAACGCAAGCTTTTCTAAAATGAAAGGATAAGATATTAAAATGACTGCAAGACCTAAAACATCCTTTAAAATATTCGTCATTCCTGAACTAAGACTAGCCAGGGTATCCATAAAAACATAGGATTGTTTTTTTGTAAAGTGACCATATAAAACTTCAATCAATACTAAGACTAAAAAACCAGGTATTGCCCACAACAATATTGCAGCATATGTATTCATATAACTTTTAATTTCTTTAAAAATAGCAAATTATGAACTAATTACCCATTTTCCTTGCTTGATAAGGATTTCAGCTTGTTTATATTTTACAATTTTTGTTTCTCCTGTACTAATATTTTTGATAGTTACCCTTTCGTTACGACCAATTTTGGGTTGCTCCCTAATTATAGTTTCAACAGTTTGACGACGGTTTTGACTAGCACCTGCACCTACAGAGCGTGCTTTTTGAGCCAATTCTTCAGTGTTAAGAACGTCGTCTTTGGAAATTTTAAGTTTTTGTTTTGATGTTTGCCTTTTTGCCTCTTGGATATTAGATTCGTTTCTGTTGGGTAAACCGCCTTTGATTAGAAATGAAAGTACCTCTTTATTTAGAGCGTTAAGCATTGATTTAAAAAGTTCAAAAGCCTCAAATTTGTATATTAACAAAGGATCTTTTTGCTCATGAACTGCTAATTGAACTGATTGCTTAAGTTCATCCATCTTTCTTAAATGTACTTTCCATGCATCATCAATCAATGCAAGAGTGATATTTCGTTCAAAATCATCAATAAGACTTTTACCTTCCGATTCATATGCTTCTTTAAGACTAGTGACAACATTTAACGATTTAATTCCATCTGTAAACGGAACTACGATTCGTTCGAATTTATTATCAGGGCGTAGATAAACCTCTTTAATAACGGGATAAGCTATTTGAGCGTTCAAACTTATTTTTTCGTTGTAATGATTTAACAAGGAATTGTATAGATTTTGAACTAACTCATTTTCTGTCTTTTCTAAAAAATCACTTTCATTCAACGGCGATGTCATAGAAAAACTACTTATAATTTCAAATTCGAAGTTTTTAAAATCATTAGTAGCTTTATTGCTTAAAATAATTTCTTCGCAAATGTCATAAAGCATATTTAAGACATCTAATTTTAATCGTGACCCCTCAAGTGCATGCCTTCTTCTTTTATATATGACTTCCCGTTGAGCACTCATCACATCGTCATATTCTAATAAACGTTTACGAATACCAAAATTATTCTCTTCAACTTTCTTTTGAGCACGCTCAATTGATTTAGTCATCATAGAATGTTGAATAACTTCTCCTTCTTCTAAACCCATTCTATCCATTACTTTAGCAACTCTATCTGATCCAAAAAGACGCATTAAGTTATCTTCTAATGAAACAAAGAATTGGGAGCTACCAGGGTCACCTTGTCTACCTGAGCGTCCACGGAGCTGTCTATCAACCCTTCGAGAATCATGTCGTTCAGTTCCGACAATTGCTAATCCTCCTGCATTTTTAACTTCTTGAGATAATTTGATATCCGTACCACGACCTGCCATATTTGTTGCGATTGTTACTACTCCTGGATTTCCAGCTTCGGCAACTATGTCAGCTTCTTTTTTGTGCATTTTTGCATTAAGCACATTGTGTTTTAACTTTCTAATATTAAGCATTTTACTTAATAATTCAGAAATCTCAACAGAGGTAGTTCCTATTAATACTGGTCTACCCATAGCCGCAAAAACACTTACTTTTTCAATTACCGCATTGTATTTTTCTCTTTTGGTTTTATAAATTAAATCGTCCTCATCTTTTCTATCAATAGGACGGTTGGTTGGTATTTCAATAACATCTAATTTGTATATTTCCCAAAATTCTCCTGCTTCTGTTATTGCTGTTCCTGTCATGCCAGAGAGTTTTTGATACATACGAAAATAATTTTGTAAAGTAATGGTTGCATATGTCTGAGTAGCTGCTTCAATTTTTACATTTTCTTTTGCCTCAATCGCTTGATGTAGACCGTCAGAATAACGACGACCTTCCATAATTCTCCCAGTTTGTTCATCAACAATTTTGACTTTATTTTCCATTAAAACATATTCCACATCCTTTTCAAAAAGTGTATATGCTTTTAGGAGTTGGTTCATGCTATGGATACGCTCACTTTTAACATCAAAATCTTTAAAAAGCTCTTCTTTTAAAGTTGCTTCTTTTTTGGTATCAAATTTTTTAGATTCAATTTTAGAAATTTCAATTCCAATGTCAGGAAGAACAAAAAAGTTAACATCAGAGTTATCCTCAGAAAGCATTTGAATCCCTTTTTCAGTTAGGTCAATTTGATTGTTTTTTTCGTCAATTACAAAATACAACTCCTCGTCCACGATATGCATTTCACGATTGTTATCTTGCATATAGTGGTTTTCTGTTTTTTGCAAAAGTTGCTTGACTCCTTCTTCACTTAAAAATTTAATCAAGGCCTTGTTTTTCGGTAAACCTCTAAAAACGCGCAAAAGTAAAAGGCCACCATCTGAAGTATTTCCTTCTTTTATTTTAGTTTTTGCCTCTGCCAGTACACTTGTAAGTAGGCTTCGTTGATTATTTACTAGACTATTTACATTAGATTTTAAAAGATTGAATTCGTGTCGATCTCCTTCTGGCGTTGGCCCAGAAATGATTAGAGGTGTTCTTGCATCGTCAATTAACACAGAATCAACCTCGTCTACTATTGCATAATTATGTTTGGACTGAACCAGATCTTCAGCAGTATGGGCCATATTATCACGGAGATAATCAAATCCAAATTCATTATTTGTTCCATAAGTGATATCAGCCTTATATGCTTTTTTTCGTTCAGCACTGTTAGGTTGATGATAGTCAATACAATCAACACTTAAACCATGAAACTCAAATATAGGTGCCATCCAAGCACTATCACGTTTAGCTAGGTAATCATTAACTGTAACTAGGTGAACTCCATTCCCAGTTAATGCATTAAGATAGACGGGTAGTGTAGCAACTAAAGTTTTGCCTTCACCAGTTTGCATCTCTGCAATTTTTCCCTGATGAAGTGTAATTCCTCCGATTAACTGAACATCGTAGTGAATCATATCCCAAGTAATAGGCTTACCAGCTGCATCCCATGAATTTGACCAAATTGCATTATCGTCTTTTAGTTGGACATAAGTTTTTACTTGTGAAAGTTCTCTATCATAAGAGGAAGCAGTCACTTTAATTTCCTTATTTAACACAAAACGGCGTGCAGTTTCCTTAACTACAGCAAAAGCTTCTGGAAGAATAGAATTTAAAATATCCTCTGAGTTAGTTTTAGCCGCCTCTTTTTCCAGGTCAATTTGTTTATAAATATCTTCTTTTTCATCAAGATCATTTATTTTTTGAACCTTTTCTTCAAGATTATTAATGTTTTCTGTAAAACTTTTATTCCCTTGGATTAACAAAGATTTAAATTCAGACGTTTTTTTTCGGAGCTGATCGTGACTTAAAGATTCAAAACTTTTTTGATAACCATTAATTTTAGAAATTAATGGAGTAATCTTACTAAGATCCTTTTTGGTTTTGTCTCCGACAAAGGTTTTTAATATGCTGTTTAAAATGCTCATAAGCGATTTTAGAATCTTTATTTAATAATTCAAAGTAAATAAAAAAAAGTCTCAAATAAGAGACTCTTTAAATTCATTTTATTAATTCCTTAATATTCATCCTCATTCCATAAATAGTCCTCCTCAGTAGGGAAGTCTGGCCAAATTTCCTCTATGGATTCATAAATATCTTCTTCGTCTTCCATCGACTGAAGATTTTCTACTACCTCAAGGGGTGCTCCAGTTCGAATTGAGAAGTCAATTAATTCATCTTTTGTTGCAGGCCAGGGTGCGTCGCTTAAATAAGAGGCTAATTCTAATGTCCAATACATAAGGAAATATTTTTTGCAAAAATAAATTTTTAAATATACTACACAACATTTTAGTTAAAATAGTTGCTAATCAATTTAACTTATTTAATTTCTATTTCATGATGAAAGGTTCAGAAAAGAGTGAAACAACAATTAGATAAACTATTAATTTGAGCATTATATTTAACTGAAATTAGTATTCTAAATCTATTTCTATTATTTATCCCATACTTCTTCTTGTATAGAGGTCCTAAAATTTAGAAAATGTGTTTTTTACCTAATTATTCTTTTTTAGCTGTTTTTAAATTGCTTTGTCTTTAAGCGACCACTTGCAGCAAGCAGAAAATAGATTATTGCTATTAAAATACTCCAGCGAGCAATTATATCCCCATATCGAGTATAAAAAGTGAGTTTAGATCTTGAACTGATATTTCCGGTTAGTAAAGTTTTAGTGTCATATCTGGTTTTTTTAATGATTTCTCCTCGGGCATCTATAATTGCTGAAATACCTGTATTAGCACTTCGTACAATATCTCTTCGATTTTCTATTGCACGCAGGCGAGTGTAGCTGATTAATTGCTTGTGACCTGGTGTTTCTCCCCACCAAGCATCATTTGAAATTACTGCTAAAAAAGTAGCACCTTCATTTACATAACCTGTAACAAATTCTCCAAAGATAGATTCCCAGCAAATTACTGGTGCAGCTTTTTCTTGATTAAATGAATGAGAAAAAACTGAACGTTTTTTTTGAATCATTCGACTCGCAACAGTACCTCCCATATCTATCAAAAATTCACCTAAAAGGGGTTTAAGAATTTTTTTAAAGGGCATATTTTCAACACCAACTACTAATTTTGATTTATGGTACACCTCGATATCTTTTTGATACTGTTCACTTAATGCACTATTGTAATACTCTATCCAAAGATTCTTTCTTATGTAATTGGAAGTTAGTGTTGGAGCATATTTGTCCTCATACGTGTCATAAAATTGAATACCACTAATTATTTGTGTATTTGGAAAATCAGCTAGCCTTTTTTGAATCTCATTATGTATCTTACTTTTTTGAAATGATATTAACTCCTCCCCGTAACCTTCTGAAAAATATGTTTCTGGAGCTAAAACATAGTCAGTACTTTTTTTTAGATGAGGTTTTAATTGAGTGAAAAATTGATTTAAAAGATCTTTATTGGTTAATTTATATTTTGAATTGTATGGATCTATATTTGGTTGCATTGTTATTACTTCAATCTTTTTATTTTTAACTTCAACTTTTTGATAGAGGTATAATGAAAAAGCAATAGGTAAAGCGATTGCAATTAATGGGGCAATTAACTTTTTAGTTAGAAGTTTAATGGAGTTAAAACCATATCTTTTAAGTAAACAAAATATCCATACGTTAATGCATAATACCCAAAGTGATCCTCCAAAAGCCCCAGTATATTCATACCATTGAATCCAATAAATCTTTTCAGAAAACACATTCCCAAGATTAAGCCAGGACCAAGAAAAATCCCAAATCAGATGTAATTTTTCAAAGGCAATCCAAATACTGATAAAAAAAACATAAGCACTTCTGAAAGGTAATCTGCTTTTTGCCCAATAGAAAAGTATAAAAATTAAAGCATAAAAAAGACTATTGCATAAATTAGCAAATAACATTCCAAACAGAGTCGAATTATATAGCCACCATGTTGTAATTATGTTCCAAATAAGAAAACTTAAATAACTGTATCCAAAGATTCTAATGCCCTTATTGTTTGAATCATCATTACGAATAGAATCTTCTAGATATAATAATGGAATTAAGGATGTGAAAACAAGAACTGTTAATCCGTCAACAGGCCATGAAATTCCGAGTGCCATACCTGAAATTATAGATAGAAAGAGATGTTTTATTTTGGGTGACATTTATGCGAATTTAATTTTTTTGAAGCTATTGCAATTACTATATTGTCAAAAATTAGAAAATTTTTAGTGGATCTAATTAAACGAAGTATTCCTAATCTCTTTACTGCACTAAACTTTTTATGCGGTTGTTTTGCCTCTTATTTAGCTTTTAAAAATTTATTTGAAGCTGCCTTTTTATTGGTTTTTCTAGGGGCTTTCTTTGATCTTTTTGATGGCTTTTTTGCTCGTTTACTAAAAGTAGAAAGCAGTTTTGGTCTTCAATTTGATTCAATGGCAGATTTGATTACAAGTGGATTTGTTCCTGGTATTGTTATGTATAATTTATTCTTAGAGATTGGAGTGCGTGAATTAAATTTAACAACTCACATTCTACAAAGTGAATTTACATTTTCATTTGCTCCTTTTGCTTTAGTTGGATTTCTTATTCCCCTAGCTGCTGGCATTCGTTTAGCGAGATTTAATATTGATGATGATCAGCAAAATGATTTTAAAGGACTACCAGCTCCTGCAAATGCCCTTTTTATAGTTGCACTGCCACTGATTATTGAACACCCTCAATTTGTTTCTATAAAACCAGTTCTAACGTCATTTTCAACTCTATTTGTTATTACATTGATTTCATCATTTATCATGAATATTCGGCTTCCTTTGTTTTCATTTAAAATTAAATCTTCAAATCTTAAAGACTATAGGTATCAATTAATTCTATTTGGATTATGTTTTCCCGCGTTTTACTTTTTTAACTGGGTTGCAGTGCCATTACTAATTTTGATTTATCTTATTCTCAATTTTATAAGAAATAGTATTGTCTAAAATAAAATTTATTTTAAACTAACTCAAAAGGATAATTTTTTTTTGCGAAGCTCAAAATTTTGTCCTAAATATACTTTTCGAACCATTTCGTCTTCTGCAAGCTCTTCTGGAGTTCCAGCCTTTAAGATGCTTCCCTCGAACATGAGGTAAGTTTTATCTGTAATAGCAAGAGTTTCTTGGACATTGTGATCAGTAATTAAAATTCCAATATTTTTCTTTTTTAAATGGGCAATGATTCTTTGGATATCCTCCACGGCTACCGGATCTACTCCTGCGAATGGCTCGTCAAGTAAAACAAATTTTGGGTCAGTAGCAAGTGCTCTTGCAATTTCAGTTCTTCTTCGTTCTCCACCGGATAGTAAATCTCCACGGTTTTTTCGAATGTGATTTAATCCAAATTCTTCTAAAAGTGATTCCATTTTTTCTTTTTGTGCATTTTTACTTAAGCTTGTCATTTGAAGAACACTAAGGACATTTTCCTCCACACTAAGTTTTCGGAATATTGATGCTTCTTGAGCTAAATAACCAATTCCTCTTTGAGCTCTTTGATACATTGGGAATTTTGTTATCTCTTGATCATTTAAATAAATAAAGCCATCATTTGGTTTAATTAGACCAACAATCATATAAAAAGAAGTTGTTTTTCCTGCTCCATTGGGACCAAGTAAACCAACAATCTCACCTTGAGCTACTTCTAGGGAGATTCCTTTTACTACTTTTCGTCCTTTATATGATTTTTCGATACTTTTTGCAAGTAATTTCATAGTCTTAAATTGTCATAAACTTAGTAAATATTTATTATGATATCATTTTTTTTTAAGCACTTCATTTTGTCTGCTTGTCACAATCCTAGATATTAATATACTTACTTCGTAAAGAACTAGTATTGGAATACTGACAATAATTTGACTGGCAATATCTGGAGGAGTAATGATAGCAGATAAGCTTAAGACTACTACAAGTGAGATTTTTCTATTTTTTCTTAAAAAATCAGGAGTTATTATACCTACTTTAGTTAAAAAATAAACGATTATCGGTAATTCAAAAATTATTCCTGCAGCTAATACGGAGGCCCTCAAAAGACCTATATAGCTACTTAAATCAAAATCATTGAATATTTCACTACTAACGGAGTAATTTCCTAAAAAATTGATTGAAAGAGGGGTTACGATATAGTATCCAAAAAGTACTCCTATAAAAAAAAGCATTGAGGCAATAAAAATAAAACCTCGGGCATTTTTTCGTTCTTTTTCATAAAGCCCAGGACTTATAAATTTCCAAAATTCAAATATTATATATGGGAAAGCCAAAATAAATCCGGCCAGAATTGAAGTCCATAAATGTGCAGAAAATTGACCTGCCATAGTCCGACTTTGAATCCTAAATGGTAACTCATCAATACAAAAACTATTCCCTTGACCAAGGGTTTGGGATATAGAACAGAACCAACGATAAGTAATGAAATCTTTTTGTTTTGGTCCGAAAAGTAATACATCAAAAATAAAATCTTTAAAAATAAATGCTACAATTGCAACAATTAAAATCGCAATTACTGAACGAATAAGATGCCAGCGTAATTCTTCGAGGTGATCCAAAAAGGACATTTCGTCTTTTGGCTGTTGAGCACTCATTTTGTAATTATTTTCAAATAAATCAAATCCGATCGTAAAAATATCAAAAACAAATGGTATCCAACGTCATTTTTTATTTAAAAGGATTGTGTTTTCAGATATTTTGTTTAAAACTTACCTTGTATTTCCTTTTTGAATTTGGTATATTACAAATAAAAAGAATTCTCTAAATTAGATTCGTATTAGACTTTATGAATAAGGATGAACTTAAAATTCAACTTAAAAAATATTTTGGTTTTGCAACCTTTAAAGGACTTCAAGAATCTGTAATTTTAAATGTTTTAAAAAAAGAAGATTCTTTTGTTATTATGCCAACTGGTGGTGGTAAATCACTCTGTTATCAATTGCCAGCATTAATAAATGAGGGGATGGCTATCGTGGTTTCACCTCTCATCGCTTTAATGAAAAATCAAGTAGATGCAATTCGAGGTATTTCATCAGAAAATGGGATAGCTCACGTTTTGAACTCATCTTTAAATAAAACTGAAACCACCCAAGTAAAAAATGACATTCGTAATGGGGTCACTAAATTGCTTTATGTTGCCCCTGAATCTTTATCTAAAAAAAAGACAATTGATTTTTTTAAATCTATTAAAATTTCCTTTTTAGCAATAGATGAAGCACATTGTATTTCTGAATGGGGGCATGATTTTAGACCTGAATACCGAAATCTTAGAGTTATTCTTGAGCAGTTTGAACAAACTATACCAATTATTGCACTAACTGCAACTGCTACTCCAAAGGTTCAGGAAGATGTTATAAAAAATCTTCAAATCCCAAAAGCTAAAGTTTTTAAAGCATCGTTTAACAGACCAAACCTTTATTATCAGGTTAGTCCAAAAACTAAGCAAGTTGATTCTGATATTATAAAATTCGTAAAGAAAAATAGTGGAAAATCAGGTATAATTTATTGCTTATCTCGAAAGCGAGTTGAAGAATTAGCACAAACCCTTCAAGTTAATGGTATTAATGCCTTGCCATATCATGCAGGTTTAGATTCAAAGTCGAGAGTCAGTCATCAAGATTATTTTTTAAAAGATGATTGTGATATTATTGTAGCTACAATAGCTTTTGGAATGGGAATAGATAAACCAGATGTTCGTTTTGTAATTCATCATGATATTCCTAAAAGTATTGAGAGTTATTACCAAGAAACGGGAAGAGCGGGTCGTGACGGTGGCGAAGGACACTGCTTAGCATTTTATGCATATAAAGATATTGAAAAACTTGAAAAATTTATGTCAGGAAAGCCTCTAGCTGAACAAGAAATTGGAATGGCTCTATTGGCTGATATGGTAGCTTATGCTGAAACTTCAATTTCTCGTCGAAAATTTATTTTACACTATTTTGGTGAGGAGTTTGATAATGAAATAGGGGATGGAGGTGATATGGATGATAACATGCGCTATCCTAAACAACAATTTGAAGCAAAAGTAGAATTAATACAATTATTAAAAGTTATAATTCAAACTAAGGAAATATACAAATCCAAAGAGTTGGTCAAAACGCTTGAAGGAAAAAAAAATGCAGTCATTCAATCCCATAAAACTGATTCTTTAGAGGTTTTTGGTAGTGGATCTTCTAAAGACTCTAATTTTTGGATGGCAATAATAAGACAAGCTCTAGTAACAGGATATTTAGTGAAAGAAATTGAATCCTATGGACTAATTCGAATTACAGCTCGTGGAAAGGCATTTTTAAATCAACCTTCAAGTTTTATGATGACTGAAGACCATAAATATGATCAAGATGATGTAGCTCAAGTTCTTCAAAATAAACCACAAGGAATTTTAGATAATAATTTAATGCAACTCTTAATTAGCCTAAGAAAAAGAATAGCAGAAGTTAACGGTGTTCCACCATATGCTGTTTTTCAAGAAAATTCTCTAGAAGAAATGTGCCTTAAATATCCTATTTCGCAAGATGAATTAGTAAATATTAATGGTGTTGGTGAAGGAAAAGCAAAACGGTATGGAGAAAAATTCATAAGACTGATAATTAATTATGTTGAAGAAAATAATATTATCAGGCCAGACGATTTGGTTGTTAAAAGTACTGGAATCAATTCTGCTCTTAAGCTTTTTTTAATTCAAACTATTGATCGTAAGTTATTGCTTGAGGATATCGCAGATGCTAAGGGCATGACGATGGATAAACTTATATCTGAGATGGAAACAATAGTGTTTTCAGGAACAAAACTTAATATTGATTATTATTTAGAGAATCTTTTTGATGAAGATCAAACAGAGGAATTATATGATTATTTTATAGGAGCAAAAACAGATTCAATATCAAATGCAGTTGATGCTTTTGAAGGTGGGTATGAAGAAGAAGAGCTTCGTTTATATCGTTTGAAATTTATTAGTGAAATCGCAAATTAAACTTTTTTGATTTAAGGGGATTCTTATCTTTGCCTTCAAACAAAAAATTATTATGGAAGGTATTTATGCAAAATTTAATATATCTAAAGGATTAATTTTATTAAAACTTAATTATAAAGAGACACCTGGTACTGTAGGAAATTTTGTAAGTTTAGTAGAGGGGACTCAAAAAAATAGTTATAAAAATTCTGGGGAACCATATTATGATGGATTAAAATTTCATCGAGTTATTCCTGATTTTATGATTCAAGGCGGTTGTCCTCAAGGTACCGGATCTGGTGGTCCAGGTTATCAATTCGATGATGAGTTTCATCCTGATTTAAAACATAATCGTGAAGGAATACTGTCAATGGCTAATGCAGGTCCAGGAACTAATGGCAGTCAGTTTTTTATTACACATGGTCCTACTGGTTGGCTAGATGGAAAGCATACTGTTTTTGGATATGTTGTTGAGGGTCAAGATATCGTAAATTTAGTAGAGCAAGGTGATCTAATCGAATCAGTAACCATAGAATATCACGGGGAAGCTGCTGAAAAATGGAATGCACAATTAGCATTTAATGAGTTTAATGCAAGTGCAGAGGCTCGTCTTAAAGTAGAAAAAAATGCAGCCTATGAAACTTTAGCTTCAATAACTAACGGTATGAAGAAAACGGAAAGTGGATTGTTTTATAATATTACTAAAGAGGGTACTGGTTTAAGCCCGATAAAGGGCTCAAAGGTCACAGTTCATTATAAAGGTTCACTAATTGATGGATCTGTTTTTGATTCATCATACCAACGCAATGAGCCAATTGAGTTTTCAGTTGGAATAGGTCAAGTTATTCAAGGATGGGACGAAGGAATTATGCTTTTAAAAAAAGGAGCTAGTGCACGTTTTGTAATTCCAAGTGATCTAGGTTATGGTGCCCAAGGTGCTGGAGCAAACATTCCACCTGATTCAACTTTAATTTTTGATGTTGAGCTGATTGATTTTTAGTTTCCTTTCTCATTATTATTTGAAGGGTGCCATTTAATACTGCACCCTAAACTGGGTAATTGAATACCTGAGTGTGAAACTTTTTGGAGCATAGATTCAGCGGCCAGGTGTAAATCATTTCCGTTTACAGGCACCTTATTTCCAGGTCTAGAGTCATCATAACGTCCTCTATAATACAATTTCAATTGATTATCAAATAAATAAAAATCTGGAGTACAGGCAGCTTGAAAGTTTTTTGCAACTTCTTGACTTTCATCATATAGATAAGGAAAAGAAAACCTTTTTAATAAGGCTAGTTTTTTCATTTCTTTAGGCCCATCCTGCGGATGAGTCTCAATACTATTGCTTGAAATAGCTACTGTTGCTATTCCTTTTTTTGAGAAATCAATTGCTGTTTTAATAATACCTTCTAAAAGATGTATAACATAGGGGCAATGATTACACATAAAAATAATTAAAGTACCATTTTTACCTCTTATAATTTCTAATTCTTTTATTTGATTATTAATCACATTAGGTAATGAAAAGGATGGTGATTGAGTCCCCAAAGGGAGCATACATGATTCAATAAGGGCCATAAGAAATATTTATTAACTGAATTTAAATGTAGTATTTTTATATAAATTTAAATAGATAAGGAATGATAGATTATTCTACATTTGAAAAACTAGATTTAAGGGTTGGAACTATTTTGAACGCAAAAGATTTTCCAAAGGCTAAAAAACCTGCATATAAATTAGAAATTGATTTTGGACCTATTGGTATTCTTAAGTCCTCTGCACAAATCACAAAACGTTATTGTCTCGAAGAGCTATTAGGGAAACAAATCATAGCTGTTGTCAACATAGGAATTAGAAAAATAGCTGATTTCGAAAGTCAATGTCTGGTTTTAGGAGCTACTAATAATAATGAAGTTATTCTTTTGACACCTGAATCTGAAATCCCCAATGGAGGGCAAGTTCTTTAATTACATTATAAATGACAGATAAATGGCATTAGTTAAAATCCTATTTGTTCCATACCAAAAGGCCCTAAAATTTGTATTATCTGTTAGTACAATAACTCTTCCGTGACCCATTCGACTTATTTTAAAAGGAACTGATCTTTTAACTAGTTGTAGGTTTTCTTCCGATATATAACCACTTAGTAAGGGATCGGGAGTATATTGAATAGGATTATTATAACTCTGTTTATCGGCTTTTAAATAAAGATTAGTATTTCTAAAAATTGGTATAGTTGAATTCAGGTATCCAAAATTTATAGGATGACTTCTATCTATATTTACTTTAAAAATAGCTCCTCCTGTTTCCTGAGACCCTTCAAAATTATCTTTATCTTCAAATGAAATATTTTTTGTAATTGGACTTTGATTTAAAAAGTCTAGTTTGATAAAATCGTATTCATTTAGCCACTTTATGGTTTCTCTATATCCAATAAGAACTCCTCCTTCTTTAACAAATCTTTTAATTTCATCAACATGATTATTTAGTCGTGTTCCACTAAAACTAGGTATAATCAAATGTGAATAAGTACTTAGATCAATATTATTTAAATCCTTAGTATCAATTTTTGAAATAGAAATTTTATGTCTAGTATCTAGTAAGTGCCATATTTCTCCAGCATCATAGCTCCGGACACCAGATCCAACTAATAAAGCAATTTTAGCCTCTTTCACTGAACGAAAATTTCGTGAACCTAAATCAATTCCTTGGGCATGGCCTGTTGAAACCCCAGTAATATTGATATGGGTTTTTATTGCAGCATTTTTAAGTATTTCATACAAATCAGACTCATTAACTTCTTGATTTTTTGAAGGAATCATATAAGTCCCGTAGTCGTATGGTTTTCCTTCAATCGTAAAAGGAGTAAGCCCAACCTTTACACGTATATTTTTTTTATGAAGTTCATTAAGTAATTTGGGAGTATAGTAATGATGGGCTTCAAAAAGATAGGCATAATCTCCCTTTTCACTAACACTTCCGATAGGAGGATTAATTTTTTCAATTCTTTCTCCTTTTAAAGAAGTATTATTTTCAAAATGATGATTTAAATTGAATGCATATGGAAAAGTCCATGCAGATACATCATAAAACAAGCTGTCTTGAAAATTAGTTTGTCTAGAAAATATAGCTTGAATTAATTTATGTTTTTTCTGCTCTAAGGGAATCACAAAACTCGATTTAGGTAAATATTTTTTGCCATTTTTATTTACTTTGTTTTTTAATTTGTAAAATTTTATTTTGTGATAATCTAAAACTTGAGAAAAGTGATATAAAATAGCAGGGTCTTTTGGACTTCCTACAATTATTAACTTTTGTTTTTCATTAGCTGCATTTTTTCGCATGTCAGCATAGAATGTCTTGAAGTAATTAAGAAGTTCAATTCTCATAGCACTTGCTGCTTTCAAAGTTGATAGTGCTGCTGTGAGTTGATTTCGTATTGTAAATGGAAAAGTTATTATACCGTTTTCACTTTCTTGCATGTGTCCACGAGAACTAGCCTGTTCAAATAGAATTCCAATACCACCGTTAACATCTGGATAAGCAGATCCTTTTCCAAGGTAGAAATCATCATAATCTTCTTCTGAGTAGTAAAGAGAACCTAATTTATCGAAAGCTTTGATGTGGTATTCACTAATTTTTTTAGTCAATTTCTGATTCATTACGGGTATTAAAGGATTTACTCTTGAAGATACTCCTGGTTGAAAAAAGAAAGTCGAATTTGTTCCCATTTCGTGATGATCAGTAAGAATATTTGGGAGCCAATCAGAAAAAGTTTTAATCCGTGCTTGTGATTCTGGCAATTGAACAGGAAGCCAATCTCTATTTAAATCAAACCAATAATGATTTGTTCTACCTCCGGGCCAAATCTCGTTGTATTCTCTATCATTTGAGTCAGATGTAAGGACTTGATTTTTATTCATATTTGCCCAATAAGAAAAGCGCTGTAAACCATCGGGATTTAAGCTAGGGTCAAAAAGAATAATCAAATCTTCAAGCATTTCAATAGTTTCTGGAGCTTGACTTGCAGCAAGATGATAGGCGGCTAAAAGTCCCGCATTGGCACCACTTGGTTCATTTCCATGAATGGAAAATCCTTGATAGACCACAAGAGGTTGCTTTTTAGTATTTTCATTTTCAGCCTCAGCCTCCGAAAGCTGAATATGAGCTTTTCTTATGGATTTGATGTTTTTGTGATTTTCTGGACTTGTAATTGTAAGTAAAAGTAATGGACGATCTTCATAAGTTGACCCTCTGCTTTCAATTGAAATTCTATCAGACGATTCTGCTAAACTATACATATAACTAATAAGTTGATCATGAGATACATGCCAGGTCCCAACCTCATAGCCTAATAATTTACTTGGTTTTGGAATTTCAGAATCATAAGGATGATTTTTATCCAAGTAATAATTCAAATTAACTTGACAAACTAATGAACCATAGCCAAAAAACGCAATTAGAATAAAATATTTTTTCATTTAAAAGATCATTTACAATAGAATAAATTATCAAAAAAAAGCGAAATAAACAAGATTAATTTTTATTGTGTTTTAAAAAACTAAAAGCTATAAAAATAAATTCTGAATGTCTTTTAAAAATTTATTAAGAATTTGAATTTATATTATTTTCAGAATAGTTTTTCTGGTGACGCTCACTTATTACCTCTTGGCCTCTCTTTTCGATTATATAAGCCATAGTTTCATTTAAAAAATTAGAAAAATTTTCAAAATCTTCCTTATAAATATAAATCTTGTGTTTTTTGTAATAAAAAGAATCGTCTTCGTTGGTGAATTTTTTGCTTTCAGTTACAGTTAAATAGTAATCACTAGCTTTTGTTTCTCTAACATCAAAAAAGTATGTTCTTCTTCCTGCTCTGAGAACTCTGGAAAAGATTTCTTCATGATTATCATCTAAATTTTTTGACATCTCAATTTATTATTAATTGTATTTGACAATTTTATTAAAAAAAACAACTAAAACAAATTATTTAACCCTTTCAGTTTGTTGTTTTTCAAATAATTCTTTGTAATAACCCTTAGATTCTATTAAATCTGAATGTTTTCCTTGTTGAATAATCTTACCATTTTCTAAAACTATAATTTTATCAGCATGTTTAAGAGATGAAATTCTATGACTTACAATTACGGTAGTTTTTTTTGTTGAAACATTTTTTAGATTTTTCAAGATTTCTTCTTCTGTATCAGTATCAACTGCAGAAAGACAATCATCTAACAATAAAATTTTAGAATTTTTAATCAGAGCTCTTGCAATTGAGATACGTTGAATTTGACCACCTGAAAGGGTTACCCCACGTTCTCCTAATAATGTATCATAGCTATCTTTAAAACTAATTATATTTTGGTGAACTGCAGCTTTTTTACTTGCTTCTTTGATATCTTTTAATTCAATTTTTTGCGCTCCAAAACGAATATTATCTTCAATACTTTCAGAAAATAGAAAAGCATTTTGAGGTATATAACCAATATTTTCTCTTATTTGATCTAATGTATATTCTTTCATATCAACACCATCTAATTTAATAGATCCTTCAGAGGGATCATAAAGTCTGGAAATAATATCTAGGATGGAAGATTTTCCAGATCCAATATTTCCAATTATACCTACAGTACTGCCCTTGGAAATTTTTAAACTAACCCCTTTTAGGGCCTCGATTTGAGTTTCAGGGTACAACAACGATACATTGTTCAATTCTATTTCACCTTTAATAAATTTATCTACGCCTTTACCATCAATAATTTCAGGTTGTTCTTTTAAAAAACTATTAATTCTTTTTTGAGATGCTTCTGCTTGCTGCACAATAGATGTTATCCAACCCACAACAGCAACTGGCCAGGTAAGCATATTTACATAAATTATAAACTCAGCAAGAACTCCAATTTCAATCTCATTGTTGATGTACTGATTTCCGCCTATATAGATAACAATTAAATTACTGCAGCCAATTAATAGAATCATAAGTGGAAAAAACCAAGCTTGAACCTTTACTAGGGACATGTTTTTTTGATAACTCTCAATTGCTAAATCATTAAATTTATTATATATTTTAGACTGAAGATTATAAGATTTAATAACAGCGATTCCGCTAAAGCTCTCTTGTGCACTAGATGACATTTTTGACAAGATTTCTTGAACTAAAGTGCTTTTCTCATTAATAATACGACTCAATTTATAAATTGTAAAAGATAGTATAGGAAGTGGTAAAATTGTATATAAAGTTAGTATTGGTGCAATACTAATCATGTATGAAATCACAATTATGAATAGTGAAATTGTATTTATACTATACATGAAAGCTGGACCTACATACATTCTTACTTTACTTACATCCTCACTGATTCTACTCATTAAATCCCCTGTTCTATTGTTTTTATAAAAACGTTGAGTCAACTTTTGATAATGCCAAAAGATCTCATTTTTTAAATCAAATTCGATAAAGCGAGAGACGTTGATGATTGTTTGACGCATTAAAAAAGTAAAAAAACCAGAAATTAAAGTGGCACCAATAATTATTAAAATATTAACCATTAATATGTGTTGAATTTTTTCAAAATCATTATTTTCTGATTGAAGATATTTTTCTACAGCAGTGAGTGAGTTTCCAATTAAACGAGGAGCAAATAGAGAGAAAATTCTCGCTATTATCGTAATTAAGAATCCAAGAAAGAGTTTAGTTCGATACTTGTAAAAATATTTATTAAGGTATTTAAGTGCATTCATGAGACTTTCAAAGGTAATCAAATGGAGATGTATTAATTATTTCAACAATAAAACTTTTTTAAACTTTAAACTGTTGATTAACATTATTAATTTAATTTCGCTTTTAAAAGTTCTGATACATGCTTACACGTCGACATATCCGCATTAAGGTTATGCAATCGGTTTATTCCTATACTCTTTCAAAAGAAAAAAAAGTAGAAGATGAAATTGCTTTTTTTAAGGAAAGTGTAGCTAAAACATTTGATTTGTATCTTCTTATTCTTGGGCTTTTGAAGGCAATAAAACAATATGTTGATAATCAACTTATTGCTTACAATAAACATCAGATCATAAAAGACGAAAAGTATCTTAAGCTCAAGTATCTATCTGAGAATCGTTTTCTTGATTTCATAAATAATCATAGTATTTTACAAAAACATCTTAAGAACAAAATTTTTATACGTTGGGATTTGGAATTTGTTTTTATGAAGGACTTGGTTGAAGAGATGATTTCTAAGAAAGTATTTGAAACCTATCTTAATAACAAGAAGCCATCTGAAAAAGATGATCTTCAATGGTTAATTAAATCTTTTAAGAACTCTATTGCTCCTTCATCTTATCTTTATAATTATTTGGAGGATCATAATTTAACATGGATAGATGATCTCCCTGTTGTAAATACTTTTATATTAAAAACACTTAAGCAACTTGATCTTAATAATCTACAAAGTTTAAAGTTCCCGAAATTAATTGAAAATACTGATGATTTACAGTTTGGAATTGAGCTTCTTGAAAAGGCTATTACAAAAGAAGAAATGTTATTAAAAGAATTGGAAGGAAAGACGCCTAATTGGGGGGCAGAAAGAATAGCACGTATGGATCAAGTCATTCTCAAAATTGCTATAGCTGAGTTACTTTATTTCCCTAAAATACCACCAAAAGTTTCACTTAACGAATATTTAGAAATAGCTAAGGATTATTCAACTCCTAACAGTAATAATTTTATAAATGGAGTTCTGGATAAATTAGTACGAGAATTTATCGATAAAAAACGAATGATCAAAGAAGGAAGAGGCTTGTTGTAATGACTTTTTTTGTTATTTTTGATTATATTTTAAAATAAAAAAAATGAAAAAATTATTAATCATTTGTATTGCCATTTCTTTTACATCTTTTACTTCTTGTCAAGATGGCTCTGCTAAAAAGATAAACAACTCTAATACTTCTGCTTCACCAGAAAAATCCACAACAGCAGAAGGACCAATAATGACATTCGATAACATTTCTCACGATTTCGGAACTATAAATGAAGGAGATAAGGTAACGACAAAATTTTCTTTCACAAATACTGGAAATGCTGATTTAATAATTGTTGATGCAAGAGGAAGTTGTGGGTGTACTGTTCCAGAGTATCCTAAAAATACTCCAATTGCTCCAGGTCAATCTCAAACAATCACTGTTAATTTTGATTCTAGTAATAAGCCAGGAATACAGCAGAAATCTGTTACTCTTTCTGCGAATACTTCTTCAGGGAGAGAGATGCTTAGAATTAAAGCAAATGTAACTCCTGATCCAGTGAAGCAAAAACAACGTGAAGATCAAGCTAAAGCACGTCAGCAAAACTAAACACAAAAAATAATGTCAGAAGGTTTATCAGGGCAACTTCCTTTTTTGCTTTTAATGTTAGTGGTTTTTTTCTTTTTCATCATTTTACCTCAACAAAGGAGACAAAAAAAGGAAAAAAGCTTTATGAACTCCATTAAAAAAGGAGATCGTATTATTACTAAGAGTGGAGTTCATGCTAAGATAATGGAGCTGAATGATAAAGACAACACATGCATTGTTGAAACATTAGCAGGAAAATTAAAAATAGAACGATCGGCTATTTCATTAGATATGAGTTCCAAGTTAAACTCTCCACCTGCAAAAAAATAATTTACTTTAAATCCCGCAGGACGCGGGATTTTTTTTAATCATATGTATCATTTAATTGTAAAACCGTTTCTATTTTTATTTGATCCTGAATGGGTGCACCATACTGTTTTTAACTCTATTAAATTTGTCAATAAAATTCCCGGTGTAACTAAATTATTACGCTTTATTTATGTTTTAAATGACAAAAGATTAGAACAAAATTTATTTGGTTTAACATTTCCCAATCCAGTTGGTCTAGCAGCTGGTTTTGATAAGGATGCTAAGCTTTATCATGAACTTGCAAACTTTGGCTTTGGCTTCATTGAAATAGGGACACTTACTCCTAGGCCTCAGGATGGAAATCCAAAGAAACGAATGTTTCGCCTCATTGAAGACGAAGGTCTTATTAATCGATTAGGTTTCAATAATGAAGGAGTGGACGCTGCTGTTAGTCGATTAAAGAAAAACAAAAGTGTTTTAATCGGAGGCAATATAGGTAAAAATAAAACTACACCTAATGAGGAAGCAATTAGTGATTATGTCTATTGTTTTAATACTCTTTACCAATTTGTAGATTATTTTGTTGTCAATGTAAGTTCTCCAAATACTCCCGATTTAAGAGCGCTTCAGGATAAGAAGCCATTGAAGAATCTTCTATCAACTTTAAAAGATTTGAACCTTAAACAGGTATCTCCTAAACCAATTTTATTAAAAATAGCCCCAGATTTGAGTGAAGATCAACTTAAAGATATTATAGAAATAGTTATCTCACTTAAAATTGATGGAGTGATAGCAACCAACACTACTGTTAATAGAGATGATTTAAAGTCATTTAACAGAAATGAAACGGGTGGACTTAGTGGAAGGCCAATTAAAGACAAGAGTACAGATGTAATACGTTTTTTGGCTAAAAAAAGTAAAAACGCTTTTCCAATTATTGGAGTTGGAGGTATACATAAGCCAAATGATGCTATCGAAAAGTTAGATGCTGGAGCCTCTTTAATTCAACTTTATACTGGGTTTGTTTATGAGGGACCAGGAGTAGTAAAAAGAATAAACAAGTCTATTCTAAAAAAAGCTATTAAATAAAAATTTAGAATATATCTTAAATTATTTTAGTCAAAGTAACTAAATGACTCACCGTTTTTAATAGTAAGAAGAGTTTCATAAATTAATTTTATAACATTTTCAACATCTTTACGATGTACCATTTCAACTGTAGTATGCATATAACGCAAAGGAAGTGATATTAAAGCAGATGCAACCCCACCATTACTGTAAGCAAAAGCATCTGTGTCAGTTCCTGTGAAACGAGAAGAAGCTAATCTTTGGAAAGGGATTTTATTTTTTTCTGCGGTTTCAATAATTCGTTCTCTTAAATTATTTTGAACAGCTGGAGCATAAGAAATAACAGGTCCTTTACCTATTTCAGTATGTCCTTCTGTTTTTTTATTAATCATTGGAGTAGTGGTATCGTGGCATACATCTGTTACAAGTGCTAAGTTTGGATTTAGTGTTTGAGTTATCATCTCCGCACCTCTTAAACCTACCTCTTCTTGAACGGAATTCGTTATGTACAATCCAAAGGGAAGTTTAATGTTATTTTCAGAAATTAATCGAGCTACCTGTGCAATCATGAAACCACCTGCTCTGTTATCAATTGCTCGGCAAAGAAACTTATCTTTATTTAAAACTTTAAAAGTATCAGGATAGGTTATTACACAACCAACGTGAATTCCCATTTTTACAACCTCTTTTTTATCTTTTGCACCAACATCAATAAAGATATTATCTAGTTTAGGAATCTCTTCTTTTCCATTTTTACGAGTATGTATTGCTGGCCAACCAAACACACCTTGTACAATTCCTTTCTTGGTATGTATATTTACCCATTTAGATGGTGCAATCTGGTGATCGCTTCCACCGTTTCTAATAACATAGATGAGTCCATTGTCAGTAATATAATTAACATACCAAGAAATTTCATCTGAATGTCCTTCAATTACTACCTTATATTTTGCATCTGGATTTATTACGCCAACGGCAGTTCCATACGTATCTGTAATAAATTCATCTACGTAAGGCTTCAGATAATTCATCCAAATTTTTTGTCCACTACTTTCATAACCTGTTGGTGCAGCATTATTTAAATAATTTTCTAAAAATGTAATTGATTTTTTGTCGAGAATATTCATAAATATTTATTTGAATTTACAGATTCAAAAGTAAGAATATTCCCTAATAAAATTAGTGCCTACAAAATATTTGTATTTTTGATTTCTTAAAAATTAATTAATCTTGTCGACATAATGTGTTTTGATAAACTTAATACAAATAGACCTAATTCCTTAAATCAAAAAGTATTTGTTTTTGCATTTTTGATTAATTCTTTTTTTGGTTTAGCTCAAATTGAGGCACCTAATAATTTTGATGGAGAATTACTCTTCAAGTTTGAAACAGATTCTATTCCACAAGCAGGAATTCGACTAGAAGAGGTAGTTCTTTTTCAACCCTTAACTTTTAGAAGTATTAAAGAATTAAGGCAATATGTGATTTTGCGAAATCGTACTTTACGAGTATATCCCTATGCTAAACTAGCTTCGGATCGTTTAGACACCTTAAGTATACGTCTTAAGAATATAAAGAGTAATCGAAAAAAGAAAACTTATATTAAACGAATTGAAAATTTCATATACGATGAATTTGAAGAAGAATTAAAAAAACTTTCGCGTTCTCAAGGAAGAATTTTGATTAAATTAGTCCATCGTCAAACGGGAGAAACTACTCATAGTTTGATTAAAGAATTGCGAAACGGGTGGAGAGCGTTTGTTTATCAAACTACAGCTTCATTATTTAAGCTTTCCCTTAAAGACACTTATAATCCAGGAACTATTTATGAAGACTTTTTAATAGAGGATATTCTCCAGCGCGCCTATGGAGACGAACTAATCGATCTTGATCCGACTGCTTTGACGTATGACTTAGATTCTTTATATACAATTTGGAAAGCTCCGAAAACTCCACTATCAGAAAATCTTTAGAATTAGAGAATACTCTTCGTCCAATTCAAAACAGGTGCTATGGAAAATGTTAATATTCGGTTTTAAAGCAATAAATCGTTCTGAATAAATTCATTTTATTTATTAATCTGAAAAGCTTTTTATTCCTGTATCAAAATCTTTTTTGATTACAGCTCTGTCATATTCTTTACCTAATGCTGTATAGGCCACATATGTTAATTTATTCTTATCTACAGTTATGACTTGAAAAAATTGAGTTTGCTCGGCAGATTTATCCAATTGGTAACCTTCTTTTGAGTAGGTTTCGATTTGTTTTTTATCTAAATCATATTGCTTTGGTCCACTGACAGAAGTCACATAAATAGTGCCTATATTTTCAGTTTCATTAGTTGTTGAAATTTTAGGAACATGTCCACGAGCATAGGTGTGATCATGACCGTTAAGAACTAAATCAACATTGTATTGATCAAATAGAGGTTTCCATTTTTTTCTTGCATATTTAAAATCACGTCCAACAGCAGGTGAAAAAACTGAATGATGACAAGTAACAATATTCCATTTGGCAGGAGATGTTTTTAGCTGCTGCTCGATGTATTTGGTTTGTTTTTCGAACATACCGTTTGAGTTTAGAACAATAATTCGAATGTTTTGATAATCTACTGTATAGACAGTCTCGTGTAATTTATTATCTAATTCTTTTTCAACAGGTAATGTAAATTGAGGTTTCCATTGAATGGAAAGTTTTCTCTCATCTCCATTAATTAAGGATCTAAATTCATGGTTTCCTACTACAGGTATTGCAGTCCATTGACTGTGAATAAACCCACCAGCTTTATACCATTGAGCCCATTCATAATCACTATGAGCACTGTTGATTAGATCACCTGCATGGATTACAAAAGAAGCGTCTGGAGCAGTTTGATAGGCCATCCGAATGACACGCGACCAATGGGAAAGGATATCGTTCTGAGCATCTCCAAAATATACAAATTTAGTAGGGGCATAGTCTTTTTTGGCTGTTTTAAATTGGATCCACTCTGACCAATATTTAGTACCATCTCCAACCCTGTAAGCATAAATTTTATTTGGCTTTAGCTGCTGAAATACAACACTGTGATAATTAACTTTTAACGAGTTATTTCCTTTATATAAACCCAAATCAAATGGTTCTGTAATAGCTTTATAGCGTATTGTATTTTCAGTAAAATTCGAGTTAACTGTCGCCTCTGAAATCTGAGAAAATCCATTCTTAATTCTGCTATCAGTGCGCCAAGTAACTGCTCTTGATGTTGCAGGATCTCCAAGAAATGTCAAGATAATTCGGTCAGGATTTTTGCTTGGAATTTCCCAATGTTGAAGTCCATTGTGTTCGTGGTTATGTTGAGCAGAAATATTAAGTGAATTCAGACATATAGTGAAACTGATGATTATACACTTTACATAAAGAAATATTATTCCTTTATATTTAATAAGAGGTAATATATGAGAATCCATTATTTTTTATTTTTGAGATACAATTCGATATTGTTATCTCTTTTCAATTTAAGTGATTATTTATTATCATGTGAACATTCACATGAAGCACATTGACAATATTTCAAATTATAGACATGGAATCCAGCAAGGGATAAAGACGAAATATAAGTTCCTAATTCTGGAAATGAAAGTAAATGAAATTTTTCATTTAAAATTAAAATTGACAAAATAGTCCAGCAGGTCCATAATGCTATCTTCATAAATCTTTTACTCGAATTTTTAGCTGAATAAGCAACAGAGATTAAAGAAATCAACAATAAAATGAAATCTAAATTTTGCCACCAAAAAGGATTTATTTCATATCCATTGACGGCATAAGCTTGAAGAGCAACAATTACAAATGGTGTTAAAATACAATGAACCATGCATAAAAAACTTGCAATCGCCCCAAAAGTGTCAGATTTTTCAAGTAAAAGTCTCATGATTAAATTTAATTAATGCAACTTGGTTGCGAAATTAGTATTTTATTTGTAATTGAACTTAGTAGTTTTAAATTTTTATGGGAATCATTAGAAAAACACAATCAGTTGAAACTTTACTTGGAGAATTTAAAAATAACTCAGGTGCTGTTTCAGTTACAGAACTAATTAAACGCTTTGACTCACTAATAAATAAGACAACGATATATCGTATTTTGGATAAGCTTGAAGATGATAGAATTTTACATTCGTTTCTTGATAAGAATGGAATTAAGTGGTATGCAAAATGTAATTATTGTACCTGTAATGACAATTTCGATGCTCATCCTCATTTTCAATGTTTGAGTTGTGGAAGAGTTGATTGTTTATTAATTGACTTCCCCATGCCAAAAATAAAAAATCGAGAAGTAATCTTATCACAAACCTTAATTCAAGGTATATGTGAATTATGTTCTAACTAAAAATGATCCACTTAAGAATATAATTAGTTCAAGTCATTTGGATAATTTAGATTTTACAAAAAAAACAATAACCATATAAAAAATTATTCCTAGAATTTTGAGTATTATAGAATTTGGAAATTTAGATATATGAAATGCATTTTTCCATATTTAGAAGTATTAATAAATAAAGTATTTTTAAAAACTAATTAGATTCATGGAGGAGAACTTTAAAATGCTGGCAAAAACCTTTTACGGTTTTGAGGAAATTCTTGAAAAGGAGTTATTACAATTAGGAGCTAAAAATGTAAAAAAGGGAAATCGTTTTGTCTCTTTTGAGGGGGACAAGGGATTTATGTATAAAACAAATCTTTCACTTAGAACAGCATTAAAAATTTTAAAACCGATTTATAGCGAGCGTATTCAAAATGAAAATGAATTATATGAACTATTTTATAATTTTCCCTGGGAAGATTATATGAATGTGAATTCAAAATTTGTTATTGATAGCGTTGTCAATGGAGAAATATTCACTCATTCCCAATATACATCTCAAAAAGCGAAGGATGGCCTAGTAGATCAGTTCCGTGATAAATATAATGATCGACCAAGCGTTGATTTGAATCGTCCAGATTTAAGAATTAACTTACATATTCAAAACGATTTATGTACAATTTCTTTAGATACTTCTGGAGCTTCTTTACATCATAGAGGATATCGTATAGCAACAAATATAGCACCACTAAATGAGGTCCTAGCTGCTGGTTTAATTCAGCTTTCTGGCTGGCAAGCTAATACTGATTTTTTTGATCCTATGTGTGGAAGTGGAACTTTTCTTATTGAGGCTGCGATGTTTGCTTGTAAAATTCCTGCAAATATAAATCGTAAAAGTTTTGCTTTTGATAAATGGAAGGACTGGGAACCTAACTTGTTTGAACTCATAAGAGAAAGTCAATTAAAGAAAGTTATAAATCCTAATATTCAAATAAAGGGCTCAGATAAGGCTCCTTCTGCAGTTGAAAAAGCAAAACAAAATATTGAGAATGCAAATCTTAGCGAATTTATTCAAATTGAAAAAAAAGATTTTTTTCAACTCGAGAAAGAAACTAAAGGTCCCTTGCATCTTTTGACTAATCCTCCCTACGGAGAACGTCTTGAGGGAGACATGAATGCACTATATCAAGGTATTGGAGATGGATTTAAGCAAAGTTTTCCAAATACTCACGCTTGGTTAATCAGCTCAAATATGGAAGCTATAAAATGTATCGGACTTCGGCCCAGTAGAAAAATAAAAGTTTTTAATGGAAAATTAGAATCGCGTTTATTACATTTCCCTATATACGAGGGCACAAAAAAAGTCCACAAGCTAAGGAAGTAATAATTTATTTCTTTTTTGACCTAAAGGGTATAATATATGTTAAGGTGTAATTGAATCCAGCTCCAAACTTATTTTCTTCAGTTTTTTTATTAAAACCTGGAATGTAAATATTATCAAAGTTTTCAGGTATTTTATCTTTTAGCAAGCGATTTAATCTAAGACTGAGGCCCATATAAATATTTTTTAGAAGTTGAACTTTAAAACCACATACAACTTCAATCCATTGCGCATTTAGATTTGAACGTTCCCCTGTTGCATATCCAATGTCAACGGGAAGATCTGAACTTGGCCAAAAACGCGATCTATCAAGTATTGTATAACTATTCAAAACCTGAGTGTGATTGCTAGATGCAAAACGAAGTCCAATATAAATGTCATTATTCATTCCTTTCAAATTTTCATTCATATTGTAATCAAATCCTAACTTATAGTAATTTCCTGAGGTAGTAAAATTTACTTGATCAACCTCTTTGGTAGTTTTTGTGTCTCCTAACTCTAATGCTAAAAAAAAATTTTCACCTAATCGTAAATCACTAACTATTTCAATTCCATTAAAATCATCAGAAACTTGAGAAAGAATAACTCTGTATAAGTCCACACCAAAGCGTAAACTTAAAGGTGTCTTTTCAGAAGCACTTGAGCTATCAGAAACTTCAATGGAAACTGTTTCGTCTTTTTGTTGTCCTATTAAAAGCTGAAAGCTTACTAAAAAACTAATGTAAAATACCCAAATGTGCACGCCTTTCATCTGATATTGTGTCTTTTAAAATTGTGAATCCCTTTATCCAATTATCTCCTGGATTTAAAATTATTACTGGTGACGTTTCTAAAATATAGTTTGATCGATAACCACAAGCTACATTTATAAAATTATCAATACGTTTATAATTAATTTGAAGTGTATCAATGTTTTCATTATCTAAGCCAAGATTCAATATGAATTCAAATTGAACATAATTTTTTTGAATTTTTAATGGTAGGGTTAAAGAGTCACTGATATTACCCGGAAGAATATTTTGAGTTCCTAAAGCTCGAATAGAAAAACCAGCAGGTGTTTTTCTATTATTCAAGTTGTCTTGATCAAGCATCAGAATAATTAGATCTGGACTTTCCGTAACGGAAACAATGCATATGTCGTCTCTTTCACAGCTAAAGAAAATCATTAAACTAATTAGGCTAAGAAATTTCTTTTCCATTGTTTGTATTGAGTTGTAAAAGTACAACATTTTCAACATGATGAGTTTGTGGAAACATGTCTACTGCTTGGCTTATCATCATTTTATATTTAGTATTCATCAATCCTAAGTCTCGAGCTTGAGTTGAACTATTACAACTTATATATATAATTTTTTTTGGTGCTAGTTTTAATAATTGTTTAACAACATCAACGTGCATTCCACCTCGTGGGGGATCAGTGATCACAACATCTGCTTTTCCATGACGTAAAATAAAATCTTCATTAAAACAGTCTTTCATATCACCTACTTCAAAAATGGCATTTTTGATATTATTAAATTTAGCATTTTCCCTAGCTGCAACAATAGCTTCAGGGACAGACTCTACTCCAACAATTTTTTTACAGCTTCGAGCCAAACTCAATGCTATTGTTCCTGTACCAGTATATAAATCATAAACAACATCCTTAGGTTTTAATCCAGCAAAACTTTTAGCAATATTATAGAGGGTCTTTGATTGCTTCGGATTTGTTTGATAAAAAGATTTTGCTGTAATTTTAAATTGTAGATCATCTATATGTTCACTTATGAACGACTGTCCACTGTAGCAATAAATTTCCTGATCGTAAATACTGTCATTACCTTTAGAGTTTATACAATAAAGAAGAGATACAATTTGTGGAAAGCTTTTTTGAATAAAATTTAACAGTAATTCTCGTTTATTTTTATCTTCTCTAAAAAATTGAATTAATACCATAATCTCTCCACCTAAAGTATTACGAATCATTAAGGTTCTTAAAAAACCAGTTTGCTCACGAGGGTCAAAAAACTCTAATTCTTTTTCAAGCGCATAGGAACGTATTGCATTTCGAATCTCATTGGAAGGATTGGCTTGCAGATAACATTGGTTTACATCAACTACTTTATCCCACATTCCAGGTTTATGAAAACCTAAGCCACGACGCTCTATTAATTTATCTTCTTCAATTTCGTCTGCAGTTAGCCAGCGCTTGTTAGAAAACGAAAACTCCATTTTATTTCTATAGAAAAAAGGATTTTCTACACCCACAATTGGAAGTATTTTATTAATGTCAAGCTTTCCTATATGGCTAAGATTATGAAGAACTCCCTTTTCTTTATAGTACAATTGACCCTTATAGTTAAGATGTTGCCATTTACAACCACCGCAAACCCCAAAATGTTCACAAACTGGAGTAATTCTTTGATCAGATTTTTTAACCCATGTTATAGGTTCTGCTTCAAAATATCCCCTTCTTTTCTTGTAAGCACGAATATCAACAATGTCTCCAGGAACAACATTTTTAATAAAATAAACAGCACCCTCTTTATTTTTTGCTACTCCCATACCCTTAGTATTTATATCGATAACTTCTAGGGCTCTTTCTTGGCGGTCTATTCGTTTCCTTGACATGCTACAAATGTAGTGGGGTTATTAAAATAAATCATTATATACTCTAGGTTTTTGGAAAGGATATTTAGTATTTTTGAATAAACTTAATTCATCTATAAATTAATAGTTAGTAATTGAAATCGTCCTTAAATTCTAAATTTTTTTTTGATCTTGAACATAAATATGGTGCTCATAACTACAAGCCATTACCTGTTGTTTTATCAAGAGGGGAGGGAATCTATTTGTGGGATATTCATAGTAAAAAATATTTTGATTTTTTATCTGCTTACTCAGCAGTAAATCAAGGTCATTGTAACCCTAAAATTTTAGAAGCCTTAAATATTCAGGCTAATAAATTAACTTTAACTTCTAGAGCCTTTTATAATGATGTATTAGGAGATTATGAAAAATATATTACTAATATTTTTAAATACGACAAGGTACTTCCAATGAATACAGGAGTTGAAGGAGGAGAGACTGCAATTAAATTGGCAAGAAAATGGGGGTATTTAATAAAGAAAATACCAAAAAATAAAGCAAGAGTTGTTTTTGCTACTGGAAATTTTTGGGGAAGAACTTTGGCTGCAATTTCGAGTTCCGACGATCCTTTATCATATAGTGATTTTGGACCATACATGCCTGGTTATGACATTATTCCATATAATGATTTAAATTCTTTAGAGGAAAAACTTAAAAATCCTGAAACTACTGCATTTATGGTTGAGCCCATCCAGGGTGAAGCCGGAGTAATAGTTCCTGATGACGGATATTTAGCTAGTGTTAGGTTTTTATGTACTAAATACAATGTTTTATTTATTGCTGATGAAGTACAAACTGGTCTTGGTAGAACTGGTAAAATGTTAGCTACAGATTATGAAAAAGCACGTCCAGATATTTTAATTTTAGGTAAAGCTCTTTCAGGAGGAGTAATTCCTGCATCTGCCGTTTTAGCTGATGATGAAATTATGCTTTGTATAAAACCTGGAGAACACGGATCTACTTTTGGAGGAAATCCTCTTGCATCATCAGTTTGTCATGCAGCACTAAAGATTATTATTGATGAAAAATTATCTGAAAACTCCTATTTACTTGGTAAAAGATTTAGAAAATCTCTTAATTCTTATGTAGAAAAAAGTTCTATTGTATTAAAAATAAGGGGTAAAGGTTTACTTAATGCAATTGAAATTGACAATAGATCTGATAAAGAGATTGCTTGGAAAATTTGCCTTGAGCTAAAAAATAATGGTCTATTGGCTAAGCCTACTCATGGAAATATAATCAGATTTGCACCACCTCTTGTAATTACTGAAAAACAATTAGATCAATGTATAGGAATTATAATTCATACCTTAGAGACATTCGAGCCTTAAAGAATAAAAAATGAATGTATATTTTGACAATGCAGCAACAACTCCAATGCGAAAAGAGGTTATACAATCTGTTTCTTTAATTATGAATGAATGTTTTGGCAACCCATCATCAACTCATGCTTTTGGACGTACTGCTAAAACCCATATTGAAACTGCTCGAAAAGGAATTGCTAAATTATTAAACGCAGCTCCTCAAGAAATCATTTTCACCTCTGGAGGAACAGAATCGGACAACATGATTTTAAATTGTGCTGTTAAAGACTTGGGAGTAACTACCTTAATTTCTTCACCTATTGAACACCATGCAATTCTTCATGCAATTGACGCATTGAAAAAAACATTTAAAATCAAAGTGGATTATGTAAATATTGATGAAAGTGGTTCAGTTGATTTAAATCATCTTGAAAAACTTTTACAAGATGATGACTCTAAAAAACTTGTAAGTTTAATGCACGTAAATAATGAAATCGGGAATATTCTTGATTTACAAAAAGTAGGTGATATCTGTCACAATAACCAAGCACTATTTCATACAGATGCAGTTCAGGGTATAGGACATTTTTACTTTGATTTAGAACAGCTCCCAGTTGATTTTCTTTCATCTGCTGCTCATAAATTTCATGGACCCAAAGGGATTGGTTTTTCTTTTGT
>Ga0228615_1000048_pt1 | contig 67106 bp, 60 predicted proteins | sample 16DmetaG_FD_190530 | JGI IMG/M metagenome (GOLD analysis project Ga0228615, IMG submission 190530) | Seawater microbial communities from Monterey Bay, California, United States - 16D | ecosystem: Environmental > Aquatic > Marine > Coastal | place: USA: California | collected 2016-10-17
CCTCCCGGGCCAGGCGCAGGCAGTGTTCCAGGACCTCCTTGGGGCTTGCCTCCCTGCGAAGGAAGCCTCGCTTGCCCATCAGGAGAGAGATATACACCCGTCCTCCTGACCTTTGCAAGGCAAGCCCGGCCCTGGTTGACAAAGGCCAAGGGGATTTGCTACATTAACCAATGGCGACGCGGGGTGGAGCAGCCTGGTAGCTCGTCGGGCTCATAACCCGAAGGTCGCGGGTTCAAATCCCGCCCCCGCAACCAGAACCAAGCCCCGGACACCATGGGTCCGGGGCTTTTCCCTTACCCTGGAAGGCATGGACTGGGAGGAGCGGGAAAACCCCAAGCGGCTCGTCAAGACCTTCGCCTTCCCAAACTTCCGGGAGGCCCTGGACTTCGCCAACCGGGTGGGGGCCCTGGCCGAGCGGGAAAACCACCACCCCCGCCTCACCGTGGAGTGGGGCCGGGTGACGGTGGAGTGGTGGACCCACTCCGCAGGCGGGGTCACGGAGAAGGACCGGGAGATGGCGAGGCTCACCGACGCCCTCCTCCAGCGGTAACCTGGGGAGGCTATGGAGGCGCGGACCCTAGAGCTCGTCTTCCCCGAGCACACCAACCCCTTGGGGGCCGCCTTCGGCGGCTTCGTCCTCGGGCTCATGGACAAGGTGGGCTCCTACGCCGCCGCCCGCCGGGCCAAGCGCCCCGTGGTGACCGTGGCGGTGGGCAGCGTGGAGTTCAAGGTGCCCATCCGCACCGGGGACCTCCTGGAGGTGGTGGCCCGGGTGGTGCGGGTGGGCCGGACCTCCCTCACCGTGGAGGTGGAGGTCTACAAGGAGCGCTTCGGGGAGGGGAACGGAAGGGTTCTGGCCACCCAGGGGGTCCTCACCTACGTGGCGGTGAACGAGAAGGGGGAGCCGGTCCCGGTGGAGGCCCATGCGGGTACTGATTGACGGCGCCTGCCCCTACTGCCGCGCCCTGGGGCGGACCCTCAAGGCCCTGGACCTTGGGGGCACCCTCCAGGTGGTGCCCTTGCAAGAGGCCTCCGGCCTGGACCCGAAGGCGCTTCTGGAGGAGCTTCACGTCCTCGAGGGGGACCGGACCCACCGGGGCTACGCCGCCCTCCTCGCCCTGGCCCGGCGGCTTCCCCTCCTCTGGCCCCTTTACCCCCTTCTCCTCCTCCTCGTCCCCTTCGGGACGGGCGAGCGGCTCTACCGCTTCCTGGCGAAAAGGAGGCCCCGTGCCCGAGCTTCCCGAGGTGGAGACCACCCGTAGGCGGCTGCGCCCCCTGGTCCTGGGCCAGACCCTTAGGCAGGTGGTCCACCGCGACCCCGCCCGCTACCGGAACACGGCCCTGGCGGAGGGGAGGCGGATCCTGGAGGTGGACCGCCGGGGGAAGTTCCTCCTCTTCGCCCTCGAGGGCGGGGTGGAGCTCGTGGCCCACCTGGGGATGACGGGGGGGTTCCGGCTGGAGCCGACGCCCCACACCCGGGCGGCCCTGGTCCTCGAGGGCCGGACCCTCTACTTCCACGACCCCCGGCGCTTCGGGCGCCTCTTTGGGGTGCGGCGCGGGGACTACCGGGAGATCCCCCTCCTCCTCCGCCTCGGCCCCGAGCCCCTCTCGGAGGCCTTCGCCTTTCCCGGGTTCTTCCGAGGGCTGAAGGAGAGCGCGAGGCCCCTTAAGGCCCTCCTCCTGGACCAGCGCCTCGCCGCCGGGGTGGGCAACATCTACGCCGACGAGGCCCTCTTCCGCGCCCGCCTAAGCCCCTTCCGCCCCGCCCGAAGCCTCACCGAGGAGGAGGCGCGGCGCCTCTACCGGGCCCTGCGCGAGGTGCTGGCGGAGGCCGTGGAACTCGGGGGAAGCACCCTCTCGGACCAAAGCTACCGCCAGCCCGACGGCCTCCCTGGGGGCTTCCAGACGCGCCACGCCGTCTACGGCCGGGAGGGCCTCCCCTGCCCGGCCTGCGGGCGCCCGGTGGAGCGGCGGGTGGTGGCCGGGCGGGGCACCCACTTCTGCCCCACCTGCCAGGGGGAAGGCCCCTAGCCAAACCGCCCCCGGCCCCGGTCCAGAAGGTAGAAGAGCCCGGCGGAGAGGAGGGCGAGGACCAGGGCCAGGGCCACCGCCTCCCGGAAAGGGCCCTCCCCGGGGCGGCCCAGCCGCTCGTAGATGGCCAGGGCCAGGGTGGTCCACTCGGGCCGCCAGAGGACGAGGCTCGCCCCGAACTCCCCCAAAAGGGCCGCCAGGGCCAAGGCCGTCCCCGAGGAGAGGGCGGGGAGGAGGAGGGGAAGCTCCACCCGGAGGAAGGCCCGAAAAGGGCCCGCCCCCAGGACCCGGGCCGCCTGGAGGAGGCTCGGGGGGAGGCCCCGGAGGGCGGGGAGGAGGGCCCGGGCGAGGAGGGGGTAGGCGAGGAGGGCGTAGGCGGTGAGGAGGAGAAGGAGGGAGCCCCGGAGGCCAGGGTAGGCCACGAGGTACCCGAGGCCCACGGCCACCGGGCTCACCATGAGGGGCAGGAGGCCCAAGAGGTCCACCCAGAGCCTCCCCCGGGCGGCGAGGGCGTAGGCCACCCCCAAAAGGAGGGCCAGGCCCAAGGCCCCCAGGCTGAAGCGGAGGGTGTTGGTCAGGGCCAGGGGCAAGGGGGTGAAGTCCTCCGAGGCCCAGGCGGAGACCAAGGCCAGGGGCTCCAAGCGCAGGGCCAGGGCGAGGAGGGGGGCGTAAACCCCGAGGAAGAAGACCCCCATCCCCAGGGCCAAGGCCCACCCCCGCCCCCGCGGGAGGGGGCGGGGCGGAACGGGGGGCGGGAGGACCGCCCCCTGGAGGCGGAGGTAGAGGAGGGCCACCCCGGCCAAGGTGGCCACCTGGAGGAGCATGAGGGCGCTGGCCTCGGGGAAGGCCAGGCGGTAGGCGAGAAGGGTGTAGACCTCCACCTCCAAGGTGGCGTACCGGGGCCCTCCGAGGAGCAGGGGCACCCCGAAGGCGGAGAAGGCGTAGAGGAAGACGAGGAGGCCCGCCGAGCCCAAAGCGGGGAGGAGGAGGGGAAGCCCCACCCGGAGGAAGGCCCGAAAAGGGCTCGCCCCCAGGACCCGGGCCGCCTCCAGGGGCCTTTCCAGCGCCAGGGCCACCGGGAGGAGGATGCGCAGGGCGAGGCCCAGGTTGTAGAAAAGGGCGGCCCAGTAGAGGACGGCCCGGGTGCCGTAGAGGTCCAGGCCCAGAAGCCCTCGAGGCCCCACCAGGGCCAGAAACCCCAAGGCCACCACCGGGGTGGGCAGGACGAAGGGCAGGGTGGAAAGGGCGAGGAAGCCCGCCCTACCCGGGAAGCGCCAGCGGAAGAGGAAGGCGAGGGGTAGGGCCAAGGCCAGGGTGAGGAGGGCGGAGCCGAGGCCGTACTCCAGGCTGAAGAGGTAGCGCTCCCAGTAGTAGGGGTTGGCCAGGGCGCGGCCGAACCCCTCCCCCACCCCCAGGACCAGGACCCGGCCTAAGGGGTAGAAGAGGGCGAAGGCGAGGAAGGCGAGGACCAGGGCGGCCGCGCCCACCCCAGCTCACCGCCGCCCGGCCCGCACCGCCTCGGGGTCCTGGCCCTGGAGGACCACCCGGGTCCACTCCTCAATCCACCGCTCCCGGTTCGCCGCCATGCGGGCCGGGTCCAGGCGCACGGCCCCGGCGGGAGGCGGGGTGAAGCGGAAGACCTCGGGCAGGCGGGCGTCCCGCCTGGCGGGGTAGACCCACATCTCCGTGGGGATGTTCTCCTGCACGGGGCGGGAGAGGAGCCAGTCCACGAAGCGGCGGGCGGCCTCCAGGTTCTTGGTCCCCTTGAGGATGCCCACGAACTCCACCTGGAAGAAGGCGAGCTCCGGGAAGAGGTTCCCGGTGGGGGGCTCCTTGTACTTGCCCTCGGAGTAGTAGACCTCGGCGGCGGGGCTCGTGGTGTAGGAGACCACCAGGGGCCGGTCCCCGCCGTGGAGGGTGAAGTGGGTGTAGTAGGCCTCGCTCCAGCCCTTGGCCACCCGGACGCCCCCGTCCCGGAGCCTGGCCCAGAAGTCCAGGTACCCGTCCTCCCCGAAGCGGGCCACCGTGGCCATCAGGAAGGCGAGGCCCGGGGAGCTGGTGGCGGGGTTCTCCACCACGAGCAGGCGGGCGTACTCCGGGCGGGCGAGGTCCTCCGGCCTTTGCGGCAGGGCCTTGCCCCGGAAGTAGGCCCGGTCGTAGTTGAGGCTGACGAAGCCGTAGTCCACGGGGATGGCCCGGAAGCTGGGGTCCAGAAGGAGCTCGGAGCGGAGGTTCCGGATCTCCGGGCTCACGTAGGGGAGGAGGATGTCCGCCTCGAGGGCCCGGGAGAGGAAGGTGTTGTCAAAGCCGTAGAGGACGTCGGCGATGGGGGCCCCCTTGGAGAGGATGGCCTTGTTCAGGGTCTCCCCCGCGTCGCCTCCCTTGAGGAAGCGGAGCCGGATCCCCGTCTCCTCCTGGAACCGGGCGATGAGGGCCTTGTCCAGGGAGAAGCTGGAGTGGGTGAGGACCACGAGCTCCTGGGCCAAGCCCAGGGTCAGGAACGCCAAAGCCGCCAGGATTTTCCGCATCGCGCCCCTCCTTGTCACCGGGAGGGGATGGCCGTCACCTTCCCTACGCCGGCATGACCCGGATCAGGTTCCAAGGGTATGCTCTCAGCCCCTTTGGGGCACCCCCGGTGACGGCCTCAGTCTACCAGAGGCCCGCGGAGGGCGGGGACCAAGGCGGCGAGGGCCTCCTTGAAGGCCTCCTCAAAGGCCTCGGGGGCGTCAATCCAGAGGTAGTGGCCCGCCTCCGGGAGGACCCGGATGGGGGCGCGGAGCCTCGAGGCCACCTCCTCGGCGTAGGGGTAGCTCGTCCCGTCCCGCTCCCCCACGAGGACGTAGAGGGGGCGGCGCTCCGGGGTGAGGTAAGGGGTGTAGTCCAGGCGCCAAAGCCCGTTGCGCAGGAAGGCGAGGCCGGGCGCGTCCGAACCCAAAATCCCCGCCCCCTCGGCGAGCCACTCGTAGGCCATCCGCCCCCGGGGGGTGGGGAACATGAGGCGGTCAAAGAGGGCCTTGGGCTCCTCCCGCTTGAGGGCCTCCTTGAGGTTCTCCTCCGGGTCGGGGAGGGGGGCAAGCCCCGCCGCCTCCGCCAGGCGGGCGGCGAGCCAAGGGAAGTTGACCCAGGGAGCGAGGAGGATGGCCCCTTCCGCCTGGGGAAAGCGCCTGAGCACCTCCAGGGCCACCACCGCTCCGAAGCCGTGGGCGAGGAGGCCGAAGCGCTCAACCCCCAAGGCCTCGGCGAGGAGGAGGGTGTCCTCCACCAACGCGTCCACGGTGAAGAGCCTGGGGTCTTGGGGAAGCTCCAGGCTCCGCCCCGAGCCCCGCTGGTCAAAGTAGACCACGCGGAAGCCCTCCAGGTAGTCCTGGAGGCCTTCCCGCAGGACGTAGGCGTTCCCCCCGGGACCGCCGTGGAGGACGAAGAGGGCGGGCCCCTCCACGGGACCCACGTCCTCCACGTAAAGCTCCGCCTCCCCTACGGGGACGTACCCGATCTCTTCCCGCATCCCCTATAGACTACCCCATCCTCCAGGCGGAAGGCCCAGACCCTGACCCCGGGCACGGCCTCGGCCCGGGCCCGGGCCTCCTCCCCGGCCCCGAGGACCTGGAGGAGGAAGACCCCTTCGCCCTCGAGGAGCCAGTAGGGATGGGGCAGGGCCTCCGCCAGGGCCACCAGGGCCTCCCGGTCCTTCCCCTCCACGAAGAGGACCCTCATTCCCCACCCCCCAAGGCGGGCCCCGCCCCCTGCCAGAGGCGGTGGTAGAGGAGGATCTGGGCGCTCTCCTCCAGGGTGGTCATGAGGCCGTAGGCCTCGAGAAGGGCCTCCTCCGGGGCCTCCTTCAGGCCCACGGCGAAGGCCCCGTGCCCCCTCAGGAGGCAGGCCCGGTGCTCCCGCAAGGCCTCGGCCACGCTCAAGGCCGCCTCCTCCGTGGCGGAGACCGTCTTGGGGGCGAGGACCGGGACCTCCTTCAGGTAGTGCTGGCCCTCGAGGTCCAAAGGCCTTAGGCGGGAGAGGTGGAAGGAGAGGGCCACGGCCACCCGGGGGTGGGCGTGGACCAGGGCCCGGGCCCCGGTCCTGCGGTAGACCTCCCGGTGGACCACGCTCTCCACGCTCGCCCCTTCGGGGATGGGCCCTTCCAAGGGCACCTCCAGGAGGTCCTCCGGGGTGAGCCTCGCCTTCTGCACCCCGCTTTTGGTGATGAGGAACCCCCCCTTGGTGCGCACGGAGAAGTTCCCGGCCGTGGCGGAGATGAGGCCCTGGGCGAAGAGGTCCTCGCCCACCTGACGGAACGCGGCGTACAACCGGGCGCGCACGGGCCCATTATGCCGGAAAAAGGCCCCCGGGGAAACCGGGGGCCTCCACCTTGCGGGGCGGGCTTAAGCCTGCTTGCCGGGCTGCTCCCGCTTGACCCCGCGCCGGGCGGCGGGCCGCTCCTTGGCCTCCACCGCCTCCTTGCGGGCCTCCTCAATGGCCTTCAGGGTCTTCTGGTCCACCACCTGGGTGAAGCGGACGAAGTCCGAACCCGTGCCCGCCGGGATCAGGCGGCCCAGGATGACGTTCTCCTTGAGGCCGATGAGCTCGTCCTTCTTCCCGGCGATGGCCGCCTCGGTGAGGACGTGGGTGGTGTTCTGGAAGCTGGCGGCGGAGAGCCAGCTCTTGGTGGAGAGGGCGCTCTTCGTGACCCCCATGAGGAGGGGCTTCCAGGCCACCGGGGTCTTGCCCTCGGCGATGAGCCTCTCGTTCAGGGCCTCCACGTCCCACTTCTCCAGGACCTGGCCCTCGAGGAGGCGGCTGTCCCCGGGGTCGGTGACCTCCACGTACTTCATCATCTGCCGGACCACGATCTCAATGTGCTTGTCGTGCAGCTTCACGCCCTGGGCCCGGTAGACCTTCTGGATCTCCTCCACCAGGTAGCGCTCCACCGCCTCGGGGCCCTTGGCCTCCAAGAGCTGGTGGGGGTCAATGGCCCCGCGGGTGAGGGGCTGGCCCGCCTCCACGTAGTCCCCGTCCTTGACGAGAAGGCGCGCCTCCTTGGGGAGCTTGTACTCCTTGGAGAAGCCCTCGGACTCCACGAAGACGGAGAGCTTCTCCTCCGTCTCCTCAATGCGCACCACCCCGTCAATCTCGGAGATCACCGCCTTGGCCTTGGGGCGCCGGGCCTCAAAGAGCTCAATGACGCGGGGCAGACCCTGGGTGATGTCCGCGGCCCCGGCCACGCCGCCCGTGTGGAAGGTGCGCATGGTGAGCTGGGTGCCGGGCTCGCCGATGGACTGGGCGGCCACGATGCCCACCGCCTCGCCGATGGAGACGGGCCGGGCCATGGAGAGGTCGTACCCGTAGCACTTCTGGCAGACCCCGTAGCGGGTCTGGCAGGTGAGGGGGCTGCGGACGGGCACCTCCTGGATCTCCCCGGCCTCGGCGGCCTTGATGAGGAGGTGGACGTCGTCCATGGAGAGGTAGCGGCCCTCCTCGAGGCGCACCCCCAGGACCTCCACCTCCCGGGCCAGGACGCGCCCGTAGAGGCCCGCCTCAATGTCCGCGCGCTTCCTCAGGCGCAAGGAGCGGGTCACCTCGTCGGGCTGGAAGAGGGGAACGGAGATGTAGTTGGTGGTGCCGCAGTCCGCCTCCCGCACCACGATCTCGTGGGTCACGTCCACGAGCTTGCGGGTGAGGTAGCCGGAGTCGGCGGTGCGGAGGGCGGTGTCCGCCCCGCCCTTACGGGCCCCGTGGCTGGAGATGAAGTACTCCAAGACGGTGAGGCCCTCGCGGAAGGAGGAGCGCACCGGCACCTCAAAGGTCTCGCCCGAGGGCTTCTGCATGAGGCCGCGCAGGCCGCAGAGCTGGCGGATCTGCTGCGGGTTGCCCCGGGCCCCGGACTGGGCCATGACGTAGAGGGGGTTGAAGGGGTAGTTCTCCTCAAAGTTCTTGAAGACCGCCTGGGTGACCTTCTCCGTGGTCTCGGTCCAGAGCTGGAGGATCTGGTCGTACCGCTCCCGGTCGGTGAGGAAGCCCATCTCGTAGGCCTGCTCAATCTGGAGGAGCTTGCGGTCGGCCTCCTCCAGGTACTGCTTCTTCTCCTCCGGGATCACGGCGTCGTCAATGCCGATGGTGATGCCGCTCGTGGTGGAGAAGGTGAAGCCGTAGTACTTGAGGGCGTCCAGGAGCCTGGCGGTCTTCTCCATCCCCAGGCGGAGGAAGGCCTGGTAGACCAGGTCCTTGAGGGAGTTCTTCTCCTGGGGCACGTCCAGCTGGATGAGCTCCCAGGCCACCTTCTCGTCCTCCACCGCCTCGGCCACGATGCGGGCGAAGAGGATGCGGCCCGGGCTCGTCTCCAGCCGCTTGCCCATGTAGCGGACGGTGACCACGTCCTGCAGGTCCACGATGCCGTGGGCCACGGCGAGGAGGGCCTCGTCGGGGTTGGCGAAGACGTACTTGAGCCGGCCCACGCTGGTCTCCCTGCCCGCCACCTTGATGGGGGCGTTCAGGGCCACCTCTCCCCGCTCGTGGGCGGCCAGGGCCTCCTCGGGGGTGGCGAACTCCAGGCCCGCCCCCTTCTTCTCCTTGCGCACCTGGGTGATGTAGTAGAGGCCCAGGATGATGTCCCGGCTGGGCTTGGCCAGGGGCTCCCCGGAGGCCGGGGAGAGGAGGTTGTGGGCGGAGAGCATCTGGATGCGGGCCTCGGCCTGGGCGAAGGAGGAGAGGGGGACGTGGACGGCCATCTGGTCCCCGTCAAAGTCGGCGTTGAAGGCCTCGCAGACCAGGGGGTGGAGCTGGATGGACTGCCCCTCCACCAAGACGGGCTGGAAGGCCTGGATGCCCAAGCGGTGCAGGGTGGGGGCGCGGTTCAAGAGGACCACCTTGCCGTGGATCACCTCCTCCAAGGCGTCCCACACCTCGTCCTTGATGTCCCGCTGGCGCTCCAGCATGCGCCGCGCCGCCTTGACGTTGGGGGCGATGCCCTTCTCCTCCATCTTCTTGAGGAGGAAGGGCTTGAAGAGCTCCAGGGCCATCCGCTTGGGCAGGCCGCACTGGTGGAGCTTGAGCTGGGGCCCCACCACGATCACGCTCCGGCCCGAGTAGTCCACCCGCTTGCCCAAGAGGTTCTGGCGGAAGCGGCCCTGCTTGCCGGAGAGGATGTCGGTGAGGCTACGGAGGGGCCGGTCGGAGCCGGGGTTGGTCACGGGAGCGCCGCGGCGGCCGTTGTCCAGGAGGGCGTCCACCGCCTCCTGGAGCATCCGCTTCTCGTTGCGGATGATGATCTCGGGGGCCCCCTGGGCCAAGAGCTTCTTCAGCCGGTTGTTGCGGTTGATGAGGCGGCGGTAGAGGTCGTTGAGGTCGCTCGTGGCGAAGCGGCCGCCGTCCACCTGGACCATGGGCCGGAGGTCCGGGGGAAGGACGGGGACGGCCTCGAGGATCATCCACTCGGGCCGGTTCCCCGAGTCCAGGAAGGCCCGCACCACCTCCAGGCGCTTCCTGGCCTTGGCCCGCCGGGCCCGGGAGGGGTGCTTCATCTCCTCCAGAAGCTCCTTCTCCAGGGCCTCGAGGTCCAGCTCCTTGAGGAGCTGCTGGATGGCCTCGGCCCCCATGCGGGCGTCAATGTCGTAGGACTCCACCACCCGGACCACGTTGCGGACCAGGTCCACCTCCACCCGGCCGTAGACGTCGCTTTTGACCTTGCCCCCGTCGGCGAGGACGTCCCCCGGGGCCACCCGGTCCCCGGTGGAAACCTCCACGTCGTCCTCAAAGGGGTAGACCCGGGCCTTGACCACCAGGATGCTGGCGGGCTCGTGGAGGTGGACCACCCCCTCGGCCTCGGCGATGACCTCCTCCTCGGGGTCAATGGCGGCCACGATCTTGTCCCCCGCCTCCACCCGGGCCCCCTCGGGGACCACCACGTTCATGTGGGGCTGGACGCGGTAGTCCTTGGGCTCCGTCCACTCCAGGAAGAGGGTGAGGTAGACCGTCTCCCCCTCCTCCTCCGCCTCCACCTGGGCGGCCCGGACCTGGCGGGGCATGCGGAGAAGGCCCTTGGCCTCGGCCAGGGGCTGGCCCTTCTCCACGATCTCCCCGTGGACCACGAGGGGCGTCATGCCCACGGGGAGGAAGTAGGTGGCCACCGGCTCGTCCTCCCGGCGGAGGACGAGGAAAGCCCCTTCCTCCAGCTCCTTAAGCTCCACCACGCCCTCCTCCTCGGCCCGGAAGAGGTAGGGCTCGGGGAGCTCGGCGAGGATTTCGCCGGGCTTGTAGGCCTCCTTCTCCACCCAGGCGGCGAGGGGAAGCCTGAGCCCGGCCCGCTCCTTCTTCACGTACTCCACCCGGACGCGGCGGGGGAAGCGGTAGAGGGCCACGCCGTCCAGGCGGCTCACCACCCCGGGGGCAAGCTCCTGGCCCTTTACCACCTCCTCCCCGTCCTTCACCAGCGCGTCCACCCCGGGGGGCAGGGGGTAGGTCTCCTGCTTGCCGTAGCGGAGCTCCCGGTACTCCTCGTCGGTGAGGAGCTGGCGCTTCTCCACCGGGACCCCGTTCAGGATGGCCCCCTTGGGATCCAAGACGATGTACTTGCTGAAGTAGAGGACCTGCTCCAGCTCGGTGGCGGAAAGGTCCAGGAGGGTCCCGATCTTGGAGGGGACGTCCTTGACGAACCAGATGTGGGCGGCGGGGGTGGCGAGCTCAATGTGCCCCATGCGGTAGCGGCGGACGATGCTCTTCGTCACCTCCACGCCACACCGCTCGCACACCTTGCCCTCAAAGCGCTGGCGCTTGTACTTGCCGCAGGCGCACTCGTAGTCCTTGATGGGGCCGAAGATGCGCTCGTCAAAGAGGCCGTCCCGCTCGGGCTTGAGGGTGCGGTAGTTGATGGTCTCGGGCTTCTCCACCTCCCCGTAGCTCCAGGAGCGGATCTTCTCCGGGGAGGCCAAAGCGATGCGAACCTTACGAACCTCTTTTTTCATGCTTCACCTCGGGGGAACCGCCTTCACCCTCACCGCTTGGAGGCCAACCCCTCAAAGATGTCCACGGGGTTGTCCTTCTCGTCCAGGGTCTGCACGTCCAAGGCCAAGGCCTGGAGCTCCTTCACCAGCACGCGGAAGGACTCGGGGACGCTGGGCTCGGGAACGTCCTCCCCCTTGATGATGGCCTCGTAGGCGGCGTTCCTGCCCTCAATGTCGTCGGACTTAAGGGTGAGCATCTCCTGGAGGGTGTGGGCCGCCCCATAGGCCTCGAGGGCCCAGACCTCCATCTCCCCGAAGCGCTGGCCGCCGAACTGGGCCTTCCCGCCCAGGGGCTGCTGGGTGATGAGGGAGTAGGGCCCCGTGGAGCGGGCGTGCATCTTGTCCTCCACCATGTGGTAGAGCTTCATGATGAACATCTGTCCCACCACGATGGGGCCCTCAATGGGCTCGCCCGTGCGGCCGTCGTAGAGGACCACCTTGCCCTGGAGGAAGAGCTCCTTAAGCTGCTCCTCCGGGGTCTTGCCCGGGGTGACGAGGCCGAGCTTCTCCGCCCGGCGGAGGACCTCCACCTCCCGCTTGTCCACGCCGAAGCCCTCGCCCTTGCGCTTGCCGAAGTAGACCTCAAAGGCCTGGGCGAGGAGCTCCTTGATCTCGGGCTCCTTGGCCCCGTCAAAGATGGGGGAGATGTAGCGCTGGCCCAGGAAGTACCCGGCGAGGCCCAGGTGGGTCTCCAGGATCTGCCCCAGGTTCATCCGGCTGGGGACGCCCAGGGGGTTCAGGATCACGTCCACGGGGGTGCCGTCGGGCAGGTGGGGCATGTCCTCCACGGGGAGGATCTTGGCCACCACCCCCTTGTTCCCGTGGCGGTTGGCGAGCTTGTCCCCCACCTGGAGCTTGCGCTTCTGGGCCACGTAGACCCGGACCACCTCCCGCACCCCGGGCTTGAGCTCCACCCCGGGGTCGCCCCGCCGCAGCCGGACGGTGCGGACCACGATCCCCCCTTCGCCGGGCGGCACCCGGAGGGAGGTGTCCTTCACGTCCCGGGCCTTCTCGCCGAAGATGGAGCGGAGGAGCCTCTCCTCGGGGGTGGGCTCGGACTCGCCCTTGAAGCTGGTCCGCCCCACGAGGATGTCCCCGGGCTTCACCTCGGCGCCGATGCGCACCACGCCCTCCTCGTCCAGGTCCCTTAGGGCGGCCTCGGAGAGGTGGGGGATGTCCCGGGTGATCCGCTCGGGGCCAAGCTTGGTGTCCCGGGCCTCAATCTCGTAGCGCTCAATGTGGATGGAGGTGTAGAAGTCCCGCTTGAGGAGCTCCTCGCTGATGACGATGGCGTCCTCAAAGTTGTACCCGTCAAAGGGCATGATGGCCACGAGGACGTTCTGCCCCAGGGCCAGGAAGCCGTTCTCGGAGGCGGGGCCGTCGGCGAGGAGGTCCCCTTTGCGCACCCGCTGCCCCACCACCACCCGGGGGCGCTGGTCCAGGGCCGTACCCTGGTTGGAGCGGTAGAAGCGGCGCAAGGGGTACTCCACCAGGCGGCCGTCCTCGTAGCGCACGACGATGCGGTTGCCGTCCACCTTGGCCACCTCCCCGTCCTCCTCGGCGTAGAGGGCGGCCAGGGAGTCCCGCACCACCCGCTCCTCGAGGCCCGTCATCACCACGGGGGCCTGGGCCCGGATGAGGGGCACGGCCTGGGTCTGCATGTTGGAGCCCATGAGGGCCCGGTTGGCGTCGTCGTGCTCCAGGAAGGGAATGAGGTTGGTGTTCACGGAGAAGACCTGCTTGGGGGAGACGTCCATGAACTCCACCTCTTCCGGGCTCACGATCACGGGCTCCCCCTTCCTCCGGGCCACCACCCGCTCGGCCGCGATCCGGTTCCCCTCCAGGGGGGTGTTGGCCTGGGCGATGGTGTAGCGGTCCTCCTCGGTGGCCGTCATGTAGACCACCTCGTCGGTGACCACCCCGCCCACCACCCGGCGGTAGGGGGTGCGGATGAAGCCCAGCTCGTCCACCCGGGCGTAGGCCGCCAAGGAGGTGATGAGGCCGATGTTGGCGCCCTCGGGGGTCTCCACGGGGCAGATGCGCCCGTAGTGGGTGCGGTGGACGTCGCGCACGTCAAACCCCGCCCGCTCCCGGGTGAGGCCGCCCGGGCCCAGGGCGGAGATCCGCCGCTTGTGGCGCAGGGAGGAGAGGGGGTTGGTCTCGTCCTTGAACTGGGAAAGCTGGCTGCGGCTGAAGAACTCCCGGATGGCGGCCTCCAAGGGGCGGCTGTTCACCAGCTTGGCCGGGGTGAGGCTGTCCTCCGAGCCCATGAGCATCCGCTCCCGCACCCCCCGGGCGAGGCGGGCGAGCCCCACCCGGAACTGGTCGGTCATGAGCTCCCCCACGGTGCGGATGCGGCGGTTGCCCAGGTGGTCAATGTCGTCCACCTCGTGGCCCGGGACCCCGGCGGTGAGGGCGAAGAGGTAGCGGAGGGTGGGGAGGAAGACCTCGTCCTTGAACTCCCCGTCCTCAAAGCGGGCCAGGGTGCGGCCCGAGAGGCGGATCCCCAGCTTCTCCTCCGCCTTGTACCGCCCGGCCTCGCCCAGGTCGTACCGCCTGGGGTCGGCGATGAGGCCGTAGACGTAGGCCACGGCCTTGTCCCGCTTGGGCGGGTCCCCGGGGCGGAGGAGGGTGAAGAGGCGGATCAGAGCCTCCTCGGGGCGCATGGCGAAGACGCTCTCGTCCATGAGGCCCTGGACCAGCTCCCCGTAGGCCCCAAGCTCCCGGGCCAGGGTCTCCTGGTCGTACCCCAGGACCCGAAGGAGGAGGACCAGGGGGAACTTCCGCTTGTTGACCTTCATGGAGACGACGCCGTTCGGCTCCACCTCCAGGTCAATCCAGGGGCCCCGCTTGGGCAGGGGGATGATGCTGGCGATGTAGCGCCCGGGCCGGGCGGGGTCGGGGGTGAAGTAGACCCCGGGGGAGCGGTGGATCTGGGAGACGATGACCCGGTCGGCCCCGTTGATGATGAAGGAGCCGTCCTCGGTCATCAGGGGGATGTGCCCCAGGAAGACCTCGTCCTCCTTGATGAGGCCCGTGTCCTTGTGGATGAGCTGGAGCCGGGCGTAGAGGGGGGCCTGGTAGGTGAGGTCCTTCTCCCGGCACTCGTCCTGGGGGAAGGGGGGCTCGCCCAGGCGGTACTCCAGGAAGTCCAGCACCAAACCGCCCTTGCCCTTGTCCTCCTCCTCAATGGGGAAGGTCTCCCGGAAGGCCGCCTGGATGCCGACGTTCTCCCGCTTCTCCGGGGGGACGTCGGCCTGCAGGGCCCTGCGGTAGGACTCCACCTGGATCTCGGTGAGGGGTGGAAGGGGGATAACCTCTCGGATGCGACCGAACCGCTTGATCTCCATGCGTCACCTCAAGGAAGGCGGGCCGCCCGAGGTAAGCTAACAGGGTTCTTCCGCAAGGGGGCCATCCCCTTGCGGCGGCTGGCTCTTACCGTGCTCCCTTGGCCCGACCAAAGAGCACAAACCCTAATCTATACCGGAATGCCCACTTCCGTCAATCCGGCTCGCCGAAAACGGGACCGATTCCTCCTCCTACCGCTCCACCTCCACCTTGATTTTATAGTTGCCCCGCACCGTCTTGCCAACCACCTCCAGGAGCCTGAGGGTCCCGAGCCCCTCCGCGAAGAGCAGGTCCCCGGGGGCGAGCTCGTCCTTGGGGGAGGCGGGCCTCCCCTTGAGGCGCACCTTGCCCGCCTTGACCCCCTGGGCGAAGTAGGACCGGGAGACGCCGAAGCCCTTGGCCCCCACGGCGTCCACCCGCAAGGAGGGGACGACCAGGGTGCGCACCCGCTCCCTAGGGGGCCTCAGGGCCCCTTCGGGAGGGGGAAGGAGGCGGTAGCCCTGGGCCTCGAGGGCCTTCCTCCCTTCGGGGAGGAGGGCGGCCAGAACCCCCTCCTCCACCTCCTCCACCTCGCCCAAAACCTCCCCCAGGTCGGCGGGCGGGGGGCGGTCCAGGAGGACCACCTCCACGGGGTCGGAGACGGAGGGCACCTCCTCGGGGTAGAGGACGGCCACCTTGCGCTCCGCCAGGGGAAAGCCGCCGAAGAAGGCCACCCGGATCCCCTCCCGGCGGGCCATCTCCTCCAGGCGGGCCTGGTCCTCGGGGTCCAGGAAGCCCGTGCGCACCACCCGGCCGCCCCGGGCCCGCTTGAGGTAGCGCTCCAGGTCCGCCATCAAGAGGCCCCCTGGAGGACGAAGGTCAGGGTGGCGCTCGCCCGCTCCTCCCCCTCCACCAGGGCCCGCACCGCCACCTTGCCCACGCCCCGGCGGAAGGCGAGGAGCTCCCCCTCGAGGATCAGGGTGTCCCCCGGGTAGACGGGCCGCCGGAACCGGGCCCCCTCCACCCCGGCGAGGAAGGCGAGGCCCCCTTGGGGAAAGCCCGGCTGGCGCACCAGCGCCCCCACGGCCGCCTGGGCCATGGCCTCCAGGATCAGCACCCCGGGCATGACGGGGTGGCCGGGGAAGTGCCCCTGGAAGTGGGGCTCGTTGAAGGTCACGTTCTTGAGGGCCTTGAAGCGCCTCTCGTCCGCCTCCAGCACCCGGTCCACGAGGAGAAAGGGGTAGCGATGGGGCAGGACCTTGAGGATCTCCCGGATGTCCACAGGGCCTCACCTCCTCAGGACGTCGTCGGAGGAGAGGATGGTGTCCTCGAGGACGTGGAGCATCTCCAGGGCCTTCCCAGTGCCCAGGGCCACGGCCTCAATGGGGTTCTCCGCCACCACCACGGGGACGCCGGTGGCCTCCTGCAGGGCCACGTCCAGGTTCCTAAGGAGGGCCCCGCCCCCGGTGAGGAGGATGCCCCGCTCGTAGATGTCCGAGGCAAGCTCCGGGGGAGTGCTCTCCAGGACGTTCCTCACCCCCTGGAAGATCTTGCTCAAGGGCTCCTGGAGGGCCTCCACGATGTCCTCGGCGGGGATCTCGGCGGTGCGGGGAAGGCCGGTGAGGAGGTCCCGGCCCCGGACCTCGGCCACCTCCTTCTCCTCCCCGGGGAGGAGCTTGGCCCGGCCCAGCCGGATCTTGAGCTCCTCGGCGGTGCGCTCCCCGATGAGGAGGTTGTACTTCTGGCGGATGTGGAGGATGATGGCCTGGTCCATCTCGTTCCCGGCGATGCGGAGACTCTCCGAGCGCACGATCCCGCCCAAGGAGATGACGGCGATGTCCGTGGAGCCGCCCCCGATGTCCACCACCATGCTCCCCGTGGGCTCGGCCACGTTGATCCCCGCCCCGATGGCGGCCGCCAAGGGTTCCTCAATGAGGTAGACCTTGTGGGCCAGGGTGGAGACGGCCTGGACCACGGCCCGCCGCTCCACGTCCGTCACCCCGGAGGGAACCCCCACCATGATCCGCACCCGCCCCTTGAAGAGGCGGCTCATGGGGGAAAGGACCTTCTGCAGGAAGAGGAGGAGCATCTTCTCCGTGAGGGCGTAGTCGGCGATGACCCCGTCCTTGAGGGGGCGCACGGCCACGATGTTCCCGGGGGTGCGCCCGAGCATCCGGTAGGCCTCCGCCCCCACGGCCTTCACCTCCCGTTTCCCCTGGACCACGGCGATGACGGAGGGCTCCTTCAGGACGATCCCCTTCCCCCGCACGTAGATGAGGACGCTGGCCGTCCCCAGGTCAATGCCGATGTCTTCGCCTTTAAGCATAGCGCCTCACTTCACCTAGCGTACTCCACCGCCCGGGTCTCCCGCACCACGGTCACCTGGACCTGGCCCGGGTAGTTCATCTCCTTCTCAATGCGGCTCGCGATCTCCCGGGCCAGGAGGGTGGCCTTGGCGTCGCTGATCTTCTCCGGCTTGACGATGACCCGCACCTCCCGGCCCGCCTGCACGGCGAAGGCCGTCTCCACCCCGGGGAAGGAGAGGGCGATGCGCTCCAGGGCCTCCAGGCGCTGGAGGTACTCCTCGAGGCTCTCCCGCCTCGCCCCGGGCCGCGCCGCCGAGAGGGCGTCGGCCGCGGCCACCAAGACGGCGTAGAGGGTCTCGGCGTTGTCGGGGTCGTGGTGGTGGGCGATGGCGTCCACCACCTCCTTGGGCTCCCCGAAGCGCCTCGCCAGGGCGATGCCGATCTCCACGTGGCTTCCCTCCACCTCCCGGTCCACGCTCTTGCCGATGTCGTGGAGGAGCCCGGCCCGCCGGGCCAAAGCGGCGTCCAGGCCGAGCTCCGCCGCCATGATCCCGGCGAGGTGGGCCACCTGGATGGAGTGCTTGAGGACGTTCTGGCCGTAGCTGGAGCGGAAGTGGAGCCGGCCCAAAAGCTGGATGAGGCCGGGCTTCAGGCCCACCACCCCCGCCTCCAAGGCCGCCTCCTCCCCGCGCTCGTAGATGAAGGTCTTCATCTCCTGCTTGGCCTTCTCCACCACCTCCTCAATGCGGCTCGGGTGGATGCGGCCGTCCTTCAAGAGCTCCTCCAGGGCCATGCGGGCGATCTCGCGGCGGATGGGGTTGAAGGAGGAGAGGAGGACGGCGTCCGGGGTGTCGTCAATGATGAGGTCCACCCCCGTCAGGGCCTCAAAGGCGCGGATGTTCCGCCCCTCCCGGCCGATGATCCGCCCCTTCATGGCGTCGGAGGGGATGGGCACCACGGTCACGGCGAGCTGGGCCGCGGTCTCCGAGGCCTGGCGCTGCATGGCCTGGGCCAGGATCTTCTGCGCCTCCCGCCGGGCCTCGAGGCGGGCCCGCTCCAAGGCGGCCCGCACCCTCTGGGCCTTCTCCTCCTCCAGCTCCCGGTCCAGGCGCTCCAGGACGAGCCTGCGGGCCTCCTCGGGGGTGAGGCCCGCCACCTCGTAGAGCCTCCGCTCCACCTCCTTAAGCCGCTCCTCCAGGGCCCTGGCCTCCGCCTTGAGCGCCTCCTCCTTGCGGACAAGCTCCGCCTCCGCCTCCTCCAGCCGCGCCGCCCTGGCGTCCAGGGCCTCGGCCCGCTTGGCGAGCCGCTCCCCCTCCCGGCGGAGCTCCTCCCGCTCCGCCTTGAGGCGCTCCCGCTCCTCCTTGAGCTCCTCCTGGAGGGACCTCAGGCGCTCCCGCTCGGCGCGAAGCTCCTCCCGCTCCGCCTTGAGGCGTTCCCCCGCCTCCTCCAGGCGCTTTTTGGCCTCGGCCTCGGCGGCCTCGAGGCGGCGCCTGAGCTCCGCCTCCACCTCCTCCCGCTGGGCCTTGGCCCGGGCCTCCGCCTCCTGGCGCAGGGCCTTGGCCTCCTGGCGGGCGGCCTCCAGGATGTCCCGGGCCTCCTTCCGCGCGGCCTCCAGGACCTCCCGGGCCTCCCGCCTCGCCGCCTCCAGGAGCTCCCGGGCCTCCTGGGCCGAGCGGTCCTCCCCCTTCCGCCTAAGGAGGAGAACCCCCCCAAGCCCCAGGACCAGGAGCAGAAGAACCAGGTCCAGAAGGGACATCTACTCCCCCTCGTCCTCGCCCGCGGCCAGGACCACCTGGTCCGAGCGCTCCAAGACCTTGGCGCGGATCTCCTCCAAAAGCTCGGGCCGCTCCCGCAGGGCCTCGGCCGCCTTCTCCTTCCCCTGGCCCAGGCGGAGCTCCCCGTAGGAGAACCAGGACCCGGCCTTCTCAATGACCCCCGCGGCCACGGCCACGTTCACCAGGTCGGCCACCGGGTCCAGGCCCCGGCCGAAGTAGATCTCCAGCTCCGCCTCGCGGAAGGGGGGGGCGAGCTTGTTCTTCACCACCTTGACCCGCACCTTGACGCCCACGGCCTCGTTCCCCACCTTGATGGGCTGGCCGCTTTTGCGCACGTCCAGGCGCACGCTGGCGTAGAACTTCAGCGCCCTCCCCCCCGGGGTGGTCTCGGGGTTGCCGTACGTGACCCCCACCTTCTCCCGCACCTGGTTGATGAAGATGGCGGCGGTGTTGCTCTTGGCGAGCACCGCGGTGAGCTTGCGGAGGGCCTGGCTCATGAGCCGGGCCTGGAGGCCCACGTGCTGGTCCCCCATCTCCCCCTCAATCTCCGCCCGGGGGACCAAGGCGGCCACCGAGTCCACCACGATCACGTCCACCGCCCCCGAGCGGGCGAGGAGCTCCACGATCTCCAGGGCCTGCTCGCCCGTGTCGGGCTGGGAGACCAGGAGGTCCTCCACCTGGACGCCGAGGCGCTGGGCGTACAGGGGGTCCAGGGCGTGCTCCGCATCCACGAAGGCGGCCACCCCGCCCCGCCTCTGGGCCTGGGCGATGATGGTGAGGGCGAGGGTGGTCTTGCCCCCGGACTCGGGGCCATAGATCTCCACGATCCGCCCCCGGGGGATGCCGCCGATCCCCAGGGCGAGGTCTAGGGCGAGGGAGCCGGTGGGGATCACGTCCACCTGCTGCTTGGGCATCTCGCCCAGCCGCATCACCGCCCCCTTGCCGAACTCCTTCTCAATCGCCTTCAGGGCGTTCTCCAGGGCCTTGCGCTTGCTCTCGTCCATGCTCACCTCTCAGGGAAAACTTCTCCAAAACGGTGTACACCGGCCCCTTGGGCTTAAGCTCCGAGCGCACCAGGGCGAAGCCCTCCACCGGCCACTCCAGGCCGAAGAGGACGGGGGGCACCCGGGGCGCCGGGGCCTTCCTGCGGGCCAGGGTGATGTGGGGCTTGAAGGGCTTGTCCCAGCCAGGGATCCTCACCGCCTCCTCGCCCAGAAGCTCCTCCACCCCGGCGCGAAGCCCCTCGGCGAGGCGGAGGAAGCCCTCGGCCTCCGCCTTGGCGAACCAGACCCGGGGGGTTCCTTCGTTGGGGAAGTAGCCCGTCCCGCGAAGCCGCGCCCGGAAGGGGGCCTCGAGGCGGGCGAGCCTGTGGCCCAGGGCCAGGTAGTCGGGAAGCTCCTCCTCGGGCCGCTCGCCCAGGAAGAGGAGGGTCAGGTGGAGCTGGTGGGGAGGGACGGGCTTCCAGCCGCGAAAAGGGCGGACCTTGGTCTGGGCTTCCACCAGGGCCGCCCGGACCTCCTCGGGTAAAAAGACCGCGTAGAAGAGCCTCATGTCACAAGGAGCGCCAAAGCCGCGTAGACGCTTCTTAAGCGCACGGTCTCCCGGTCTCCCGGGAAGCGGTAGCGCCGCACCTCCGCGCCCGTGGGGCCCGCCAGGGCCACGTAGACCGTGCCCGGGGGCTCTCCCTCCAGGGGGTCCGGCCCCGCGACCCCGGTGGTGGCCAGGGCGTAGGTGGACCCGAAGAGGGACCGCGCCGCCTCCGCCATAGCCCGGGCGGTCTCGGCGGAGACCGTCCGGGAGAGGAGGTCCTGAGGCACCCCGAAGCGGGCCTTGGCCCCTACGGAGTAGGATACCACGCCCCCCAGATAGAAGCGGCTCGCCCCCGGCACGCGGGTGATCTCCGCCCCCAGAAGCCCCCCGGTGAGGCTCTCCATGGTGGAAAGGGTGGCCCCCTCCCGCTCCATGCGCCTTTTCACCGCCTCGGCGAGGGTCATCTCCCCCTCGCCCCAGACCTCCTTAAGAAGCTTTTTCTTGATCCGCTCGGCGAGCTCCGCCACCCGGTCCTCCCGGCCCCGGACCACCACCTCCACCCCGTGGACCTTGGGGTAGGTGCCCACCTCCACCTCCTCCCCCCGGACGAAGAGGGGGCCAAGCCGCTCCACGATCTCCGACTCCCCGATGCCCCAGGTTTTCAAGACCCTTTCGGCGTAGGGCCTTCGCGGCAGGCCCAGGCGGGGCAGGACCTCCTGCCACATGGGGCGCCACTCGGGAGGGGGCCCGGGGAGGAGGACCAGGTCCTTGCCCCCTTTGCGCACCCACCACCCGGGGGCGGTGCCCCGGGGGTTTTTGAGCCAGGTGGCGGAGGGGATCCGCATGGCCTGCTTGCGGTTGGCCTCGGGCATGGCCCGGCCCCGGGCGCGGAAGAAGGCCTCAATCTCCCCAAGCACGGCCTCGTCCAGCTCCAAAGGCTCCCCCAAGGCCAGGGCCACCGCCTCCCGGGTCACGTCGTCCGGGGTGGGGCCGAGGCCGCCGGAGAGGACCACAAGCCTGGCCCGGGCGAAGGCCTCCTCCACCTCCCGGGCCAGGGGCGCCACCTCGTCCGCCACCCTCAGGGTCCTCTCCACCTTGAGGGCGTAGGGCTTGAGGCTTCTTGCGATCTCCGCCGTGTTGGTGTCCAGGGTCTCCCCGTAGAGGAGCTCGGTGCCTACCCCGAGGATCTCTGCCCGCTCCATGCCGCCTCCTTAAAGGGGAGGGCCTCCACGCGGTACCGCCCCCCGCCTCCTTCCACCTCCGCCCCCACGGGCACCTCCTTCCGCACCACGGCGAGGCCCAGGAGGCCGAAGGGGGTTTCTAAAAGGCGCTTCGCCTCGCCCACGCGCTTTCCCTCCAGGGTGAGGGCCGCCGGGGCCTCGCCCCCCTCCAGGGCCCTCAGGCCCACGAGGCGGTAGGGCACCTCCTTTCCCTCGGTCCTGGCCATGATCTCCTGGCCCACGTAGCACCCCTTGCCGTAGTCCACCAGATGGAGGAGGCCCACGCTCTGGGGGAGTTCCCCCTGGATGTCCGAGAGGAGGGGGAGGCCCTTGAGGAGGGTGTAGAGGGGGTAAAGCTCGGCGGGAAGCGCCCCTTCGGCCCTCTCCCCCACCTCCTCGCGGCCGTCCGCGTGGAGGAGGCGGAAGAGGGGAAGCGCCACAAGCTCCACCTGGTCAAAGACGATGTAGCGGCGGAGGCGCCTTTCCAGGCCCTCGAGGCTCCCCCAAGGGGCGAGGAGGAAGCCCTCGGGGTGGGGAAAGAGGGTCGCCGCCTCCTCAATCTGGCCCTTGTGGTTGAGGAAGAGGACCCCGGAAGGGCCCGAAAGCCGCCGCAGGTCCCGGGTGCCCTGCCCCTGGAGGAAGGAAAAAGCGTCAGGGCCCCGGAGGAGGAGCACCCCGGGGAAGGCGAAGAAGCCTTCGCCGGAAAGGGCTTGGGCCAAAAGCCGCTCCATCCTCCCCATTATTGACCAAAGGGTCACCCAGGGGAGAGAATGCGGTCCGTGCGCTTTCTCGCCGGCTCCTTCCTCGCCCTCTTCCTCGTGGGGGTGATCGTGGCCCTCCCCGGGGCGGCCCTGCCCTACTGGCGGGAGCGGTACGGGACGGAAGAGGGGGCCTCCCTCTACTTCGCCGCCCTCCTCCTCGGCCTCCTCCTCGGGGTGCGCCTGGGGCAGCAGGAGAGGCGCCACCCCCTCCTTCCCCTGGCCCTGGGCCTGGTGGGCCTCGCCTTCCTCGGCCTTCCTTTCGCGCCCTCCTACGCCTGGATGGCGCTCCTGGCCTTCCTCCTCGGCCTGGGGGAGGGGGTGATGAACGTCCACGGGAACAGCCTCGTGGGGGAGCTTTACCCGGAAAGGCGGGTGGAGCTTTTGAACCGGGTCAACGTGGCCTTCGGCCTGGGGGCGGTCCTCACCCCCTTGGCCTTGGGCTCGCTCCCCTACGCCGCCTTTCTGGCCCTGGCGGGCCTTCTCGCCTTCGTCACAAGCGCCCTCGTCCTCGGGGCGCCTCCGGCGGAAAAGCCTAAGGAAAGGCCCCGGGGGGCCCTCTGGCCCTTCCTCCTCGCCGTGGGGCTCTACACGGGCCTCGAGGGGGCCCTGGCCACCTGGAACCGGGTCTGGCTGGAGGCCCTGGGCCACGCCACGGCCCTAGGCGGCCTCCTCCTCACCCTCTACTGGCTCTTCCTCGCCTTGGGCAGGCTCCTCCTCGCAGGAAGAGTGGCCAAGGACCCCTTGAGGGCCCTCCGGGGGCTTCTCCTCGGGGTGATGGGCCTCCTCCTCTTAAACTTCCTCCCCCAGACCGCCCTCCTCTTCCCCCTCGCGGGCTTCCTCCTCGGCCCCCTCTTCTCCACCCTCTTCGCCCTGGTCCAGGCCCGCTTCGGCCACCGGGCCCTGGGCGGGCTCATGTACGCCGGGGCGGCGGGGAGCACCCTGATCCCCGGGCTTTTCGCCCTCCTGCCCGACCGGGGGATCCCCTTGGGGCTCTTCGCCCTAAGCCTCGCCCTCTACCTCCTCCTCCGGGGCGCGGAGCGGGAGGTGGTCCGTGCTTAAGGCGGTCCTCTTTGACCTGGACGGCACCCTGGCCGACACCGACCCCCTGCACCTCCTCGCCTGGCGGGAGGTCCTGGCGCCCTACGGCCTCAAGGTGGACCCCGCCTTCTACCGGGAAAGGATCTCGGGGAGGCTGAACCCGGAGATCGTCCGCGACCTCCTGGGCCTGGAGGGCAAGGAGGCGGAAAGGCTCATCGCGGCCAAGGAGGCCCGCTTCCGGGCCCTCGCCCAGGGGCTAAGGCCCACCCCGGGGCTTCCGGAATTTTTGGAGCGAATCAGGGAAAAGGGGCTCCTCTGGGGCGTGGTGACCAACGCCCCCAAGGAAAACGCCCGCCACGTCCTCGAGGCCCTGGGCCTGAGGCCGCCCCTCCTGGTCCTGGCGGAGGAGGTGGGCCGGGGGAAGCCCGACCCCCTTCCCTACCAACTGGCCCTAAGGCGCCTCGGGGTGGCCCCCGAGGAAGCCCTGGCCTTTGAGGACTCCCCTTCCGGGGTGAGAAGCGCCGTGGGGGCGGGGATCCCCACCTACGGCCTCCTCACGGGGCATAAGGGGGAGGCTCTTTTGCAGGCGGGAGCCAAGGGGGTGTTCCGGGACTTCCGGGAAGCCCTAGGCCTCCTTTAGGGCGTACCGGGCGAAGGCCTCCTCGTCAAAGCGGGCCTCCACCAGGTCCTCCCAGTAGAGCCACCCCTCGCGGAAGGGGGGAAAGGGGAAGAAGCCGCCCTCGGCCTTGAGGTGGAAGGCGAGCTCGCAAGGCTCCGTCACCCCCTGTTGGAAGGCGAGGAGGGCGGACTGGTAGGCCCCGAAGGCGCTTTGCGCCTGGCTTCCCACCATGGCCTTTTTGCCCCTCTCCCGGGCAAGGGCGAGCATCTCCAGGGTCCAGGTGACGCCCGTGCGGGCGGGCTTGAGGTTTAGGACGTCAAAGGTGTTGAGCGCAAGCTCCCGCTTGAGGTCCTTCGGGGTCATGGCCGCGTCGTCGGCGATGAGGGAGAGGATCCCCTTCTCCCTCAAGGCCCGCCTCGCCTCCACCTCCTCCACGGGCAAGGGCTCCTCCACGTAGCGGAGGCCGAGCTCCTTCCAGGCCAAGAGGTAGCGCTCGGCCTCCTTGGGGGGAAGGGACTCGTTGGCGTCGGCGTAGAGCTCGGCCTCGGGGAAGGCCTCCTTCAGGCGGAGGATGCGGCGGGTGTCCGCCTCCAGGTCCCGCCCCACCTTCACCTTGAAGACCCGGACCCCCGCCCCAAAGGCCATGCGGGCGTCCTCCAGGACCTCGTCCTCCTCCCCGAGGCCCAGGATGTAGGCCACCCGCACCCGGTGCTTGGCGGGCTTGAGGACCTGGTAGAGCTCCTCCCCCTCGCTCCTCGCCCACGCCTCCCAGAGGGCGGTGTCCAGGGCGCCCTTGAGGCCGAAGTTAAAGGGGAAGGCCTCGAGGACCGCCCGGATCCCCTCCTGGTCGTCGGCCTCGAGGCCCAAAAGCCTCGGCCTCAGGTACTCAAGCCCCGCCCTCACGCTCCCCAGGGTCTCCCCGTAGATGGTGGGGCGGATGGCCACCTCGGCCCGGCCTATGGAGCCGTCGGAAAGCTCCACCTCCAAAAGGGCGTGCTCCAGGGCGGCGAGCTCCGAGGACTTCCCCCAGCGCAAGGGGGCCTTCAGGGGGATGCGGAAGGGGATGAGGCGCAGGTCCCGTACCGTCGGCATAGCCCCCATTCTACGCGCTAGCGAAGCCCCTCCTGGAGGAAGCGCCGCACCGCCAGGACCTCCTCCTCGGGAGAGAGGGCCTCCGTGTCCAGGACCAAGGCCCTGGGGTGGCCCTCGAGGAGGCGTAAAGGCCCCTCGGGATCATAGTTTTTCTTCTCCTCGGCCACGATCTTGAGCTTGGCGAGGACCTCCTCGAGGGGAGCAAGGGAAAGGGCCTCGGCGAGCTCCTCCTCCGTGAGGACCCCTTGGGCCAGGGCCTTAAGGCGGGCCTCCTCCTCAGGGGCGAGGCGCACCCGGTCAAAGGCGTCTTGGCGGGAGAGGAGCCGCTTAAGCCGGGTGGCCTCCCGGGCGTGGAGGAGGACGAAGCGGGCCCTGGGGAGGTGCTCCAGGGCGTAGGCCACCTCCCCTTCCCCCCTCAGGCCGTCAAAGAGGAGGAGGGGCTTCGGGGGCACGTACCCCCGGGCGAGGACCTCCGCCACCCCCCCGGGGAACTCCTCCCGGAAGCGCCGGGTGAGGCGGAAGCGCTCCTCCCGGGGGATGGGAGGCTCTGCCCCGTAGCGGGGGAGGACGAAGCGGTCCACGAGCTCCCGGCGGTCGGGGAGCCGGGGAAGGCCCAGGGCCTCCACCAGGGTGCTCTTCCCCACCCCGGTGAGGCCCACGAGGACGAGGAGGGGCGCCTCCCTCGCGGGGACGAGGGAGGGCGCAGGCTCCAGGGAGAAGGCCACCTCCATGCCCCCATGCTACCTGGTAGGATAGGAGGGCTATGAAGCGGCTTTTCGCCCTTCTCGGCCTCGCCCTAGGCCTCGCCCTGGCCCAGGCCCCCGCCTACCCGGAGAACACCCTGGGCTTGGGCTACGCTCCGGACAGGGGCTTTTACCTCCAAGGAAGCGCCCTCCTGCCCTTTAGCCCCTTGGGGCTGGACACCGGCCTGGACGCCCAGGTCCTCCTTTCCCAGAGCCCTGAGGCCTACGCCCTCCTCAAGGCCAACCTCTTCCCCGGGCTTGTGGTGGAGGGCCTCTTCGCCTCGGTGGGCCTGGGCCTGGACCTCCGCTACCCCTTTGGGGCCCACCTCGGCCCCCTCGCCAGCCTGGAGCTTCCCGGCGGAGCCCTCTCCTTAGGCCTCGGCCTCGGCTACCAGGCGGGGGCGGGCCTCCATCTGGCCTGGGGCGCGGGGTTCAGGCTCTACCTGGAGCCCCTGGCCCTCGAGGTTTCCGCCTCGGACCGCTACCCCTTCCTCCTCTCCCTCCTCTACCTCTGGTAGCCCGTGCGGAAGAAGCTTCCCCTCCTCCTCTTCTCCCTGCCGGCCCTCCTTCCCCTCCTCCTCTTCGTCCTCTACCCCTTCCTGGAGGTGGTCCGGTTCTCCACCTGGGACTGGTCGGGGCTTTCCGAGCCCAGGCCCGTGGGGCTCAAGAACTACCAGACCCTCTTCCAGGACCCCGCCTTCTGGAAAAGCCTCCTCGTGACCCTGGGGTTCATGCTCCTCGCCCTTCCCCCCTTCCTCGCCCTCTCCTTGGTCTTGGCCGTGGTCCTGGACGGCCTCCCCTACGAGCGCCTGGCCAAGAGCCTCCTCTTCCTGCCGGGCCTCGTCACCCTGGGGGGAGCGACCCTCTCCTGGTACACCCTCTTCACCCCGGAGTACGGGGCCTTAGCCCAGTTCCTCCCCATCCCCCCCTGGGACCGGGAGGGGTTCTGGGCCCTCCTCATGGTCGTCCTCTTCACCCTGTGGCGCCACCTGGGCTACGGGGTCCTGGTGGCCTCGGCCAGGCTCAAGGCCATCCCCAAGACCCTCCTGGAGGCCGCCTACGTGGACGGGGCCGGGCCTTTGGAGGCCTTCCGCTACGTGGTCCTGCCCCTGATGCGGCCCGCGGTGGCCTTCCTCCTGGTGGTGGGGACGATCCTCTCCCTGCAGTCCTACGCCGCCGTCTTCCTCCTCACCCGGGGGGGGCCCTACGGGGCCACGCGGGTCCTCGGCTACTACCTCTACGAGGCGGGGTTTGAGAACTTCCGCTTGGGGTACGCGGCGGCCATCACCGTGGTCCTCCTCGTCCTCACCCTCCTCTTCGCCTACGCCCAGCTCCGCCTCCTCCGTCACGGGGACGGGGAGGCGTAGCGGTAGCGGGCGAGGTCCCGGAGGTGGCCCGCAAAGTCCACGTTCAGGTAAAGCCGCCCCTGGGCGTGGAAGAAGTAGAGGTAGGGGCGGCCCCTTTCGTCCTGGCGCACCGGGTTCAAGACGGCGAGGAGGGCCTTCCGCCCGGGGTTGGCGATGGGCCCCGGGGGAAGGCCGCCGTAGCGGTAGGTGTTGTAGGGGGAGTCCACCTGGAAGTCCCCCGCCTCCCGGGAAAGCTCCGGGAGCCTCTTCCCCAAGGCGTAGGCCACCGTGGGGTCGGCCTGGAGGGGCATGCCCCGCTCCAGGCGGTTCAGGAAGACCCCGGCGATATAGGGCATCTCCTCGGCGCTTCCCGCCTCCTTCTCCACGATGGAGGCCAGGGTGACCCAGGCGTGGACGGAAAGCCCCCGCTCCTCTAGAAGCCTCTGCACCGGGGGGGTGAGCTCCGCCTCAAAGCGGCGGAGCATGGCCCGCACCACCTCCTCGGGGGTGGCGAGGAGGTCAAAGGTGTAGGTGGCGGGGAAGAGGTAGCCCTCCAGGGTCCGCCCCTCCACGTAGGGGGGCTTCAGGGCCCCCGGGCGTTCCACGAGCCTGAGGAAGCCCTCCCCGTCAAGCCCCGCCTGGGAGAGCCTCCGGGCGTAGTCCACCGCCCTCTCCCCCTCGGGGAAGGTGAGGGTGACGCTTAGGGGCTTCACGCCCCCGGTGAGGGCCCGGGCCAGGCGGAAGGCCCCCTCGCCCTTCAGGCGGTAGACCCCGGGGACGAGGCGCTTCGCCCGGCCCGAGAAGCGGAGGTAGGCGGAAAAGGCGTGGCCCGAGCGCAGAAGCCCCGCCTCCTCCAAAATCCTCGCCACCTCCGCCCCCGTGGCCCCCCGGGGAATGCGCACCACGGCCTCCCTTCCCGTGGGGCCGAGAAGCCAGAGGGCGTAGAGGAGGAGGAGGAGGAAGGTGAGGAAGAGGGCCACCACCCCACGCCGAAGCCAGTTCCTAGATCCCTCGGGCAAGGTAGTCCTCCAGAAGCACCACGGCCGCGAGCTCGTCCAGCTTCCCCTTGTCCCGGCGAAGCCGCTTGGGGGCGTGCTTGAGGCGTTCCTGGGCGAGCTTGGTGGTGAAGCGCTCGTCCCATAGCTCCACCTCCACCCCCCTGGCCCTCAAGGCCTCCACCAGGGGGAGGACCTTCCCCGCCTGGGCGCTCTCCTTGAGGTCGGTGCGCAAGGGGAGGCCCACCACGAGCTTTCCCAAACCCTCCCGCCGCACGAAGTCCAGGAGGGCCTCCACGTCCTCCTCCAGGGTCTTGCGCACCAGGTACCCCCGGCCCGAGGCCAAGGGGACCCCCTCCTCCCCCACGGCGAGGCCGATCCGGGCCTCCCCCACGTCAAGCGCGCCCACCCGCATAGGCCACGCTCCCGTCCGCGAGAAGGACCCCCAGGTAAAGGAGGCCCACGCCCAAGGCCCTTCCCGCCTCCTCGAGGCCCGCCACCCCGAAGCGGTTTAGGGCGCTGGTGGAGGCGAGGACCAGGGTGGCGAGGAGGATGAGGGCCGTGCCCCGGGCCCGCAAAGGGTTTTGGCGCCGGAAGAGGAGGGTGGTATAGAGGGCCACCCCGGCCATGAGGAGGGTGCCGAGGAGGTTAAAGGGGAGGGTCCAGAGCCTGGGCGAGGTGAGGCCAGGTGGGGGGAAGGCCGCCCCCAGGGGGGCGTAGGGCTCGGGAAGGCGGGCGAAGTCCAGGGGGGCCGAGGCCACCAGGTAAAGGCCCCAAAGGAAGAGGGGGCTTAGGGCGAGGAGGAGCCCCCGGGCCGCCCTGGGCCTGAGGAGGGCGAGGCTTCCCAGGCCCAGGAAGGTCACCCCGTGCATCGCCCCGGTGAGGTACCAGAGGCGGTAGAGGAAGGGGCTCCAGCCCCCCTGGAGTCGGGCGAGGAGCTCGGCGGAGACCGCCAGGGCGAAGAAGAGGAGGCCGAGGCTGTAGAGGGCGTTGTGGAGGGAAGGCCTCCTCCGAAACCGCCCGAAGGTGAGGGCGAAGAGGGCCCAGGAGAGGGCCGTGGCCAAGAGGCCGAGGACCATGCCCCCATTCTAGGGGAGGAGGCCGGGGAGGGCCTCCCGGGCCTTCCTGGGGTCCAGGCCGCCCCCCTGGGCCAGGGCCCCCTTGCCCCCGCCCCGGCCCCCCGCCTTCTCCGCGAGGGCCCGGAAGAGGGCCCCCGCCTCGAGGCCCATTCCCTGGGCCTTCGGGGAGAGCTTCAGCACCGCCTGCCCCCCCGAAAGCACCAGGGCCACGTCCGCCCCCCGGGCCACCAGGTCGTCCGCCGCCTGGCGGAGGGCCTTGGCGTCCAAGCCGGGAAGCTCCGCCACCGTCCACCTGAGCCCCCCCTTCTCCTCCAGGGAAGCCCCCCCGCCGCCCCCCAAGGCCGCCTGGACCAGGCGGGCCTTGAGGCTTTCCACCTCCCGCTCCTTCTCCTTGAGCTCGGCAAGGAGCTTCTCCAGCCTTTCCTCCAGGGCGGCCTCCCCCACCTCGAGGCGCTCGGCGAGGGCCTTCAGGCGGTTCAGGCTCCCGCGGGCGAAGCGGATGGCCTCCTCCCCCGTCACCGCCTCTATGCGGCGCACCCCGGCGGAGACCGCCTCCTCGCTCCTTATGAGGAAGGCCCCGATCTCCCCGGTGCGGCGCACGTGGCAGCCGCCGCAGAGCTCCTTGGACTCAAGGCCCTCTAGGGGGCTTCCCTCCACCCGCACCACGCGGACCACCTCCCCGTACTTCTCCCCGAAGAGGGCCATGGCCCCCTCCTTCCTCGCCTCCTCCAGGGGCATGTAGCGCCAGGTCACGGGGAAGTCGGCCATGATCCAGCGGTTCACCAAAAGCTCCACCCGCTCAAGCTCCTCGGGCTTCAGGGGCTCGGGGTGGGTGAAGTCAAAGCGGAGCCTATCCGGGGCCACGAGGCTTCCCGCCTGGCGCACGTGGGGGCCGAGGACGGCCCTTAACGCCGCGTGGAGGAGGTGGGTGGCGGTGTGGTTCCGCTCCGTGTCCCGCCTCCTCGGGTCCACCACCGCCCGCACCCTCTCCCCTACCCTCAGCACCCCTTCCTCCACCCGGGCCTTGTGGAGGAAGATCCCCCGCTCCGTCTTCCTCGTGGTCTCCACCCGGGCCCGGCCCCCAGGCCACTCCAAGAGGCCGAAGTCCCCGATCTGCCCGCCCCCCTCGGCGTAGAAGGGGGTCTTGTCCAGGACCACCTGGACCTCGGTGCCGGGCCCCGCCTCCAAAAGGCTTTGGTCCCCGGCGAGGAGGGCCAGGACCTCGGCCTCGGCCTCGAGGGCGTTGTAGCCCAAAAACTCCGTGGCCCCCCGCTCGGCGTAGAGCTCCTCCAGGACCTGGGCGCCCTTCTTGAAGATCTCCCGCTCAAAGGCCATGGCGGCCCGGGAGCGGCTTTGCTGCTCCTCCATGGCCTTCTGAAAGCCCTCCGTGTCCACGCCATAGCCCCTTTCCGCGGCGATCTCCACGGTGAGGTCCAGGGGGAAGCCGTAGGTGTCGTAGAGCCTGAAGGCCTCCTTCCCGGGAAGGACCTCCCCGGGCTTGAGGCCGGAGAGGAGGGCGTCCAGGCGCTTGAGGCCCCCCTCCAGGGTCTCCAGGAAGCGCTCCTCCTCGAGGCGGATCTGCTTCTCCACCGCGGGCAGGTTCTCCCGCATCTCCGGGTAGAAGTCCCCGAGGAGCTCGGCCACCAGGGGGGCGAGCCTGTGCAGGAAGGGGTCGGAAAGCCCCAGGAGGTAGCCGTGCCTTAGGGCCCGGCGGAGGAGGCGCCGGATCACGTAGCCCCGCCCGGTGTTGGAGAAGGTGGCCCCGTCGGAGAGGGCCGCCACCACGGCCCGGACGTGGTCGGCGATCACCCGGTGGCTCACGCTCGTCTTCCCCTCGTAGGGCCTGCCGCTCATCCGGGCCACTTCCTGGATGATGGGGAAGAAAGTGTCCGTGCGGTAGAAGTCCTCCACGTCCTGGAGGATGGCCGCCACCCGGTAGAGGCCCATGCCCGTGTCAATGTTCTTCTGGGGCAGGGGCTTGAGGATCCCGGGCCCGGGGATGGGGCCCTGGCGGTCGTACTGGGTGAAGACCAGGTTCCAGATCTCCACGAACCGGTCCCCGCTCCCCGTGTTGGGGCCGGTCTCGTCCGGGGTGCCGTAGGCCGGGCCCCGGTCGTAGAAGATCTCCGAGCAGGGACCAGAAGGCCCGTTCGGCCCGTGGGTGATGGCCCCGCCCGGCCAGTAGTTCTCGTCCTCGCCGAAGCGGCCGATTCTCTCCTCGGGGACCCCCACGAGGTCGCGCCAGATCTCGTAGGCCTCGTCGTCGTCCTCAAAGACCGTGACCCAGAGGCGCCCGGGGTCAAGCTTGAGGTGCTCGGTGAGGAACTCCCAGGCCCAGAGGATGGCCTCCTTCTTGAAGTAGTCCCCGAAGGAGAAGTTGCCCAGCATCTCAAAGTAGGTGTTGTGCCGGCTGGTGCGGCCCACGTTCTCTATGTCCCCCACCCTCAGGCACTCCTGGCAGGTGGTGACCCTGCGCCACTCCCTACCCCCGAAGATGGGCTTCGCCCCCAGGAAGTAAGGCTTTAGGGGGGCCATCCCCGCGGAGGTGAAGAGGAGGGAGGGGTCGTCCTCGGGGATGAGGCTGAAGGAGGGGAGGCGCAAATGCCCCTTGCCCTCAAAGAAAGAGAGGAACTTCTCGCGGATCTCCGCCGTGCGCATGGCTTTGATTATAGGCGCTTACAATGGGCCCCATGAAGGTCCAGATGCGCCGCTACACCCTGAAGGAGGGGGCCAAGGAGGCCTTCCAAAGGGTCTTCCTGGAAACCATCGTTCCCCTGAGGCAGGCCCTGGGCTTTAGGATCCTCGGGGCCTACTGGCTTTCCGAGCGGGAGTTCCTCTGGTTCGTGGCCCACGAGGACTTTGAGGAGGCGGAGAGAGCTTACTACGCCCACCCCGAAAGGCAGAAGGTGGACCCCAGGGCGTACCTGGAGGCGGTGGAAACCCGTTTCGTGGAACGCCTTCTGTAGGCCAGGCCACGCCCCTGGCCCCGCCTTGGGGTAGCCTCGGAGGGATGGAGCTTTTCCTCCTCGTCCTCCGCAACCTCCTGGCCCGGCCCGTCCGGAGCCTCCTCACCCTGCTCGGGGTCCTGGTGGCCACGGCGAGCATGGTCCTCTTCCTCTCCTTCGGGGAGGGCCTTAGGCGGGCCCTCTTCCAGGAGCTCTCCCGGGTGGGCCCCGCCATCCAGGTGGTGCCGGAAGGGGCGGAGGGCTTCGTCTTCGGCGCCCTCCCCGAGATCCCCCCCGAGACCCTCAAGGCCCTGGAGGAGGCAGGAAAGGCCCTGGGGGTGCGGGCGGTGGTCCCCACCCTCTTCCTCACCCGGGGGGGCTTTGACCCCAGCACCAGCTTCCTCTTCCAGGGCCTGCCGGAAGGAACCCCTCCGGACCTCCTCTACCCGGGGCTCAAGGCCAAGGAAGGCCGCCTCACCCCCTCGGAGAAAGGGGCCGTGGTGGGGGCCAAGGTGGCGGAGCGGAGCGGCCTCGCCCTGGGAAGCGTCCTGAGGCTCACCCCCAGGCTGGAGCTTAGGGTGGAGGGGGTCCTGGAGGCGACGGGAGGCCTCGCGGACAACCTGATCTTCGTCCCCTTGAGGGCGATCCAGGAGGCCTTGGGCACGGAGAACGTGACCGCGGTGCTCGTGGCCCTAAGCCCCGGCCAGAAGGCGGAAGCGGTGGCCCGGGCCCTGGAGGAGGCGGTCCCCGGGGTGAAGGCCCAGACCACGAGCGAGGTGATGCGCTTCGCCGAACGCGCCCTAAGGATCAGCGACCTGGTGCGCTTCGGCATCAGCCTGGTGGCCCTGGTGGTGGGGGGGCTTCTCGTGGCCAACACCGTGACCATGTCCGTGTACGAGCGGGTGCGGGAGTTCGGGGTCATGCGCGCCCTGGGGGCGAGGCGGGGGTTCATCTTCCGCCTCGTCCTTCTGGAGGCCCTCCTCATCGCCCTCCTTGGCGGGGCCTTGGGGCTTGGGCTTGGGGCCCTCGGCGCCTTCGCCATCAACCTCTACACCTTGGACCAGGTGGGCCTGGCCCTCTCGGCGGTGACGGGAAGGCTCGCCCTCTTCGCCCTGGGGGTGGCCCTCGGCCTCGGGCTTACCGCCGGGCTTCTTCCCGCCTACCACGCAAGCCGCATCCCCGTGGTGGAGGCTTTGGGGAGGGTGTAGATGACCATCCGGGCGGAAAACCTCACCAAGCGCTACCGGCAAGGGGAAAAAGAGGTGGTGGCCCTTCTGAGCTTCACCTACGCTTTCCCCCCGGGGGCCACGGCGGTGGTGGGCCCCTCGGGAAGCGGCAAGACCACCCTCCTAAACCTCCTCGCGGGCTTTGACCTGCCCACGGAGGGCGGGGTCTACCTGGGGGACATCCCCCTCCACGCCCTCTCCGAGGACGAGCGGGCCGGAGTGCGGCTTAGGCACATGGGCTTCGTCTTCCAGCAGTGGAACCTCATCCCCACCCTCACCGCCCTGGAGAACGTGGCCTTCCCCCTCCTCCTCGCGGGCTGGCCCCGGAGGGCGAGGCTAGCGCGGGCGGCGGAGCTTCTGGAGAGGGTGGGCCTAGAGGCCCGCCTCCACCACCTGCCGAGCCGCCTCTCCGGCGGGGAACAGCAGCGGGTGGCCCTGGCCCGGGCCCTGGCCCTGGACCCCCCCATCCTCTTCGCCGACGAGCCCACGGGGAACCTGGACCTGGAGGCGCGGGAGCAGGTGGCGGACCTCCTCTTCTCCCTGGGCAAGGCGCGCACCCTCGTCCTCGTCACCCACGACCTGGAGCTCGCGCAAAGGGCGGGGCGCATCCTCCATCTGAAGGGCGGGCGGCTCGTGCGGGAGGAAACCCCCAAGGCCAAGGGCTAAGGCCTCTGGGGCATTCCGCCCACCCCTTCTGTGGCAGAATACCCCCCATGGGCAAGCGGATGGTGGTCGTGGGCGGGGTGGCGGGCGGCGCCTCCGCCGCCGCCAAGGCCAAGCGGGAAAACCCCGAGCTGGAGGTGGTGGTCTACGAGAAGTCGGGGTGGGTTTCCTACGGGGCCTGCGGCCTGCCCTACGTGCTTTCCGGGGAGATCCCCCGCCTGGAAAGGCTGGTGGCCCGCACCCCCGAGGAGTTCCGGAAGCAGGGGGTTCTGGTCCGCACCCGCCACGAGGTGGTGGACGTGGACTACGAGCTCCGCACCCTGACGGTGCACGACCACGCCGAGGGAAGGACCTTCCAGGACCGGTTTGACCACCTGGTCCTGGCCACGGGGGCGCGGCCCAGCCTCCCCCCCATCCCCGGCACGGAGCAGGAAGGGGTCTACACCCTGAGGACCATGGAGGACGGGGAGCGGCTCCTGAAGGCCCTCCCCCAAGCCCGGCGGGCCGCCATCCTGGGGGCGGGGTACATCGGCCTCGAGGCCGCCGAGGCCTTCCGCAAGCGGGGCCTGCAGGTGACCCTCCTGGAGGCCAAGGACCGCCCCCTCCCCCACTGGGACCCGGAGGTGGGCGCCCTCCTCAAGGAGGAGCTGGAGCGGCACGGGGTGGAGGTCTGGACCGGGGTGAAGGTGGAGGCCTTCCGGGGCATGGGCCGGGTGGAGGCGGTGGAGACCTCGGAAGGCGTGGTGCCCGCCGACTTGGTCCTCCTCGCCACGGGGATCCGGCCCAACACCGAGCTCGCCCAGGCCATGGGGGTGGCCTTGGGCCCCACCGGGGCCATCGCCACCGACGAAAGGATGCGCACCAACCTGGAAGGGGTCTACGCCGCCGGGGACGTGGCGGAAAGCTTCCACCGGGTCCTCAAGCGCCCCTACTGGCTTCCCTTGGGGGACGTGGCCAACAAGCACGGCCGCACCGCGGGAAGCGTCATCGCCGGCAGGGAGGCCCGCTTTCTGGGCGTGGTGGGCACGGCCATCTTCAAGGCCTTTGACCTGGCCGTGGCCACCACGGGGCTTTCCCTGGAAGGGGCCCTAAAGGAGGGGTTCTGGGCCAAGAAGGTCTTCATCCAGAGCCGGGATGGGGCCCACTACTACCCGGGAAGCGGGCCCCTCTGGGTGGAGCTCGTCTACGAGGAGGGGACGGGGAGGCTTTTGGGCGGCGCGGTGGTGGCCCGGGGGCACGGGGCCCTGCGCATAGACGTCCTCGCCGCCCTCCTCCACCGGGAGGGGAGCGTGGAGGACCTTTTGGCCCTGGACCTGGCCTACGCCCCGCCCTTTAGCCCCGTCTGGGACCCCCTCCTCATCGCCGCCCAGCAGGCCCGCTAAGCGCCCCGTGGGGCCAAACCGAGGTGGGGGCGCCTATCCGGTGTAAACCCGGGCGAAACACACCAAAAGGCCGTGTCAAGCCCGGGCGGCTACACCCTACACCGGAAGCGCTTCCCCCCCGAAACTGGGTCCCGGGAGGTGAAGGAATGGAAGGGCTGACCCCCGAGATGCAAAGGGAAGCGGAGGCGCTCCGCCGGGAGTGGGAGACAAACCCGAGGTGGAAGGGCGTCCGGCGGGACTACCGCCCCGAGGACGTGGTGCGCTTAAGGCCCAGCGTGATGGTGGAGTACACCCTGGCCAAGCGAGGGGCGGAGAAACTCTGGAAGCTCCTCCACGAAAGGCCCTACGTGCACACCTTCGGGGCCTACACCGGGGCCATGGCGGTGGAGATGGTGCGGGCCGGGCTGGAGGCCATCTACCTCTCCGGCTGGCAGGTGGCCGCCGACGCCAACCTGGCCTGGCAGACCTACCCCGACCAGTCCCTCTATCCCTACAACTCCGTGCCCCAGATCGTGAAGCGCATCAACAACGCCCTCATGCGGGCCGACCAGGTGGAGCGGATTGAAGGCCGGGTGACCCGGGACTGGTACGTGCCCATCGTGGCCGACGCCGAGGCGGGCTTCGGCGGGGCCCTCAACGTGTTTGAGCTCACCAAGGCCATGATTGAGGCAGGGGCCGCCGGGATCCACTACGAGGACCAGCTCGCCAGCGAGAAGAAGTGCGGCCACCTGGGCGGCAAGGTCCTGGTGCCCACGGGCCAGCACATCCGCACCCTCCAGGCGGCCAGGCTCGCCGCGGACGTGATGGGCGTGCCCACGGTGATCATCGCCCGCACCGACGCCGAGGCCGCCACCCTCATCACCAGCGACATTGACGAGCGGGACAAGCCCTTCATCCTCCCGGACGAGCGCACACCCGAGGGCTTCTACCGCTTCAAGAACGGGATTGAGGCCGGCATCGCCCGGGCCCTGGCCTACGCCCCCTACGCCGACGTGATCTGGATGGAGACCTCCAAGCCCGACCTGGAGGAGGCCCGGAAGTTCGCCGAGGCGGTGAAGAAGGAGTTCCCCGACAAGCTCCTCGCCTACAACCTCTCCCCCTCCTTCAACTGGAAAAAGTTCCTGGACGACGAGACCATCGCCAAGTTCAACCGGGAGCTCGGGGAGATGGGGTACAAGTTCCAGTTCATCACCCTGGCGGGCTGGCACGCCCTGAACTACTACATCTGGGAGCTGGCCAAGGGCTACAAGGAGCGGGGCATGCCCGCCTTCGTGGAGCTCCAGCAGAAGGAGTTCGCCGCCCAGAAGGAGGGCTTCACCGCCGTCAAGCACCAGCGGGAGGTGGGGGCCGGGTACTTTGACGAGGTGGTCCTGGCCCTGACCCAGGGGCAGGCCTCCACCCTGGCCCTCAAGGGCTCCACGGAAGAGGCCCAGTTCAACGAGCCCGTCCACTGAGGTGGCGGTGTGCAAAAAGGCCGGGGTGTGCCCCGGCCTTTTTTGCACCGGCCTGGTAGAGTGTAAGAAGGAATGGATAAGGCCGCTACACCCTGGCTGCGCTACCTGGAGGAGCTCCGCCCCCACCTCCAAGGCCGGGACCACCGGGGGAGGAAGGGCTCCCTGCGCTGGCTCGAGGCCCTCATGGCCGAGCGCGGGGGGCGGGCGGGCACGGTGCGCAACATCCTCTACAAGGACCTGGGAAGCCCCGAGGAAAAGGAGCGCCTCTACCGCATCCTGGCCGACCTCTACCGGGAGGCGGGCCTAAAGCCCCCGCCGCCCCCGGCGGAGCTCTTCCTGAAGAGCGCCCGTAAGGTCCTGGGGCGGGACAAGCGCCGCATCTTCCGCCACTTCCTAAGGGAGCTGGAGGCGGGCCGGAGGCCCCAGGTGGTGGTGGTGGGCGGGGCGGCCACGGGCAAGGGGGTCCTCCTCTCCGCCCTGCGCCAGGCCCTCGCCGCCTTCCCCGGAAAGACCCCCTTCGTCCTCAACCTGGGCGGGGAGCTCGCCCAGGCCCTCATCCCCCTGGCGGAGGAGCTTGGGGTGGAGGCGGAAACCCTCCTCTCCCAGCTTTCCCCCACCCAGCCCTACATCCTCCAAGGCGCCCTCCAGCAGGAGTTCCTCGCCGCCTTAGCCCAGGCCCTGAACCGGGCAGGCCGCCCCCTCCTCCTCCGGGCCGAGGCCCAAGGGACCCTGGAGGGCCTCCCCTTGCGGGGGCCGGACGGGGGGCAGCGGGGCCTCTCCGCCTGGCTTGAGCCCTTCTTGCGGAGCCTGGAAATCCCCTACCTCGCCGCCCTCACCGAGCCGCCCCCCACCCTCCCCTACCAGCCCCTCTCCCCCCCGAGCCGGGAGGAGGCCCGCCGCTTCGTCCGGGAAAGGCTCCCCCACCTGCCTCCGGAGCGCCTCGAGGCCCTGGTGAACCAGGCGGGGCGGAACTTCGGGGAGCTTTCCCGCCTCGTCCTCCTGGAGGCGGCCAAGCACGACCCCGAGACCCCCCTCCAGGACGACCCGGCCCTAAGGCCCCTCCTCGAGGCCCTGGCCGCCTTCAGCCCCGAGGCGGACCCCGCCTTCCCCGCGGCCCTCCTGGAAAGGGCCTTGAACCGCCCCCTAGAGCGCCTCTCCCAGGCGGAGAAGGCCCTCTTGGAGTGGGTGGGGGACGGGCTCGTCCGCCCCTCCCTGCGAAGCCTCCTGCCCCAGGAGGCCCCGCGGGAGCTCCACCGCCTCGCCCTGGAGTTCTTCCCCCGGGAGAACCTCTTCCGCCGCCTCTACCACGCCCGCAAGGCCGGGGAGCGGCGGATCCTTCTGGACCTCCTCACCGAGGACCCCGCCCGCCTCGCCCTCCTGCCGGGCCTCTGGCAGGAGGCCCGGTCCTGGCCTAAGGAGGACCGGGAGGCGTTGGCCGCCGCCTTGGTGCGCTACCGGGCCGTCTTGGGCCAGTACGCCCACCCCGAGGTGGAGGAGGCCCTCGCCCTCTTGGCCCAGGCCGAGGACCCAAGGCTTCGGGCCTCGGCCCGCATCAAGGCCGCCGAGGCCAAGGCCGACGCCGGCCTCTACAAGGAGGCGGAGGCCCTTTTGCCCCCGGAGGAGGAGTTCCCCCTCCTGGACGAAACGGCCCGGGCGGAGGGCCTTTTGGTGCGGGCCGCGGTGGAGCGGTGGAAGGGGGATTACGAGAAGGCGGCCCGCTACGCCGAGCGGGCGGCCGAGCTCTCCGTGGCCCCCTTCCTCAAGGACCGGGTCCAGCTCTGGCGGGGGCTCGTGGCCAAGGACCTGGGGCGGTACGAGGAGGCCCTCACCGCCCTCGCCCAGGTGGGGCACGACCCCCTCCTCCTGGGCCGGGCCCGCTACCAGATGGGCGACCTCCTCATGCGCCTGGGAAGCCCGGAGGCCAGGGCCCGGATGGAGGAGGGGCTCAAGGCCCTGGAGGAGGCCGGGGCCCCCCAGGACGAGGTGGCCCGGGTCCGGGCCCGGTACGCCACCCTCCTGAGGCGCCTCGGCCTCTACCCCGAGGCCGAGGCCGCCATCAGAAGGGCCCTAGAGGAGGCCCTGGACCCCTTCACCCGCGCCCGCGTGGAGAGCGAGGCGGGCATCCTGCAGGCGGCCCAAGGCCGGCCCCTGGAGGCCCTGGCCCTCCTCTCCCGGGCGGAGGCCTACTTCCGCACCACGGGGGAGAGGCCTAAGGAAGCCCGCTACCGCCACCTCCGCACCCTCTTCCGCCTGGCGGCGGCCTACCTCCTCCTGGAGACCGGCACCCCTTACCGCCCGCCCCTTCTCGGGGGCCTGAAGGCCCCCGAGGCCAAACGGCTCCTCTGGGACCTCCTCGCCAAGATCCCCGAGGAGGCCACCGACCGGTACACCGCCTTGCGCCTGGACGCGGAAAGCCTCCTCGCCCTCCTCCTCCCCCCCAAGGAGGCCCGGGAAAGGCTCCGCCCCTTCCTCGGCCTCGCCAACCCCTACCTCCGGGCCCAGGCCCGCCTGGGCTACGCCGAGGCCCTCCTCAGGGAGGGGGCTTACGGGGAGGCCCTGGCCCAGACGGTGGCCCTCCCCCCCCTCTTGGACCCCGGGCTCAAGGCCCAGGCCAAGGCCACGGAGGTCCTCGCCCTCCTCGCCCTGGGGGAGGAGGAGGCCGCCTGGCAGAAGCTCGTGGAGGCGAAGCAGAGCGGCCTCCCCGAGCCCTTCCGCCTCCAGCTGGGAAGGGCCGTGGGCCGGGCCCACCCGGGCCTCGCCGCCCGCCTGCCCCCCACCCCCCTCGCCCCCCCCGAGGCCTTGGGCCTCCACCTGGCCAATCCCGACTAAATCACTAGACTTTCTCGGCGCCAGGGGCTATACTGCTTGTTGCAAACGGGTCGCGATAAGACCCGTCTGAGGAGGATGGAGCATGAGCCAGCTGGAGATCCGCGACCTCTGGGCTTCCATTGACGGGGAGACGATCCTCAAGGGCGTGAACCTGGTGGTCCCCAAGGGGGAGGTCCACGCCCTTATGGGCCCCAACGGGGCCGGGAAGAGCACCCTGGGCAAGATCCTGGCCGGGGACCCTGAGTACACGGTGGAGAGGGGGGAGATCCTCCTGGACGGGGAGAACATCCTGGAGCTCTCCCCAGACGAAAGGGCCCGAAAGGGGCTCTTCCTCGCCTTCCAGTACCCGGTGGAGGTGCCCGGGGTGACCATCGCCAACTTCCTCCGCCTCGCCCTCCAGGCCAAGCTCGGCCGGGAGGTGGGGGTGGCGGAGTTCTGGACCAAGGTGAAGAAGGCCCTGGAGCTTCTGGACTGGGACGAGAGCTACCTCTCCCGCTACCTCAACGAGGGCTTCTCCGGCGGGGAGAAGAAGCGGAACGAGATCCTGCAGCTATTGGTCCTGGAGCCCACCTACGCCGTCCTGGACGAGACCGACTCGGGCCTGGACATTGACGCCCTCAAGGTGGTGGCCCGGGGCGTGAACGCCATGCGGGGGCCGAACTTCGGCGCGTTGGTGATCACCCACTACCAGCGGATCCTGAACTACATCCAGCCCGACAAGGTTCACGTGATGATGGACGGCCGGGTGGTGGCCACGGGCGGCCCCGAGCTCGCCCTGGAGCTCGAGGCCAAGGGGTACGAGTGGCTTAAGGAGAAGGTGAAGGAGGGCGCATGAGCGAGCTGGAGATCCGCCAGATCGGCGAGGAGTACCGCTGGCACTTCATTGACGAGATCCGGCCCGTCTTCAAGGCGGAAAAGGGGCTCACCCGCAGGGTGATTGAGGCCATCAGCTACCACAAGGGCGAGCCCGAGTGGATGCTGAAGTTCCGCCTGCGGGCCTTTGAGATCTTCCAGAAGAAGCCCATGCCCACGTGGGGCCCCGACCTCTCCGGGCTCAACCTGGACGACCTCGTCTACTACGTGAAGCCCGCCGAGGTCCGGGACGCCAAGAGCTGGGAGGAGGTCCCCGAGGAGATCCGCCGGACCTACGAGCGCCTGGGCATCCCCGAGGCGGAGCGCAAGGTCTTGGCCGGGGTGGGGGCCCAGTACGACTCGGAGATGGTCTACCACCGGGTCAGGGAGGAGCTTGAGCGCCAGGGGGTCATCTTCGTGGCCATTGAGGAGGGGATGAAGAAGTACGAGGACCTCTTCAAGGAGTACTTCGCCAAGGTCGTCCCCCCCGAGGACAACAAGTTCGCCGCCCTGAACTCGGCCGCCTGGTCCGGGGGCTCCTTCGTCTACGTGCCCCCTGGGGTCAAGGTGGAGCTCCCCCTGCAGGCCTACTTCCGGGTGAACACCCCCGAGTTCGGCCAGTTTGAGCGCACCCTCATCATCGTGGACGAGGGGGCCGAGGTGCACTACATTGAGGGGTGCACCGCCCCCATGTACTCCACGGAAAGCCTCCACACGGGCGTGATTGAGATCGTGGTGAAGCGGGGAGCGCGGAGCCGCTACACCACCATCCAGAACTGGTCCACCAACATGTACAACCTGGTGACCCAGCGGGCCCTGGTCTACGGGGACGCCTACCACGAGTGGGTGGACGGCAACCTGGGCTCCAAGGTCACCATGAAGTACCCCTCCAGCTACCTCCTGGAGCCGGGGGCGAGGAGCGAGATCCTCTCCATCGCCTTCGCCAAGACGGGCCAGCACCAGGACACGGGCGGCAAGCTCATCCTGGCCGCGCCCCACACCTCCGGGACCATCGTCTCCAAGAGCATCTCCAAGGGGAAGGGGCGGGCGAGCTACCGCGGCCTGGTGAAGGTGATGGAAGGGGCCCGGCACGGTAAGGTCAACGTGGAGTGCGACGCCCTCCTCATTGACCCCGAAAGCCGCACCGACACCTACCCCTACATTGAGATTGAGGAGGAGACCGCCCACGTGGGCCACGAGGCCACGGTCTCCAAGATCAACGACGAGCAGATCTTCTACCTCCAGTCCCGCGGCCTGAAGGAGGACGAGGCCGCGGCCCTCATCGTGCGCGGCTTCATTGAGCCCATCGCCAAGGAACTTCCCCTGGAGTACGCCGTGGAGCTCAACAAGCTCATTGAGCTGGAGATGGAGGGCTCCGTCGGCTAAAGGCCGAGCCTTGGGGGAGGCCCTGGGCCTCCCCCTTTTTTCGGGAGGAAGCATGCAGGTACTGGACAAGACGCAGGTGGAGGCCGTCTCCAAGGCCCTGGGCGAGCCCGCGTGGCTCCTGGAGAAGAGGCTCAAGGCCCTCGAGGCCTTCGCCCGGCTCCCTTACCCCAGCAAGAAGGACGAGAACTGGCGGTACACCGACCTCTCCGAAGCCCCCCTGGAGCTTCCCGTGGAGGCCCCCAAGGGGCTAAGGCTTTCCCGGGACGACCTCCCCGAGCCCGTGAAGCGCCGCCTGGAGCGGACGGACGTCTCGGGCTTCCTGGTCTTCGTGGGGCCGGACCTCGTCTACGCCGAGGTGCCCGAGGCGCTAAAGGAGAAGGGCCTCGTCTTCACCTCCCTGGCCGAGGCCCTGAAGACCCACCCCGACAAGGTGGAGGCGGCCCTCTTCCAGGCGGTCTACACCGAGGACAAGTTCGCCGCACAGAACAGCGCCTTCTTCACCCACGGGGCCTTCCTCTACGTGCCCGCGGGGCTGGAGGTGGAGAAGCCCCTCGGGGTCTTCAAGGTGCTCCTGGAGGGGGAAAAGGCCTCGGCGGGGCGGAGCCTCCTCTTCCTGGAGGACAACGCCAAGGCCGCCTACATTGAGGAGTACCTCTCCTTGGACCTCCCCCCCACCCTGCACCTCTCCGCCACGGAGATGGTCCTGAGGCCCGGGGCCCGCCTGCGCCACGCCCACGTCCAGACCTTCGGCGAGGGGGTGTGGCACTTCCACCGGCAAAGGGCCCTCTTAGAGCGGGACAGCGGCCTCAACGACCTCGTGGTGAACCTCGGGGGCGCCTACGCCCGGAGCGAGGTGGCCTCGGAGCTCGTGGGTCCGGGGGCGGAGAGCGAGATGCTCGGCCTCTACTTCGGGCACGGGAGGCAGCAGTTTGACCACTACACCCTGCAGCACCACGTGGAGCACCACACCCGCTCGGACCTCCTCTACAAGGGGGCGGTGAAGGACGAAGCCCGGGCGGTCTTCTCCGGCCTCATCCGGCTGGAAAAGGGCGCCCAGAAGACGGACGCCTACCAGGCGAACCGCAACCTCCTCCTCTCCCCCACGGCCCGGGTGGACTCCATCCCCCAGCTGGAGATCGGGGCCAACGACGTGCGCTGCACCCACGGGAGCACCACCGCCCCCGTGGACGAGATGCAGCTCTTCTACCTCCAGTCCCGGGGGCTTCCTCGAGGCCTCGCCCAGGAGCTCCTGGTCAAGGCCCACCTCGCGGACGTCCTCTCCCGCATCCCCTTGAAGGCGCTTAGGGCCCACATTGAGGCGGTGATTGAGGAGAAGGTGCGGATCTAGCCATGTGGACCCCCGTGGCCAAGCTCGGCGAGTTCCAAAACGGCCGCCTCGTGGTGAAGCGGCCTGAGCACAGGAAGCCCATCCTCCTCCTCTACACGGGGGAGGAGGTCTTCGCCCTGGAGGACGTCTGCACCCACGACGACGGCCCCCTCCACGAGGGGGAGGTGGAGGACGGGGCCATCGTCTGCCCCCGCCACGGGGCCCGGTTTGACCTGAGGACGGGGCGGCAGACCCTTCCCGCCCCGAGGCCCGTGAAGGTCTTCCCCGCCCGCCTCGAGGGGGACACCGTCCTCCTGGACCTCTAGGCCCTGAGAAAGGCCACGTAGCGCTCCAGGAGGAGGTAGGCCTCCCCCGAGGCCAGGACCTCCCGGGCCAGCGCCACCCCCTCCTTCAGGGAGGGGGTTTTTCCCGCGGCGTAGAACCCGGCCCCCGCGGCCAGGGCCACGGCGTCGGCCAGGGGGCCCTTCTCCTCCCCCTTGAGGAGGCGGCGGGCGAGGGCCGCGTTCTCCTCGGGGCCTCCGCCTTTGAGGGCCTCGAGGGGGGCCCTCTTTAGGCCCACCTCCTCGGGGGTGAGGGCGTAGGCCCCCTTCCCCACCTCCACCACCCGGTTCTCCCCGAGGACGAGCTCGTCCGCCCCCTCCCCGTGGACCACGAGGCCCCTCGCCCCAAGCCGCTCCAGGGCCTCGGCCATGGGGGCGAGCCACTCCGGGCTAAAGACCCCGAGGACGTAGGCGTCCGCCCCGGCGGGGTTGGTGAGGGGCCCGAGGAGGTTGAAGACGGTGCGCACGCCGAGCTCGGCCCGCACCGGGGCCACGTGGCGCATGGCGGGGTGGAAGACCCGGGCGAAGAGGAAGCCGAAACCCAGCTCCTCTATGGCCTCTCCCACCCTCTCGGGGGGGGCCTCCAGGTCCACCCCCAGGGCCTCGAGGAGGTCCGCGCTCCCCGCCCTTGAGCTTGCCGCCCGGTTCCCGTGCTTGGCCACGGCCACACCCCCCGCCGCCGCCACCAGGGCGGCCAGGGTGGAGAGGTTCATAAGCCCCTTCCCGTCCCCCCCGGTGCCCACGATGTCCAAAAGGGGGCGCCGGTGTACCCTCAAGGGCCTCGCCGCCTCCCGCATGGCCCGGGCCATGGCGGCGATCTCGTGGGGCCGCTCTCCCCTCAGGCTCAAGGCCACCAAAAGCCCCGCCGCCCGCACCGGGGAGACCTCCCCCGCCATCAGGGCCCGCATGACCTCGTAGGCCTCCTCTTCCTCCAAAACCTCGCCCAGAATGGCCTTCTTCACCGCGTCCATGGGTCCTCCAGGAAGTTCTTGAGGATGAGTTTACCCGCCTCCGTAAGGTAGCTTTCCGGGTGGAACTGCACCCCGTGGGTGGGGTAGTCCCGGTGGCGGAAGCCCATCACCGTCCGCCCCCCCGCCTCCTCCGCCCAGGCGTTCACCACGAGGGCCTCCGGCACCTCCACCACCGCCAGGGAGTGGTAGCGGGTGGCGGGGAAGGGGCTATCTAGCCCCCGGAAGACCCCGGTGCCGTCGTGGTGGATGGGGCTCACCTTGCCGTGCATGAGGACGGGGGCGGGGACCACCTTCCCCCCGAAGGCCGCCCCGATGGCCTGGTGTCCGAGGCAGACCCCCAGGATGGGGTAGCGGGGGGCGTAGCGCTGGACCAAGGGGACGGAAAGCCCCGCCTCAAAGGGGGTGCAAGGCCCCGGGCTGATGAGGATCCGGTCCGGGTCCAGGGCCTCCACCTCCTCCAGCCGGAAGCGGTCGTTCCGCCACACGATGGGCTCCGCCCCGAGCTCCCCCAGGTACTGCACCAGGTTGTAGGTGAAGCTGTCGTAGTTGTCCACCACCAAGACCCTCATAACCTTTCTCCCCTTCGCTCCGTTAGCAGCCATGCCTACCAGGCCTCCTTACCGGGCCCCTGCCGGCATGGGGTGGGATCACAGCCCCGCCTCCGCCATCTCCACCGCCTTGAGGAGCGCCCGCGCCTTGTTCCAGCACTCCTCGTACTCCCTCTCCGGCACCGAGTCCGCCACGATCCCCGCCCCCGCCTGGACGTGCATCCACCCCTTCGCCACCACGAAGGTGCGCAGGGTGAGGGCCATGTCCATGGCCCCGTCGTAGGCGAGGTAGCCGAAGCTTCCCCCGTAGGGCCCCCGGCGGTGGGGCTCCAGTTCTTCAATGATCTCCATGGCCCGGATCTTCGGGGCCCCGGAGACCGTCCCCATGGGCAGCACGCTGGCCAGGGCGTCCAGGGGGGTCTTCCCCTCGGCCAAGATGCCCTCCACCGTGGAGACCAGGTGCATCACGTGGGAGTAGTGCTCCACGTGGAGGGGCTCGAGGACCCGCACCGTGCCGAAGGCGGCGACCCGGCCGATGTCGTTGCGGGAGAGGTCCAGAAGCATCACGTGCTCCGCGACCTCCTTCTCGTCCCTAAGGAGCTCCTCGGCAAGCCTTTTGTCCTCCTCCTCGTCCTTCCCCCTCGGCCTCGTGCCCGCGATGGGCCGGGTGACCACCCTTCGGCCGTCCGAGCGGAGGAGGCTTTCCGGGCTCGCCGAGACCAAGACCACCTCCCCCAGGTCCAGGTAGCCCATGTAGGGGCTCGGGTTCACGCTCCTCAGCGCCCGGTAGAGGGCGAAGGGGTGGACGGTGAGGGGGGAGGAGAGCCTCAAGGAGAGGACCACCTGGAAGATGTCCCCCGCCCGGATGTAGTCCAGGGCCCTCCTCACCGCCTCCAGGTAGGCCTCCCGGGAAAAGTCCGCCTGGAAGCGGGCCCTCCCCCCCGCCCTCTCCCCCGGCACCCCGGGCAAGGGGCCCTTGAGCCGCCTCTCCGCCCAAAAGAGGCGGGCCTCCGCCTCCTCGGGGTCCCTCCCTGGGGCCACGAGGTGGAGGAGGTTCTTCAGGTGGTCAAAGACGGCCACCACCTCGGGCTCCACGAAGAGGAGGTCGGGGAGGCCGAGGTCGTCGGGCTTGAGGCTCGGAAGCCTTTCGTAGTAGCGGACGAGGTCGTAGGCGGCGTAGCCCACCACCCCGCCGAAGAAGGGGGGGAGGTCGGGGTGGCGCTCCAAGGGGGCGTAGACCCTCTCGTAGAGGGCGCGCAAGGGATCACGGGTTTCCACCCGCTCCCCGTTCACCGTGAAGACCCCGTCCTTCAGGCGGAAGGTGCGCCGCGCCCCCACCCCCACGATGGAGAAGCGGCTTTGGCGCCCCCGCTCCACCGACTCCAAAAGGAAGCTCACCGGAGCCTTCTCGGCAAGCTTCAGGTAGGCGGTCACCGGGGTCTCCAGGTCCGCGAGGAAGGTTTTGCGGTAAGGTCGGATCCGCTCCATGCCGTCCCCCAAAAACAAAGCCCCGGGGTGTGCCCCGGGGAAAGGCCTCCCGCCCCGGGGCCTAGCCGGGCCACCAGAGGGCGGAGGGAAGGGCCATGGCCTCAGGATAGCGGGACACGGGGGCCCTGTCCAGGGGCTAAAGGGGCCGCCCCTCCAGGGCCCGGATCCTCTCCCGGATGGCCTCGGGCAAGGGGGCGGGGCGGCCCCCTTCCAGCCAGACCAGGACGCCCAGCCCCTTGGCGGCCGATTCCCCGTTGGCGGTGACGAGGTGTTCCATCCGCAGGCTGGAGCGGCCAAGGCCCACGGTACGCACCCCCACAAAGACCTCGTCCCCCAGGAGGATGGGCCTGAGGTAGTCCACCTCCATCCGGGCCACCACGAAGTGGCCCTCCTCCAGCCAGTCTGGGGAGATCCGCTGGAAGTAACGGATCCGGGCAAGCTCCATGTAGGAGAGGAAGACGGCGTTGTTCACGTGTCCCAAGGGGTCCAGATCCCGGAAGCGAACGTCCACGCGAACCCTAACCGGAAATCCTTCCATGGGCTTAGTTTATACCTCGGCCCTCCCCGGACAAGGGTATCCTATAGGGGGTGTACCTCCACCGCCCTCGGCTCCTCCGGGCACTTCAGGAAGGCCTCCCTGAAGGGGTCCTGGTCCACGCCCCGGCTGGCTTCGGGAAGACCCTTCTCCTGAAGAGCTTCGCCGAGGCCAAGGGGCTCCCCTACCGCCGGGACTGGAGCCCGGAGCCGGGCTGCTACGACCTAAGAAAGCCCCCGCCCGAGGTCCTGCCGGGCCAGGTGGTGGCCGCCCGGCAGGCCCGGCTTCCCGCCCTCCACCGCCTGGGCCCGGAAGATCTGGCCTTCACCCCGGAGGAGGTGGGGGAGCTCGCCCGCCGCCTAGGGAAGAGGGAGCTTGCCGGGCCCGTCCACGCCCTCTTCGGGGGCTGGCCCCACCTCACCCGGAGGGCCCTGGAGCGGGGGGAAGCCGCCTGGACCCCCGAGCTTCGCGCCTTTTTGGAGGGCCTCCTTCCCCCCTTGGACCTCCGCCCCTTCCTCCTTCCCCTCCCCGAGGCCGCCTTCCGCCAGGCGGGGTTCGGGGAGGCGGTGGAGGCCCTTTTGGCCCAGGCCCTGGCCCAGGGGGTGCCCCTTAGGCTCCTCCCCGCCCTCGCCGCCTACCTCGAGGCCACCCACCCCCTACCGCCCGAGGAGACGGCCAGGAGGCTCCTCGAGGCCGCCCTCGCCCTCGGGGCCTGGGAAGAGGCCCTGGAGGCCGCCGGGCGCTACGGGGGCGGGCTCCTCCTTTGGACCCTGGAGCGGGCGGGAAGGCCCCTCCTGGAAGGGGGCAAAGTGGAGGCCTTCTTCCGCCACGCCGAGCGGGTGGCGCACCCCTCCCCCCGCCTCCGCCTCCTCCTCGCCCTGGGGCACCGGATGCGGGGGGAGCTGGACCGGGGCCTCGCCGTCCTGGAGGGCTTTCCCGAGGAGGACCCCGCCCTCCTCGCCGAGGCCCTCCTCGCCCGGGGCACCCTCCTGGGCCTGAAGGGAGCCCACGGGGAGGCCGAGGGCGTCTTCTCCCAGGGGGTGGCCCTGGGGGAGACCCCCTTGCGGGCCCGCTTCCTCACCAGCCGGGGGGCGGCCCGGATCCGCCTCGGCCGCTACCGGGAGGCGGCGGAGGACCTGGAGGAGGCCCTCTTCCTCTCCCGCAAGGAGCGGCTCAAAGAGGTGGAGGCCCTCGCCCTCCACAACCTGGCCATCGCCCGCCACCACCTGGGGGAGCTCGCCGAGGCGGTGCGCCTCTACCGGGAGGTCCTCCCCTTGAAGACCGCGCCCCTCTCCCGGGCCTACACCCTCCTCTCCCTGGGGGAGGCCCTAAGCTACCTGGGCCGCTTCCTGGAGGCCAAAAGGACCCTCTTCCGGGCCAGGGAGGAGGCCTGGGCCTCCGGGGACTACCGGGCCATGGGCTACACCCTCCTCAACCTCGCCGACCTCTACCGGGAGGCGGGCCTCCCCGAAGCGGAAGGCCTCTACCGGGAGGCCGAGGCCCACCTGGAGAAGGCCCACGACCCCTACGCCCTGGGCCTCGTCCACCTGGGCCTGGCCCGGCTCGGGGCGAAGGGGAGCCTGGAGCGGGCCCGCGCCTTCTTCCAGGAAGGGGGAAGCCCGGGGGAGCTCGCGGAGTGGCACCTGGTGGCGGGCAGGCTCTGCGGTAGGCCCGAGCACTTTGAAGAGGCCCTCCGCCTCGCCGAGAAGGCGGGGGCGGGAAGGCTTCTCCTCCTCGCCCGGCTGGAGCTCTTCTTGAAAGCCCCCTCTCCAGGGGAGGCCAAGGCCCTGGCCCGGGAGGTCCTAAAGGCGGGCTTCCAGGACTTCTGGCTCTGGGAGAGGGCCTTCCCCCTTCCCCTCCTCGCCTTTGAGGCGGGGGAGGAGGGCCTTTTGGAAGCCCTCCTCGCGGGTGTGGGGTGGCTTCGGGTGCGAAGCCTCAAGGCCCTCGAGGCCCGCACCGAGGAAGGCCCCCTCCCCCTTCCCTCCCGGAAGGAGCTTTTGCTCCTCCTCCTCCTCTGGCGCCGGAAAGCCCTGGAGGCCGAGGCCCTCGCCCGCCTCCTCTTCCCCGGGAGCAAAAACCCCAAGAAGCGCCTCCAGGTGGCGGTCCACCACCTCCGCGAGGCCCTGGACCCGGACCTCGTCCGCCTGGAGGGGGAGGCCTACCGGGCCTACCTCCCCCCCGGGGTCTGGTGGGACGCCCGCGTCAAGGAAAGCCTTCTCCGCTGGGCCCGGCGCCTTAGCCTCCCCCAGGCCCAAGCCCGGGTGGAGGAGGCCCTTCCGGGAAGGTTTTCCCCGCGGGCTTACTTAACCGACCCTTAACCGGGCCTGTGCTATAGGTGGGGTGAGGTCCAAAAGCCAAGGGCCTCGAGCAGAGGGAGGTGATGGCGTATGCGCAAGACCTGGGTTCTGTTGCTTCTCGGCCTCGGCCTTCTCCTCGCCGCCTGCGGCGGGCAGACGGGCGGTGGGGGCGGTGGGGGCGGCGACGGCGGGAGCGGTGGGGGCGGCGACGGTGGGGGCGGCGGCAACACCGTAACCGTGTCCGCCCCGGGCATGCGCGCCGCCCTCTACCGTGTGGGCGGTGGGACGTGGCAGGCCCCCGCGGACCCAACGAACTTCTCGTTCACCGCCACCGGTGCCTACGAGGTCGCGCTCGTGTGCAACGAATTCGGGCAAATCCGGCTGCAACTCTTCGGCGCCACGGTCTCCGAACTGAACCGAGTGGTCAGCGGCTGCGGCGGCACCGAGCCCGACCAGATCAGCTTTAGCCTGAGCGTGGACCCGGGCCCCTTCCCCAGCGATAACGCCTTTGCCATGATCTGGGGCAAGGGGTTCCAGGGTAACTGCTATCCGATTCTTGGATGGCCGTGCACGATGAACGCCGATGCCCCTGCGGAGACGGCCGGGACACAGGATGTCGTCGCGTTCCTTGTGGACATGGATCTGAACCTGATCGCGGCCCGCAAGGAAACGCTTAGCATCGCCAACGGAGGGAACTACACGATTACCTTTGCGGCAGGGGACGACAGCTTCACTACAGCCACGCTCCCTGACTTTACGGCCCCTGCGGGCATGGCCAAGTACTGGATTGTGAGCGGAGCCACGAGCGGCGGAACCGTCTTTCTGGCCTCCAAGCTGCGTGAGGTTGCGTACTACCAACTTCCTTTCGCCTCGGTCTACGCCTTCCAGGCCTTTGCGGTCCAGGAGTCCTCCGAGCCTTACGACGAACTTGTGTACCAAGAAACCCGCGCCGCCAGCGACGGCCCGCCCCCAAGCGTTAACCTTCCCAGTGTTCTAGACGTCACCGTGGATGGCAATCCACCCCAAGTTGGAAACCTCAGCCTAGCCGCGGACACGCTACTCTTCGGCCTGAACCTGGATTGGAGCGTTGACAGCACGCAATATACGATTCAGGCCGTGCTCTCCCGTGGCTTCCTTGGTAGCGCGACGACCTACACCGTCCCAGATCTCACGAGCCACACGCACTTTGAAAGCACCCTGCCGCCCTCCGGAACCGAAGTCACGGCTAGGGTCTACCATTTAATGGCGAACCGGACCCTCTCCGAGCTCCTTGAGGGGCAGACGGAACCTGGCCTTTTCCCGATCGGTACGCCCGGAGTTGTCTTGAAGTCTGCTAGTCGGTACGACATGACCTACACGGCTCCTTAAACGCTGCTAGACACCCCGCCTCCGGGCCTGGGGGGTCTAGGAAAACGCTCCAGGCCCGGAGCATTCCCCCAGACCCCACGGATGCGTAGGCTTCTCCTTTCCATCGCGTCCCCAGCGTTCCTCCTCGCCGCCTGCGTTCCCACCCCGGGGCCCCGGGCGCCCGCCGGGGCCCCGGGCGTCCCCCCCTTCCCCGACGCCCGCTTCGCCCTCTACCTGGACCCGGAGGCCCTGCGGCAGGACCTCCCCACCCTCCCCCTTCCCGCGGCCGAGGCGGTGCGGGAGAGGCTTCCCGGCTTTCCCCTCCTCTTCGCCTTCCTGGGGACCGCCCCAAGCGAGGGGTACGGGGTCCGGCTCGGGAAGGCGGTGCGGGAGGGAGGGGCCCTCAAGGTGGAGGTCCGGACCTGGGGCCCCGCCGGGCCCCAGGGGAAGGTGCGCTACACCTACCCCCTGGACCTCAGGCCCCTCACGGACCTTCCCCCCTTCCCCTTTGAGCTCGTCTTCCACACCCCGGAGGGCCGGGTCCTCCACCGCGAACGGGTCCGCCCCCCCGTGGCCACCTCCGGCAGGGCGGAGGAGGTGGGGGACCCCTACGGGGTGGTGGCCCGCTGGGAGGAGGTCTACCGGGATGGCCCCTACCTGGGGCGGAACCTGGTGCGCCTCCACGAGGAGGCCTTCGCCGTCTTCTACACCCCGGAGGGAGAGGGAAGCCGCTTCTACCTGGACCTCCCCCCCTGGCTCCTCAGGGGGCAGGAGACCCCCCTCTGCGCCCTCACGGACCGGCCGCCCGAGGACCTGGCCCGGAAGGCGCGGGGAAGCCTCCTGGGGCAGGTCCTCACCCTTAAGGAGGTCTTCGTCCCCCTGAACCAGCGCCACGGCCTCGTGGAGAGGCCCCTACCCCCGGACAGGGTGCCGGAAAGGGCCTACGTGGCCTGCCTCTACGGGGCCGAGGCCCCAAGGCTCGAGGCCCTCGGCCCCCTGGTTCTGGACCTGTACCCGGCCCGCCTCGTCCGCCGGGAGCCCCAGAGCGTGGAGGTCCTGCGGGCGGAGGCCGGGCCCACGGAGCTCGTTTTCCAAGTCCGGCTCCACCCCCTGCCCCTGGGGGACGTCCCCCTGGACCTCTACACCCTGGACCCGCCCCGGCTTCCGGGCGGGGAGCGGGTGGTGGCCTTCCCCTACCACGGCTTTGACCGCGACCCCACCCAGCCCCGCTACGCCTTGAGCCTGCACGAAGGGCCCGGAGGCTTTTTCCTGTGGATCCTCCAGCCCGAGGTCCACACCTTCACCCTCTTCGCCCGGCTCACCCTCTGCCAAAAGGCGGAAGGGAAGGCCCTCTCCCCCCTCAACCCTCCCCCCGGGGCCACGTGCCCGAGCCTTCCCCTGGTCCAGGCCTCTTACACCCACCGGGGGCTCCTCGGGCCCGGGGCGCCCCTCGCCCTGCGCCTCCAGTTCCGCTCCCCCGAGGGGTGGCGCTCGGAGCCCTTTGTCGTCACCGTTCCCTAGGCTTTTCTTCGGGGCCTTCCTTAACCAGGCCTTAACCGACAGGATGGTACAACAAAGGCAAAGGAGGTGCAGGTATGAGGAAAGGGTTGTGGCTTCTGGCGGCAGGCGCTTTGCTCGGGGCCTGCGCCCCTAGGATCACCGCGGAACCCCTTCCCGGGGTGCGGGTGAACGTGCCCGTCCAGGTGCCCCCACCCGCCAGCCCCCCCCAGCCCTCCCAGCCCGCCGGGCAGGCCCAAGGCGGCGTGACCGCCCCCGTCATCAAGGTCCTCCCGGGCAACCCCTTGCCCCCGGCGGGAAGCGCCTTCGTGGACGACTTCTCCTCCTACCCCACGGGGGCCGTGCTTCCCATGGTGGCCCCGGACCGGTATGGCGTCTACAAGGCCCCGAATGGCACGCTCTCCCCTGCGGTGGCGGAAACCTTCACGCCCCAGGGCGGCTTGGACAAAGCCCTTAGGCTCGAGGCCGCAAACACCGCCATGCTCACCACGGGCGCCCCCGACTGGACCGACTACCGCGTCTCCTTCCGCTTCAAGTACGAGACCGGGGGCACGTTGGACGTGGGCCTCTTCGTCCATGGGAGCGGCGACCGCATGCTGATCGTCCGTCTAGGATGGGGCTACACGGGCGGCGTCCACCTCATCAAGGTCGCGGGGGACCAGCGCTTCACCCTGGTGAGCCGGAGGGAGCTGAAGCCCCTCACGGAAGCGCTTAAGGACCAGAACTGGCACGACTTCGCCGCCGAGGCCCGGTCGGACGGCACGGTCCGGGTCATGGTGGACCAGCAGACGGTCATAGAATGGAAAGACCCCGACTACCGTGCCGGGGGTATCGGCATCGGCATAAACCGCTTGGGGGACCGCATCATTTGGCACATAGACGACCTCAAGGTGGAACGCCTCTAGGGAGCTACCCCCTGAGCCCCTTTCGGGAGGCCTTTCGTGCGTAGGCTCGCGCCCCTCCTCCTCTTCCTCCTCCCCGCCCTCGCCCAGAAGCCGGTCCTCGGCCTGGCGCTGGAGGGCCAGGCCCTCCCCATCGGCCTTGTGGGCTTCGCCCGGCTGGAGCAGGGGGGGTACCTCCTCGAGGCCCGGGCCGGTTGGGAGCTTCTGGGCGGGGCCTTCGCGGACCTCGCCGACCGCTCCTGGAACACCGACCTCCCCCTCTGGGGCAGGGTGGCCCTCCCCCTGGACCCCGCCTTTTGGGAAGGGGTGCCCCCGGAGGGCGCGGGCTTCCTCGCCCTCGTCCTCCTAAGGCTCCGCGTCTACCTGGAACCCCCCGGCTTCTGACCGGCGGGTCAGGTATAGTGGGGCCATGGAAACCACCTGGGACCTCACCCCCCTCTTCCCCGGCCTGGAAAGCCCCGAGTTCCAGAGGGCCTGGGAGGGCCTGAAGGGGAGGATCGGCGAGCTCAAGGGGCTTCTTGAGCGGGAGGCCCCCCTCCCCGAGGTCCTCGCCGCTCTGGACGCCTTCCTGGAGGAGGCCACCCCCCTCCGGGCCTACCTCTACGCCCGCTACAGCGCCGACACCCGGGACGAGGCCGCCCTCGCCAAGCTCTCCGAGCTGGAGATCCTCTTCCTGGACTTCCAGCGCCTAAGGCCCCGCCTCACCCGCTACCTGGCCCTGAAGGACCCCGAGGAAGCCGGGCCCCACCGCCTCCTGGTGGAGGAGGCCAAGGAGGAGGCCCTGCACATGATGCCCGAGGGGGAGGAGGTCCTGGCGGCGGAGCTTTCCCTCTCGGGGAGGGCGGCTTGGGACAAGCTCCACGAGAGCCTCACCAGCCAGATCACCGCGGTGGTGGACGGGGAGGAGATGCCCATCACCAAGGTGCGGAACCTCTACTTCCACCCCGAGGAAGAGGTGCGGAAGAAGGCCTACGAGGCCGAGCTCAAGGCCTGGGAGGCCCACGAGGTGCCTCTGGCCTTCGCCCTAAACGGGGTGAAGGGAGAGGCCTCGGTCCTCAACCGGAGGCGGGGCTATAGGGACGACCTCGAGCCCACCCTCCACGAAAACCGCATCACCAGGAAGGCCCTAAAGGCCATGCAGGAGGCGGTAGGGGAGAGCCTTCCCCTCTTCCGCCGCTACTTCCTCCTCAAGGCCAGGGCCCTCGGCAAGGAGCGCCTGGACTGGTGGGACCTCTTCGCCCCCCTGGGCCGGGGAAGGCGCTGGAGCCTGGAGGAGGCCCGGGCCTTCATCCCGGCCAAGCTCGCCGCCTTGGTGCCGAACGCCGCCAAGGTGGCGGAGATGGCCTTCCACGAGCGCTGGATGGACCTCCTCCCCCGAAAGGGCAAGGTGGGCGGGGCCTACTGCATGGCCCGGGGCGGGGGGAAGAGCCTCATCCTCGCCAACTACGAGGAGAGCTTTGAGTCCGTCTCCACCCTGGCCCACGAGCTGGGCCACGCCTACCACAACTTCGCCCTCAAGGAGGCCCCGGCCTCCCTCCGCCGGGTCCCCATGACCCTGGCGGAGACGGCGAGCATCATGAACGAGACCCTGGTGGTGGAGGCGGCCCTCAAGGAGGCCTCCCCCGAGGAGGGCCTCCTCATCCTGGACGCCTACCTCCAGGGGGCGGCCCAGGTGGTGGTGGACATCCATAGCCGCTTCCTCTTTGAGTCCTGGGTCTTCCAAAGGCGCAAGGCGCGGGAGCTTTCCCCAAGGGAGTTCAAGGAGCTCATGCTCAAGGCCCAGGAGGAGGCCTACGGGGAGGCCCTCGCCACCCGCCACCCCTACATGTGGGCGGTGAAGGGGCACTACTACGGGGCCGACTTCTACAACTACCCCTACACCTTCGGCCTCCTCTTCGGGCTTGCCGTCTACCAGGAGGCCAAGGAGGACCCCGGCTTCGCCGGGCGCTACGAGGCCCTCCTCGCCGAGTCCGGCCGCTACCGGGCCAAGGAGCTCGCCCTCCGCTTCGGCTTTGACCTGGAAAGCGTGGACTTCTGGCGCCGGGGGATAAGGGTCCTCGAGGAGAAGGTGGCCCAGCTTGAGCGCATGATCTCCCCCTGACCGAGGGGGGCTAGGCTTTGGAGGATGCGGGTCCTCGTCCTCTGCACCCACAACTCCGCCCGGAGCCAGATGGCGGAGGCCTGGCTCAAGCACTTCGCCCGGGAGCTTGGGGTGGACCTCGAGGTCCACTCCGCGGGCACGGAGAAGGCCTTCGTGAAGGAGGAGGCCAAGCGGGTCATGGCCGAGGTGGGGCTGGACCTCTCGGGCCACTTCTCCAAGACCCTCCTCGAGGTCCCCGACCCCTGGGACTTCGGCCTCGTCCTCACCGTGTGCGACCAGGCCAAGGAGGCCTGCCCCGCCTACCCCGCAAGGACCGAGAGGCGCCACGTCTCCTTCCCCGACCCCACGGGGAAACCCCTGGAGGAGTGGCGCAAGGTGCGGGACGCCCTCGGGCGGATGGCCCGCTTCCTGGTGGAAGCCCTCAAGGAGGGAAGGCTTCCCAGCGACGAGGAGCTGAGGCAAGCGGCCAGGCTTTAGGGCCTGTCCCCCACGTGGATGGCCGCCACCCCGAAGGTGAGGAGCTCGTAGCGCACGGAAAACCCCGCCGCCGCCATCATGGCCTTCAGGGCCTCAGGAGCGGGGAAGGCCTCCACGCTTTCCGGAAGGTAGCGGTAGGCCCCGAAGTTCCCCGAAATAAGCCCCCCGAGGAAAGGGAGGACCCGCTGGAAGTAGACCCGGTAGACGAGGCCAAAGGCCCCCTTAGGGGGCGGGGGAAACTCCAGAACCACGAGCCTCCCCCCGGGGGCCAGGACCCGGTAAAGCTCCCTTAGGGCCTTTTCGTAATCGGCGAAGTTGCGGAAGCCGAAGGCGATGGTCACCGCGTCAAAGGCCCCGTCGGGAAAGGGGAGGGCGAGGGCGTCCGCCTCGAGGAAGCGGACCTCGAGGCCCCTCGCCTCCGCCTTCCTGCGGGCGATCGCCAGCATGGGCGGGGCGAAGTCCGCCCCCACCACCTCCGCCCCGGGGGCCCTTTCCTTGAGCATGAGGGCCAGGTCCCCCGTCCCCGTGGCCAGGTCCAGGATGCGCCTTGGGGCCTTCTCCAGGGCCAGGTCCACCGCCCGCCTGCGCCAGCGGAGGTCCGCCCCGAAGGAGAGGAGGCGGTTCAGGAGGTCGTAGCGGGGGGCGATCTCCGAGAACATCCGCCGCACCCTTTTCGCCTTTTCCTCCGGGGAAGCCGCCACGAGGGGAGTCTAGCACGAAAGGCCACCCCCTTAGGGTAAAATCCTCCGCGTGTTGACGGACCGCAAGCGCCTGGGGCTTCTCGTCCTCCTGGGAGGCGGGGTCACCCTCCTCCTCTGGTACCTGGCCCCCTGGGCCGTGCCCCATCGGATCTTCGGCGGGGAGGGGGTGCTCCTCAACCCCTTCGGCCACCACCTGCCCCAAGGCCGCCTCCCCCAGGGCTACCAGGACGCCTGGCTCTACCCCGTCTTCTACCTCTCCCTGGCCTGGCTTGCCTTAAGCCTCCTCCTCCCCTGGACCCGGGCGGGCGTCCGGGGGCTCTACTGGGCCGGGGCCTTGGGCCTAGGGCTCTTCCTCCTCACCTACCTCCTCTTTCAGGGGAGCGTGGCCCAGGCGAACGCCGGGGCGGAAAGGCCCCTCCTGCGCCGCTTTAGCCTGGGCCTTGGGAGCTACGCCACCCTGGCCTACGGCCTCTACCTCCTCCTCCTCGCCCGGGTGTTCTCCCCGGGGGGGCTCGCCTTTTTGGTGCGGAGGCGGGGGCTGGTGGTGCCCCTCTTCTCCCTCCTCCTCGCCTCCCTCCTGGGCGGGGCCATCGTGGCCCTCCTGAAGGAGAACCCAGGGGAGGCGCAAAGCCTCCGTGAAGCCCTCATGCTCAAGCTGGACCTCATCACCTACACCTACCAGCTCCTCTATAGCCCCCTGGTGAACCCCTCCGGGTTCCTCCAGAGTCTCCTCCTCGCCACCCCCCTCGTCTTCACCGGGCTCGCCGTGGCCTTGGGGTTTAGGGGCGGGCTCTTCAACATCGGGGCCCCGGGGCAGCTCATCCTGGGGGCCATCGCCGCCATGCTGGTGGGGGTCTACCTCCCGGGCCCCAGGTGGCTCGTCCTGCCCCTGGCCCTCCTCGCCGCCGCCCTGGCCGGGGGGCTTTGGGGGGCAATCCCGGGCTGGCTCAAGGCCCGCTTCGGGGCCCACGAGGTGATCAACACCATCATGTTCAACTACATCGCGGCGAGCCTCTTCCTCTTCCTCATCTCCGCCAACGAGTACAAGTTCTTCGGAAAGACCCTGTACCTCCCCTTCAAGTACCCGGGCTACGAGGCCCGGAGCTACGAGATCCGGCCCGAGGCCCGCATCCCCCACTGGACCGACCTCGTGGCCCCCGGCGGGGAGCTCTCCTTCGCCCTGCCCCTCGCCCTCCTCCTGGGGGTTTTGGGCTACTTCCTGGTGCGGAAGAGCCTGGGCCACCGGGTCCTCGCCGCCACGCTCCTTGGGGTCTTGGGCTACGGCGTGGGGGGGCTTCTTCCCGGCCCCCAGGTGGCCTTCGGCCCCGACCTCACCTCGGTGCGCCTGAACGGGGCCTTCCTCCTCGCCCTCCTCGCCCTCCTCTTCTTCCACTTCTACGTCTTCCGCCACGTGGGGGGGTACGAGCTCAGGGCCCTGGGCCTCGCCCCCAAGGCGGCGGAGTACGGGGGCGTGGCGGTGGGGCGGAAGGTGGTCCTCGTGATGTTCCTCTCCGGGGCCTTGGCGGGCCTCGCCGCCGCCCACTACGTCCTGGGCGGGGGGATTGACGAGTACCGGCTGAAGCAGTCCCTCCCCTACTCCGTGGGCTTTGACGGGATCGCCGTGGCCCTCATGGGGCAGAACACCCCCCTTGGGGTGGGGCTCGCCGCCTGGCTTTTCGGCATCCTCCTCACCGGGGGGCTCCAGGTGAACCTGCAGCTCGGCATCAGCCGGGAGCTGGTGGCGGTGCTCCAGGCCCTCATCGTCCTCTTCATCGCCGCCGGGGGCTTCCTCCCCCGGTACTTCACCGACCCCCTAAGGGCCGCGGAGGTGGAGCTCAAGGCGGAAAAGGAGGTGAAGGAATGAGCCTGGACGCCGCCTTCCTCACCGCGCTTCTCCTCTCCACCCTGCGCCAGACGGCGCCCCTCCTCCTCACCGCCCTCGGGGGGATGTTCTCGGAGAGGAGCGGGGTGGTGAACATCGCCCTCGAGGGCATCCTCCTCTTCGGCGCCCTCACGGCGGCGGTGGTGGTGGAGCGCCTCGAGGCCGCCTTAGGCCCCGGGCCCCACCCCTGGCTCCCCTGGGTGGGGGTGCTCGCCGCCATGGGGGTAGGGGGCCTGGTGGCCTTCGTCCACGCCCTGGTCTCCATCAAGTACCGCGCCGACCAGATCATCAGCGCCACGGCCATCAATCTCCTGGCCCTAGGCGCCCCGAGCCTCGTCCTCACCTACTTCTACGGCAACGCCACGAGCTCCAAGGAGGTGGCGAACCGCCTCCCCCTCTGGGGCCCCGAGGGCTTCCAGCTTTCCCCCTTGGTCTACGTGGCCTTCCTCCTCGTGCCCCTCACCTGGTGGGTCCTCTTCAAGACCCCCTTCGGCCTCCGCCTGCGGGCCGTGGGGGAGCACCCCGAGGCCGCCGACACCCTCGGGGTGAACGTCCACCGCATGCGCTATGTCGGGGTCGTCCTCTCCGGGGTCCTCACGGGCCTCGCCGGGGCCTACCTCTCCATCGGCTTCCTGAACCAGTTCGTGCGGGGGATGTCGGCGGGGATGGGGTTCATCGCCCTGGCGGCCCTCATCTTCGGGAAGTGGCACCCCGTGGGGATCCTCTTCTCCACCCTCCTCTTCGGCTTCGCCTCGGCCCTCGCCATCCAGCTTCAGGGGAGCGAGATCCTCCCTGCCGTCTTGGTCCAGGCCTTCCCCTACGTGGTCACGGTGCTGGTCCTGGCGGGCTTCATCGGCAAAAGCCGTCCCCCGGCCGCCGTGGGCAAGCCCTACGAGAAGTAGGCGCGAAGCCGCCCCAGGCGGTGGAGGAGCCTCAGGCGGCTCCCGTCCCGGAAGACGAGCTCCACCCCGTTTTCCAGAAAAGCGAAGCCCTGGAGGCGCTCCGCCCCCACCCCCTGGGCGAAGCGGGCGTGGGCGTCCGCCCGGAGGTAGAGGAAGCCCTCCTCAAAGAAGACCTGGGCCTCCGTCCCCTGGCGGTTGAAGACCAGGCGGCGCACCTTCTGGGCGAAGGCCTCCGCCTCCCTCACGGCGCAAAGGTCTCCTCGGCGGGGCGCCCGTAGAGGCCCTTGCCGTAGTAGAGGAGGGCAAGGCCGGGCTTAGGCCTTCCCTTCTCGTCCAGGAGGCCTTCCTCCTCCCAGACCGCCACCACCCGGCCCACGAAGAGGTCGTGGTCGCCGAAGGTGTGGACCTCGAGGAGCTCAAGCTCATAGGCGGCGTAGGCCCCCTCCAGGATGGGCACCCCGGTGTGGCCCAGGAAGTGGGGGGCCTGGCCCTTGTCCACCTCCCGGCCCGAGTGGCTTCCCAGCCAGTGGACGAGGTCTTTCTGCCCGAAGGGGTGGAAGCTCGCCGAGAAGCGGCGGGCCTTTAAGAGGAGCCCGTGGGTGAAGCGCTTGGGGCTGATGGAGACCCCGAAGAGGGGGGGGTCGGCGGAGAGGCCCGTGTTCCACACCGCCGGGCAGAAGTTCACCCTCTCCTCCACCCGCACCCCCACCACGGCGGGGACGCCGGGGTAGTAGTGGTAGAAGCCCGGCAAGGGACCCTGCGCCCGGTAGGACCTCATGCCAGATCCTCCTTGGGAACCTCCAAGGTCTTCCCGTCCTCCAGGTGGAGCTCCACCGTGCCCTTCAGGGGGTTCACCTTCTGCACCTTGCCGCAGAGGCCGGCCTTGGTGCAGACCCGGGCGTTTTTCCGGGGAAGCTCCTTGAGAAGCTCCTGGTAGACGGGGTGCTCGTAGGTGAGGCAGCAGAGAAGCCTCCCGCAGGGGCCCGAGATCTTCTCCGGGTTCAGGGGAAGCTGCTGGTCCCGGGCGAGCTTGATGGACACCTGGGCGAAGCCCTGGAGCCAGGTGGAGCAGCAGGACTCCATGCCGCAGGCCCCCAAGGTCCCAAGGTACTGGGCCTCCTCCCGGGGGCCTTCGGCCACGAACTCAATCCGGGCCCCCAGGGCGCGGGCGAGCTCGGGGGCAAAGCGCCTCAGGTTCACCCGCTCCTCGGCGCTGTAGTGGATGACGAGGTGGCGGCCGTCCAGGGTGAAGTCGCACCCCAGGACCTTGGCCCGCACCCCCTCCTCCCGGAACCGGGCCCGGACGAAGTGGAGGGCCTCCTCCGCCCGGGCGCGGAGCCTCGCGGCCCGGTCCAGGTCCTCCTTGGAGGCGAGCCGCACCACCTCCCCCGAGGCCGGCCGGTCCACGGGGGGGGTGCGGACCCGGCCCACCTCCAGCCCCCGCCCGGTGCGGACCACCACGAAGGCGTCCACGGGCGGGGCCTCCCCCCGGAAGCGGACGTAGCGGAGGACGGGGGTGCGGAAGCGTACGCCCACGGTCATGTCTCTAAGTCTAAGGCCAGCCGGGCGAGGACCAGCTCGGGGCTCACGTACCCCTCCAGGGCCTCCCGCGCCCGCTCCAGGGCAAGGAGGTGCTCCGGGCGCTTTAGGACGGCGTGGAGGGCGTGGACCCCCTCCTCCTCGGCCAAAAGCTCCCGAAGCAAAGCGAGGCGCTCCAGGGGCGGGGCTTTCAGGACCCTTTGCGCCCTGGCCATGCGGGCCCGGTACCCCTCCGGGTCCTGGAGGGCCCTAAGGAGGCGGCCCGGGGCCCCGGCGGCGTAGCGGAGGAGCTCCGGGTCCTGGGTGAGGGCGCGCAGGGCCTCCTCGGGCACGGGGGCGAAGGCCACCTCCGTGGCCCGGGAGGCCAGGGTGGGGAGGAGGGTGGCGCGGCTTGGGGCGATGAGGACGATGCGGGCGTAGGAAGGGGGCTCCTCCAGGAGCTTGAGGAGGGCGTTGGCCGCGGCCTCGGTGAGGAGGTGGGCCGAGTCCAGGATGGCCACCTTCACCCGCTCCCGGGGGTGGCTGGAGCACCACTCCAAGAGGGGCGCCACCTCCTCCAGCCGCACCTCGGCCCGGCCCCGGAGGTCCCGGGCCTTGGGCCCCACCTCGAGGACGTCCGGGTGCTCCCCCAGGGAGGGCGGGGGGAAGCCGCGGTTGAGCCCCCAGGCGTACCAGCGGGCCACGGTGCGCCGCCCCACCCCCTCGGGGCCGGAGAAGAGCAGGGTCTGGGCGGTGAGGCGGGGAAGGAGGGCGAGAACGGCCTCGTGCCCGATTATTGCCCCAGGGTGAGCCGGGTGTAGAGCCATGGGGGAAAGCCCTCCTCCGCAAGGCGGGCGGCCACGCGCTCCAGGTCGTAGGCCACCCGGTAGAAGGCGATCCGGTCCCCCTCCCAAAGGGCGAAGGCCGCCCCCGGGACCCCGTCCCTGGGCTGGCCCACGGAGCCCGGGTTCACCAGGGCCCGCACCGAGGGGGGGAGGACGAGCTCCCCCCCTTCGGGGAAGGCCTGGTAGCGCACCCAGGGGCGGGGGCCCTGGAGCTCCAGAAAGGCCCCCGCCAGGTGGGTGTGCCCGTGGAAGGCGAGCCGGGCCTCGCTGCAGCGGAAGGCCTGCCGGGCGGGGGCCAGGTCGTCCAGGTACTCCCAGGGGTCGCAGGGGCTTCCGTGGACGAGGAGCGCCCCCTCCACCTCCCGCTGCCAGGGCCAGGAGGCGAGGAAGGCGAGGTTTTCGGGGGAGAGGCGGCCCCTTTGCCACTCCAGGATCTCCAGCACCACGCCCTCCACGGGGAGCCGGTCCAGGGCGAGGAGCCAGGCGTCGTGGTTCCCCAGGACGCACTCCGCCCCTACCTCCCGGAGCCAGCCGAGCACCCGGTCCCCATCCGGGTAGTAGCCCACCGCGTCCCCCAGAAAGAGCACCCGGTCAAAGGGGGGGGCGGCCTGGAGCACCGCCTCCAGGGCGGGCCAGTTCCCGTGGATGTCGGAGAGGACCAGGTGGCGCACGGGGTTAGAATAGCATGGGCATGGCCTCGGACCTTTTGGAACGGCTGAGCGAGGACCTCGAGGTCCTCTCCCTCCACACCCGCGCCTACCTGGACGAGTTCGGCACCCTTCTTTGCTATCTGGAGGGGGGAAGGGGCGGGGGCACCACCCTCCTCCACGCCCCCTACACCGAGGCCCTCCCCGTGCTCCAGGCCCTAAACGGCCTCGCCTTCCGGGGCCGGGTCCTCCTCGCCCTGGACCCCTCCCCCCTCTCCCCCACCCTGGAGGGCCTCCCCCTCACCGGGCCCACCCGCGCCCCCCTGGAGCACCTCCTCCGCCGCCACCGCCCGGACCGCCTCCTCCTGGCCTTTTACGGGCAAGGCCTGGGGCGGGGCTTCCCCGGGGGGAAGGAGACGGAGGCGGGCTGGCGGCCCCTCGAGGCCGAGGGCGCGCCCCTCCACCTCCGGGTGCGAAGCCCCACGGGCCTCCTCTACCCCGAGCGCCGGGCCTACCCCGCCTGGGAGAGCCCGCCCCTCCCCGTGGACCTGCCCGAGACCGAGGGCCCCTACCTCGGGGGGGTAGGGCGGGCCCTGGGGGTTCCCACCTACGGGGTGGGGCTGGTAGACTTGAAGGCGAGCTTGGAGGCGCTTTTCCGCCTCTTCTAGGGAGGGAAGTATGGTGTACATCGCGCTGTTCGCCCTGGGTGCGGCCCTGGTGACCCTCTTCTTCTACCTCATCCTCAACCCGCGGGTCCTCACCACGGAAGGGGAGACCTTTGACCTCAGGTTCGTCCTCTTTATGCTCCTCCTCATCCTCCTGGCCGCGGGCACCGTGGCCCTGATGCTCCTCATCGGAAAGGCCCACCACCTGCTCTGAGAACGAGGAAGGCACTCTGGGGGCACCTTGCCCTCCAGGTTGATTATTGGAGGAACTCATGAAGCAGCTTCGCTACTTGTTGGTCCTGAGCCTCGTCGGGGGCACCCTAAGCTTGTCGCAAAGTCAGGATGCCCCCCCTTCCCCTTGGGCCGAGGAAGCGGTGAGGATCCTTGTGGCGAAAGGAGTCTTCATCGGATACCCTGACGGCTCCTTCCGCTGGCGGGAACCCATGACCCGCCAAGAAGCAGCGTTGGCCCTTTACCGCCTACTGGCCGCCTATGGGCTAGACCGGCTTTCCCCCGAGGAGGTGGACCGCCTCCTCAAAGGGGTGGAGGCCTTGCAGAAGGACCTCGAGGCCCAGGCCCGGTCCCTGGCCGCCCTCAAAGAGGAGAAGGAGGCCCTGGAGACCAGGGTACGGGAGCTGGAGGCCAAGCCCGGGGCGGACCCCGAAGCCCTCGAGGCCCTCCGCAAGGAGAAGGACGACCTGGCCCGGCGGGTTCAGGCCCTGGAGGAGGCCCTAAAGGTCCTCGAGGCCGCGCAAAAGGCCCTGGAGGCAAAAAGGCTTGAGGAAAACCTCAAGGGGACGGAAGCCTCCCTGAAGACTCTGGAGGAGCGCCTTAAGGCCCTGGAAGCCCGCCCCCAGGCCGACCCCAAGGAGGTGGAGGCCCTGAGGCGGGCCCAGGAGGAGCTTAAAGGCCGCCTCGAGGCCCTGGAGAAGGCCCGCTCCGCCCAGGAGGAGGCCCTAAGGCGCCTGGAAGAGGCCCTAAAGGACCTCCCCGAAGCCACGCGCCTGGCCCAGGAGGCCCAAGACCGCCTGCAAGCCCTGGAGCCCCGCCTCCAGAGGGCCGAGGAAGGCCTGGAGGCCTTGGAGAACCGGGTCCGGTCCTTGGAGGAAAGGCTTAAAGCTCTGGAGGCCGCCCAGGCCCAGGACCAGGCCCGCCTGAAAGCCCTGGAGGAGGAGGTGGCCGCCCTCAAGCGCGCCCTCACCCCAAGCCGCCTCCCCCTCCACCTGGGCCTCGCCCTCTACCAGGGGGACGTGCAGAGGGACTGGCATGGCCGCCTCTTCCTGGGCCACGACGCCCTCATTGGCCCCTTGGGCCTGCGCTTGGCCTACGAGGCCCCCTTCGCCGAGCCCGCCCAGGGCCTCGCCAGCCTGGACCTCACCTTCCGCGCCTCCTACGGCGACCTGGACGGTTACTTTGGGGTAGGAGGGGGGCTTTACCTGGGTGGCCCCTCCTTCGGCCAGCTCCTGGTGGGCGCCGGGTTCCGCCTGGTACCCCACTTAAGCCTCTTCCTGGAAGGCCACCAGCGCTACCTCTTTGACAGCCAGGCCAGCCAGCGCTCCACCATAGCTTTCGGCCTGGCCCTGCGGCTCTAAGCAAATCCCTAGGGCAGAGAAAAGGTCAGGGGAAGAAGGCAAGAGAAGCCCGGAGTCAGGCTTAAGCTTTGCTCCAGAAACCACCTTCCCTGAGGGGTAGAAAGGGCGAGGGTGAGCTTGTAGTCCCCTGGGGGCAGTTGAAGCAACCTTGCCTCCCCTTGAGCGTTGGTCCTCGCGAAAAAGGCCACGGGTCCCACGAGGGTCACGTCCACATCCGAGGCGGGCACACCCTCCCAGGACACCCGCAGATAGAGGCAGGCAGGCCGCTGAGAATAGGAAGCCTGAAGGGCCAAAAGGGCATCCGGCCCAGAGCCGGCCTTTAGGGCCTGATACACGTGAAAAGGTTCCATAAAGGAGTTGCGGGCTTTGATGAGGGCCGCGATCCCGCTCACGATGGGGCTGGCCATGGAGGTCCCGCTAAGGAGGCTATACCCTCCTCCCGGAACGGCCGAGTAGATCCGCACCCCCGGGGCCCACACACCTACCCAGGACCCCCGGTTACTAAACCAGGCCGGCCTGCCCTGGCCGTCCGCCGCCCCCACGGCGATCACCCCGGGAAGGCCCGCAGGATAAAAGCGGGCCACACTCCCCTGGTTGCCCGCGGCGGCCACCACCACCACCTGACGCTCCAGGGCGTAGTTAATGGCCTCATGAAGTAGGTACGAATAGGCGGTGCCCCCGAAGGAGAGGTTGATGACCCTTGCCCCCTGGTCCACGGCCCAAACGATGGCCTGGGCCACCCGGAAGTCCCCGACGTAGTTCGGGGAGAAGACCCGCACCGGGCGAAGGAGGGCCTCCGGGGCCACCCCCACGCCCTCCCCCACCGCCAGCCCGGCCACGTGGGTCCCGTGCATCTCTCCAAGACTCTCATCGGCGTCCGGCGGAAGGGGCAGGCCCGTGGCCGCGTCCAAACCCTCCAGCACCCGCCCCCGAAGGGCGGGGTGGGTGGCGTCTACCCCCGTGTCCAACACCGCCACCTGTACCCCGGCCCCGGTGGAGACCCCCCAGGCCTCCTCCGCCCGCACCGCCTCCAGGTGCCAGGCGTAGGGGCTCACCCCCTGGGGCTGCAGGCCCTCTGGGAGGGGCCGGTAGTCCCTTTGACCCTCCTCCTCCACGTACCGCAGCCCCAAGGGGCGGAGCCGCTCCTTGGCCTCGGCCAAAGGAAGGGCACGTGGAAGCCCCAACCGGGCGGCCCGAAGGGTCTCAAGCCAGACCACCTCCCTTGCCCCTAGGGCCTGGGCGGCGGCCTCCACCTGGGCCTCCGTCTCATAACCGAGGACCAGGGCAGAAGGGGGGAAGGGGTCCTTGCCCCCGTGGGAAGGCAGCCCCGGGCCGCCGCAGGCGGCCAACGTCACCAGGAGAATCCAGCTCCACCTCCTCACGGCCTCACCTCAAAGTTCACGCTGGGCCCCGGAACGGCGATCCCCGAAAGGCTCCCCTGCCGATCGGCGGCCACGCTGTAGGCCCTGGGATTTTCCGGGTCGTCCACGGCGTACGCCAGGTAGAGCTCAAAGGTGTAGGGCCTCCCCGGGAGGAGGGGAGGAGGCTGGACCTCTGTCCCCTGGGTCACCCCCAGAAAGAGCCCTCCTCCCGTGAGCTGGTCCCACACCACCGGCTGGAAGGCGAAGGAAAGCCCGCTCCCACCCCCCTCCACGGCCCAGGCGAGCCGCGGGGTGGGACCCGTGACCTCCCCTTCCCCGGGAGAGGAGATGCTCACGGACAAAGGGGGAAGAGGCGTGGTGCAGGTGTAGGCTTGGGTTTCCGGACCCCTCACCCAGTAGCACACCCGCTCCCCGGGGCGAAGTCCGGGCCCGGCATCGGTGAAGGCCGTCGTCCCCTGGGGGAGGTAGGCCACCTCCTGAACCCCCACTTCCGTTTCCCGGAAGATCCTAAAAGGCCCCTCCCCCCCCTCCCAGGAGAGCCTCACCAGAAGGCTATACCCTCCTTGAAGCCCCAGGGCCTCCACCCGCCGGGAAAGGGTGTAGGCCACGGCCTTGGCCCACCGGGGCCCCCCCTGGCCCGCCCTTCCGGGAAGCCATAGGGGCAGACGAAGCTCCACCCGATTGTTGTTGGCGTCGTAGCCCACCAGGAAGAGGGTGGTGGCCCCGGAAAGCCCCCTGGGGTCCAGGAGGCGGTAGCCGGTGTCCCGCGTCTCCTCCAAATAGAGGTGCTCCCCCACCCCCACCGACAGGGTCCCGGGCACGTAGCCGAGCCCCGTCAGAAGGGCCAGGGGAGAAAGACCCTCCTGGGGGAAGAGGCGGGCCCGGTAGCGCAAAAGCCCCCCCTCCACCCCCGCCTCGGCCTCCAGCAGGGGGGGCCTCCTGGGCCACCCCGGGCGGAAGGGGGAGAGGGCCACCAGGCCCAGGAGCTGAGGCCCCGGGGCCAGGGAGAGGCCCCGCACCTCGCTCCCCGCCAAGCCCTCCCCCTCCACCCAAGCCCGGTAATCCCCTGGCGGCACGTGAAGGTGGAAGCTCCCCCCCCCGTCCGTCCGCGCCCCCCAGGCCCCCGAAGGCCCTTCCAGGTACACCCAGGCCCCGGACACGGGGGGCCCCCCGGGGCCCAGACGCAACGCCCCCTGGACCTCCGCCAGGCGCGGGGGGAGGGCGCAGGCCGAAACCAGAAGGAGAAGGCCCACGAGAAGGGGGCGCACGGGAAAAGTATACCCGGCGGGAATCCGCCGGGTACCCCTAAGGGGGTGGGGGCTGTTTTTAGAGGCTACTTACGAAGTACCCTCTCCATCCAGCTCCTCAGCTGTCCTTTATCCAGGGTGGTGCCGATCAGGGCCTCGGTCGTGTAAGGATTTATGTGTAAGGATCCGTGTTTAATAGGGGGGCACACCTTAGCACGAGGAGGTGCCCCGTGGACCAGGATACCTTGCGGATCTTGCTGAGGGAAGCGGTGCGGGAGACAGTA
>Ga0228615_1000050_pt1 | contig 66241 bp, 48 predicted proteins | sample 16DmetaG_FD_190530 | JGI IMG/M metagenome (GOLD analysis project Ga0228615, IMG submission 190530) | Seawater microbial communities from Monterey Bay, California, United States - 16D | ecosystem: Environmental > Aquatic > Marine > Coastal | place: USA: California | collected 2016-10-17
AAATCCTTCCAACGGATGTTTTCTTCCATCCACTCTTTGTCGAGAGTGAATCCAAGCCAATCGGCCATGTTGTGAGTAAAGGGCATGACACATCCGAAGTGGTTCCAATTCATGAGGACTTCGGATTGTCCAAAAATCTGGTTTGTAAGAGGATTGTTTTTTTATGTGGTTGAATAACCCTCAATTATGGAAAAGCGTCGTCGTGATTTGTCGGTCACTCTTTATCGAATACTTTTGTATTTGTCAAGAATGCGTGAACGTGAAACCAGCACTCGACGATTGATGCGTATAGAAAGGGCGGTTGGTGTAGATCGTAAAGAATTGCGGTTGCACTTAGAACGATTGATTGAGACCGGTCATGTGATGGTAAATTGCTTAGAGTCAAGAGGCCGCGGCGGCCATCCAGTGTTTGTCTACAGTATTACTGAAAACGGTAAAAAACTCCGTTCAGATATTGGTAGATGGATCGACTTATGCGTGCGAATGGGGTATTATCCGGAAGACTTTTTCTATCTTCCATCAGACAACTAATTGAGGGTATTTTATACCGGTATAATTTACCACGTCAGGTTAAGTATGACTGCACAATCGGTGAAACATGTCTGGCAAGAAAGCTGTGGATAAGGTCTCAAAAGGCCTGACATCATTAATTGATGAGTTTTCTTCTGCAGTCAAAGAAATGGTAAATGCTGGTGAAGCAACAGTTGTTGAACTTGCGGTTGGCTCAAGTCGGGTCATCAAAGCCGCAATTAATGCGACTGGTGAAGTAACTAAAATTACTGTTGAGACTGCTGGAAATGTCTTGGGTGCTGTTTCCGATGGAGTTGTTCGAACAGTTAGTTCAAAGGCCAGACTCGAAAATAAGGAAGAGGAATAAATATGATACAAAATACACTAATGAGCATGATTGGAATTGGAATTACATCTGTGGTGGCGGGGGTTGCAATTAGCACCTACAAGCACTATTATGCAAAATATGCAGATTTGGAAGACATGAAAAACATCGGCGTTCAAGAGGTCGTTCTTGTTAGCGAAACTACGGAGGTGGAAGAATGATTCCACTTGCAATTGGCGCCATAGGTATTGGCTTGATCACTGCTGAAGTTATGACTTATGCTGCAACTGCAGGAGCCGGACATGCACTCGGCAGGAAATATGGTCGTAAAATTTGTCAATCACTCGACAAATTGGAAACGAGGGTAATTTCATCCATTGATAAGTTTAGAAACTAAACCTTGATGTGTTGATGGAGAATCGAACAACGTGGTTCAACCTTTACAGTTACCAGAGATTCCTCCGGAAGGTCCGTGGGCAGCCTATGTCTTAGTGATTATATGGCTACCACTTCTTTTCAGAATTTTATTCCTTCTAGTGCCGTTCCGGAAAGCAGTTTATCGTCTACTCCCTCATACCAAATGGGCGTTTACGCAGCTGCGGGAGTTGCCTGTTCGAGGGATTGGATTGTTGGCATTCAATGAAACAATCGCCTTCATAATTCCTCCTTTGGTTGTATTTGGAATTCGAACAATGGCAGACCCTATTGGATGGCAAACATGGGGCGAAGTATCAAATACGGGTTTTGCAACACTTACCCTCTTGTTTATTGTTTGGGTTGGACTTGATTTCTTACGGATTGCTCGAGTGCGTCGAATGATGAAAGCCATTGAAAAAAGAGATATTGACCGTATTCAAAAACTAGCAAATGCGGGTTTGAAAACCAGAAAGTGGCTTCGCCGATTTTCTCGTAAAGATGACAAGCCTGCATCAGTAAGCGAAAAGAGTAGTGAAATTGCGAAAAGTTCCGCTAAAAAATGGGGTCGTAGAATACTTTTCACTCGAAAGTTATCACCCCTAGGTCTCGTAGCTAGTGTGGCAACGAGCGCCTCAGTAGAATTAGCAAGAGCAGGTGCAGGGAAGATTTCAGATGCTGTCGATAATAAGTTACAGAAAGAATTCGATAATATCGCTAAAACGAATACTAAAACCCTTATTTTATTGTTAGCCCGTGATTTACTGATGGGAGTAATTCCGATTTTGATATTAGCATACCTGCCGGTTCTCTTCTGATTTCATCGCCATGTTCATTGAGAATGGACTCAACCGCACACACGAGGGAACCTAATGTCACTGCTCATCCTCATGCGCCACGGACAATCGATGTGGAATGCTGCAAACCTGTTCACCGGGTGGGTTGATGTTCCCCTCACGCAGAAAGGAATAGATGAAGCGCTTGAAGGTGGCCGTAACATTCGTCATTTGTCGATAGATGAAGTACACACCTCTGCTCTAATTCGCGCTCAAATGACGGCCATGCTGGCTCTTAGTCAGCACGGGTCCGGTAAAACTCCGATTTTTCAATATTCAGATTCGACGGAATCCTCAAGCTCCAATGAGGGAAAAATGGCTGCTTGGGCTCAAATAAACAACGAGGCCGACACATCTAACGTTCTACCGGTTTTCGCTTCATGGCAACTCAACGAGCGAATGTACGGAGACCTACAAGGTTTGAATAAACAAGAGACCCGAGTGAGGTATGGCGATGAGCAAGTGAAAATTTGGAGACGCTCTTATGATGTACCTCCTCCAAACGGAGAAAGTCTCGAATTGACAGCAAAGCGAACTTTGCCGTACTTTGCGTCCTCAATTCTCCCGTCTCTTGAGAATGGAAAGAATGTCTTTGTAGCGGCGCATGGAAATTCACTTCGCAGTATAATCATGGATCTTGAAGGCCTCTCACGCGAACAAGTACTCTCGCTTGAGGTGCCCACTGGTGTTCCAATCGTATACCAGAGGCAAGCAGATGGATGGACTCGCCTTCTGGAATATTGAGGGTATAGAATGGAGTTTTCCCCACGCCAAAAACGCGGTTTAATGCTTGCTTTCCTGCTTGCATCACCATGGCTTGTGTGCCAAGCATGGATTGCGGTTGAAGCACCGAACAATGCGTTTGAATCCATGCCGTCCTGTTCACCAAACAGTTCAAATTGTGCTCACTTAGGTCAAAATGAAGTATATCGTATGGACGCAAACACTTCGATTATCATCAATCAGTCCGTTGAACAGGTATGGGAAAAAGCACTCGAGTATGTCGATGATTCAGGTACTTCAGTACTTTATCAGTCAGGTAATGATTCGACAGGTCACTACGTTCATTTTGTTGAGAAAACTATCTTTTGGAGAATTCCTGATGATGTGTTCATCTCAGTTTCGCCGTACGGAGGGCAATCTTGCATTATCGAACTGCATTCACAATCTCGAATTGGACAAGCTGATTTTGATGTCAATCCAAACCGATTGGATGGAATCTATTCTGCGTTGACGGGCTCTTCATGACAAGTTTTTCCAGCCATAAGGGTAACCGTCTTCATCAACCATGACAACGTTGATTCCAAGTCCGTTTTTCCGAAAAGCAATCAATTGTATTTCATGGATTTTATGACCGCTTGGCGCAACTCCGAGAATCTTGAGTTCTTGTCGTGCAAAAAACGACCTTCGTCGTCTTTTCGTTTTCACTGGTTCCGCTTTTGAACCAACCCTGCGCCGAACCCCCTCGACATCATCAAACCATGGTAGCGGCCCTTCAGGTGAGAATCGTAGGCCAAGAATCATGTCAACACCTGATGTTTCTTGAGCCGCATCGGCATCAGCATGGCTCGGAATCGCAGGTGCATTAGGGTGGGTATGCAACCAATGTGTAAATCGGCCTGCACGTGAGCCGCGTGCATTGGAGAACATATCGTCCGTCCAATCTTCAGGTAGATGGTGAACGGAGTACGAATCTCCACGGTTGACGATGTGGGCTTCTCCAATTGTGAATCCTTGACCCTGGAACAAGCCTTCAGTATGTTCATTGCCACGGAATTTTAGTTCTACATCCGGTTGGTGAGGTGCTTCGGGATTTATGTCCATGCCAACAAGAATTTCATCGGGGAGGGCTTGCAAAGCCCACCAAACCAACTTTTCAAACAAGTGGCCAGGTAAGTGGATTTGGGCTGTGTAGGATTCTCTGGATGCGTAGGATTCTTGGTTGTAGGCAACCATGAGTTCCTCTAACCATGCCTCAACCATCGCAATCGTTTAACCCAGTGAATGGTGGTGAATGAAGGCAACGGTCAAGTTGGGAGAAAACCTTTGAAGAGGGTCGAACCAACGGAGTTTCATGGCGAGGAAGAAAAGTGGTTTTGGTCGTTTCATCGGCGCGATTACCGGTACTCCATACGAACGTCTTCTCAAGCAGGTTGACAAACTTGTGTCCGAGCATGAGGATGATGACCGAAAACTCGCACGAAAACTCACCAAACTCGTCGACATTGTTGGTGAAAATTACGAGGAAGAAAACATCGATGAAGAGGAACATGACCTCATAATCGAGGCGATTGAGGAGGTTGATCCCGAAAGCCGTTCTTTTGGCAAACTCTCGGAGGATGAAGATTCCTTTTATGCAGGCTCAGTTCCCGATGCACCCGAACTTAAACTCGGTAAGCGAAAGAATCTGGACGACCTTATGCAGGCAAAAGGTAACGAGTTTGTAGGTAGTTATGGCCGTGATGAATTTGACGAATTTAAGGCACGAATGTCTGAAGATTTTTTTGCTGAATCCGATGATGCAATCCGTAAAGGTGACCATGAAGCCGAAATTCGAACCGAAAATCGTGTGTTTGGTGATGCCGATGAAGAACTTGAACGATTAAAGCAACAAATCAGTGAGGAAACCGGCCTGGTCGACCCAAATTCAGAAGAATCTTTTGAGGAAGAAGTCGAGGAAGAAGTCGAGGAAGAAAGCGAGGATGAAGACCTTGAAGGCTACTCAATTGACGAAGATGGGGTTGAGTGGTTCGAGGATGAGGACGGATACTGGTGGTATCGTGAAGAGGGCCAAGATGAATGGCAACCTTACGATGACTGAGTAGTTGCTTACGAAAAATCGCGTAAGTCTGGAAGATCTCCACCTTTCCGCTTCCGTGTATTCACACGTCCTCCAGCACTAACTTGTTGCATTTGAGGTAATTTAGGGTCGAGGTTTTGTTTCTTCTTTTTGTGTTTAATTTCTTTGTACTGCCATAGAAAGCTAAGCGTGAACAGTACCAAAATCATCATCAATGTGGAATTATTTGAGGTTGTCATCAAGGTTAACGGACTGCCATTAACCAACAACATCCCTCCCATCACACCCAGTGAACCCATCAAAGCAGAAACAAAAATTGGGAGAATGTTTCTCATCCATCGAACGGAAAAAAAGGCGACTATTGCCATAGTTCCTTGAATAAGTTCACTCTCAACAACCTCAAAGCCTCTACCTTGCAGGAATTCAAACAGCCCTGCAAAACTGATGTAGATCACGAAACCAGCCATAATTCGAATGCTCATCTGGATAGTTGCAGACATAATTCCACCACACACCAGAATTAACAGCATCATAATGTACAATTGCCGAATTTCAAGATCGAATTCAGCAATCTGGGTGTAGGCAAGTGGAGTGAGAACGAAACCTATTCCGGCACCTGTTATACCTGCAACCAATTGTAGCCTTTCGTGCCCTTTAAACATCAAAAACAGTGATATAATGATCATTATGGGGCCAAGAATTGGGCCAATATTTCCGAGTTCGCTCAATAAAATCGAGCTTGCTTCGCTGACCTTGGGGTTAGCCATGATTCACCGTTCATACGCGGAGACTTTAGCATTTTCACAACTGGAGGGTGATAAATTCACTGTTTTATGATGGAATGGGCTGTTGGTCCCACCATGCAGGGGAAAGAAACCATCGGTCGTCGGAGACAGGACGGTCGATAATCGGCAGGCCAATCGTCCCCCCGTTAATGGTAAGGCCACCAGCAGGATTAGATGCGCAAGGTCCAGGCAGGTAGTCTTCACCTGATTCGGTTAATTCAATGCGTAGGGAGTGTCCAGCAGGAAGCATCACATCGAGTGGATTGAATTCCATCAGCATGGTGTAACCGCTCGCTGGTGCGGTTACTTTGGCATCGTATCCTCCATCTCGATACCGTATGTCCATTGTTGCATGTCCGAGCCGAAGATTTGCATCATTGTCATACAGTGTAGCGAAAATCTGTCCACCGTTGCACGCTTGAGTCGTGACGTCGAGGTGAAGAGTTGGTAGACCAGAAATGTGCGTCTCATTTTCAAAAACCGGACTGGTCATGGTTATCGAAGAGCCAAATCCATTCACGGTGCCAGTTGCTCCACTCCAATCACTTTCAAGATCTTGTTGAAGAGAAACAGCGTCTTCAGGGGGCCATGTTTCTTCAACATGCCACCTTCCGTCATTGGTCTGGATCTGGACCATTGGTTCAGGTTCTTCTCCAATATCTTTGAGATAATAATTGAACCATCCAAACAACTCTACTGCCCAATCCATTCGGCTCATGTTTGGATAGGCTTCTTGGCCGTAGCCGGATGAAAGTTCGTTGTGACGGTCAGGTTGGTCCGGATAATTGTGAGCCCATTGTCCTGCAATGGCTCGTGCATTGATGCCAGCGTCCCGTAGTAATTGATAGGTGGGGAATGCATGATACGGGTCGACATTCCAGTCCTGAAGACCCCATACGATGTAGACGCTACCTTGGTAATTTGCAAGCACATCGGGTAGGTGTCTTCGCTCGTCCCAGTAATCAGACCAATCTGCTCCACCAATTTCCGCCCATCCCCAGGTGCTCCACGGATTGAGAGGACCGACAAGGTCGTCGCTGCAAACTCTCATGTCATCTGTAGTGAGGTCGGTGGTTGCTGCTTGATAGGCAGCATCATATCCGAGAGCTCGGGCTTCTGATGAACCATTACGATAGAACATTTCTTGAACTCCGATGGAGCCTGAAATAGGAACTATTGTTTTGAGGTGTTCAGAGGGATTTTGGGCCGCTTCCCAATTTGTGGTACCTGCGTAGGATTTACCCATGAGTCCAACATTGCCGTTTGACCAATTCTGCTGTCCAAGCCAATCGGTTGCAGCTTGTATTCCGGTTTGTTCGCCAAGTCCCTTGACGTCTTGACAATGTGTTGATTGCCCGGTTCCAAATGTCGAGGCTTGTGCAAAAGCATAGCCGTGAGGCAGGAAGGTATCGTACACCCATTTTCCAACTCCACCATCAGGCACAGTATTTGGTGATGAATCATCTCCAACACCTGGCATTCCTTCACCGCCAAAATCATAGTACGGATGAATCGTCATGATGACCGGTATCTTGACATCTTCAGGAACATTTGGTAACCACAGTGCAATGTGCATTAATGCAGGACCTGGGAAACCAGCGTCTTGTTCACTTGCTGGCAATTCAACTTCGATGAAATGCTCAGAATAGGGCAGGGCTTCATAACTTCCATTTACGGGAAGTTGAGCTCGGAGAGTATCCATTGGCAAATCCATGGTGTGCCGTTGTTGAAGGGGCGTATTCCACCATTCGCCACTGAATTCCTCCTCGTTCGTCTGATTGACTATTGATTCTCCAAATGCCATGGCTAACAGCAAAAACACCAGAGCAACGGCAATTGTCGAAGCAGCAGAGATGTTCAGTTGTCGACGCCCTTGACCGCTTCCAGTCTCTCCTATGGCAACGACTTGTTGTTGAGGAGAAGAAATGATTACGGCATCCAAAACCGCTTCGACATCATCGTCCTGGTCCTCAGCCATACTCCTCCCAGTCCGCTAACCATCAAGAGCATGACGCTTGAACGCTCATGCTTGATTTGCTGCTTCTCGTGCTTTGCGTGCATATGTAAAAGAACGGATACAGGCAAAAGTATAGACTCCACCGATCACCAACATCAGCAATTGAGCAACGGTTGATGGTGAAAGGTCGCCTGTTGCAAGACCTCGAAGACCCATGCCACCGCCCAAGAAAGTTAACAGGCCGAAAACTACGGCGATGTGCATCCAAAAATGTGACCGTTCAGGTTGTCGGGTTGCCATGATACTCATTGCAATCAATGGAATTCCGAAGAAAGCCGGAATCAACGAAGTAAAACTAGTCATTCCAGTTCCGAAATAAAATCCTAAGCCTTCTAAAACCAATGCTCCTCCAACCAACATTGTCAATTTTGGAATTCTCTGCCCTAAAAATGTGAAATCACTCATGCCTCTCACATTCAGAGCTGACTTTTGAGAATGCCGATGAAATTCACGAAGAAGCGAGCGATTCATTGGGGATAACCTTCTGGCCGAAACATGAAAGGGCGGTTTGCGGTACTTGTCATCGCCAATTTAGTACTCCTAAGTACAAGTGGCATTGGATTGGCTCGTGCTGATGAAGACCAACCAGCGTGGCGTTCGGTTGGAGTAGACCCCTCAGAATGGAATGACGGTCCGGTAGAAGAAGCGTCCCCTATGAACAGAACCTATCAAGGCAATGCCATTTTTTCAATCCAAGTCTCTTATGTTCCAGAACTGGGAGCAAGTCGTCTTTCAGGGACTATTACTCTTGAGTTGTTTGAGCAATGGGCACCAATAACGACAGCGAACATGATCAAAAATATCGAAGCCGACATTTACAACGGCATATTCTTCCATCGAGTTATTGATGATTTTGTCACTCAATCTGGAGACCCTAGTTGCAAGAAAATCGGCCTGTATCCGGCGACGAATTTCGACTGCGGAAGTGGTGGTACAGGAACCACCATTCCTCTCGAGCATGATGAAAATCTTTCGCATGTAGACGGTGCTATTGGAATGGCACGAAGTCAAGAACAAGACTCTGCAGATTCCCAATGGTATATTGCTGAAACTGAAGCTCACAGCCTTGACCCAGAGAATAGAGAAGATGGGGGCTATGCGACCTTCGGTATTGTTCGAAACGGAATGTCGCACGTACGAGCTATTGCGACGGTACCGACATCCGACGACCCAACCGGAGACGAGGACATCGAGAACCCATTCTCATTGGTTGGTCGACCGCTCAATGAAGTCCTCATTATCACTGTGGACTTGATTGGCGTTTCGGACCCAGACGGTACCTTACGAGGGGTTTCCCAAGTCGAAGAATCGAACAGCGGATTCTTCGCCTTTTTGAGTGATTCCTCAGGGACTGTGTTCACGGTAGGCGCCGTTCTTTTCGTGTTAGCACTCGGTGTTGGTTTGTACATCGCACGAATTGATCCTCCCTTGACATTGGAGGAACAAGATACTACGGTTTCCCTTGATGCAGTTTTGATGGAGTAGCCCAATGCTTATTTTGCGCTGCACTGAACATCAAGTACGACATGGCGAACATGAGGTGAAAACCATTTCACGAGCTCTAAATGCCGCGATTCGATGTTCCAGTTACGGTTGTATTGTTGTGCAAAGTAGCGAAGTTTCTCCAGTGTGTTCTCTCGCCATGAATTGAGTTCAGATTCTTGAACATTCATGTGAATATGCAACCATCCTCCGTCGGGTTTGAGACACTGAATTGCGTGCTCCCAAACCGGTTCGGATGAAGGAAGCAGACCGAGGTGACATCGGTTCGCCACACCGTAGAGTTTCGGTAGTGTTTCGTCGTTGTCTCCCTCATGAATAACGATTTTTTCTCCAAGAGCATTGGCATCTCGTGCCCATTTCAAGCCTTTAATCGAATTCGGGTTGAGTTCACAAGCATGGATGACTTTTGCTTGGCTTCGTTTAGCCATATGAAGCGTATAATATCCCACACCCGCATAGGCATCAACAACAACTTCACCTCCCATTGGGATTGAGCCAATTCGTCTTCGTTCAGTGATGTTGCCTGAGGAAAACATCACTTTTGTTGCGTCGAATCCGAAAAGAACGCCGTGATCTAAGAATTCTACCCACCCTGAATCGCCGTAGAGAAGTTCAGTTTGAGAACTCCTTAGTTTGTCGGATGCTACATGGTGTTGACGAGCGAGTCGTTTCCCTCCCAGAGCAAGTGCTATATCCCGCCAAAAATTCATTTTCCTATTGACGTCTTTCTCACCAAAAAAGGATTTCCATTCAGTGGATGAGAAGGCTTTTTCTTGAAGAATAATCAAGTCGCCTAAACGCTCCCATTTACTCGGAGTGTCAGCTATCAACTGTTTTTTTAGGACCTCATTCACACTTGTTTCAAGGTAATTGGTCACAATTCGTTGAAGTTTTTCGTGTGGGTTGTTTGAAAGTTCAGCTTTCTCAAATGCCACCTTCTGGATTTCAACAACGAATCCAAGGTTTGTATCAATAATTTCTAGGATTTGGTCTGGGTTTTGATTTCCAAGTAGCGGAAGGGCGAGTTTCGAAAAAATTCTTTTTGGACGCCAAGAAGAATCAAGCATGGTGTTCTGTTCAAGGAAAAGGTACAGTGCTTCTCCGTTTTCAACCTCACAGAGTGCAGCTAAACACTCTGTTAAGCGGCCCAAACCGTCAGCCATGGTGATTGCGAAGAGAGTAACGACTTTGAACATGGCGTGACAACACCACATCATGTCGGAGTACAGCGGGCGTCAGAAAATTCTCGGTAATTACACATCTGTGTTCCTGGTTCTAGTGATGACTCTGCACCTCTATGCGCCATTGGTCTCGGCGGCAAACATGTCTTCATGCCAAACTGATTGTGATGAATACGATTCCAATGATGACCTCACGCCCCAGCGTCAAGATTGGATTGAGGGGACGTACGATTTCAGCCTTCAAGACACCTCGACCATCAGTCTTGAACTGGTTTGGGCGATTCGTGAATTCAACCGTTCAGCGCTTGGTTTAGACGACATCCCTGCTATTCAAGCGGCTCTTGCCAGTGATGGACTTGATATCAATGATGGGGCCCCTGCAGACCTTATTCGCGACCAGTTCGAGACTGAAATGGCTCCGAATGTAAGGGTTCGCGACCTACTCATTACTGAAATAGATAAATCGATTAAAGATTCAGTAGAATCTGGTTTTGGTTCGGCAACCGACCCTCTTACCGATTATGTTTCATCATACTCAAATGCGGGCACTACTGTCGCATGTTCAACCGATGAATTATCCGATGCAGCCAGCGAAGGTGCTACATTAAACAACGCCTTTGAACCCCCAATCTGTATCAAAAGTAATGTTGATATCACCATCTCTCCAGACTCCTTTAACCTCGTTTCGAATTCGGATCTCGACTTAGAACGTTCCTACCAAGGCCTCCTGGTCATGGGGACGGAAGTGACAACAATGTTTGATTTAGTTGGGATGCCAGGCCACAAAGCATCGTATTCTTTCAATCCACCTGAATACGCTACAATCAAGAGCGTTGACGCCAATGGAACTCGAGCTGCACGAGCAGGCCCTCCAGCATACTTTGCTGGAGAGTGGGAAATTGACCATCGTAATGCTGGAGTTAATGATGGAAACATTGGGCTACCAATCGAAGTACAAATGGTTCATAGGAACAGAGCAGATACAAGCACAGTTGTGATTCCTGCGAATGAAAAAGCTCTTGATATTAAGATTAAACTCGACTTACGTGATGAAACTGGTGCGACTTTAGACTTCGTTGTAGCATTGCATTATCTTGATGAAGCTACCATGTCAGATTGGGGTATTTCGATGATGAGTGTGGCCGAGCGTGCTACTATGAAACAAGTCACATCGGACGGAATTCGACTCGCATACCATAATGATATTGTTGACCTATCCAATGTTACTGAACAATTTCCTGTTGCAACTATTGCCGAGGGAATTTCATCTACTGTAGCAGGAATGGAAACCATCGTTATGGATCCAATGACTTGGGTCTCTGATTCAACAAGTGGAGAAGGAATAGAGGGGCCCGCTGGGGGGCTTAATTTCACTCACTCCTCAGGGTGTACCGAAATAGTTCCTCCAAACAAGCAAATGTATTATTGCGTTAAAGGACCCAAAGCAATGTCCTACGAGAATCCAGTGTACCTGCGAACGACCAGTCAGCCATTCAGCATGACTCTGCTCAACATTCTGAAAGAAAACAATGAAATTGAAACCGTTGAAGAAGTTCTTGATGTACTCAGTACTGATGATTTCCGCCGGGTCATGAATGCGGGAATTGAGGTCGAGACTGCACTCGACAGTAGTTACCTATCCGCAATTGTGCCAGAAAATCTTCCTCCCAGTGAATTAACTCTCGAGATTATTTTGCCGACATGGATTCAAACCATGGAAGGCTCAGACAGAATCGTGTTGAAGGATTCTCTTCACGGTAACGATAAAATGAATATATCTCTGGCAGGTGTAGCTCAATCCCGATACAACTGGAGGAACGTCATAAACAATCAAAACGGTGATGTTGCTTGCCTTTCTAACCAGTCGACATGTGTGACAAGCATGATAAATATGGATGCGCTTTCGTTTGATTTCAACGAGTGGGACCGTTCTCTATCTTTTGTCTTCGGCGTTGATGCAAATGTAGCAATGCACAGAATCGGAATCCCTCAAGACCGTATTCCTGAATACGGAGATCACAGTATTTCTATGGAAGCAATTCCATCCGACCTTGTCCGTCTAGGGATTGACATCTCCAGTCGGTTGGATTCGCCGTTCAATCGTTCCCTAAATTTCTCGAAATATTGTACTGATGAAATGATCTTAAACATGCCAGTATGTAATGAAGAAATCACCTTCGTATTCACCAGTGACGGAATTACGGCATTTGTTGCTCGTATTGGTGTCCTGCTGACCGATTTTATTCATCAAGCTACTGAATTTTACATGAAAAACGCGTCGGAAAATATCAAGACAATCGATATGGATGCTTTCTCGATAGAATTTGCCATTGACGGTATCGGGGAACCGGACTATATTGTGTCGGATAATGAGGGGATTTTCTTATCGATGAAAATTCCCGAAGTACGATTTAAGCTTGCCATTGATGGAAACCTCGGCGAGATGATGTCGGGTAATCTCGATTCAGCAGAACTTTCGCTAACTACTAGTGCAATTCGTCAGACAGTTCTTTGGCCAATGGTCTCAATCATTCATTCCTTCAGTAATGTGCTAACATCAAGTGTTGTGTCTATGTCAGGTTTAACCATTCCAGCCAATGAAGGAGAATTGGAACCTCTATCATTTGATCTTGCGATGAACAGTTTCCTCAATGATGAATTTCAATTGGCTTTGAACGGTCCAATGACCATAACTTTGCCAAAGGGTCTGAAATTCGTTGATTTGACATCTTCCTCAGGCAATATTTTGATTGAAGAGGTATCAGGCCGTCAAAAGATAACGTATACCGTTCCCTATGGAGACTTTGAGGACACCATCTCGTTCAGATTCCAAGTCACATGGTACTTCTTTTTCCTGCAATTGTGGAAGTATATCGCTATCGTAGTCATCCTGTTTGGATTAGCAGTCCGCCAACGTAGGAAACGCAAGCAACGTAAGAGAAAGATTCGTAACGCATCCAAAGCGTATGCTGCTGATAAAGTTAGCATCAGTCCGACAGAATTCGCTGACCTATCAGGATTCCACAGTAAAGGGATTCATGGTGATATGGAGGCCTTGAAAGATTATTCGGATGAGAAAGTCCCCCCTAAGCCTCCAATGAGTTCACATTCTGGTATTACCGCAGTACAGCATGTCGATATGGGCGATTACAAGCCTGATTAATCATTCATGCAGTGCAGCATGTATCCTTCTTGCAAGTGAAGGCCCTATCCCCGGTACAGTTTTCAAATCAACAAGTGATGCATGTTCAATTCCTTGCCGACCCCCAAAATGACGAAGTAGGCTTTGCATCTTTTTAGCACCAAGGCCTTCAACATCCTGCAGCGGATCTTTGAGTTTTTTCCGCCCTCGGCGTTTTCTGTGAAACGTGTTAACAAAGCGATGGGCCTCATCTCGAGCATGAACCATGACTCGCCCTTTGCGATCCAGAACGATGGGGGACTGTCCGTTTCGAAAGACAGTTTCCTCTCTTTTGGCAAGTGCTGCTAGTTCAAATTTACCGGTAACTCCCTGTTCTTCTAGTAATTTAGAAATCGTTGACAGGTGAGTTTCACCTCCATCAAGAAGAACCAAATCTGGCCATTCTTCCTGTCGCTTGAGCCATCGTTGTACGACTTCTCTCATCATTCGAAGGTCATCTATGGCTTCGCCTTTGATGGTGTATTTGCGGTATTCCTTTTTCTCAGGCCGTCCGTTCCTAAACGAAACACTTGCTCCAACTCGTTCGTCGCCAAGCAATTGAGCCATATCAAAACACACGATATGGTCAAGTTGTTCTAATCCAAGTAAACCTGCCCCGTCATCTGCAGCTCGTTGTTCAAGAGAACCACTGGTTCGATTTGATAACCTTACGATTTGTATATTTGCGTTCTCATGAGCCAGTTTCTGAAGGGTTACTAGGTCACCTCGCAACGGTATACGAACCTCAACATTTGCTCCTCGTCGAGTGGAAAGCCATTGTTCAGTTCCTTCATCGAAAGGTTGTGGACTAACCAGCAGACGGGGCGGTGTTCGATTCGCATAATGTTCAGAGACAAACATGGCGAGAGTTTCCTGTTCATCGCCTCTATGTAACATCGGCCAGGTTTCTTGACCCTGAATTACCCCGTTATTTGCATGGACCACAACGACTGCTGCAAGGTCTCCTTGGACAGAAATACCAAGCGCATCACAATCACGATAGAGTTTACTTGAGACCACATGCTGGCTGATTGTTCTGCGAATTGAACGAATTTGGTCTCGATAGGAGGCAGCACGTTCAAACATCATCTTTTCAGAGCATTCATCCATTTTCGTAGCCAATTCTTGCAACAATTCTGTTGCCTCCCCATTGAGAATTTTTTTCACGGTATGAACGAGATGCTTGTATCCTTCTTCATCAACACAAGGTCCTCGACACAATCCAATATGTTGGGACATACATCCGTCTTTACCTCGGCAATCTTTATCTCGAATTCCAAAATGCTTGCGAAGCAATTGCATGACTTGTTTTGCAGCACTTGCATTCGGAAACGGGCCCCAACTGCTGCTGTTTTTAGGAGGATTTCGAGTGTACATTATTCGAGGGAATTCTTCATCTGTGAGCACCAAATACGGAAACGATTTGTCGTCTTTCAGCATGGAGTTGTATCGAGGTTTGTGCTGGCGAATCAATTCTCTCTCCAAAATTAAAGCTTCTTCAGGAGTTGGGGTGACCATACAGTCAATCAAATCTGATTTTCGAACCAGCTCTGGAATCATTTGCCGATCAGGATTGGTTGCGAAGTAAGAACGAATTCGTTCGTTAAGGCGTGTTGCTTTACCGACATACAATACTTTTCCTAGTGAAGATTTGAAAAGATACACTCCAGGCTTCTTCGGAAAATCGACCGAAGACAGCGTCACTGGCATGATGTTGCCTTGATGCCCACCCAAATAAGGCAACCCATTCTCAAAGGTTCTTTCAAAAAGTTCTGCTCTCATCACCAAAACGGTAAACAGAATTGTTCATTACTGTCGTACACGACCAACAAACGATACCATGAACCGAACTGTGTTTTTTGCTGTGCTGCTCCTCTTGATTCCCGGTTGTCTTGAGGATGTGGAAATGATAGGGACGGATTCAAGAGAAATTTCTTTTGATACCAACTCCACGTACAGCAACGTCACGATGAATATCTATCTTGGAGAAAGTTTAGAAGATTCGACTGCCAATTATTCGATTACCATCCGAATCAATCATACTGCTGCCCCAATTCATGCTGATAATATCGTCAAGCATGTTGAGGCAGGAAACTATGATATGTCGACATTTCATCGAATCATCGATGACTTCATGATACAGGGTGGCGACTTTGAAAATCACGATGGTTCGGGAGGTTACGCCGCAGATTGGTATGGTTATTGTGATGGTCAGAGTGCAACCAACAGTGCATCCTGTGGTCAAACTGATTGGACCATTCCCGATGAAGCAGATAATGGTTTGAAACATTATCCATGCGTGATTTCAATGGCCAAGACTTCATCTCCAAATACCGGAGGTTCACAATTTTTCTTGACCCCAGATGACATTAATCAGCATACATGGCTTGATGGAGTTCACACGGTCTTTGGAGATATTATCGAAGGGTGCGAGCATGTTACGACCATCTCACAAGTCTCTACGGGTCAAGGTGATAAGCCAATTACGCCAGTTGTCATCTACAGTGCTACAGTCAATTGAAAATGAAACGATGCTGTATCAAGTTTTGATGCACTAAGGGGTTGACTTAGAAGCAAGGGGTAATGTGGAGGGTGTTATGTCAGAAGACCTCTCTTTACCTGAGGAGCGTCTCTTGAGGCTTTTGGCAACCTTTTCCTCAAGTCTTGAAAAAGCATGGGACGTCACTCGAGAAATTTCTCTTCCTGGCATGAGTGAATCGCTTGGAGTGGTACGTTCAGCTCTCAATATCCCGCTAACCTCTCTTGAACAGCGCGGTTTTCTCTTTAAGAGGATGGCACATGTTATCGGAGGAGGCTCTCGACGACGAAATGTCTACCATCTCACAAAAGAAGGGCGTTTGGCGTTTTCACAACTTGCCAAGGTGAAAGCGAAACCTGGAAAAAGTGCCTTTAAGCATAGCATTCTAGGCAACTCACCGAAGAAGAAACCGCTCTACGGACGGTCGAAATTAGTTGAAGAGATTTGCTCGCAGATGAAACTCCATCACCGTCTCTTAATCTCCGGATTACCGGGTATTGGAAAGACTGCAGTTGGACTTGCAGTAGGAGAGCATCTTGTCTCAAAATCTACTGAAGTCCGGTGGGCTACAGTCGATGAATTCTCAGACATTGAAACGTTATGTTTAGCGATGAAATTTGAATCGCCGTTGCCATCCGATAACCAGGCACTGGCACAACATATTGCCGAACAGAGTAAAAACGGAATCCTCATTTTTGATGATGTTAATTTGCTTTCGCGCCGTCATCTTGAATCGTTTGCCATGTTCTGTCAGTTGATGGAGAAATTAGACGGACCCAAGATTCTCCTCATCGGCAGAGAATCCCTCTCGACCTTTGACAATATTGAACGGATTTCAATTCCTCCGTTGCTTCTTCATGAAGCAGTAAAATTACTCGGTGCTTCAACTACAGATAAGGCCTCAATGCATGTCGTAGAGCGTTTAGGAGGCCACCCTTTGGCCATTTTGTTGTATCGACAAGACTCACCTCTTCCTGAACAAGATGCTGATGTACAGTCTTATGTTGAGGAGGTCGTTTTGTCGACATTAGAACAATCGATACGCTCTCACATCGACCACCTGGTTCTTCTACCTCATCCAATTGAATCGAGTAAGGCCTATTCACATGATGCCATTGGAACATTAGACGATTTTGGCTTTTTGCGATGGACTTCAACTATGGACAAAATGGAGGTTCAACACCTTGTCCGAAATGTACGACGCTCTTCACTTTCTGAATCAGAAAAAATGCACTTACATCGTCAAGCCGTTGTTCATTGGGAATCAACTGCTGAAAATGGAGATGATTTTGCCGTACTTTTACATCACCAAATACATGCCCAATCTGGCAATCTTGAGTCGTTTTGTTCATCGGCATTCGAAAAATTAGCGCCAACTCATAGCAGCGCACTCTCCGTTCTTTTTGAACAGGCCATAGAGGTGAAGCCCTCATCTCATCTGCACTATTTGGCCGCCAAATTGGCCCTGGAGAGATGCGAGACCACTCATGCCCATTCCCATTTGTCATCAATTGAAAATGAGGGGGAAATGAATCATATTGCGATGGGTCTTGCTTATCTCGAAGGAAGAATTGAGGATGCTGAACGGTGCGTGGAAGAAGGCCTTTTATTGCTTGATCAGCACCAGAAAAATCAGCTCGCTTTATCGGCAGCCTCTCGTCGTCTCGATGACAGAATTTCAACCGAAATGTCACTTGATACAATCAAAGATGTCAAGAAATACCTCTCCCATATCGTGCTTCCAAAAGAATCTGGACAACGCTCGGTAACTGTAGTAGCCCTTACGATGGTCCAGCATGCTTTGGCTTTGATCGAACTGGATTTTGAAAGAGCAGAAACACTTCGAGCGAATCTTTCGTCAATCAGCAAATATGACTCAACGCTCGTTCGTGGTCTTGAAGCCAAGTCATATCTTCATCAATCAATCGATAATCCATTGACCAACTGGGAGGATGTCTACAGTGCCACTATTGAGGTGGCCAATCTGCAAACCAACAGGATTCATCGGGATTCTTTGCTTCTTTCTCTAACCGAATCGCTTCTTGAAGTTGCGCCTGAATTGGCTAAGAAGTCGTTTTTACAAATCACAAAACCGAATTCTTCACCTGGTAGCCTCTTGCTTCACCGTCTCCATGCGCGATGGTGGTATTGTAACTCAAATCTCCAACCTTCGTTACAAAGGGTCGCCCTCAAAGAAGCAATAACCCAGTTTAGGGCTGCAGGGTGTCCAAGAGCAGCAAAAGTTTTGGAAGCTAAAATTCACAGTCTGTTGTGATTAAAGTTCGGCACCGATGAGTGTTTTCGTGTCATCAATGCCTTCTAAAATACGGATTTCTTCCACGATACATCGAGTTAGGTCAAATTCATCATCTGCTTGAACGCGTGCGATTAAATCATATTCACCAAACAACATCCATCTGTCAGTAACGAATTTGATGCTATCCAAGGATTTGCGAACTGCGCTTTCAAAGCCGGGTTTTGTTGTAATCAATACAAATCCGATTGCCATAGTATCGCCTCAGTATTCGACCGCAATCATTGTCTGGGTGTCTTTGACACCTTGGATTTGACGGAATTCAGACATCAGTAGTTGGGTAAGTGAGTTCGAATCATCGGCAGTGAGTCGTGCAAGTAAGTCAAATTCGCCGTACAAAGCATGAACCTCAACGACGGCTGCATGGTCTGTGAGCGAGAGATAAACCTCGCGTTCGTGAGCCGGTAGGGTCTTGAACAAGACAAAAGCCTCGGGCATAAACAACCCAAATGCCCAACGGTCTTATTGGTTGCGAACACTCTTGTTCGTTCAGTTGAGCAGAACTTTCACATTGAGTAGAACCCTTCAAGTGTGTTTGCGTCGACCCAATGGTATGGGTACGAAATCACACGCCTCTTTCGCTGTATGGTTCGTACTGTTTCTCATGCTTTCAACTCCAATGCTTGGCATGTCATCTCATATTCTTCAAGAGAGTGAATTTCAAAATCAGTCACCAAAACAATCGATTGAGGCTCGTTCGCAAACCAATTGGTCTGGCACGGTCACGGTTACTTCGGAGTACACAGTTTCTGTTTTTGACGAGTTGATTATTTCAGCATGTACGAATGTTGAAATGGGCTCAGGTGCACGAATCTACATTGAAGGGCGCCTCACTGTTGAAGGCACGAAAACTTGCCCAGTGACCTTCACATCCCTAACGGGTTCAGACCACGAGGGTATTCAATTCAACAGCAGTTCAAATAACCGAGGCTCTAAGATCGACAACCTTACCATCGGCGATTCAATTTATGCAATGACCATGTACGGTAGTAATCCAGTCATCCATAATTTGACAATTCTTAATCCAGACCGTGTAGGTATTGACATGTTCAGTTCTTCATCGCCTCAAATTTTTGACCTTGAGATTAGACAAGCCGGACGTGTACTGCCGTTTCAGAGTGACTGGCGATACGGACTTGGCTTGTCCATCGGCTCAGGTTCAACCCCGGTTGTAATTGGAGCGACATTCACCGACCATCTTACTCGAGCAGTCAACATATGGGGTGGTTCAGGAGGAGTGCTTCGAAATCTCGTCATGAGTAACATTAGTGGTTCAAGTTGGACAGTTTCTGCAGGTGTTTGGGTTGAAGACAGTCAACCTTTGTTGGTGAATGTAAGTGTTGACAGGGCAGACCATGGCGTTGTGGTCCGTCATATTGATGATAGCGGATATACACGTGCAGTTTTCCGTGATTGCACCGTTTCTAATTCGATGTATAGAGGGGTATATGTCGATAAGGAAAATCATTCGGACTTTGCCAATTATGAAACCGCAGATTTCACCAACTTGACTGTTCGTGGAACGGGCGGCCCCGGCGCAACTACGCCAAATTTGGCTTTTGCAGCCATCGACTTGAATGCGACCGGAGCATGGTTTGAGAACACACTTGTCGAAAATTCGTCGTCGACAGGAGTTCGGGTGTATTATGCAGACTCTACAACAACATTCCGTAACCTCACCATTCGTGATTCAGGTGATGCTGGGCAAGGCCCTCACAAAGCCGGTCTTGCAATTACTTGGATTTTCACCACTGCTCCCGTTTTTGACGGGCTAGAGATTTCAGGTTCAGTTGGACCGGGAATTCATTCTTACAAAGCAGAATGGGTTGGCAATGATTTCTATCTTCACAACAATTCGGAAGATGGAATGTTCTTTGATACTTCTTCGGTCGACGTTGACGGCCTCGTTCTTGAAAACAACACGGAATCAGGCGCTCATTTGCTTGATAGCATTGAAACTGAACTTTCGAATTTATCTGCGAGGTTTAATGGGTTATCTGCCGTAGGTGAACAGAACAGGGCCGGATTATTTTTTGACCGATCCAATATAGTTACACACCCTTTCATTAATACGGGGTGCACCTCATGTGATGTCTCGGATTCAGGTGGTTCCGGAATACTCATCCGAGATTCAGTCGACCTTTGGTTGAACGACATTAACCTAAGCAATAACAATCCAGAATATGCTCCGCTCGATGTTGATAATTCCGGGTTAAATTCTGGTAAGCAAGGTGGAATTATCATGGTAGACGGTCTTGAGGTTCGTTTCAATCCTGCTCCATTTGCGAATCCGGCTCCAGCACTCAATATTTCTCAGGCAGCAGCAAGCATTCACAATCTCACCATGTTTGGAAACCATTCTGGAATCCATTGGGATGGCCAAAATCACAACAATCATCCTTCCGAAATAAGTAACAGTGTATTCAGTGGCATAGATACTTGCGTTCTTTTGAAAAATCATCTTGATCTTTCAGGAACAGGAAATTCGATTTCTTCCGAATGTTTAGGAGATGTACTTTTGGTAGACAGCCAGGTCAATTGGTCGAATCTTGCTGATAATTCACCGACCGGGAAAATGCTTCAATTGGATTCAAATTCAAATTTACATTTGCATCAGCCAATCGGAGTAGACCTCAATCTATCTTATCCATCAATGGCATCTGGCGCCACAATTGATGTGGCATATGACATCACTGTGTGGGTTATTAACAACAACAGCAATGGAATCCCATCGGCGAATGTTGACACATCCTTTTCACAGTTTGAGCCCACTGTCCAAGAAAACACCAACAGTCTTGGATATCTCATTCTTCAAGATTTCATCGGGCAACGATGGACCAACACTGGCCCCTCGGAATTCACGAATGTCACAATCTCTTGTGGGTATGACAGTACTTCGAACTCAACCAATGTGACACTCGACCAGAATCGTTTTGTTAATTGTGTTCTCCCTCTTGACAATCAACCTCCTTTCCTTATGTGGTCATCTCCCTCAGAATCTTCAGTATTTTCTTCGAATTCCGAGGTATTGTTTGATGCCAACGACTCTTGGGATCTCGATGATGATATCCTAACATTCTCTTGGTCTAGCAGTCTTGACGGTGATATATTGGCATCCTGTACTGGACAAGGCGACCCAATATGGAGTCTCACGAGAGGTGCATCATTTACCGTTAATTCAAACGATTCTTGGGCCTGCACATTGTCAGATGGAGTCCATGTTATCACTTTGGAGGTTTGTGATGATGCAGGTCATTGTGTTTCAGATTCGAGGGCTATGGAATTGGCCAACCAAGCACCAACAATCGTCTTCGATGTTGTTCCAGGATTGACTTCATGGTCCGAACTTATCATTCCTCGAACCCAGCATGTTCTCTTCAACATGTCTGCAACTTTTGATCCGGAGGGTGACACGCTATCGTGTTGGATGACTCGTTCATATCAACAAGGTCAAGGTCAAACAAGCGGTTGTCCAACGGAGATTTGGATGAACCTTTCAATGGCTGAAAATGTTCCTTCTACTTTTGACCTAGTAATCTACGCCTCGGACGGCATTAACAGCCCATCCACATACACAATTCCTGTTGAACTTTACAATGAAGTCCCTGAACCAGTATTCACTTTGGAACGTGTCGGAAATGCCAGTGAGTACGAGGTAACTCTCGACGGAACATTGACCATCGATCCTGAGGGGGATACCCTTGAAGTAGAATATTGGTCAAATCTTGACGGCCAGCTGTCTTGGAACAACACCGAGGCTGGAAAGGTTTGGAGCGGTTACCTTTCACGTGGGAATCATATCATTGAGATGCGAGTTGTCGATGTCCGTCCAGAACATATCAATTCAACACGTGTAACCAGTATGTTGGTTGAGGTCGAAAATTCTATTCCAAGGGCAGTGATTGCATCCCCGCTCGACACGCGGACATATCTTTCGTCTGAAATCATTTCTTTCTCTGCCAATGGGTCCGGAGATTTTGATGCTGCTTGCTCAACGTATCCAAGTGATGGAAATTGGCACTGTGCTCCTTTTTCTCCGTATGGCGGTTCAGAGTATTTGATTGTTGATTGGAGCAGTGATTTGGACGGACGTCTCACTCCGATGGGAGAGGATTGGCTGGTTTATGATGCCAGATTATCTGCAGGCATGCACACGGTTTCACTCAGCCTCGATGACGGAATACATGACCCAATCGTGGTTTCTCAGGCAGTCGAAGTCCTCCAATCTGCACCGGTGCTTGGACTCTCATCTCCGGCTGATGAAGATGCTTTTTCGTCCAGTTCTATCATTCAATGGGATGTCCGGGATTCGGTTGATTACGATGGTGATACATTCACTATGACCGTTCGAAGTGATTTACTTGATGAACCTTTATTCAGCGATGTGTCACCATCAGTTGTGCATACATCGAATCTTCCAGCTGGTGAACACACGATTAAAATTACTCTCACAGATTCTACAGGAAAGAGTCAAATATCGTTCATATCGCTAAGTGTCGGCCAATCCAACCCAGTCGTTTCGATGCTTCAACCAGAAAACTTGGCTTCTGTGGCTGCTGGTCAATCTGTGATTCTTGAAGGTGACTCCTCGGATGCGGACGGAGACTTACAGAAGCGAGAATGGCGCATTTGGTCTGTTACTGGTGGCTATGAAGTTCTCTCAACACTCAGCACTGATGCCGTCGTTCTTCCGCCTGGCCAGCATCATCTCTCTCTTTATGTCGAAGACAGCAGAGGTATGTTTGACGAAGCACATGCCAACATTACCGTTCAATATAGTCTCCCAACTCTTTCTAATCTCACCTTTATGCCAGACACAATGTATGCTCAGCAAAAGAACACCTTTTCGGTTCGTGTCATGATGAGCGACCCCGATGGTTCGACACAGAACGTCCAAGCCAATGTTGTGTTCAACGTTCAAACATGGACCTTCAATCTCTCCGATGACGATGGCGACGGTTATTGGGAGGGTTCTGTTGAAATGAACCCTGAGTCGGCAGGTCGGCCGAACCTCAAGGTGATTGCTACAGACGGTGAAGGAGACGATGCTATGATTGATTTTCTCAGCATTACGCTTTATGTTGAAGATGCCGAAGACGATGACAGAGTTGCGATGTTTATCATCGCAGGTGGTGGATTTGTCGGGGTTCTTACTCTAATTGCGTTCGTTGCTCTTCGCCGACAAAGAAGAGCAGAAATGGCTATGATTGATTCGTGGAATTCCTTTGGCGGTCTTTCCTCTCAACCAACAGTATCATCCACACCGATTAATCTAGAGGGAGGAGTTGTTGAAGGCGCGGTTGAAGTTCTTGCTGAACAAGAAAATTCGGACCTCAATACGGAGGGTGAACCAACATCGTCAGCGACCGATTCGACACCCCTCAGAGGTATTGATTTGGATTGGGATGATGTTTGAGAAATCCACACCATTCTTTAATGACTTGAAAGGAGGCATATTCATGGATACATCCCAGTTCAGAGTTTCCAAACCCGATTCGTATGTTCTTGCAGATGCAGCTACTTCTGCACCAGTCGACTTTGATCGAGAGGAATCAAAACGGAAATTTAAGAAAATGACGAAACAGATTCAAGCATTGCAAGAACAGATGTGGGCGGAGAGGAAGCATCGTTTTCTTGTAGTTCTGCAAGCAATTGATGCTGGTGGAAAGGATGGAACTATACGATCTGTTTTTGGAAGAACCAATCCGCAAGGTGTCAAAGTACACTCGTTTAAACGGCCGACTGAAAAAGAACTCGCTCATGATTATCTTTGGCGAGTTCATCCTAAAGTGCCTGGTAACGGAGAAATTACGGTATTCAATCGCAGTCATTATGAGGACATCTTGGTTGTCAAAGTTCATGGTTATGCTCCCGATGAAATCATTGAAAAGAGGTATGAACATATTCGCAATTTCGAACAATTGCTGGTTGATGAAGGCACAACAATCATCAAAATATTCCTCCATATCTCAAAGGAGGAACAAAAGAGTAGATTTGAATCACGCCTTAATCGGCCAGATAAAAATTGGAAATTCAAGAAAGGCGATATTAAAGAGCGTGCCTTTTGGGAACAGTATCATGCAGTCTTTGAACAGATGCTCAAGCGAACATCAACTGCTGATTGCCCATGGTATGTCGTTCCAGCAGACAATAAAAAGTACCGAAATGAAATCATATCCTCTCTTGTCCTAGAAACACTAGAATCGTTCAATATGCAGTGGCCTCAACCAGAAGACGATTTGAGCGATATTGTCATTGAATGACTCACTTTGTCTGTTCAGGTAAATCCTTATTCAGAGAGTCGGGGTTAGACGACATTCCGCCCCACGGAGAAAGCGTTCGATGCAAACCAAGTCGGCGTGCAAAGAGGAATTTGAAATTCTTCCATCCGTCGCCCCATGTATGGATTTCTGCTTCGCCGACACGAGGGCGGTAAGGCACAGAAATTTCGATTGCTTTGTCTTTACCGAGAACCCGGCGAGCGAGGATTTTCATTTCTTCTGATAGAGGCATTCCGTCGTTTGTAGGCCTCATTGCGTCGTTGTTGAAAATCGACTTTCGAAAGACCCACATTCCCGATTGAGAATCTTTGACACCGTAACCGAACAGAAGTCGTGCAGTGAATGAAAGTGCCCAGTTTCCAAAACCATGTACGCCAGGCATCGAACCTTCTTCTGCTAAAGAAAGACGGTCACAGGTGATGAAATCCAAGTCGTCATCAAGTAATCGTTTGACAAGTGTAGGGACCAGTTCGGCAGGGTAAGTGCAATCTGCGTCCATGGTGACGATAATGTCGTTTTTGGCAACATCAAAACCGGTTCTGTATGCACGTCCGTAACCTTTTCTCGGCTCGAGGTGTACTCGAATTTTCTTTTCTAAAGCAATCTCTCGAGTACGGTCTGACGAGTTACCATCGATAATCATGATTTCAAGGTCTTTGCACCAACCTCTTGGTATGGCATCAATAGTAGGGCCTAACGCTTCTTCCTCATTCCGAGTTGGAAGTATTACGGTCACCGTAACAGGGAGTTTTTCGCCCATGTCTCTCCGACAATCCTCACCTCCTTGAAGGCATTGGACTGAAAAGTCTAGTTTTTGGGGGTTGTTATCGGTGACATTGAAACCACTGTCGCCCCTCCCAAGTACATGCACATCGCCATGGTGTCAGGAGAATATCCACCTCGATGGGGCGGTATTGGTTCTGTCGTGTATCATTTGGCGGGACATTTAGCTGAGCGAGGTCATCGCGTCAGTATCATTACTCGAAGCCATAAGGGTCGAGCGCCTCCTCAGCGGGGAGTTTCAGTGATTGAGGTCCCTTGGTTGAAAGCCCCGATGACCTTCACCCGTTCGTATGGAAAACACGCCTTGACCGCTCTCAAAGTTCTCCATGAACGCGAACCAATCGATGTTGTTCACACATTACTGCCATTGGTGAGTTGGACCAAAAAAGAATTCCAAACGGTTGAAAAGAACATAGCTCCAGTATTATCGGCACTGAACGGGAGTTGGATTGGCGAACGAGAAGGTATGCGTCTTGCTGCTCAACACCGAGAATCGGCCACATGGAAAAACCCGAACGATTTGGCAATTTTGACCACAGCTAAGTGGTATGCGAAATATGAACAGGCAGGAGTCTCAGAATCCTCGATATGTGTTGCGATTAGTGAATCGACAAAACAAGAATTTCAGCGATGGTATTCTCCACCTAATGACTGGAGGTGTGAGACGGTCCTCTATGGAGTCGATCATTTGGTTTTCCGGCCTTTGAATACCGATGATGAAGAAGAACATCTAGAGCATGAAGCCCTTCGCAAAGAGTACGATGCTGCTGATGAAGACGCATTGTGCGGTCGACCCTCACATGAAACCCCCTTACTTCTTGCAGTTGGCCGTCTCGTGGCTCGTAAAGGTCATCGGACTCTGCTACGTGCAATGCCGTCGATACTCGAACGATTCCCAGGAGCCCGTTTATGCATCATCGGACGTGGGCATATGGCCAAAACCTTGCTTAAGCAAGCACGTAAACTTGGTGTAGGCCATGCTGTTTTTATCCGACCAGGCATGTCGTTTGAAAAATTAGCCCAGCATTTTCGTAGTGCCGATTTAGTGGTTTATCCATCCTATTACGAGGGACAAGGATTGATTCCTTTGGAATCTTTAGCCAGCGGTACTCCAGTGGTCACCGTCAATCAACCTCCACTCACTGAGATGATTGACTCCACTGTTGGCGAATTGTTCGAAACTGGAAATCCTGAAGATTTGGCTCGAGCAGTATGCAAATCCCTAGAAAACCCTGCTGCTCGTACCGAGCAGGCTGAACGAGGTAGGAATCGAGTTCTCAACAAGTACACTTACGAACACAATGCAGAGGATTATGAGAAAATTTACCTCGAACTTATCGCATCGTGATTGATTGACATCCTCTCTTGGCTATCAACGCCTAAATGGTGTTGTTGTTGATGCGTTGTGTTCATAGGCATACGGCCTATTGGATGTTCATGCTCGCGAGGCGACTGATGGCGGTTTACCTCGCCGCGATGATGCTATCGATGCTTCCTCCAGTAGCAGCAGACGACAATATTCAAAGTGCAAATCCGCTCACTGATGGGGTGACTTCAAACGGATATGTGTGTGATCCAGACTGTGATGCTGGCAAAGATAAACAGGACTTTTGGAAGATTGAAGCTCGAAAAGGAGACATCGTTCAAATCTCTTTTTCAGGAACCATGAATGGCCCTGCTTGGTGGTGTCCCGGTGATGGATGGACTGGCCGTTTTTCACTTTTGAATCCTCAAGGCGGCACAATTGCTGATACAGCCGCTGATGATAATGCAGCATCAAAGGTTCTTTCCACTACGGTCAATTCAGCAGGCTATATTTATGTCAAAATAAAGTCAGAAGACTCATGGTGCAACGACGGATTTGATTACACGCTCACTCCGTCTATCGATAAGGCAAATAGAGATACCGACGAAGACGGCTTTATTGACAATGATGATGACTGTGATGATTTTGTTGGAACTTCAACGAACGATAGAAAAGGTTGTGCTGACGCTGATGGGGATGGATGGTCCGACCCAGATGCCGGTTGGGGCCCTCAAAACGGAGCAGATGCCTTTGTTAGTGATTCGAGCCAATGGCTCGATAGCGACAATGATGGCTACGGTAATAATTTAGAAGGATTCCAAGGCGATCACTGCCCATTCCGGCGTGGTTATTCCTTAGAAGATCGTTTTGGATGTCTTGATAGTGATGGCGACGGATATTCAGATGAAGACCCTGGAGGTCTCGATGGCGTTGTTCCATGGTATTCACACCCGGCAGGCTTTGCGGATGCTTTCCCACTCGATGCAACCCAATGGAACGATACCGATGACGACGGTTATGGAGATAATTGGGAGGATGAGTCATGGAATCTTTCCCGAGCGAATTGGGGTATTGGTACATGGCTGTTTGATGCTTCAACACCAGATGCCTGCCCTTTCATTTCTGGAACCTCGATGGGAGACCGATACGGTTGTACCGATTCTGATGGTGACGGATTTTCAGATGGAGATTTGAATTGGACTCAAACAGACGGCGCAGATGCTTTCCCTGCTGAACCATCTCAATGGCAAGACCGCGATTTCGATGGATGGGGTGATAATCAAACGGATGGCGCTTTACTCATCGATGATTTCCCAGATAATCCTACACAATGGAGAGATACCGATGAAGATGGGTGGGGTGATAACCAGAGTTACGGCGCATCTCAAGTGGACGACTTCCCCTTTGTCCCGTCACAGTATCGCGATACTGATGGTGACGGATATGGTGATAATCTCGATGGATTTGAAGGCGATGTCTGTGTATTCTCAACAGCTGAAGAAGTAGAATCAAGTTGGATTTCTTATGCTGACCGTCTTGGATGTCGTGATGTCGACCAAGACGGTTATTCTGATCCGACCGATGATTGGATTTCGCATCCAGATGGTTTTGCAGATGCATTCCCGAATGATGAAAGCCAATGGTATGATACGGATGACGACGGATACGGCGACAACATCGAGTATTTTGACGGGCAAATATTCCGACTTGCATATCGAGGTGATGGTTGTAGAACCACTCTAGGAACTTCGACGTTCGACCGATGGGGTTGTCCCGATAGCGATGAAGACGGTTGGTCAGACCCAACCAATACCTGGTTAGCAAGTCCTGGTGGAAAGGGAGATGCGTGGCCGATGGACCATACTCAGTGGCATGATGTCGATGGAGATGGCCGTGGCGATAACCCGTTGGGAACAACAGCAGATGTCTGTCCGAGTCAAGCAGGTACTTCTGTCGGACCATCAAACGGTGGAGATCGTTGGGGTTGTCCTGATACAGATGGAGACGGTTGGTCAGACCTTGGCGATGCTTTTATTCACGAGCCGACACAATGGAGAGACACAGACGGTGATGGTTTCGGAGATGATGCCAACGGAAACCAAGGCGACGCTTGTCCCGAGGTTCGAGGGACTTCAATCCTTGACCGCCTAGGCTGTCGAGACACCGACGGCGACGGCTGGTCTGACCCCACCGAAAGTTGGCCAGCTCATCCTTTCGGTTCAGCAGATTCATTCCCAACTGAATCGCTCCAATGGCGTGATTCCGACGGTGATGGATACGGTGATGTACCCCTCGGGGCACTTCGAGACGACTGTCCAGAATCTTCGGGTATCTCAAAGCGGGATACTCAAGGATGCGTTGATTCAAACGGCGACGGCTGGTCGGACTCATATGGAGAATTATCCGCTGCAGTAGCGATTCTAGGCGAAGATCCCGCAGCATCTTGGTTGACTTACCTCGTCATTGGTTTTGGTTTCATTATGGGGGCTGCCCTGGCTCTAATAGTCCGTATGGGCAGAGACCAAGAATTGGTTGAAGACGATTTGTTTGAATCGAAAGAAGATGCGAATCTTGATTTGTTGACCATGGATCTCAATCCAGCAGCGATGATACCTCTCGCTGATCTACCTCCACTTCCTGTTCCTGCAGGCTTGGAACCAGTGGCGGTACATCCACCGCAAGGAGATGTTGCCAATGAGTAAGTTACTGCGAACGATGCCCTTGGCTATGGTTTTGCTACTGCTTACCTGCCTTTATGCTCCATCTGGTATCGTAGAACATGCACAAGCCGAAACGAGTGACGATGCTTTGGCGGCTGAGGGTTTGACCCTGGTGGCTCTACGAAACGATACGATGGATTTGAATCAAGACGGGGAACCTGATGCCATTCGAATTGTTGTCATCCTCAATACTACTTCAGAGTTGAGCGAAATAGAACTACGTCTCTTTGGCACTCACAAGGATAAAGAAGTTCGTGAAGACCAATACATGGCCTTTACCGGTCAATCTAATGCAAGTCTTGTGTATGATTCATGGTCCGAAGGGGAACATTCATTGCGACTCGATTTTATCGATAAAGACGGTGACAAAATCACCAGTATCGCTTTACCAACATACGTGCTCAAGCCTGCGTTACGAACGCCGCAATTGACTTTGGATTTGGATGCGCCTAATTGGATAGAGACTGGAGATGATTGCACGATTAATCGAGTATTTGCCGACGAGACAGGTCCGCGATACGACGCATCCGGTATCCGCACCTTCTCCGGCGCTCCATTTACTGTACTAGACAATCAAACCACACTGGATTGTTCCCGTTGGCCTGCGGGTGATTATGTCCTCAAGGAGGCGTACCGGAATGACTTGGGCCAGGTTGCTGAATCTTGGCTCAACTTGACGATAAACAACCGCCCAGCACCAGCATTCTCACTTGATGTGATAGGTAACCAGAATATCACCGATGAACCGTGCATGATTACAATGATTCCAAACATGATTGATGTTGACTTTTCAACATTTGAGAAAGTTTGGACTGTTCAAGGAACCATTCTCGATGGAAACAGCAGTACATCATACGATTGTACTGTTCTTCCAGCGGGAGTTCATTTGGTCACTTTAGAGGTGATCAATAACGAACGAATTCATACCGTTCATGGCGTTAATCTTGTCCGATTACCGGGATTGGATTTAACCGAAGAAGAAGCGGCTACATTGCCGAGTCGTTCGTTTGGAGAGGAAACTGAAACAACATCTGTTGGCTGGTTTTCTATTGGGATCTTAGGGCTGGTAGTGAGCATTGTTGTGTTTGTTCTTCTCGTTCGAGTAAAGGACGAAAAAACCCCAGACGACTTACGAGATTTAGGTCCAACGCCAATGATTCTTGCAGATGGTTCGCCTGATGCTCAAGGGATGCCAACTCTCACAGATGACGAGGGCACTCTCTGGCGTCAACACCCAGATGGCTCCACCGATTGGTGGGACGTTCAATTGCGAATTTGGCACAAATGGTGATTTTGGTGAATCAAACTGCCCAAGCCTTACTTCTTTGTGGCGTGGTTTTCCTTCTGGTTCCTTTTGTAATATGGTTCGTGCGAGTTCGTCCTCGTCGACCTCAACTGGATGCAGAGTGGAATTCTGATTGTGAAATGATTACTACAGCCGATATAGATGGTTCTAAAATCACTTTTCGCAATGTTCGTGATTTTACCTGGCGTACGACCAAAGATAGGGATGAAGCTTGGATAGATGAACTTCAGATTGATACAGAGGATTTGAAAGATATTTGGTTCATTGTTGACCACTTCCATTCAATCCACGGTCTTGCTCACACCTACCTCACCTTTGAGTTCAATGATGGAACTTGCCTTTCATTCTCGTTTGAAGCCCGAAGGCGGGTCAAGCACCGTTACCATCCCTGGGACGGACTATGGAGAAACTATGAGTTGTATCTCTTGGTAGCTCTTGAAAGTGATATGACTGGACTACGAACCAATGCTCGTGGTAATAAGGACTACATGTTCCGTGCCATCACACCTCCAGAAAAAGACAAGCACATGTTGTTACGAATGGCCCAGAAAGCCAATCAATTAGCTGAACAACCCGAATGGTATCATTCACTTCTCACGACATGCAACACCTCGATAGTACGCATGGTAAATCGGGTTACTCCTGGGCGAGTGCCTTTTCTTTGGAGAAACTTTTTGCCAGGATATACGCCACGCGCAGCCCTCAAACTCGGCCTGATTGAAGATTGGGGCGGCCTTGAATCAACTTTGGATAAGGCGCGAATAGATGTTGTCGCCCAACAATGGGACGGCGAAGGTTCCTATTCAGAAATGCTGCGTAGACACCTTCCAACCTCAGCAGTTCAAGAAAAGAAGTAATTGGCCCGATGCATGATGTACTTCGAGGCAATCTTGGGTGACTCTATTGTGTAGGCCTTGTGTTCCTGGCTTCATCGTTTGATTCTCTAAGTTCCATTCGCAACCTGAAACAGAAAGCCCGCTGACTTCCCCTATTGCAAACAGTGAAAAGGTGGAATCTCGAGGTAATGAACAGTTCTTGTAGCCGGATTTATCAATCATTTCAATGGTGGATTTTGTAGTGTATATTCGTGCTGAATGTTGTATTTCACACAGTGCTAAAATCGCCGCAAATTGGTGATCGGTTTCGCCTCCTTCAACCCCCAAAATGTCGATGTGCTCGGCGCCATCTTTGATTGCCCATTTGAGCGCCTTCACCAAATCGTTCTCTTGTTGCCCTTTATCGAGTATAAGTTGTATGTTCTGATTGTCGGAAATTTGGGTCTGGATTTTCTTAGGCAGGCTATCCATATCTCCGAGTACTACATCAAAGTGAATTCCGTTTTCGATACATCGAGTTGCAGCACCATCACAAGCGATGATTTTTGAAGAATTTTCAGTAAGTGAATGCCATGGTTCGAGGTTCGACCACTGTCCGTTCGCAATTACGAGATAACACCGCTCGGCCATAACATCACCAACAGGTTCCTATTGACAAACCAATCGAATTGTTGAAATTTTCACCACGTTAATCTGACCCCCTACGGGGGTCAAGAGATGCATTTGTGAAGAAGCGTTTTCAAGGAAGGCGACCGACAAGGTAGTATGGCGGAGACGGCAAGTAGACCCTTTCCAGCCATTACCCTGTTGCTCACAGTTTTGTTTCTCGTGCATTTGTTTTCACCACTTGTAGAGAATCCAACTTCTGAAAAAATCGATTTACAAGATTCCACTATCCAGTCCAGCAGCCCATATGTTTCTCTCAGTGATGCATACGGTCATGACTTTGCAGGAACGACTCTGTCGTTTGATGGACTTGAAAGCGCTACAGTCCGTGAGGAATCAGCACTTGATTTTTGGATTTCCGAAGTGTTTCCTACTCTAACTAATCAGACCATGGGAACCCCAGACCTTGTTCTGCGTGCCGATGAAGGCTTCGATATCTGTTGGACTTCGGAGGAAGGTGGCGTCTATGTTGGTTCCTTTGATGGAGGTGACCTTTCAAATGCTGCGATACAATCTGCTTGGTCCATGCATCATGTGGATACAGTCAATGCTTCGAATTCGACATCACCGTTGGTCGATTGTGCACTCGCAGTGAACGAAAATGGTCGCCAGTACGTTCTTTATTCGGACGGACCAAACATTAAATCAGCCCATGTCGCTTTTGCCAATTCAGTCTATTCAGAACTCACATGGCAGAAAATAACCATCCTGTACGACGTCCATCCAACTCATTTTGAAATGGTTTTGTATCCTGATCAGCAATTAGAATATGCAGTTTTCCGAGATGTTAACGGCGCATTATGGGAACTCAATTACAGCGGCAATTATTGGAGCCATTCACGACTTGATTCAGGCCCCGTTGGTGAATCAATCGAAATGCAGATGGATGATCAAGGAATGGTTCATTTGTTGTACACTACCGATGAAGAAGTACGCCTAATTCGTTATGATGGTACAGTTTATGATCGAAGAGTATTGGTTAGGGATTCTAATCTCACCCACCACATTGGGATGGGCTTGGATACCAATGCTGTTGAACAAATTGCAACTTCTACTGAATCAAATGGCGTCACGACTCTTCAACTGTTAAGGAGCCTGCTTGGACAAGACCAAGGTAGAATCAATCCAGTTTCTTTTGATTCAGTTGATGCTTCTATTGGCTCTGATGAAGGTGTTTCTCTCATGGCCGACATTAATTTGGATGGCTTTGACGATTTCCTTTATGCAGACCCATATTACTCGTCCACTATGGCAGAAGTAGGTCGTGTATCGCTTGTTCTCGGCTCCTCAACAGGTCTTTTGTCCAGTGTACAAACTCTTGAAGGTAATCAATCAGGACAACGTTTCGGTTCTGGACTCACCGTTGCAGATTTTAACGCAGATGGATATTCTGATGTTGCGGTTGGCTCTCCGGGATGGAATGCATCGTTTGCTAACGGTTCGGGAGACAATGGAATCGTAGAAATTTATCTCGGGGGTTCGAGCGGTATTTCTCAGCAATCATGGTGGAACCTATCAGGTAACGACGGAGATGGTTTTGGATGGAAAGTTGAAGCTATTGCGGCAATGAACGGTGATGAATACGCTGATTTAGCAGTTGTTGCTGGAAATTTCACTCAGGTTATGGCTCCTAGTGAGATTATTCACAAAGGCCAAGTTTCGATATTCAAAGGCAACGCATCAGAAATGAATTTCATTCGGAATATCACCCAAGACCAACCCGGTACTCGATTAGGTCAATCTCTCAGTGGTTCAGGCGACTTGAACGGAGATGGATTTGATGATTTATTGATTTCAAATGCTGCAAATTTTGAATCCTTCGCAGGCTTCCCTAAAGTGCAAATTCATTTCGGTTCGCTGTCAGGATTGAATGGAAGTGCTGACCAAGCAATTCTATCGAATATTCAAGGAAAAATGTTCGGATATACAATCGACTACATCGGCGATGTAAACTCCGACGGCTATGATGATATGATGTTCTCAGAATTGTTTAATGGTTCAAACAATCTCAATCAACGAGGTAAGGTTTGGCTATATCACGGCTCAGATGTAGGGATTCAATCATCATTCCCGAACTGGACACGGTCGGGTGAAAGTGCTAACGATTTGCTTGGTCGAATGTTCGCAAGTGCCGGCGATGTCAATGAGGACGGCTATGATGATGTATTGCTCATGAAATTGGAGGCATCACGCTCGGGCAAGGTCGAACTTCATTTGGGTTCACCTTCAGGACTCAATGCAAATTCTGAATTGTTAGCAACCGGTAATCCACAGCAGTATTTGGGATTGTCAATGTCTACGCTCGGTGATTTTGATGGCGATGGGTTGAGTGAACTAAGTTTGAGTTCCCGAAATATCGTTGGACAAGAGTTTCAAGTTGCTCATCAGTTCTATTCCGAGAGAGACTGGGAGTCGACTTCATTCACGTACAACGACGCGTTAGAATTCCTCGACCTCTCAACGTCAAGTCGAGGTGAAGCAAGTATGCTTCTTTCTTTTTCCAACGACCCTTTGCCTCACTTTGTTGAACACGTTGATGATGGAACTGCAAGTGGGGTATGGGCTGACAAAACAGTTGTAGCAAATACCTCGAGTTCCACCACATTTGCATATTCAGGTACCAGTTCCGGCCGTCCACTTATTCTTTCAACAGAAGGAGGGCACGGACTTAAGGTGCAAACAACAACGAGTTATACTGCTCTTGAGCAAAGTATCCTCTCGACTGGAACAATGGGCGCGTACTTGGGCTCTGCCCTGGATTCGGATGGCCACCAGCATCTTGCACATGCAGTTTCAGGTGGCGGTTCTGGTTATCAGATTTTGACTTCGGTTGAGGATGACAGTGGTTGGAGCAATGACCAAGTGACAACGAATGTCAATCTTGACCATCCAATAGCCGTGTTAACAGATGACAATGATGCAACGACCCTCCTGTATCGAGATTCTGTTGAAAACCAACTGTCGTTGGCGTCCAACAATGGAGTTTGGACAATTTCCCCCGTCGGTGACAACAACTCTGTGTCTGAAGCATTTTCTGCTCTGTATCTCCCGAACGGAGACTTAGCTGTTGCTTTAATCAGTGACACTCAACCCGGAGTTGCCCCCCCCTCGCTCGCCCTTCTCATCTACAATCGGACCTCTGCGGCCGTGACAAATTCCTCCACAATCACAACACTTTCCGATTTGTCATCCAACATATCTCTAGCCATGGCTGATGACAGCACAATGATTCTGTCAACTCTTACTTCTACCGGAGTTTTGAATGTCTATGAGCGGCAATGGAATCACTCATCTTGGTTAGAGAATTCGTCTTGGAGAACTTCAATCAACCTCTCTCAGCCTACAGGCTCAATCAACAGTTTCAACCTTGATTTAATTGGTGGCTCAATTCCTGCATTGGCAGTCCGTGCAGATGCGAGCAGCGACGTTCTGTATGTCCGTAACGACTCACTTAACTGGACTTCATTCGGTCAACAACCTATATCCACTCCTGAAGGGGCGTGGGACCTTTCATTCGACGGCGAGCATTTCCTTCTCATGACAAGCGTTGGGCAATCGAACCTTCTCACTTGGAACAGTCTTGAGGCCAATGAATCTTCTTACCATTGGAACAGTCTTACCTTTGGGGATGTCACTGCTACCGGAAGTGTTGGATTGTATACTGATTCAAACGAAACGCTCCACCTCGCAATTCAAGACAGCATCGTTTGGGATGTCGAAGTATTGCGTTTATATCCTGATGCAGATCGAGACCTTGTCTTTGATTTGGTAGACGAACTACCCTACCTAGGGGACCAATGGTCAGACAATGATAGTGATGGATACGGCGATAACGGATTGGGGCCACTTGCTGATTCTTGTCCGTCTACGAATGCCCCATCATCGTTGTTTACCTACGGTTGTCTTGACTATGACAACGACGGTTACTCCGATTCAGATGATGTTTGTAACGATATTTCGGGCGATTCCTGGATTGACCGTAAAGGATGTCGAGATTATGACCAAGATGGATGGTCAAACAATGATGTCTCCTACTTTGACGGTGATGTGTTCATCTTCAACTGGAAACTTGCTTTTGATTCTGATGGTGATGGTTACGGGGACAATTCGGGACCAGATTGCTGTATCACAGCGTACAGATCCGACAATAAGGTTGGCGATTTATTCCCATACAATCCTTCACAGTACAAGGACAGCGATGGTGACGGCTGGGGTGATAACTCTTCAGACTTAACCCAAGGTGATGCTTGCGAATTTGTCTACGGTGAATCATGGCGTGACAGAAACGGTTGTGTTGACTCGGATAAAGACGGCGCCTCAGATCCATCATCATTCGGTGGCTTTGAGTGGGATGTCTCTTTTGGTGCTGATGCTTGGCCTGATGATGGAACTCAATGGGCGGATTCTGATGGTGATGGATTCGGAGATAACGGTTCCGAAGGAGCAACGAATCCCGACCGTTTCCCACTCAATATTGCTGCAGCTGAAGACAACGACAGTGATGGTTATCCAGATAAATGGACTGATTTCTGGAACGGAACTTTAGACGATGACGGTGATGGCGTTCTCAATTTTGAGGATTATTGTGGTAACAGCACCATTACTGACCCGCCATCAGTTGATGCCAGTGGATGCAATAATCCCGCAAGTTCACGTCCTCAACCAAAGACTCTAACTCCAGTTTTGAACAATGGAGACCTTGTTCTGGATGGCTGTCCTGGAGTCACTGGAAATTCAACTTCTCCAAGTCCCGGCTGCCCTGATTCTGACGGAGACGGTTGGATGAATTCACAAGATGCGTTCCCAACAGAACCAACTCAATGGCTCGATTTTGATGGCGATGGATTTGGAGATAATTCACAAGGATTCCAAGCCGATGAGTGCCCGACAGTTTCAGGAGTATTCAACGGCACAAGTCCGTTTGTCGATGGGACAGGATATGGATGTCGTTTCATCGATGATTCTGATGAGGACGGAGACTTTGTCCCGGATGCAGAAGACCTTTGCAAAGGCACAGACCAAGGTCTAGATGTAAATTCGGTTGGCTGTGCGGATAATCAATTGGATGATGATGAAGACCTCGTCAAGAACGATGCAGATCTCTGTCCGCAAACTCCACTCGGAGAAACGGTTGATTCGGATGGCTGCAGTGAGGCGCAATTGTTGACCGATGATGACATGGATAATGTCGCTGGCCCGTCCGATCTTTGTCCTGATACCCTACCTGATGAACGAGAGGAGGTTGATGCCAATGGATGCTCAGCCTCGCAAAGAGATTCAGATAATGACACTGTCTCAGATTTAGATGATCAGTGTCCAGATACGCCTGCTAATTATCCCGTACTCTCCAATGGATGTACTGATGAAGATGCTTTCGAATTGGATTTGGACGGTGATGGATTTGCTGGGGCGTATACTTACACATTGAATGAAGCCACAGGACTTCGAGAAAACCAATCCGGAGATGATTTCCCTACGGATAAGACTCAATGGTTCGACCAAGATGGCGATGGATACGGAGATAATGCACTCGGAAACCAGTCTGATGCCTGTCCTGAAGAGAAAGGAACTTCATTTGTAGATTTCTTCGGTTGTCTTGACGATGGTGACGGTTATCGTGATGAATTTGAACCACCGGGTCTTGCCGGTAACCCAACGCAGTGGGAAGATGCAGATTATGACGGTCTAGGCGATAACATCAATGGAACCTTCCCTGATTTATGCCCGGGAACGAAATCAGCATATGTCGCATCAATAGACGAGAATGGCTGCCATCCCAGTCAACTTGATTCAGATGGTGACGGAATCTCCGATGATATGGATAATTGTCCATTTAAACCACTTGGTGAAGATGGATATACCGATGGGTGTCCGCGTAATACAGCTAACTCTGATGACCAAGCCTCTTCTCTCCTCGATTCTTCTGGTTTGTTGATTGGAAGTGCAGTCGTTGTTTTGCTTCTTGTTATCGGCCTCATTCTCATACGCAGACGCGGAAATGATTTCGGACTGGATGATGACGATGACGATGATGATTGGGGGTACGAGGATGAGGAAGAAGAGGAAGATGATGTCCCTCTTTCTTTCCTGAACAAGAGAACATCCCAACCAACTCAACAACGTAGTTCTCCATCAAATCAAACCAAAGGCCCTGCATCCGGCCCACCAAAGCGTGGACCAACTGGCTCTCCTAAGAGTGGTCCAAGCGGTGGTCCTCCAATGAGTGGACCTGGCAAAGCGAAACCTCCAACTGGGCCATCTCGAAACACACCTCGCCCTCGTTCTCAAGCCTCGAATGGTACTTCGTTCAATGAGGAGCCACCTTCATCGGTCGAACCAGAAGGAGGCGCTAAAGTACGAAAGGCCAAACTTAATATTGATTTGTCCATTTTTGAAGACTGGCAAACTGAAGACCGTAATGCTGCGGCTGACTGGGTTAAGGAATCTCTATCTGACGGTGAAAACGAACGTACAATCCTCATGCAATTGCAGCAGACTGGTTGGTCTGCACCTCAATCTCGGGCAATATTCAATATAGGTAGGAGCCGTTAGTAGGAGTCACGAACTACATCAGTCAGCGATTCGGAGCATTATACTCAAGAACACGATACAGTTGGGAGCAAAAAGGAGGGGTGAAATCATGTCTGACAAGGAACTTGAAGGGGCTTCGATGCCCACCGGAATAGATGTCGATGAAACGGCAGCATATTTTGGCGTCATTGAGTCCTCAGATGTTGTTCATACCCTCATGTCAATGGAACAATCCGAAGCAATGGAGCACTTTTTCTCTATCCTTTCAGACATCGTTCTCCAACCTGGGGATTTTGATTTTGAGGCTGCGAGTCAAAAGATACAGTGTGAAGGTGGCGAAATTTACTATTTGGTCGCGGGACATCTTGGCCTCATGAGTTTACCAGATCCTCTCTCATCGTATCTTGGAATACCGGACTCCGCAGGAGAGGTCAGCGGCAATACCCCTGCTATCTCTTCCGATGTGCAAACGAAATTAGCAACTCTTGCTGACCCGATGAGGATTCTCAAATTATTAGCAATTGCTTCAACGACCGGTTCTAAAGGAGAAGTTACTCGCTATCTTAGTGTGATAAAGGGACTCTTTGCTGACCCTGCAAGCCATACTGAAACTCTCGTTAATGTAATCGATGAACTTGATGCATCATTGGATGTTGCAGGACATGCACTTCCTATCCCTTCGCTTGCAAGTGGAAAAGCCTCTGCAGCAGCAATAGTTTCATCGCCCACAATACCTCAATCTTCGGCCACCTCAGTTTCACTGCCAACTTCTGGAGAGCCAGAAACAGTTCCTCTCCCATCATCAATTTCTCAAGAGAAAGTTGCTCTCCCGGATTTACCAACGCCTTCAGAAGTCAAGACAGCAGTCGAATTACCCCAAGTAGAACCAATTCAAACACTTGAACCTGAACTTGATACATCCAATGATCGAATGGTTGCTCGAGCAGAAGAAGATGCATTTTCTGGAGCTTTTGGAATCGAATTGGGTATTGATGAGGCAACGCCTGAGCCCGAACCAGTACCTGAGCCCGAACCAGTGCCTGAGCCCGAACAAGAGCCTGACCCCGAACCAGAACCCGAACCAGTGCCTGAGCCTGAGTCCGAACCAGAACCCGAACCAGTGCCTGAGCCTGAGTCCGAACCAGAACCCGAGTTCGTGAGCGCAGCTGAACATTTTATTGCCGCAGATACGGATGGAAGTAAACAACTGTCGGTGGAAGAGTTGGCAGTTGCAACCGGTACCTCTTTGGATGAGGCTAAGGAGTTACATGAGCAGGCAGATACGGATGGGGATGGCTCAGTATCATTATCTGAATTTATATCTTCACCTGCTGCTGAAAAAACCCAATCTTTACCTCGCCCAGTTGCGCCTGTTCGAAAACCTCTTGCTCAGCAAAACCAGCAGCAACCATCAGTGGATAACACTCAGCAACAAGGCTGGAATCAACAGCAACAACCTCCCCAGCAACAGGGCTGGAATCAACAACAGCAGCAGCAACAACAGCAACAGGGCTGGAATCAACAACAGCAGCAACAACAGCAACAGGGCTGGAATCAACAGCAGCAACCTCAACAACAGGGCTGGAATCAACAACAAACTGTTCAACCAACGATTCGGTCCGGCGTTTTATGCAGAGGTTGCGGTATTGGACTAGACCCTTATTGGAGATTTTGCCCAATATGTGGGACACAGAATGTAGCTCGTTAACTGTCCCATAAGATGAATTCGCCATCGGCGATAAATTGTGTGTCATCGAGCCAAACATTGGCATTTTTCAACACGCCAGGAATGTGAATTCCAACTGCCGAAGTACCGCCGAGTGCAGTATTATCTCCAACAGAAAAATAACAAGTGCCGAGTCGTTTTTCATCCTCAAGAACATTGCCTGAAAGTCTTGCTTGCGGGTTCATTCCGAATCCAAATTCGGCAACTGTCCACACATTTTCACGTTCTTTGGCGCGCAGTCGCTTTGCCGCTTCGCCAAACTCTTGCCGAATTGTAGCAGCAGTAGTTCCTCCCTTGACATCCATGACCATTCCTTCTTCGATTACCAGCGTTATCGGCTCATCAACGAGGTTTGCCTCCCATGAACCGTCGATTACCACAGTTCCGCTCATTGTTTTTTCACGAGGCATTATGAACGCTTTACCAGCCGGGAGATTGGTAAGCATTTTTGGGCGATTACAGATTCCGTTATCATCGAGTTTCCATTCCCTCCAATTGACTTCAAATGACACATCTGTGCCGAGTTCCGATTTCACTCGAACGATTCTTCGCCTTCTGAAGTAGGGAGTTAGGTCACTTATTTTTTGTTTAATTTCTGAAAAATCAGCAGACATTCCTCCACGGCTAAACATCTCATTGGTCATTCCAGGCATCGTTGCAACTCGTGCACCTCCCCGTAATGCCTGACGAATGGCTCGTGTGTGCGTGAGCGAATATCGTGTAGGAGCAATAACGACTTGTTGCTGTCTCATGAGGTTCGCAACAGGCGAGGGGGGCTCTTCGCCATGATGCCTTGCCTTAGGCATAACAATGAGAAGAACTCTGTCGGAGCGCTCGTTTGCCGCTTCGTGAAGGGCCTGACCTATTTCGCCGGTAGTAGGGTCGCAAACGATGAGGACGTTTTCTCCTCTTCGCAAATCCATACATGTTTTGATAACAGTTTGAGCGCTTTTTTTGAGGTGTTCAGAAACCTCTTCTATGGAAAGTTCATCAAATGGGATGTCCGCTTTGAATTGCTCTTCGCTTGGTTGCCCCATCTGGTCGACAGGTTCCTCCAAAGTTTCACCAACTCCATCGATAACCTCCTCTAAAACCTCATCATCGATTTGTTGCGGTGCATCTTTTTTTGCCTTACGTGAAAAAGGCCGCACCATGCAACTGCTAGATGGCTACACGATTTCAATGTGTGGCAGACTTTTATTTTCAAAAGCTTGGAAATACCCATTGCAAACGATACAAGCGTTCATGATGGGTAAACTATTGGTAATGTTATGGACAGTTACTCAACATTCCTTGGACGTGTAAATGACATTCATCGACTTGGTGCAATACAGGGTCATCTGGGTTGGGATCAGGAGACAATAATGCCCAAAAAGGGTTCCGAATCACGCTCGGATATTCTTTCTTGGTTAGCAGCTGAGAGGCACAATCGAATAATTGACCCTGAAATGGGTCGTCTTTTGTTAACACTCGAAAAAGATGAAACTCTGGACGTCGATCAATCTGCAAATGTCCGGGAGATGAGAAGAACTTACGATAAGTCAGTCTTGCTTCCTTCAGAATTTGTTGCCGAATTTGCTAAGGCAAGATCAGAAGCCCTTCTCTCATGGCAAAAGGCTAGGGCAGATTCAGATTTTGAGGCATTTCTACCACAACTTCAGCATCTTGTTGACATGACCAAGCGTAAAATCGCCTATTTTGGTGGCGAAGAAAATCCGTATGACGTACTTCTTGATGAGTACGAAGTTGGGATGAAAGTTTCGGATTATGACCCGTTGTTTTCTGGCCTGCGTTCCAGACTCGTACCACTTTTGCAGAACATCACGAAAGCCCAAGAAACCCGCCCGGACCCGACGCTTCCAACCGAATTACGATTTTCGATTGCTGGCCAAACCGAGTTTTGCACAAAAGTATCTCAGGCGATGGGTTTCGATTTTGATGCTGGCAGAATGGATGCATCTACACACCCTTTTTCCGCAGGTTTATGGCCCGGAGATACACGATTTACAACCCGTTTTGATGAAAAAGATCCGTTTTCGTGTCTTTATGCAGTCATGCATGAAACTGGTCATGCGTTGTACGAACAAGGCTTGTCTAAGGAACACGCCCTCTCGCCACGTGGCGATGCAGTCTCTTTAGGAGTGCATGAATCACAAAGTCGTTTTTGGGAGAATCAGATTGGACGAACATCTGCCTTCTGGAACATCGCCCTGCCATGGTTCAAAGAACAATTCCCCGACTCTCCGGAATGGACTCCTGATGAACTCAATCGAATAGCAAACACTGTTTCGAAAGGCTTTATTCGGGTTGAAGCTGATGAGGTCACTTACAATTTACACGTTATGCTTCGCTATGAAATAGAGAAGAAAATGTTCAATGAGAATTTACCTATTGCAGAATTGCCAAAGGTTTGGAATACAATGTTTGCAGAATGGTTTGGTGTCGAAGTGCCAAATGACGCAGTCGGTTGTCTACAGGACATTCACTGGTCTATGGGTGCTTTCGGTTATTTCCCAACCTATACACTAGGGAATTTGTATGCTGCTCAACTGCTTGATGCGATGGAGTCTGATCTTGGAGATATTGACGAAATAGTATCCAACGGCGACTGGTCCAGTTTGCTACAATGGCTACGGCCAAGAATTCATGAACAAGGTAGTAAAATGACTCCCGCTGAACTCATTGAATCTGCGACAGGTTCTCCTCCGTCACCGGAACCGTTCCTCAAGTATGTTGAAGAGAAGTACGGAATGTTGTACGGATTGTAAATCACTCATCTTCTGAACCCAACATCGAGTTCATACGAGCGGTGAGTTCATTGATGGCGTTCATGAGGTCATCAGTTCGGTCTTCTTCGTTTTCTGTTCCAAACGAAAGTCCCAGCATTGTAACCATCGCTCCAGAAAGCATGATTACTGCTGGCATGTAAACATCTGAAGCAGTCATAACGCTGTCCGCAGCTTCCATCCATCCCAGCAAGGCGCCAATTATGAACACACTAAATCCAATTACTACCTGCTGATATCCTTCTCCAATATTTTCTTCAAGCCAACTCATATGCTATCCCTAGCGAGTATTTACGGGTTTAGCGTATAAGTATATCCTAAAAGGTGCCGAAAAAAGCCAAAAAAACAACTTATTTCCACGGACCCATCAGTAGGGGAGTGCCCACACTACCTGGCTCAACAAGAATTTGGCCTTTTAGCCCAGTCTCTTTTGTACGTTCAAAGACGGGTATGCCAGCGACAATAGTCAATTTTGTCCAACCAACCAGAGACCTTCCATTGAATGGATTCCATCCGACTCGTGACCAGCAGTGTTCATCTTTGACTTGATGTTCAGATTCCATATCGACAAGTATCAAATCAGCATCTGCACCAACTTCTATCCGGCCTTTGCCGATCATGTTGTAACAGTCAGCAACATTAGTCGACATCCACTGCACGACTTGTTCAATTGTGCACTTGCCTGATTTGGCATGTGTAAGCATTACTGCAAGTGAGGTTTCGACTCCTGGCATCCCGCTAGGGGCTTGAGGGAATCCAAAATTTTTGGCATCCAATGTATGAGGTGCATGGTCTGTTGCAATGCATTGAATCGTTCCATCCAGTAAACGGTTCCACAAAATTTCTTTATCTTTCTCATATCGAATCGGCGGATTCATTTGCAGTCGAGTTCCATGTTTGGACACATCAATATCTGTGAAGGTGAGATGTTGAGGCAAGGTTTCGGTTGTAATAATCGCTCCTTCGGTTTTCTGTGAAGGTAGCGATGTAATTCCGTTGAGCCAATCTCCTTCAATCCCCGAGGTGAGGTGAAGTACATGCAACCGGTGATTGTACGTTTGTGCCAATTCTACGGCGAGCTGTGTAGCCAGAAGAGCAGTGACATCATCTCTCCATTCTGCGTGTGCAGCGATATCCGTTCGATTTTCAAATTCCGGGAAACGTTCGTTCAATCTCTTTTCATCCTCTGCATGAACTGCAATCAGTCCTGCAGTTTGGGAAAAAATTGTTTCAAGTGCTTCTCGTTCATTGACCAAAAGAGTTCCAGTTGATGAACCCATGAAAATCTTAATTCCACAAATACCGGGTATTGACAATGGGGACTCAGGTGTTCCAACAGCCTCTTTGAGATTTTCGACATTATCTGGTGTTGCACCAATAAAGAAGCCATAATTATTGACACACTTGGCTGCTGCGGTATCGAGTTTCGATTGCATACCTGCTAAGTCAGTGATGGATGGTTTGTTGTTTGGCATATCAAGGAAAGAGGTAATTCCTCCACTCGCTGCCGCAGCAGAACCGCTTCCCAAATCTTCTTTTTCAGGTTGGCCCGGGTCGCGGAAATGGACTTGAGGGTCAATTGCACCCGGTAACAGGTGCAGTCCTGTGCCGTCGATAAGTAGCTCATCATCTTCATGCTGAAGTTGATTGGGTTGTGAAATCTCATGAATTAGCCCCTTTCGGACTCGAACATCGGCATTCCGAGTACCATCTGGTAAAACGGCAGTCGCACCCAGAATGAGTAAATCACCATGTCGAGAAGTATCAAGCATGATACTCTCAAGAGGATTCACTCAATGAACTCTTTGTATCGATAGTTTCACCGTCTCAGTGCGGACTTAGGTCGGAATGCATGACATACATCGTCTACAGTGTCAATATACGGCCCTTCGAGCAAATCTACGCAATACGGGACTGCTTTCCAAATTTCGTCAATTGTTTCTCGAATGGACTTTGGCCGTCCGGGGAGATTAAAGATGAGGCATTTACCTCGAGTCCCACCAAGTTGCCGGGATAATATCGCTGTTGGCACGTACTGTAGAGAAACAGCCCTCATTTGTTCCCCAAATCCTGGTAGAATCTTTTCGCATATGTTCTCTGTCGCCTCGGGCGTAACGTCACGTGAAGCTGGTCCAGTACCTCCAGTCGTAACCACAACATGGCAACCAATTTCGTCAGACAATTCAATGAGCGTGCTTTCTATAACGGATTTGTCATCTTTTACACATCGGTAATGAACCGTAGAGGGGCTGGCTAGACATTCTTCAAAGAAAGACAACAGTGCTGGGCCTCCTTCGTCGGTATACTCGCCAGAACTTGCGCGATCACTGACCGTCACAATTCCAAGAATTGCTGGCTCACCAACTTCACTACCATGGCCAGTAAGATGCTGGATGGCTTCCAAAACCTCACACCTCGTACTTACTCGCCGTACTTTGCTTGAATATTGGCGTGGAAGTTGTCCAGCAGTGTGTCTTCGAACAATTCCGTTTGGCGTCGCATCTTTGTAGAGCGTATATGTAGGAATGCAGCTCCAACAAAGACGACAATGATCAAAGGAATCACAGCCTCAAGTTTGTACTGGTGCATGAACTTAACAATGCCTTCAGCAGTGTATGCCCAAGTAATTGAGGCGATGGAGCCGCCTATTATTGTGGCAGAAAGTACACGTGTGAAGTTCATTCGAGAAAGCAATCCTAGCATGGCTCCAACCAATACACCGGATGCCATGAATGGAATCCAAACAAACACAATGAGGCCCCAGAAGCCCCATTTGTTAATCATTTCACGCTTTTCGTTCGCCATGTACTCTACTGTTGACAATGTGTCTCCAAGGAGTTTTGTCTGAAGCATTTTGCCTCCAAAACCGTCTTGTTTTGCAACAGCTACTATTCGTTCATCGTTCTTAACATCACGTTCTACACGGCCTGCGCCTGCACGTTCGGAAAGGGTAGAAACTTGATTTCGACCTTTGACAATGAGTTCTTGAGAGCCGAGCAGGTCAGCATTTCTATCGGCGATAAATCGATGCAGCTCAGTTTGGACCTCGTCACGAGTTTTCTTAAATCTAAAGAAGGCAAACCTTTGTGTTGGCCTGTATATTACCGATACGAAAATCACTCTGTCATCGCTTGTAACAACTGCTGCTTCCATATTGAGTTCAGGGCGTCGAGCGAAAAACAGTTCCAAACTTTCTCGAACTTCATCCTCTACTCTTGAGAGGGTGTGCAATTCAGAAAAGAAGTCAGTATAATTCTGTTCACTCTCATCTTCTATTTCCGCAGATGTGCCCACGCCTACGCCCGACTCAAAGTCTATTGCTTGATTCACTCCGATTGTTCGAACGGTGAGTTGAACGGGTTTGAATACACGGAAAATTGCGAATTCTTCGAGGACTTCTCGTAACACTTCAGCACGAACATCTTTGCTATCGGAAAGGGTGGATTCTGTATTTTTGTATGGCATCATGATGTCGATCGACAAATCACGAGGTTCAATTTTGTACAATTCCCAATCGATTTCGATGTTCAAACGCTTTGCAGTCTTGACAATAGAGTCTTCAACAAGATGGGAGATATGGTTTCTTGAAAGAATGTCATCACTGTCTTGGTGATACACCTTGTACATCAGCGGGTAGATGATGAGCAAAGAGATTGCAGAAAGCGAGAGTGATGAGAAGGCCATCCACCATGCTGGAATTCCAGCAGCCCCACCTGCGAGCATTGCGGTTTCTCGTCCTCCGCCTAATTCAGCGCCGATCAGGACATATCCCCAGTTCCCTAAGTCTTGAACGCCCCAACACGATCGTGCTCCAGTTTCAGTAAGACGAACTTGGTGCTTTTGCTCAGAATCTACAAAGGGGAGAAAAGCAAATGTTTGTTTAGAGATATCAAGATCGAATTCTACCATCTTGTAAATTTCATCTCCCCCTTCAACGATACTTGCGTTAGCAATGTCGGTCTGGTTGTATACTGTAACAGTGTAATTTAGATTGTAGTGCCCCTCATCAAGCTCCTCGAAGGATGCAGAGAAATACATTTTTCCAGCATCGGCTTCTCCCGTAGGAGGGATGAATTTGGTGGTTGAGTTTGTCCAAGAATTAACTCCTTGACTACCTTCATGAATCTCGTTAATGGTGAATGTTCCAACTCCATAGCCGGATGGTAAGTTGTATCCGTACAGAGAAAATTTACGAGCATCTTCATTTGGGAATATTAGAATCCACGGTTCGTCAGTGATTTCTTCACACTCACCTCCTATGTCGAGGAATGTCTTTGATGCTGAATGATCAATCGCTGTCGAATTTCCGAATGTTCCCGAAGTCATCCCAACGAGTAACAACACATACAAAATGGTGTATATAACGCCGGCTGCCAAGACAAAATTTTCCTTCTTAGTAAGGAAATTTCCTTTTGAGTCTCCACTTCTTCGATTTCGAATCTCTAGGATCTCTTTTGCAATTTTGTTTCGACTTTTTGTCTCTGGGTCGACATGCTCGCCTTCGTCGTGAGAATCAACGTCGACTTCGCCCATGGTAAGAGGATGAAGACATAGCACATGAACCCAACGATGAAAATCAATCAAAGAATACGCAAGTGATGGATTTCAAAAATTGAACAAGTGGCTTTCGCTCGAGGAGTTGAGGTGGGTCAGGCCGGACTTGAACCAGCGACCTCGGCATCTTCAGTGCCGCGCTCTCCCAACTAAGCTACTGACCCGTGCAGCCTTGGGATAACCCCTGCCATATCAAGGCTTTTGCCGAATTTGGTTGGTATGTATGAAGGCCTTATTCAATTCCATCTAGGATTGCTTTTTGTGCTTCAAACAAGGCGTCGAGCCCGCCATCGGCTCGTGCAAGCAAGGCAATTAATTCCTCTCCTGAGAAGGTGGATTCTTCTCCGGTTCCCTGAATTTCAACATAATTGCCGTCCGCGGTCTTAACAACATTCATGTCAACATCAGCATTTGAGTCTAGAATGTAATCCAAGTCAAGGTAAACTTCACCATCAATCAATCCAACAGAAATTGCCGCAAGGTCATTTGGGATTACTGCGTTTTCTTGATTCACGCGCTCTGTTTGTGAAAGAGAGGGTGGTGTCCAACCGGATTTACGTTGTTCCTCGGTTGGTCTCATATCCAACGGGAGACACTTTCCTTGTGCAATCAATCTTCGCACAGCAAGTCGTAGAGCAATATTGGCGGCAGTAATTGATGCACAGCGGGTGCCACCATCTGCATTCAGTACATCACAGTCTACATTGAGCGCCACTGGTCCTAAGGCCTCCAAATCTACAGCTGCACGCAAAGAACGAGCAATCAATCTTTCAATTTCTTGTGTTCGACCTTTGGCCCCCCTTCGTTCTCTTCGGAATCGGGAATCTGTTGAACCTGGTAAGAGTGAGTATTCTGCGTGAACCCATCCTTTCGTTGAATCGCGTGGGAACCATCCGGGCAGTCTCGCTTCTTTTGTGCAGCAAGCCAGAATGACTGTATCTCCTTGTCGATAAAGTATTGATGCAAGTGCATTTGGAGTGAAATCTATTTCCACTTCTACATGTCGCATTTCGTTTGCTTCGCGGTCAGTATTAAACTCAGTCTTGAATTTCGCCATAGAACTCCCACTACCTTCTCAACATCAAGTCTTCTCTTGTTTCTGCCAACATCTCTGGCGCACACATTGAAGAATACAAGAGTATTGGCATTGGTTATGAGCCTACCCAAAGTTGCTATTTGTGGTGTGGCGCGAACCCCGATTGGAAAGTTCATGGGGGCCTTGTCTTCAATGTCCGCAGTGCAACTCGGAGTACTCACTGTTCAGGAACTTTGTCGAAGGGTTGGCATTCAGCCCACAGATGGCATCATTGATGAAGTTGTATTTGGGCAAGTCTTGCAGGCTGGAGTGGGCCAAAACCCCGCACGTCAAGTTGCGATTGGTGCCGGATTGCCGGTCAAGACTCCATGCGTAACCATCAACAAGGTATGTGGAAGCTCACTCAAGGCAGCAATGATTGCGGCAAATAGCATTCGTGCGGGAGAATACAATGTCGTTGTTGCCGGTGGTATGGAGAGTATGTCTAACGCACCTCATCTTTTGATGAATCACAGAAAAGGTTCGAAAATGGGTAATTCAACGCTTGTTGATTCAATGATACACGACGGATTATGGGATGGGTACAACGATGTCCATATGGGTAACACTGGAGAGACAATTGCTAAAGAATGTTCCATCACGCGAGTTCAGTCAGATACATTTGCTGCCAGAAGCCATCGCCTTGCCTCTGAGGCTCAATCCAACGGGTGGTTTGATTGGGAAGTATTCTCAATGGAAATCCCTCAACGTCGAGGAGATCCGGTCATTTTTTCACATGACGAAGGCATACGTCCTCAAACCGATGCTGATTCGCTGTCGAACCTGCGCCCAGTGTTCCAAAAAGACGGACAAGTCACTGCTGGTAATGCAAGTACGCTCAACGATGGAGCCAGTGCTGTCTTAATAGCAAACGAAGAATTTGCAAAGCAACAAGGTTGGGAAATTTTTGGATATATTGAAGATTATTGTACAAGCGGTGTTGCGCCAGAAAGGGTCATGAGTGCGCCTATTCCTGCAGTTCAAATGCTCCTTGAGAGAAATAATTTGAACGTTTTGGATATTGAAATCTATGAACACAATGAAGCTTTTGCCTCTGCATCATGTGCTGTTGCCCAAGAATTAGAAATTCCAGAGGAGAGATTCAATCTTCATGGTGGTGCAGTAAGTCTCGGCCACCCTCTTGGCTCAAGTGGAACTCGTTGTTTGATGACAATGATGGGAGTCATGCGTCGCAAAGATGCTCAGTCGGGAATTGTCACCCTCTGTTTGGGAGGCGGCAACGCAGTAGCAATGCTTATTCGGCGTAATTCCAATACTTCTTGAGTCTACCTAAGATTCACTTTTCCGACTGTGGGTATCAAATAGGGCTGGATGACGGCCTTCAAAGGGGTAGCCAATGGTATCGTTCGCAGATCTTGGGATTGAACCAATTTTGGTGGATGCCCTCAAGCAACAAGGCATCATCGAACCTTTCGAGGTTCAAAGAGAGTCGATTCCTGATGCAATGTTAGGTCGAGATGTGTGTTGTAGAGCGCCGACTGGATCAGGTAAAACACTCGCATTTGGTTTGCCTTTACTAGCAATGACGGAGGAGGCAGAACCCAGCCGCCCGACCTCTCTGATTCTTACACCTACTCGTGAACTCGCTGAACAAATCTTCAATGTTCTTGACCCATTAGCATATGAGTTGCAATTGTACGTACAAGCCATGTATGGTGGAAGCTCATACAACAAACAGTTCCGTGCTTTAGAACGTGGAATCGATGTTCTGGTTGCCTGTCCTGGACGCTTGATTGACATGATGGACCGTGGTGCAGTTTCTTTGGAAAATGTTGGCATCGTCGTTCTTGATGAAGCGGATAGAATGGCCGACATGGGATTTATGGAGCCGGTCTGTAAGATTTTAGACCAATGTAAGAAAGATCGTCAAACCATTCTTTTCAGCGCAACTCTAGACGACGAGGTGGCCGACCTCGTACGTGATTATCAAACCAACCCGGTAACCATAGAGGTTGGACCAAAAGAAGTCACTATGGAGAGCATGACTCATTATTTTTGGCTCATGCCCAATTCTAAAAAGTCATCAATTTCCTCTGAAATCATACGAAAGTGTGGTAGAACAATCATTTTTTGTCGAACTCGTAACGGGGTTGATCGAGTTGGAGATGAGATGCAATTTGATGGCATGGCTATCGAGACCCTGCATGGAGGACTTTCTCAACGACAGCGTGACAGTGCAATGAAACGCTTCCAACACGGCGAATGTATGGCTTTGATTGCCACGGATGTGGCGGCGAGAGGAATTGATGTTGAAGGCGTTAATTGTGTCATTCATTATGACCCTCCGGAAAACGGTAAGGCCTACAAGCACCGAAGTGGACGTACTGCCCGTGGAGGAAGTACAGGAATTGTAATTTCACTGGTTCAGAAGCCACAGAAGAAGCAATACGGAAGAATTCAGCGAGATGTTGGAATTCGTGTGGAATTTGAACCGCCAGAATTTTCGCAACTTCCCGAATTTGAAGTTGAATATATTGCAGCAGACAGACGCCAACGTTCGAATCGTGGCGACTCAAGTGGCCGTGGAGGGCACTACGGTTCACGAAACGGCGGCGGTGGCCGAAGCGGTGGCGGTGGTTACCGTGGTGGCGGTGGTCGAAGCGGTGGCGGTGGTTACCGTGGTGGCGGCGGTCGAAGCAGCGGTGGCGGTGGTTACCGTGGTGGCGGCGGCGGTCGAGGCGGCGGCGGAGGACGCGGAAACGATTCGGGCAACAACCGCAACGGCAAGCAAGAGTCTTACCGTGGTGAGTCACGAGGTCAAAACTATCAACCTTCGAAAAAGGCAAAAAAAGGCTACCAGGGCGGTAAGAAAAGTTCTGGCGGTTACAATAAGCGTGGCAACAATAGCGGCGGCAAGAGAAACTGAATCATTCTTCTTCAGTGCTACTTGACTTCACCGGACTAAAGATTCCATAATCTTCAATGATATCAGCAGCTCCTGGAAGCACGGCTAGAACATCATCGGTCATCAACCCAGTATTTTTGTAAATACGATTGGCGAGTTGTTCCTTTTTGACTAAACCGGGGCGAAGAATAGCAAATCTTTGACACAGCGATCGTATTGTATCTGGCAATCCTCCCATGAGCAAAGGTACGCCGTTGATGGCGACGATGCCGATTCCTAATTCAACATCTAAATCCTTGAACCATTGACGTTGACCACGAACGATGAATGAGCCTTTACCAACAAATTCTCCTGTTTGTGCAGTTTTCGAAACTTGTGCTGGCTTTACTGAGTAGACAGTACCGTGAGCCCCTCCACCAGCCCAAGCCCGGCTCCAACAGAGTGCAAGGGTGGCAGCTTCTTCCAGTTTTTCAGGGGTAATGCGTTCATCACCGAGTTTGTCAACAAGTCGGAAAGCGGGAACATCACTAGGAATGTGTGCCGGTTTGTGCTCATCGATTGCAAAACCTTGCGTCGCTCTTAGACTGCAACTTGGTGCTCCGTGTAAATCGGCGTGAAGATACATGTCGGCACCGGAAAGATGTTTCTTTACTACGGCATCGTTTCCTTTCGCATCTTTGCCCCCAACCAGTAAATGGCCACCGGTGAGCATACTCCAACGGTGATTCTCAAACCATAGGCGTTTACTGCGTTTCACTTTGTTGAGTTTTCCACTTGCGTGTTGTTTTGCTTCTTTTTTCTTGGCACGTTGGAGTTGAAGCATAGTCTCTTCGAGAGCTTGTACAGCACCGGATGTCTTGTCCTTTTGTTTGCGTGCGGCCTCAAAGTGGCGTTGAGCGTTCTGGTGCACTGTTTCATCTAGGGATAGCGTTGCTTGAGGCCCATTCGGTTTCCCGTCATCTCCAGGGAGGACGGTGACGAACGAACGCTGGGCAGGATTCAACGAGACAATCCAAGGAATTTCTTTTGAGTCTTTTTTCACTTGTGACCAACCTTTTTGCTCGATTGCTAGTGTCATTTGAGTGAGCAAACTTTCAATGTGGGCCCAGTTGTTTTGGATGGTGTGACCTAACATTTGTTGCTTGTCAATTTTTTCTGAAAAGCCTTTCAATGCCTTTTCCTGTTGTATTTTTCGCCGTTCAAGTCGTTCGACATCGGTTGAATGTCCCCTTCCGGGTGCTGCAATGTCCAGTTTTTCAGCCTCTCTTCGTGCAAGAGCCATAGCATCATGAGCTCCTTTCCAAGCATCAACTGCCTGACAAAGAGAAGAAAAGGGAGCCTTTCCTAAACCGTCATGATTTGGCAAGAGAGTTGGTGTAGCCTCACATGCGAATTCCTCATAAAATCGGTCCCTTTCTCCGTTCGGAGAATGCGATTTTGAAATTTTTTCAAGTTCTGAGACAGAGTGTTCATTGTTTGGTTTGAGCATAAGATAACCAACATCGCTTTGCGCTAAGTCATGGAGCAGTGTTTGAAGTGCACCGTGAACTTTCTCAGAATTCACTTCCTGCGTATCGATGTTTGGCTCGATACCAGCTAAAGAACAGACTGCGTTAGCGTGTGTCCCTCCTAGATTGACTTTGCCTCCCAATGTGGAGACGAGGTCTCTATCCGATGACTGGAATAATTTTTCTAAATCTTCTTGATTTATTGAATGAGGGTCCATGGCAGCGGGAGGAGGCAAGTAAGTGACTCCTTTTTTCAGTGTGCGTCCTGCATAAGCGGCATGAGTCAGTGGTTGAATGATTGTGTCATGCTCATCGGTTAGGATGATGTTCCCATCTCGAAATACTTCGACGTATAGATGATATTGACCGAACTTAGTATCAAAATTAAAACACAGAACTCGATCAAATCCAAGTTGACGTACACCAATCATACGTGCGTTTTTGAGATGTTTTCTCAAGACCATCGCAAACGGAGGAGGGGTCATCGGCATCGGCCTGTCACGATTTGAAGAGTAGATGCGAGCGCCTCGAACCAATACGAGGTCAAATTGGTCGATTTCCTTTGGATTTATTCTCAGAACGATTTGTTCGTAGTGGGGCATGTATGCTTTTTTGACATATGCGCCAGCGAAAGCATTCAATTCACGTGCCACCGCACGTAAATCAAAACTGGACATTGTCGCCTTCATTTATTTGCCCCCGTACAAACCTATCCTCGACGCTTCTTGAAATCTCACTCGAAACGAAGCAGAACCTTTCCAATGTTCTTCCCGTCGTGGAGGTACTGGTGAGCCTTTGCTATATCCTCGACATCAAATACCGAGTCGATCACCGGTTTCAGTGAACCATCCATCACACCTCGCATGATTCGTTGCAACTGTTGATGCATGACAGCCTCGTTTTTCCAGGTACCCATGTGAACACCAAACACCCCACGGTTTCGAGTCATCAGTCGTAGGGGGTCGAACGCCGGGGTTTTTCTCCAAGCCAGATAACTTCGCAGTAATGATCGCTTAGAGGTTGGAGCAACAGCAGACATTCCGTAAGTGTACAGTTTACCTCCTTCGTTCAGTACCGAAAGAGAACGAGCCAAATTCTCTCCTCCGATTGGGTCAAGAATATGATCTACACCCTTACTCTTTGTTTCCTTTTTGATGATTGAGACAAAGTCTTCGTTATGCCTGTCGATTGCTCTTCCACCATAGGATTCAATTGTACTTGATTTTGATCCTGAAGCAGTAGCCCAAACCTGCGTGACTCCAGCCCATTGACACAGTTGTAATGCTGCAGTCCCAACTCCACCAGCACCTCCATGAATTAACACAGACTCGTTTTCATTAAGATGTCCAAGATGATGCAACATATGGTGTGCAGTGAGGTAAGTAACTGGGATTGCAGCAGCAACATCCAATTCAATCTCGTCGGGAAGCGCTAATACGCGGTGTTCATCAACGACGATATGACTTGCCTGACCTCCGGTGGACATCGCAGCAACTACGCGCTGTCCAATACTAAATTTCGAGGTTTCATCGGCGACTGCATCGATGACTCCACTTATTTCATAACCAGGAGTAAATGGATAAGGCGGGCGCGGTTGGTAGAAACCAAGCCTCATCAAAAGGTCTGCAAAATTGATACCAGCGAAGGCTACTTTCACTCGGACTTGGCCAGTTTTTGGTTCAGGCATCACCATGTCGACAACTCGAATCGTGCTGGGTTGCCCCGCTTTGGTAAATTCGACTTTCCTTGGCATGTTATCACGTCCTTCGGAACTGTTCTAAGGTTTTGCTCCAGTAATCTTCCACATTGAGGAATCTTCGGTTAATAGTCCAGCACGCTGGTGTGCTATGAGGTGAGAAAGCGTCTGATCTTTTGCTAATTCTGGATGGGCTGACGGAGTGTCTGCATAGGCATGTTTAGCAATGTCTTCCAGGGTATGCATCCCTGTTTGAACAGCATCGTATACGGATTGATGACGTGATCTTCTGTGTTGAATATAATGGTTAAATTTTTGCTCGGGTAGAGCAATAACTGGCCCATGACTTGGAAATAGGAGGTGAGGGGCCAGTTCTTTGAGTCGCTCCAGTTGGTGGATGTATTCGTTCATATCACCGGTATGTGGGGGGACGAGAATGGTTCCAATCCCTGCGACCATATCTCCAGCGATAAGCCCAGCATCTCCGAGGAGACAAATGTGGCCAGGATGATGGCCTGGCGTAATAAGAACCTTCCAGGATTGATTGCCGAGTTTTAGCAATTCTCCATCCTGCAAAATACGGTCACACGGTACAGTTCGAGCCGTGTATTCGCTTCCCCAAATAGGTACATCAAAGGCTTCCCTAAGCAGTCCGATATCACCAACATGGTCCCCATGTGAATGCGTAAACATCATTGCTTTGAGTTCGCCTTTATGGCGGTCTACCGCTCGAGCAAGATCTTCCATACCCTCTCGCAAGTGAGATGCTGGGTCAACGAGGATAAAATCATCATTTGGGTCTCCAACAAGATAGCAGTTCGTGTGGTCGGCAGGCGGTAATGTTGCGGTCTTTACGGGGACCACTTCAACACCGTGCGCAAACAGGATTGACCGTCGACCAGGCTTACGTTCACTTATGTCATGGGCTGCGTCATTCATATTCCGGTTTTTGCGTTCCAACGTTCGCTCAATCTCCATCAACAGCGTGACAACAGGTGGTGCGACTTTGATTTCGTGATTTGACCAACGACTGAGGATTTTCATTGGTGTGTCCCACATAATTTCTGTAAATTCAGTTTGAGGCTCAAGGTCGATAATCGGAACATCGTTGATTTCTCCAGCGTGAAGATGTATGAATGCATTGTCAAACTGAATCGGTCCAAAGGGAGGTGTAATGCGGTGACTTAGCACTCGCATTTGGGAAATGTCATGGGGGAATGCACCTTCCAATGCCAATGGTAAGTATTTGCTTTTATCAGCGATAATGGCTTTGCGTGCCTCAAGCGGTATTTGAACGAGGCCACTTGCGGATGGTGCCAATCCAAGCTCTTCACTCATTTCACGCAGAATGCAGGCGATAGCCTTCGCTTCAGGGACTTCAAATTCTTCAAAAGTTTCAACTGCAACTGTATCCACTCTGGACAATCCTCCGCCAGGAAAAGCCCAGTAGCCAGGAAACGCAGCCATGGTCTTAGAGCGAAGCCCGAGAAGAACTTCGACGCCGTTAGGCCCGTCTCGAGTCATGGTCATGGTTGCAGTAGGCCGAGGTTGTCGACGCTCGAATGAACCGAAAGATATGCCCTCGGGAACTTCACTCATGTAATTCGCTGTGCGCCTTGGGTTTCAAGGCTTTGTTTGTCTATCGCTGGTGAAGCGTGAATATCATGTAGCGCCGTATGTTGCCATAGAGCATGGCGGCACAATCTGTTGAAGAGGAACTGCAAGAACTTGCAGCACTTGTTCGAGAAGCAGAGGAACTGGGGATAGACCCCTGGCCTCCTGAAAAACCGGAACGGCCTTGGGCTCGATGGGCTCTTGGCTCGTTCATGGTCGTGCTCATGCTAAGCGCCGTATCTAAGGTGCTCTTCCGCTTCGTCAAGATTTGACGAAACTGTCCGTGGTTCTCCACAGCCGTCGGAATCAAGCTTGTTCTCTGCGTCCGGCTAACATTGCTGCACCGAGCATTGAGACCACTCCAAGTCCAACAGTGAATCCTGGTAGCAGACCTTCCGCTTCAACTTCATCAACTTCAACCTCAGAGAGGTCGATAGTTCCTACGCCAGCAGCGACAACGGTTAGGGTTGAATCCTCAGTGTAGTATCCATCAGTCCATGAAACATCAAACGTGAAGTTACCTCCAGTTCCAGGAGGGAGTTTGAATGAGACAAAGCCCATTGCTTCACCAATGCTTGTGTTCGAACTGTTTCCAAGTTCACTGCTAACATCAACGGTCATCATACCGCCTTCAGGGTCCCAGCAGGAGACGAAAATCTGGTATGCTGCATCATCTACGAGCATAATCATGTAATCTCCGCTGGTTGGGGCGTCACCCATCCAATTATCTTCAATCATGGTACCGTTTGCAAAGGTCACAGTGTAGTGCCACTTGCAGACTGGGAGCAAGTTCATTTCTTCATCTTCCCAAGTCCAGTCATCAGACTCAGGGGCAGGAAGAGTGCCGTTCTCCACCTTTGACAAAGTGAAGGTTACAGGATTAATATCGACTAGGTCACAGTCTTCAGCATACCAAGCATTGTTTGTTTCTTCGTATGAGAACCCAGTTGCAGAAGCGACGTTCCAAGTATTGGAGTTGTGAATCCATATTGAGCGTTCGTCACAGTTGTCGTCGCTTCGGGCAGAGGATCGCATCTCTTCAGAGGCATTGCCGTGGTCAGTACGGTCTTGGTCACGGCCGTTTTCTACGACGAAGGTGTGTGTTGTTGAATTTGCATAAGGTGTAGTTGGGAAAGCAATGACTGTACCGGTTCGAATGAACACGATGTCATCACCTTCTATCAATCCATCAATCTCCACCCAGAAATCTACTGCGGTTCCATTTGCATTGTCAAGTGTCAAACCTTCAGCCATCTCCTGAGGGTTCATTGAAAGTGCAAACATGCCCATGAGCATATCGGCCTCTGCAGCATCGACAACTGAATCGTTGTTTCCGTACATAGAATCAGCCATCCGAACTAATCTGCCGATTTCCTCTGGACTGTCAAAGACCGCTAATTCGACGACAACCAATTCCATTTGTTGATTGTTCCATTGTTCAAACCAAACATCTATGTGGCTAAATTCAAACGAAAAATCCCCGTCATCTCGGTCATCATGATCTCCGTGACCGTGATGATGGTCCGTTCCGTTGCGGTCATCTTCCTGACCCATGTGGTTATCATCATCTTGGTTTCTATCGTTGAGTTGCTCGTAGAATTTGGCAAACTCGTCTACATTAAGCAACTGATTACTATTTGAATCGCTCATCTTGAATAGAATCCCGAAATATTCAATCTCGATATCAGACAAGTTTGCTTCTCCTTCTTCCATATTCATCGTGTTAAGGTGTTCAATGATTTCAGTTAGAGTGACTGACCCGTCCTGATTCAAATCCCACATACTCATGATTTGTTCAGTGGTAGGGATATATTCTTGGTCGCTGTTCATCCACATTACAAAGTCTCCAAACTCGTTTGGATTCAACATTGCATCATTGTTTTTATCGTAAGTATCAAACATCCATCCAATCATCTGAAGATGGTTTGCGTCAGATGCGTTGATGCCCATCCAAGCGACAATTTCAGACAAACTGGCGTTTCGGTCACCGTTTGTGTCAATGGTGTACAAAATTCCGTTAGGACCCATTTCCCTCCACTGGCAAAAAGTTCCGTTTAATGTGACGATTTCGCCGGTTTCCATGAAGTTGGAATCACTTCCGTTTGCGCTTGAGAAAGTTCCGTTGCCTAGAATCACATCGCCAACCGAGACAGGATAGCAATCATCGCCAGCTATTTCGGCGTGTTTTTCCATCAAATCTTGGAATTCTTCAGCATCAAGTAGGCTGTTTCCATCACCGTCGTTCTCGTTAAACAGGTTTGTCCAATATGTGTTCATTTGAGCATCGGGAGTTTGGTCTGTTGCTGGATTGAGAGTATCGAGTATTTCTGACATATTGAGGTAGCCATCGAAATTCATGTCTGACATAATCAGCATCATCTGGTAGTTGTTTCCATCACTGTTGTTGTTCATCTCTTGCATGGTGTTGTAGTAGATAACCAATTCATCAACGTCTAGCAAAGAATCGTTGTTTTTATCCGACGTTATGACGAAATATGTGACCATGTGGATGTCTCGTTCGTCCATTGGAGGGTTTCCATCTTGTTGGCTTAGAGTGTTCGTCTGGTTGACAATCTCAGAAACCGATGCGAAATTATCTCCATTTTGGTCATACATTTGCATCATAATTTCCCCAAAGGTTGGCATTTCACCGAGTTGGTATGTTGACATAAAAGATGGATCGCCATCTTCGTTAAACATGACAACAGTCACAATGTAAAGTCCATTGTCAGTGCAACATGTGGAGTTGGTGTATTGATTAAACGAACCATCTTCGTCTTCGTTGATGGTCATGTTGATCAACGTGTTTCCATTCATGTCGTTAACGGTCAGTTGTATGGTGGAAATTATATCAAAATCATCATGGAATTCGACAAGTAATTCTCCGTCTTCAGAGAGATAGGCGTCAGCACCGGTAATCATCCATACGTTGTAGAACCAGTTTGTAAATTCATTAATTTCCAGCATACTGTCGTTCGCATATTCAATGCTACCCATTCCGTCATTGAATCCGATGTCATAATCGGCTAATTCTTGGATGACTTCCATCTCTTCAGTGGAGTTCATTTCGTAGCCATAGTCATCGTTGATGAATGCAATCATTTCAGATGCATTCACCGCACCATCGTCGTTTGAATCCATATTGGAAAACACCGATTGAAGTTGATTACTCGTATCATCATGACACTCATTTCCTTCCTCCATACAGATTTCGAGGTAATAATCGCCAACATAATTACTATCATCGTAAACATATGTTTGGACACCATACCATTGTCCGTCGATTGCAATTGGGTCAACTGTCTCGCCTCCTTCAAAGAAGTGAGTCATGTTTTGCCACGCCCAGTGCGTGTAAGATTCACTGGAATCGGTATTGTTTATCATCGTAATTGGGCCATATACAGTATAATTGTCTTCGTCCGTAATATCAAAGTCCCAGGATGAGTCGAAAATATACAGGTAAGTAGTGAGATTCGTTGCACCCTGACTGGCAGTATACTCGATATCGATGTCAAGTTCGTCGTAGTCCATGCTAACTGATACCTCATTTGAGCCGTCATCTTCACAGTCAACTCCATCCTCCATACAGATCTCCGTGTAATAGACTCCAACTGGAGAACTTCCAGATTCGTAGATTGAGGTCATAACTCCATACCAAACTCCTTCTGTAGCAATGGGTCCAATTGTGTCGTTCCCTTCAAAGAATGTCGTCATGTTTTGCCAAGCCCAATGGGTAAAAGTTTCGCTCGTGTCGGTGTTGTTTACCATTGTTATCGGACCGTATGACATGTTGAAATTATCTTCATCATCGACGTCAAAAATGTAGAGGATTGTTGTTAGATTTCCGGTACTTTGGTTGCCTTCAAACTCTACGATGAGATCCAAATCGATCGAATCAAATCCGACATAGGTATTCGGTGAGTTTGAGAAATCCTCGGACGGGTCTGCATACGACACACCTGCAAAAGTGGTTGTGATTAGTGCCAAGGCCATAAATATCGCTGCAGCAGGCTTCATTTTGAGTGATTTTAAACCATTCATGATTGTGTCCCTCATATAGTGGTTTATAAAACTGTATGATTCCTCCTCCCAAAACTATTCTTGGAAACCTACCGTTGAGTTGAAGAAGTGATTGACTTTCGGATGGCCGTTAGTCCCTTAGTGTAGCGGTCCATCATGGAGGATTCTGGTTCCTCCGACCTCGGTTCAAATCCGAGAGGGACTACCTCTCTATCAATGCCAAAGGTTTTCAATTAAGGGAGCCACATACTTGTATGGCAAAGGTAGAGCTTTACACCAGTCGAGGTTGTGGGGCTTGCGTCAATGCCAAACGATTGTTTGATTCAAAAAAAGTGCAATACGATGAAATTCGGTTGGGCGTCTCCAGCAGAATTGACCTTGAGTATCAAATTCGTACCAACCGTAGCAAAACAGTACCTCAAATTTTCATAAACGAGGAATGGATTGGTGGGTTTGAGGAACTTTTGAAGTTTGAAAAGGCTGGTGAACTAGATTGGCGTCTTGGACTCTGTGAAAGGCCAAAGAGGTCGTTTTTACGGCGATTGGTTAGGAAACTCATGGGGAGGGTTTACTGAACTTTTGCTACGCTGTTCAACGTGAAACTCGTTACCATTTGCATTGCTTGACCATGTGTTATTGAACCGGAATAGTCCCGAATTTTTCCGTGAATCGTCGATCGAAGTCTAAAATCACATGTCGGCGTCGTATCTTGTTTCTCATGATGTTTGTAAAAATGTACTCCAACTTTGTATTTTCCAGCCGGTGCATTTTTGACCCATACCACATTTTCAACTGCTTTGTCACTCGTAGGTCGAACATTCATGTCCACATCTAATTCACCACCGCATTCACTGGTTTTATTGTTGAAATAGATTCTCTCACCTGAAGGGCAAAATATGTGTAAATCTAAATCGTTGAAATCGTCCCAAGTAAGAGAAATTTGAACTTCACCGGTTTTACCCCCCTCTCGTTCAAGGCGTTCTTCTATGTCGTCATTTACGATGGATTCGGCGTCAAGATATTGTATGCCGCTACCGATTTCTTCTTGTCCAACAAGAGATGCATGTTCGTCTAATGGCTGTTCGTTTTGCTCAATCCATGATGTTCGCAGTTCAATACTTGAATTCTCAGTAACTTCGTAAACCGCCGACTGATCATTTTTTCCGGCATGTGATTCTTCTTCAATTACTGATTCATCAACAAATAAATCTTCAACGAGCAAACTAAGCGAGAGCAGATGCTCGTCCCGAGCCTTATCTCTTTGAGCGTATTCAGATTTTTCTTCTTCATCCAGTTGATTGACTTGTCGACTTGACCCAACGACGGTTGCTGTATGGTCCTCTACTGTCTCATCATTGTCTTGAGGCTTCAAACCAGCATCAGTAGTTTGATTTGAATCTTCGTACTTTTCTACAATCTGTTCTCCTCTTGAGTTGAGTCTTCGAGGAAGAATTGAATCTCTGGGGGCGTGTTTTTCTCTTCTTGCAACTGCGCTTAGAAGCCGACTCTTTTTTTGTCTAGAGCGGATGATAACGAACATGACGCCAGCAAACAGCAGTAGTCCAACCAAGGTTGGTACTACGTTCATTTTCATCACATCCATCTACGGCTTAGCTGTGTAGTGCAGCATTGATTTTGTCAAGGGTCTCCCTGCTTGGTCGAAGCGTTTCGTTGGGAACATCCACCAGGGGAACATCTACCAAGCCGAGGTCTTCTGCTAAAGATGGCTTTGAACTGTCAAAATACAACAATCCTGTTACGTGCTTTTGATTTGATTCTGCCTCATGTAAGGCTGTGAGGGCAGCCACCGCATTGCCTGGGTCGTGCTCAGCAGAAATTGTCTCTAGACGAATGACTGAGCCATCGTGAAGTGTAATATCTCTGAAGTGTCCATCGGGGACTTCAATTTCTTCAACCGGGTTGAAATGTGGGATGTAATCTGTCATATGGAGTGTCATTTCGTTTTCTTTTACATAACCATAGGAGCGCATTGATTCATCGTTGTTGTTGAAGGTGACACACGGGCTGATGACGTCAATCAAAGCAAAACCTTTGTGAGACATTGCAGCTTTTAGCAAGGCACCCAATTGTTTCTTTGAGCCTGAGAACGAACGAGCAACAAAGGTGCAGCCGAGATTGATCGCAAGCGCGCACAAATCGATGGGCTGTGTCTTGTTTGGTGCTCCCTTTTTCTTTTTCGAGCCGATGTCTGCCGTTGCAGAGTACTGTCCCTTTGTAAGACCGTATACTCCATTGTTTTCAACGATGTACACCATGTCCATATTGCGACGGATAGCGTGTATAAGTTGCCCGATACCAATCGAAGCAGAATCTCCATCGCCAGAAACACCGATGTACAACAAATCTTTGTTGATGGCATAAGCACCAGTCGTTACCGATGGCATTCGACCATGGACGGTGTTAAATCCGTGAGATTGACCAAGATAATAGGCTGGAGTTTTGGATGAACAACCAATACCTGACATTTTAGCAACACGATGGGGTTCAATACCATTTTCCCAAGCAGCAGAAATAATGACATTGGAGATTTGGTCGTGGCCGCATCCTGGGCACAGGGAAGATTTACCGCCGGTGTAACTGTCCTTTGGTTCGTTCAATACATTGAGTTTGACTGGGCGTGCAGCCCGCTTTGGTCGTTCGCTCATTTTTTCGCCTCCTCTAGGGTTTCAAGAATACGTTCTGCATATATTCCAGCACGCGGAGGAACTCCATCACTGTATGCGACTGAAAATACTTTAGGAATCAATTCATTGGGCAACTCCTTTCTTAGAATTCCATACAATTGACCGTCTCGATTAATTTCAAGCACGATTGTGGTTTTATGCCGTCGGATGAATTGTTCTACTTCACTGTGCAACGGAAGAGCACGAATTCGGCATTGACTCACTTTGATTCCGGTTGATTCTAAAATATCATCGATTTCTTGAATCGTATTTTCCATACTTCCCAAGTAAATAATTCCAATTTCACATTCCTCTTCTTCCCGTAACATTGGGGCAGGCAATTCATCTCGTGCGCCGTCAATTTTACGTCGAAGCCTCTGCATTAAGTCGTAATAATCATGAGGTTTTTCTGAATAAACACCTTTTGGATTGTGTCCAGTCCCTCTGTAGAGAATTGGGTCCATGCCGGAGCCGGGCAAGGTACGGTAAGGTATTCCATCGCCGTCAACATCAAGGTATCTGCCAAATTCTTCGAATGCCTCAAACACGTCTCGTTCACGAACTACCTTCCCCCGATCCATATCTTGATCTGGGTATTCAAAGCCACTGCATGCCCATCTGTTCATACCAAGGTCCAAGTCACTTAGTCCAAATATGGGGGTTTGGAAGCGTTCAGCATAATCGAAGGCTCTCCATCCATATTCGAAGCATTCTTCGACAGTTCCGGGAATGAGTACGATGTGTTGCGTATCTCCGTGGCTTCCTTCGTATAACATCGTAATGTCAGATTGCTGAGTGCGTGTAGGTAGGCCTGTTGACGGACCAACTCGGTTCACATCCCAAAATACCGATGGTATTTCAGCAAAGTATCCCAGGCCGATAAATTCCTGCATGAGTGAGATACCGGGTCCTGAAGTTGCAGTCATGCCCCGGCCACCAGCCCAACCTGCGCCTAATACCATGCCCGCTGCAGCCAATTCATCTTCGGCTTGAATCACAGCACATGTTGCGTTGCCATCGTCATCAGTTCTCAGTTGTGGGATGTAGCCAATGATGCCTTCCGCAACAGATGACGAGGGAGTGATTGGGTACCATGCCAGCATTTGAACTCCGCCAAATATGCAGCCTAGGGCGACGGCCTCGTTTCCTTCGATGAAGAATTGAGGCTTTTCAATAACTCTCTTTTCAACGACATAGGGATCGTTCTTGGAGAGATTTTCCTTGAAATAGTCCCGGCCGAGGCCTAGTGCAGTGATGTTGAGTTCGATTGCTGTAGCCTTACCTTTGAATTGTTTAGCAACTGCAGCCTCAAGTTCTGCTTGGTCGATGCCGAGCACTTCCGCTAGGACGCCAACATAGATGATATTGGTGACTAGTTTGGCAATTTTCGGATTAATTTTTCGAGCAAGTGATGACATGGGCACCGGATAGGAAATCACGTCATCTCGAGTCATTTCCATTTTAGCATTCTCGTTCCATATTACGACGGAGCCAGGTTCGAGGCTTTCTAAGTCTTCATGCCATGTAGCAGGGTTGACCAACACTTGGATGTGCGTACGATTGCCTGGAGCTTGGTATCCGTGGTCTGAAAGTCGCACAATATACCATGTTGGTAGGCCAGAAATGTTTGATGGAAACATATTTTTTCCGCTAACAGGAACGCCCATTTCGAATAAGGATTGAAGTAAAATCAGATTTGCTGATTGCGAACCTGTACCGTTTGCAGTTGCTATGTTAATGGTGAAGTCGTTTGCAATGGTTTCCATTGTGTGTGTCTCCCTAGAGTTCACTGTGCGAACACAGACTCCCCCGAATAATGGGGTTTCACATACACTCTTTGAACATGTTGATGCACAATTGTGAAAATACGCCGCATTTTGAATTCTCTTTCTTGATAGTCATGCGCGACGCTCAAAACCTTCTGCCATGTGGCGCTACCATGGCGGACAAATCAGACAATGCGACTTCTGCTGCTGAAAAAGTTGGCAAAAACAACCCGTTTAACGCCGAGGAAAAGCGCAAAAAAGCATGGACAAAGGCCGAGAAGTCGATTACTCAAGGCAAACCTGAAGGCGCCCTCGTGGTTCTCCGAGAGGTTGATGCCATTGGTTCTCATCCAACCACGCTTCGTATTGCTGGAGAGGCAACTTACAAAATTGCCCAGCGTACGCGTTCGAAGTCAGACTATAGAAAAGCCGCATCTCTTTTACGGGATTCAGTCAAGATGAATCCTAAGGACAAGCAATCGAATTCTACGTACAACGATGTTCTGAACGAAATGCAGGATAAAGGAATTAGCGAAAGTGCGATTCCGCGTCTTCTTAACGACGGAACCCCAACTTTGGCTGGGGTGTTTGCTTTTGGCGCAGCATTACTACTCATTCTTGCCAGCCTAGGATTCCTAGCAAATACGACAAGTTCGAGCGACCAAGTTATTTTTGAGATGTCGTGGACCGATGAATCCGGCCTGCAAAAAACGGGTGAAGTCACCATTGAATTGTACGCAGACGAAGCTCCTATGCACGTCGAGAATTTCAAAGAACTTGTTTCGGGCGGTTACTATGACAATACGATCTATCATAGAATTATTAAGGATTTCATGCTCCAAGGTGGCGACTTTGAGCGTTCAGACGGAACGGGTGGTCATGCCGTAGTTTGGTCCGGATATTGTAAAGGTGAACCATCCTCATCTTCTACAGATTGTCCTATGACTGATTGGACATTACCTGACGAAGCGAACAACGGGCTTGTTCACGAGCCGTATGTTCTTTCGATGGCTAAGACCAATGAACCGAATACAGGAGGCTCACAGTTCTTCATTGTCTCTCCAGGCTCAACACCCAGTCATTTGGACGGCGTACACACCGTCTTTGGAAAA